>Ga0315535_1000259_pt1 | contig 37027 bp, 40 predicted proteins | sample SalMarSW160220MG_2_FD_203092 | JGI IMG/M metagenome (GOLD analysis project Ga0315535, IMG submission 203092) | Salt marsh sediment microbial communities from the Plum Island Ecosystem LTER, Massachusetts, United States - Salt Marsh Sediment SW1602-20 ... | reverse complement strand
TTATTTAAAGGCTGAAACGCGGGTTGAATTTCTAAAACGCAGCTTCGCATCATGCCGCCAATACGGACCTACCCCTATAGGTTTCTGCATAGAACCGCTATTAGGAGCCTAATAGACGGCAAGTACGACTGGCTTGATGCCTGCTCCTTCATGTTAAACATCTTACTCAAGTAAGGCGAGGTTCACTTTACTGCTGTTTGCTTCTGCTTTTTCGAAAAGAGGTTTTTTCTCCATAAATCATAAGTGGTGCTGTTGCACTATCTAGTATAATGAGGTGTCAGCTTTGAAGGCGCCTAGTTCCTGTTTGCCGCGTTCTAGAATCATCACTATTGTACTGTTCGCCGTGCTGTTGCTGTCGCCGTTTGTTTTATCCTCACATGCTGCTTCTGAGACACCTGCAACCGAATGGGATAGGACTTATGGTGCTATGTATGGGGTTTCCGCTTTCTCCACAGGTGATGGCGGCTACGTCATAGCGGGGACAACTGGCGATTGGCTAAATACGCCTATAGGTGGGGGAAGCTGGACAAACGAAACGCTTATGCTTATCAAAACTGACGCGACGGGGGAAGTTCAGTGGAGAAAAAATTATATAAAAGGCATGATGCGGTCTGCCGTTTTGACCAATGACGGTGGCTATGCTATAGCTAAAGCAGGGAAAGCTAACTTAATGAGAATAGATTCTCAAGGAAACATTTAATGGAATAAAACTTATGCTGCCTTCGCTGACGCTTTCGTCTCGTCTATGATTCAGACTAACGATGATGGCTTCGCCATAGTTGGTTATGGTGATCACCCGCTTTACGGAACCGAGTCCAGGCTTGTCAAAACCGATTCGAAGGGTAATCTTTTGTGGAACAAAACGTACGGAGAACCCAACGAGAGCAGTATTGTTCTTTCTATTGTCCAGGCTGATGATTGTGGATATGCACTTGCAGGTTCTACACGGGGCGATATGTGGCTTGTCAGGACTGATTCAAACGGTGATGTCCAGTGGGAAGAGAGGTACGGCGGACAAAATGGTGACGATTGCAGCTCTGTTGTTAGAACGATAGATGGAGGGTATTTGCTGGCTGGATCAACAGCCTCCTTTGGCGCAGGCGATTCTGATGGCTGGGTTGTGAAGTGCGATTCACAGGGTAATATGCAGTGGAGCAAAACTTATGGTGAAACTGGCAGAGATGGTCTTCGTGGAGCGATTCAAGCCAGAAACGGAGGATACGTGCTCGTAGGAAGAACCGATACTATTAGTAGCCCAGCTGGGGTGGTCGTTAAGTTAAGTGCGTCTGGAGAGTTAGAATGGGAAAAAAGCTTAGGCGATAACACACCTGAATCTGTAACCGTGGCTTCTGATGGCGGATACATTTTTGTCGGCTACAAAGGAGAACCTACCAACCGTGATAATGAGGTGTGGGCTGTGAAGATTGCGCCTGACTCTGGCGCTCAAGAAACAGTTCCGCTCTATGCAACATGGATTGTGGTTGCGGTAGTAATAACAGTGGCTGGTCTTGGCTTAGGTCTACTGATTTACTTAATGAAACGCAATCGTTAAGTTCAAAAAATTACCGATTTTTCTTAAGGCGCGCTTTGGTTACTGCACGGAGCGTTTTTTCCGCGGTGGAGACACAAAAAAGCAAATCGTCAATGGTTGCTATGAAGGTGGCGAGTTTTCCTTCGGTTTTTATCTCGGTGAGTACGTGGCTGCCTTGTTTTTCGGTTCTGATGACTAATCCAGCTGGCGTTTTGAAGTTGTCTGGGGAAACCGCGTTGGTAATGGCATCAGCGGTTTTGGCGTCGCCATACTCAAGCCTTATCGTCGCTTCCAATGTCTTCGCCCTTCAGCTGTTTTCCTACAAGTTCGTTAACGGTGTTTACAAAGGTTTCAACCTGGTCGATGGGCACTTGAGCGCCTGCAGCCACATTGTGACCGCCGCCCTTTCCGCCGTACTTCTCTGAAGCGACGCGCATAACGTCGCCGAGGTTGACGCCTCTGCTGAGCGCCATGGCGGTGGTTCTGGCGGAAAACTTGGCTGCATTTTCCGCTTCGATGTTCGAGAAAGCTATAAGCGGCTTTTCAGGGTTTTCAAGTCCAGAAACCAGTATGGACGAGATTGTGCCGATGATCTTCTCGTTAATGAACGTCTCCCCGTAAACAACGTAAATGTGCTCGAATTCCTTCATGCGTTCGGGTTTTTCCATAACCCAGCCCAAGTAAGTGCTGATGCTTTTCCTGTAATCCTCCAAGACCTTGTTGGCTTCTTCAAGCGCCGTGCCCCTGTCGCCCATGCAGATGGCAATGCCGAGGCTTGGTCTGTCCAAGCGCCCCGTGGAGTTCAGCACCACAGCGAATTCGCGGGCGTCCCGAAGCGGCGTCCAAGGCTCCTCGCGGTTTAAAACGTAGACGTTGCCTATGAGATTCTCCACATCGGCGTGCAGTCCCCTTGCAATCAAATGGTCAGCAAGCGCTGAAGACAGCTTTTTCTTTTCTTCTTCCGTAAGGTCCCTGAGAGCCCGAAACCGTTCACCCTCTTTAAGTTTAATTTCCAAGCTAGCCAGAAAAGCCAAACATTTGTCTTCTTCTCCGCTTAAGCCGGGGATGAACGGAGTAGTTGTGGCGGCGAGAGCTCTATGGATGGGGCGGGTTTCTCTGCCGAAGAAAGTTAAGTCCTTCTCCACCGTAACCAACTTCGCAGCCACCGCGTCTTTAACTATCAGGTCGTTCAAGCCGCAAAGTGTTCTCTGCTTGTTTTTATCCTGCATGTCTCCGAGAGCGCCGACGAGCGCGATGGGCGCCAAATCCACGTTCTCCGCATTAACAGCCTTAGCTGCAAAATAGGCAACTCCTGAACCGCTGACTTCAGTGGCGCCGTCAATGCCATGCAAATGCGGGTTAACCTGAACGAAATTCTCGTTTTCCACGTTTCCCGTTATTTGGTGATGATCCAAGATTACGACTTTGACGTTGGGAATTTTTTCGTTCAGCAGGTCAAGGTAGCCGCTTCCGAAATCCGTGAAAATAACCAGCTGCGGCTTGTCCGCCACGATTTCGCCTATGATTTTCTCGTCAACCCACTGTGTTACTCTCAGCCGGAACCGCGCGTCAAGCCTGAACAACGCTTTCCCCATTATCCCTGCTGCGGCAACGCCGTCAGCGTCTAAATGCGAGAAAACATGGATGAAACCGTCTTTCTCCACGGCTTCCATGATAGCCTTTGCTGCTTGTGCGGCTGACGCTAAAAAGCGTTCCGTAGGTGTTTGCTCTTCAGCCATGGCGATTCACTCTTTGCCTAAAGGGGAAATCAAGATTTAAAGCTGGTGCTAACCGTAATTCTTGTGCATAAGAAAAGTGAAATAGTTTTGGGCGAGATAGCGTTAAGTTATGGATGCTACTTTTGCCTTGTATTTCCAGTTCTTTGGCAGAACGCCTTCTCGCTTGTAATATCTTGAAAGCTTGTGAATTCTCGCTTCGATAACCTGCATGGAGCGTTTGTTATGAAGGTCTTTCTTGTTCTTGTCCATGTGAACCGCGAGACCCTGCGCTTTCTTGACCAAGTTAGCCAAGTCTTCAGGCATTGACGGCGCCATTCCCGCTGCTTCCAGTATGTCACTTATGCTCTTTCCCGTTATGGGCTTCACCAACGGAATCGCGTATTGATCCCTGAGAATCGTGCCTATAGCGCTGAGCGACTGTCCGTCCTTCGCCAGTTTTATCACGAAAGCTTCAACTTCTTCAGGCTGGTACTTGCACCAGCTTGGCGGGCGTCTGCTGACGGGTCTGGTTGAATGGGACCTTCCTTTTTCCTTTTTCGGCATCTACACACCTTAAGCACTATGACCCACGGAACACGAATATTTAAAACTAGTGGCTTTGGGACAAGGAGTTTATTCCAAACATATGTTAGAATGGTAACAGATAAAATACCAAACACGCCATCAATATCAAAAATGTTACAATCACTGAGTAACCCATTTTCTTGTTTTTCTCGAAAGAAACCGCTATCATACTAAACAAAGCAGCATAGAAGACTACGATGTAAGTAACATGAAATGCCACTATACCTCTAAATGGAATTCTAAGGACGTAATCCAATAACAATTCCAAAGAAAGATAGACGATAATAAGTCCATTAGATATTATCGTCTTTTTTTTCGCCTTCTCTTTCAGATATCCTAACAATGTTATAGTGAAAGGAACCATCAGAGAAATGACAATACCACCACACGCTTGCAGGAGTACCATATCCCCCAGTTTTGTTGCAATGTATAAAGCACTCACTGAAATATTGAAAATAACAGAGGAACAAATGAACACAGTGTCTATTAATCTATTCATATTCAATTTTCAGTCACTATTTCGTTAATTAGATTTGAGTTTAGGATTAAAATCTGGTTCAACACACAATCCTATCTCTCACTTTTTCTGAATCGGCGTATGATGCCGAGCAAAAAGTTAGCTCTTGGAACTTTTTTCATGTAAGCGTTATAGTCGTCTCCAAACCTCTCCACACAGGCTTTATCTGCTCTGATTAAATCAATGTACGTCAACGGGATAACAGGAACACCCAGTAGGATGACAATCCAGTGTTGAAAAAGCAGCATCCCGGAAAATGCCCACATTATGAAAGTTACATACTGTGGATGGCGAACAACTGAGTATATTCCAGTGTCGACAAGTTTCGTTGTGTGAATATAACTTTGGCCCTTTTTCACTCCGCCTTTTTTACGAAACTCGAATACTGGAAACATACCAAAAACAATCCCTGAAAAACAGTAAAGGCCCACCCCAACATACGCCAAAACGTCAATTTGCGAAACCTCAGACACCAAATAAATGCCAACAACTATTTGCGAGATAAAAAGAACGGTTGAAAGGGTTGCTGGCGCATGATCCTTCCAAGAAAAAGTTCTCTCAGACATTTTATTCATTGCTCAACACCAAAATTGAATTGTCAAAATTCACCATACTCCTGGAAACCATTTGGAGACCCGTTGTTGGTAAGCAATGTATTGTTCGCCTAATATCACGATCAGACTTTTTTCCTTCATATGTTGCCATTCTGTCAAAGAAGATGAAGAAAGCAAGCCAAATAACAATTGAAACAAGCGAGACGCTGATGAATAGAAAAGCTAAACAAAAGAGCAAGGTTCCAAGGTACATCGGATGCCTAACCCAAGCGTATACGCCTGAATCAACAAGCTTAGGCGGATCGTTAACTTGTTCTAAAACCGCTTTATGAGACTTTGATATAAGATAAAAGCTGAGACACAAGGATACTAAAGTGCCTGCGAAAAGCACTGGAAAAGCTAGCGCTTCAAAAATGACAGTTGAATACCCAAACATGAAGAAACCCAAAGAATCAACACTCCACACGGCAAAAAATAAGATTAGCATGATAAGCTGAATTCTGTCGCAAAGCGGATGTTCAGAACCCAAACCATGCCTCATTTTGGAAATCTCCAAGTGCACTGGTTATTTTATTTAATTGATCACAGAGCGCACGCTTTTTAGAATTAGTTTCGCAGCTAATCCGTATTAATATTTTATGTTTAAAAAATAAACTCACGAGCTACCCAGTTGCGACTCGAAACCCAGTAGCAGTCCATTGAATGATGCTGAGGATTATTGAAGCTTTTTGTACCATTCAGCGAATTTGCGAACCGCCATTGCACGATGTGAGAAACCGTTTTTCTGTTCCAGGGTCATTTCCGCAAACGTCTTAGCGCTTCCTGAGGGCTGAAAGATGGGGTCAAACCCGAAACCTGACTTACCGTTTCCCACACGCTCTTCTTTTGTTATTTCCCCAGCGGCTTTTCCTTCAAAACACAGAGGGTCATCCAAGCTGTCGCAGTAGGCTATTGCCGACTTGAACGTGGCTTCCCTGTTCTCCACTTTTTTCATAAGCTTCAGTAACCCCGCATTGCCTATCGTTTGGTATGCGTAAGCTGCGTAGGGACCTGGAAACCCTTTCAACGCGTCTATGAAGAGCCCCGCGTCCTCCACTATGACAGGTAGGCGGCACCGCTTGAACACTTCTCGGGCGCTTGTCTGCGCGATTTCCATGAGGCTGTTGCTTTGGATTTCAACGTCTTTCATCCTGAGCATGCCCACGGCTATGTCAAGCCTCGTCAGTATGCTGCGGGCTTCGTTGAACTTGTGAATGTTTCCCGTCGCAAAGAACACAACTCTGCCTTTCAACGGGAACTCAGCTTGCTTGCTTTCATCAACGTATCGACCTCTCCGTTCTATTTCACGGATTTTCTCAAAAACTTTTTCCGCGTCTTCCCTGCCCAAAATCGCGGCGTACCCCTTCTGCACATGCTTGAAGCATTCAGCCGCCGTCTCATAATGCGTGCTCTGCAACGCTCGTTTCATCAAGTGCAAATCCACTCCTCTCGCTTCAATCTCAGCGTTTTTCTCTCCTAATCCGAAATCTACTAGAAAAATCTTGCCCTCGCCGTTTAGAATCATGTTTGAAGTCGTCAGGTCGCCGTGAATCACTCCGTGTTTATGCAGTTTTCCAATCAACGTGCCGATTTTAACGCATAATTCCTGTCTTTCCTTCGGGGAAGCATGAGGCAAAACTTGCTTCACCTGCTTGCCCTCCACAAACTCCATCGTTATCGAAGCGTTCTTCATGTCCACAAGAAAAATCGTGGGTGTAGGCACCCCAGCTTTTTTCGCTTTATGCATAAGCTGCGGCTCATGTGCTGTTCTGTAGCTTCTGATTTTCGCGTCCAACTCGGCGGGGCGATACCGTTTCGGAAGCCGCGCTTTAATTACGACTTTGCGCCCGTTCCAATCCGCCAGAAACAGGCTGGCTTCTGCCCCCTTCTTGAACAGTGTCATTGCACCCATGGCACATCCACCTTATCTAAGCGCCACCGCAACTTGACAAAACTCTCCTTCACGGGCGTGACCAAGCCGTGCGTGTAGGCTAAAACTCCAGTCCAAGCAATCATGGCACCGTTGTCCGTGGCGAATTGACGCGGCACCACATTAAACTTTGCGTCATGCTCCTCCGCGATGATGCCAAGCATGGACTGCAACCGCTTGTTGGCTGCGACGCCTCCCGTCAAAAGAACTCCGCATTTCTCGGTGTGCGCCAACGCTCTTTCAGTGACCTCCGTAACCATGGAAAACGCATGCTCCTGAAGACTATAGCACAAGTCTTCCAGCCTGTACCCGCCTTTGTGGAGCAGGGTGGTTGCAGCCGTCAGCAGCCCGCTCAGAGACAGGTCCATGCCCTTAACAACATAAGGCAGTGAAATCAGCTTCTCGCCGTCCGCGGCTAACTGCTCCACTGCAGCGCCGAGCGGCAAGCCGCGCTTGTGCTTGAGACCGGCTTCTCTTGCGAAAACGTCTAAGCAGTTGCCGAGCGCGATGTCTAAGGTTTCGCCGAAAACTCTGTAGCGTCCGGCGTCGAAAGCTGAGACGAGGGTGTTGCCGCCGGAAACATAAAGTGTCACGGGGTCTACTGCGCCGGTTTCAAGTTTTCCTATTTCGATGTGGGCTACTGAATGGTTAACGCCCACGAGTGGCACTTCAAGGTAAGCGGCTAAGGCGCGGGAGACTGTTGCCCCGGTGCGAAGGCAGGGTCCTAGTCCTGGGCCTTGAGCGAAAGCGATTAGCGACAGGTCTTTGGGTTTCACTCCAGCCTTGGACAGAGCCTCAGATAGAACTTTGTCTGCGGCTTCCGCGTGGTGTCGTGCGGCTTCTCTGGGGTGAATTCCTCCTTCTTCTGGGATGTAAGCGCTTGAGGCGTTGGCTAATATTTCGCCGTTGAAGGTGGCTATTCCGATGCCGAAGTCGTCGGCAGTGGATTCTACGCCTAAACAGAGCGGTTCAGCCGATTGTTTCATTTGCACAGTCCTTCCATGAGTTTCTTTCAATTGTGGGGATACATATTTTTATCTGGAACCAACGCATATATTTAATGTAGTACGTGGAACTGATAGGTTATGCCGAAACGTAATGATCTGGAACAGAAAGCCCTTCATTTCGTTGTTAACACTGGTCATGAGGGTGTGCTGCAATCGGAATTGTGGCGGGAACTAGGCGCAAGCAGCAGGGAAGGCTCTAGAGTGGCGATTAAGCTGGAAGAAAAAGGGCTGATTCGCAGAGAAAAAGAACTGCAGGGTGGAAGATGGACGTACAGGCTTTTCCCTAAACGGATGCCGCCGTCTATAGAATCCATCGCGGACTGCCCGTGCCTGCTGTGCCAAGACAACGCCAGATGTGACCCGACAACCGCGATTTCGCCGAAAAACTGCGCGAAACTTACCGAATGGATTTTGTCATTGGATAAAGAGGATTCAGACGCGTCAGGTGGCGACGTTTTTGCCCAAAGCCTGGATCCAAGATAGAAAGCGAGATTACTACTATCAAAAGGCAAAGGCTGAAAACTACCGCTCAAGAGCGACGTACAAGCTTTCTCAAACCGCAAAAAAATACCAGTTCATACGCCACGGCGATGTTGTGGTTGATTTGGGCGCGGCGCCGGGCGGTTGGATTCAAGCCGCCAGAAAAATCGCTGGCAAGACAGGCTTCGTTTTAGGCGTAGACTTAAAACCGATGGAGCCTTTCTCCCAAGAATACGTTAGAACGATTGTTGCTGACTTCACTGAGCCTGAAACACTGCAGCTGATCCTTGATTTTCTGCCCAGAAAAGCCGACGTTGTGCTTTCAGACGCGTCGCCTAACATCTCTGGCATATGGGAAGTTGACAACGCACGACAGATAGACTTGGCGACTCAAGCGTTAAAAATCGCGTTGTGCATACTTCGTCCTTCAGGAAACTTTTTTGTTAAGGTGTTCGAAGGCGACATGTTACCGGGCTTTGTGAAAACGGTTAAGAAGCACTTTGAGACGGTTAAGGTTGTGAAGCCGAAGGCAAGCCGAGCCAAGAGCTCGGAGATGTACCTTTTGGCGATGAACCTGAAACCCGATGACCGCGCCAGAGAGCAAAGCTAATTTTGCCGTTACCCAATTATGAGCGGGTGAAAAACTTGAGAATTGTGTCGGCGGATTCTTCAACGGCGATACTAAATGAGAATTTTACGCCGTTGTACCTCATTGCCTCAGCTTCGGTTCTGGTTGAGCCTCCGTTCAGAGAGGCACATGTGCGGTTAGCTAAACCTATTTTCAAGGAAGTGACTGACGGGTACGAGGTTATAGTGGGTGAGGCTGAGCTTTGCAGGGACCTGCTAGGCAGCGTAAAAGCCGACGTTGTGCATTTGGACTTGTCTCTGGGCGCGCTTCCTGTTGAAGAGTTGTCTCCAGTTCAGCTTTCAAACATGCGCGTTTCAGGCAGAGGGTGGCAGCATCTTTTGCGGTTGTTGCCTCGGCTACGGAAAATCGCTGGCGAAATCAAAAGAACATATGGGCTGGACATGCTGGCTATCGGCAAAGAGAGTATTCCCGTGAGAGTTGCCGAGCTAACGGCTAGCGCTGAGGCTATATTGTTTGCTTGCGGACAGGTTTTGGAGAAAAAGGAAGCGTTGCTGTTGGGTTTGCCTTCTAGGTGCCAGCCTATAATAGCTGATGGAAGGGTTTACTTGCGCTCGCTTATGGCGGCGGAGCATGATGTGCGCGGATATGCTGAAGACACGGCTGATGTTTTAGGCAAGGTTAATATTGTGGAAACCCTGAATCCATCTGCCAGAGGTTTTCGCGCGTTAAGAATAAAGCCGAAGACGTGAGTTACAAAACCTTTGTGTGTGGTTGAAATTGAACGAGGCGAATCCCGTGGAACAAGAAAAGGTCCGTGCGGTGCCTACCCTTGACGCCGTTCTGGTTATAGTGGTCACCTTCTTTCTGATCTTGTTTTTGGGATATATCTTTAGTTATACTTTAGGAAATGGACCTGGTTTGGTTCTTTCCGAGTTGCTTATACTGATTGTTCCGCTTGGGTACATGTTGGCAAAACATGTGGATATCAAGCGTTACGTCGGATTAGACGTTAATCCCAAACTTGTGGTGCTGGGGTTCGCGTCGGCGGCGCTGCTGCTCTTTGTGGATATCGCTGTTTCTGTAGTGCTCACCGCCATCTTCGGCGTTAGTCAAGCGGTTGAAGAATCAAACGCGATAATAACCGATCTTAGCTCCTCACCTGGGGGACTCATCGCGGTTATAGCGGCGTTGGGTCTGGCGGGTGTTTGTGAAGAATTCGCGTTCAGAGGTTTTCTCCAGAGCACGCTGACGCGCAGGTACTCGTTTATACCCGCGCTTATAACCTCTGCTTTTGTTTTCGGGCTTTTCCATTTCGACCCGCAGCTGGTCTATATTCTCTCAGCCATGACCGCTGGGCTGGTGCTGGGATACGTCTATCACCGTTGGAACTCCTACGTGGTTTCGGCTATCGCCCACTCCACCGTAAACCTTGTGGTGCTTGTCACGCTGCTGCTTGCAACCTAAAACGCACATTACTTGACAATTTCCAAACTGATGTCCAACGCTTTGACGCTGTGAGTCAACGCGCCCATGCTTATGATGTCCACCTGCGCCGAAGCGTACTCCAGCAGGTTCTGCTCGGTGATTCCGCCGCTGACCTCCAACTGGACTTTCCCAAAAAACCCTGCCTTCTTAAGCGCCTCAGCCGCCTCTCTGACCTGTTTCGGAGAAAAATTGTCCAACATAACGATGTCAGCGCCCGCTTCCGCCGCTTTCACCGCATCCGCAACGCGGGTAACTTCCACCTCGATTTTCTCGCTAGAGCCCGATGCTTTGGCTTTTTTCACCGCGTTCTCCACGCTTCCCGCTATCGCGACGTGGTTGTCTTTTATCAGAATCATGTCGTCCAACCGCAACCTGTGCGGGTCACCACCGCCGATTACCACGGCTTTCTTGTCAAAGTAGCCAAGACCCGGCGCTATTTTGCGTGTTGCCGCGATTTTCGCAGTTCCATTCGCTTTTCGCAGTTTTTCAGTGAGCCTCCGCGTTGCCGTGGCAATGCCGCTCATGCGCGACAGCAAATTCAACAGCGTCCGCTCAGCCGAGAGAATTGTTCGGGCGTTCCCAGAAATCCTCAAAAGTACCGTGCCGCTCTTGATTTCGTCGCCGTCCGCAACTTCCGCCTTAACACTTAGAGCAAGGCTCTCCGCAAAAATCACGGTTTCTCCGATTCCAGCCGCCACTCCCGCTTCCTTCGCCAAGACTTCTGCTTCAACCGTCAAGCCTGCGGGGACAACAGCCTCTGACGTTACGTCACCCTGCCCAACGTCTTCAGCAAGCATCTGCTTGAGCTTCTCTTCCAGAACCTTACGCGGCATAAACATGGCTTTTTACTCTCCCAGTTTAGGCTTAAAATACTTACTTTCGTTGGCACTGTTAGCGTTTGCGTTTCTTGAAGTAAACTATGAGACCTACACCAAAAACAGCAGCCGCTGTAACCGCTACGGCAATAGTGACCAACGTTGTTGGGAAAGTGGCGACGGTGAATGTGACTGTTTCTGAGACTCCCATGAATCCGAAAGTATCGTTAGCGTAAACCGTCAGCGTGTGCTCGCCGTCAGACAAACCGGTAAGCGTAACGTTTCCAGTGACAGTGACGTTGTCTTGCCCGTCGAGACAGTAGCCTATCCACGCCGCTTGCTTGTCAACCACAAAATCCAAAGGAACACTTCCATCAGTATACGTCATGTTTTCTGGATTAAGCAGAACTACTGAAGGGTGTGGCGATGGTTCAGGACCAATCGGAGACGTGACATTCGATTTCAGAGCAAGAACAAAACTTGTGAAATCGTACCTATTATTGTTGCTTTCTCCCACATATACAACATCAGATTTGAGTAAGGGCGCTGAAGCATGAGTATTGTGAGGTAGGCTGTAATTCCAAATTAGCCTGCCGCTGGATGCGTTCAAAGCGTAAAGTTCACTTGAAGAGGCAGCGAGAAACACTCCATTATCGTAAGCAGGGTTAATTCCACTAAAGCCGTTGTTGCCAGCGGGAATAAAGTTCCAAAGCAGCGTTCCATTGGACGCGAGGAAACAGTGCACACCTGCAGAAGACTGTATATACAGATAGTCTTCAACTATGAAAGGACGCAGAGTAATCGAGTACGTCCATTCTTTGACGGGATAATGCCAGAAGAATGTACCGTCTGAGGCGTTTAGTGAGTAGACGCCGCCGGTTTCTGAAGCAACATAAATCCTGTCGTTATCAACGAGTGGAGGTTCGATGGATGAGACTTCGGAGCCGTCATCTGGGTTCTGGAAGACCGTTACCGTGTTGTTCCAGAGCGTGGAGCCGTCTGAGGCTTTCAGAGCCACCACGCCGTTGTTTCTGAAGTAGACATGGTTGCCGGTTGCAACAAGTGAATCTAATGTGCCCGTTTCCTCATAAATCCATTTCAATCCGCCATCTGAAGCGTCAAGCGCGTAGAGCACACATTTCCACCCCGTGTCCGTTTGGAAGTTGCTGGTTGCATAGAGGTAGCCGTCCGAATAAACGATAGAAGATGCGTGTACTATGCCACGATAGGTGTACCATATGACTTCGCCTGTTAAGGCATCAAGCGCCAAGACTACCCCACCGAGATTTTTATCGGACCCTGCTGTGTACAGGCGTTTCCCAACTATGAGTGGTTTTCCAAGAATATAGCCAATATACCCATTATACCGCCATATCTCGGCGCCTGTGGAAGCATTTGCGCAGAAAAAAGACCGCTCAATGAGTGTAGCCAAATCGCTTATGTAAATGCAGCCGTTCTCGACTTGGAATTTAGGTTGCAAGCCGTAGTAGTCCCACACCTGTCTGCCCGAAGATGCGTCAATGCAGTATAGGTGTGTGTAGCCAGTCATGGCACTAATTGCAGTTACATAAATTCGACCATAAGCCATAACCAGATTTGTAATCAAAGGTAGGCCGCATTTGAAATTCCAGATTGGAGTTGCGTCGGCTGCGTTGGCGGAAGGCAAAGAACAAGCAATTGTTGAAAGTAATATAACTGATGTGAACAAAGCTGTAGCTTGATAGCGTCTAGAACCACGCATGCTTACCGTCTCCGTTAACACCAACATATTGTGGGAACCCATAGACTATTAAATTTTCGAGCAGCAGCACTAAATTTTAATCTCGACGACGACGCACGGCACGTCGAGGTATGAGGTGATTTCAAGGAAAAGGCACGCGCACAGGGATTCTGGAATGCTTATGGATTTTGACGGTGAATAGGCACAAGGTATGTTTGATAATGCGCGCGCTTGACTAAGCCCAGAGTGCCCCATTGCCCTGTGCACCACGCGAAACCTACACGACAACGCCTCACTTTATGCTTTTACACTTTAACTGTAAAAAAGTACACACTTTATGAAAAACCACGCTTAGAGTGTACGTTTTATATAAGGGGGGCTATAGACAAAAAATCGCAACAGTCAGCAAGAGCGCAGCGGAAACAACTTAAATCTCACCAAACAAATACACTAATTAACCATTCAAATTCACGAGGCAACAGAAATGAGAAGCGACATGATCAAAAAAGGAATAGAAAAAACGCCTCACAGAGCGCTATTAAAGGCGTTAGGATTAACCGACACGGACATAGCCAAGCCCTTCATCGGCGTGGCAAACAGCTACACAAACATCGTCCCAGGACACATCCACCTAAACCAAATCGGAGAAGCCGTGAAAGCAGGCATAACCGCCGCAGGCGGAACACCCTTCGAATTCAACACTATAGCCATCTGCGACGGCTTAGCCATGGGACACGAAGGAATGCGCTACTCACTACCAAGCCGCGAACTAATCGCCGACTCCGTAGAAGTCATGACACAAGCACACCGCCTAGACGGCTTAGTCCTCGTAACCTCCTGCGACAAAATCACCCCAGGCATGCTCATGGCAGCAGCACGACTCAACATCCCAGCCATAATGGTAACTGGAGGACCAATGATTTCCGGATGGCTTGACGGAAAAAAAATCGGCTACGCCTCAGTTCCAGAAGGCTTAGGACAATACTTCGCAGGCAAAATGACCAGCGAAGAACTCTGCAGGCTCGAAAACGCGGCTTGCCCAGGCTGCGGCAGCTGCAACGGCATGTTCACCGCCAACACCATGGCGTGCGTAACCGAAGCCTTAGGCATGTCACTGCCCTACTGCGCCACCTCACTAGCTAACAGCGCGTTAAAGCTGCGCATAGCCAAGGAAACAGGCGAACAAATCGTCAAACTCACACAAGAAAACATCACCACCTCAGCCATAATGAAGAAAGAAGCATTCGAAAACGCCGTCGCCGTGGACATGGCACTAGGCGGCTCCACAAACACCGTCCTGCACGTTTCCGCCATCGCCAAGGAAGCAGGAGTCACCTTAGCCTTGAAAGTTTTCGACGAAACAGGCAGACGAGTACCCCACCTATGCAGCATGATTCCAAGCGGACCCTACGCCATGGAAGACCTGCACGCCGCTGGAGGAATACCCGCAGTAATGAACGAGCTGAAACCGCTGCTCAACCTGAACTCGTTCAGCGTTACTGGCAAAACTATCGGCGAGAACATTGCAGACGCCAAAGTTTTAGACGCCAACGTTATCCGTCCTCTGACGAACCCTGTTCACAAGGAAGGTGGCATAGCCATCCTAACAGGCAACATCGCGCCCAAAGGGTCAGTCGTGAAAACAGCGGCTGTCTCCCCCAACATGCTCAAGCACAGCGGACCCGCAAAAGTCTTTGACTCCGAAACAGAAGCCGTTGCCTCCATCAGAAAAGGCGAAATCAAGCCAGGTGACATTGTAGTAATCCGCTACGAAGGACCAAAAGGCGGACCAGGAATGCCTGAAATGCTCATCCCCACCGCCACAATAGCAGGAATGGGCTTAAGCGAATCCGTTGCTTTGATAACTGACGGCAGATTCTCAGGCGCCACAAGAGGACCATGCATCGGCCACGTTGCCCCAGAAGCAGCAGACCGTGGACCAATAGCCATCGTTAAGAACGGCGACACAATCACAATAGACATCCCTAACCGCGTGCTAAAAGTGGAGCTGACAGAACAGGAAATTAAAAAGCGCCTAGAAGCATGGAAGCCGAAACCCCCGAGAATCACTAAAGGCTACTTAACGAGGTATTCACCCACACCCACAGAGTAACAGAAAACTGCGCACGGCAGATTCTACCCCCTCCATAGTTTCTGCATACGTCAGCTATTAGGCGCCTAATAGACGGCAAATAAGCTGGTGTTTTGTTGGTGGAATAAAAATTTAGTCAAGGGAACGCGTTTTCCGTGTTGAGTAAGTGAGTGATGAAGAAAAAGTGTTTTAGCTTATTTGGTTCAGTTTTACGCGGAAAGTGCCTGATCAGGCTGCTTGAAGTTGGGGACCTACATGTTTTTTAGGCAGAACAGGCTTTCGTTATTCGGTGGTTTTTATGGCGCGATTGAAGTGCAAGAAGCGTGGCAACGTTTTTGAGCAAGACATCACGGCGGGAATGGTTTTAGGACCGCATCTTGGTCCGTACAAGAGAGTTAAGTGTCCAGCTTGCGGAAAAAGCGGTTGGTATAACATATACTCCTCGGTGAAGGATCCTGTCACTTGGCCGCCTGAAGAGAAACAGAAGGCGGAGCAGCCTGAACAGCCGCTTACTGAGAAAGAGTTGGAGAAGAAGCGGATAGAAGAATCTAAATACGAAAGCACATAGGCGAACTGGCTTGATTGAAACTGAGAATCTTACCAGAAAATTCGGCAGCCTCACTGCCGTTGAAAACCTCAACCTGCAGGTTAACGAAGGCGAAGTATTCGGGTTTCTGGGACCCAACGCAGCTGGGAAAACCACAACCGTGCGGATGCTCTGCTGCCTGATTTCAAAAACCAGCGGCAAAGCGCGAATCGGCGATTTCGAGGTTGGCAGCGAAAAGGACTGTCTGGCCATACGAAAGATGGTTGGGTTACTACCTGAGAACGTGGGCTTGTACGAGAGCCTCAGCGCCTACAAGAACCTTGACTTCTACGGCAAACTCTACGAAGTCCCTCTTCAGAAGCGGCAAGAAAACATAGAGCGCATGCTCAAGCTTTTAGACATATGGGAAAGAAAAGACGAGGCTGTGGGAAATTTCTCTAAAGGCACCAAACAGAAAATCGCTATTGCCCGAGCTTTAATTCATGAACCTCAAGTGTTGTTCCTTGACGAACCAACTGCAAACTTGGACCCTGAAGCATCCAAAACCGTCAGAGACTTCATTCTCGACCTTAAAAAAGAGAAACGAACCATCTTCATGAACACGCATAATCTGGATGAGGCAGGGCGAATCTGCGACCGCATAGCAATTTTGAAAACTAAGTTAATTGCGGTTGGCTCTCCTGAAGACCTTGAGCGAGGCACATCTAACAGGAAAACAGTAGTACACCTCGAAAGCGTCAGCGATGCAATTTTAGCTGCCGTTAAGAAGCTGAGCGCGGTGAAGAACGTTCGTACAAGTGAAAACAAGCTGATACTTGACGTGGAAAATCCCGAAAAGGATAATCCTGAATTGGTAAGGGCGGTTGTGAAAGCCGGCGGAGACGTGCAGTTTGTGACTGAGTTGCGGTCGTCTCTTGAGGATGTTTATCTAAAGCTGATTCGGGAGGCTGAGGCACAGTGAGGCTCTGGAAATCGTGGATAGTGACCACCAAAGACTTAGGCGTATTCAGGAAAAACAAGTACATCCTTTACAGCTTAATCGCGCTGCCCATCCTACTAGGAGTACTAGTGCCGATAATTCTCATTTTCACCCTGCAATCCGAAGCCACTACACTTACGCAAGCGCAACTAACGGAAGCAGCAACAACACTAGTAAATCTGTTCACAGCATACTTCGTCATAATTGCCGCTATTCTCCCAACGATAATTGCTTCTTACAGCTTTGTAGGTGAAAAACTTGAAAAAAGCCTTGAACCGTTGCTGGCAACACCAACCACCGACGGCGAGCTATTGTTTGGCAAGAGTCTGGCAGCGTTTATCCCATGTGTTGGCGCGACCTACATCGGAGCCTTAATCTTTGTTATTATTATAGACACCTGGTCGACCATTAACCTAAACGTTTTCCTAATTCCAAACGTGTATTGGGCAGTAGTGATGGGTGTCGTGACTCCGCTAGTTTGTGTCCTCAGCGTGGAAGCCAACGTAATAATATCCTCTAGGGTAAACGACATACGCGCAGCTCAGCAACTTGGCGGTTTCATTATCCTGCCAATAATCCTTGTGATGGTCTTTGCCTCTACAGTAACAACTTTCCCGCTGGTCACGCTTGCGCTAATTTTATCTGGAGCGTTAGCCCTTGCAGACGTTGCCCTCTTCTATCTGAGCAAAGCCACGTTTCAACGCGAAGAGATACTGACAAAATGGAAGTAGCCCCATTAACGACGGCAATAGGCACGAAAACGTCCACAAGATTAAATAATTCTTGAACAGAACCTTTCAAGGGTGAACTAGAATGCCCTGCTCGATTATTGTCGGCGCCTTCTGGGGAGACGAAGGCAAAGGAAAAATAATCAGCTACCTCGCTCTCAAAGACAAACTTGATTTCTGCGTGAGAACAGGCTCCGTGAACGCCGCCCACACCGTTTGGAAAGACGGACAAAAATACGCGCTACACATGGTTCCCGCGGGCTTCATAAACGAGAAATGCCTTCTCCGCATAGCCGCAGGTGCAAACGTCCACATCCCACAGTTCTTCAAGGAAGTCGAACTCACCAAAGTCCACAAACGCATAAGCATTGACGAAAACGCCTCCGTAATCGAGGAGAGGCACAGCGCCCAAGACAAGGCAAGTGCCGTAAACAAGGGGATAGGAACCACAGGCTGGGGCGTTGGACCTGCCGTGGAGGAACGCGCTAGGCGCACAGCCAGCCTCGCAAAGAACATGCCCGAACTCAAACCGTACGTTATGGACACGGTGACGGAAATCAACAACGCCTTAGACAACGGCAAAAAAGTCCTCCTCGAAGGCACACAGGGCTTCATGCTTTCGCTCTTCCTAAGCGGCGGCTACCCCTACGTGACCAGCCGCGACACAAGCGCCTCCGCCATTGCCTCCGAAGCAGGAGTCGGACCCACCAGAGTAGACGACGTGATTATCGTTTACAAGTCGTTCATGACCCGCGTTGGCGCTGGACCTCTGCCTGGAGAAATCACAAAAGAAGAAGCAAAGATAAGAGGCTGGTTTGAAACCGCCGCTGGAACAGGCCGCGACAGGCGTTCTGCCCCCTTCGATTTTGAGTTAGCGCGAAAAAACGCGAAAATAAACGGTGCAACACAAGCCGCGTTGACGAAACTTGACTGCGTTTTCCCCAAGTGCGTAGGCGTCAGAGCATTCGATTATCTCTCCGCGGATGCGAAACAGTTTGTGAAAGAAGTTGAAGACAAGACCGGAGTACCCGTGGTTCTGATCGGCACAGGACCTGAAGCTTTAGACATCATCGACAGAAGGCAATAGCAAACTTTTATTTCTAAAATCACTATGTTTCTTTTTAGAGGATGGTGAAATGCGCAAATCTAACGCTTATAATAGGGCTTCAACCAGCCTATTCGCACTGCTGTTCGTAGCAGGATTACTCGTTGGAGCAATAGTAACTTTCTACATAACCTTCCAAGAGACAGCTAAACTGAGTGATGAAGTCACGGCTCTGCAGAACCAAGTGTCAAACCTCAGCGGCGCCCAGAACGCTACTAACCAAAACATCACCATCTATCAGGACTCCACTGCCTTGGCGAACATCTACGCGAATGCGCGAGAATCGGTTGTTTTGATTCAAGGAACAACCAGCGACGGAGGAATCCAAGCATCAGGTTTCGTCTACGAATTTTCCGATAGAATGGTGGTGATAACTAACTACCACGTTGTACATGACACATCAGCTTTAAGCGTGACCTTCTCAAACGGCAACGGATACTCCGCTGTAACACTTGGGACTGACCCCTACGCGGATTTAGCCGTTATCTCGGTTGACGACGCTCCCACAAGCGAATTTAAACCTGTCGAGATTGTCAGCTCATCCATGTTGCGCGTGGGCGAACAAGTTATCGCAATAGGAAACCCCTATGGTCTGGTAGGGTCGCTAACCACTGGTGTGGTAAGCGCTCTGGGAAGAAGCATCACAGAGGAAGACTACGCAGGCGGCTACTCAATCGCCAACATCATACAAACCAGTACACCAATAAACCCTGGAAACTCAGGTGGGCCACTGCTTAATGCGGTTGGAAAAGTTGTGGGCATAACAACTGCCATAGTCTCTGACTCGCAAGGTTTAGGCTTCGCCGTTCCATCAAACACTATTCTCAGAGAAATATCCTCCTTGATAAACACAGGAACCTACGAGGGACACTCTTACTTGGGTGTTTCAGGACAAGACATGAGCTATGATCTAGCCCAAGAGGCAGGTACAAGCGTTACTTACGGCTGGAGAATTGCCACGGTCACGGCTGGAGGTCCTTCAGACGGCATATTAAACGCCGAAGACATTATAATTGCCTTGAACGGAACATCGATAAGAAACAACGATGACCTAGCAAGCTACCTTGAAGAAAAAACCTTGCCGACACAGCATCTCGTTCTCACTGTGGTGCGAGGTAGTTCAACAATTGACGTGAGCGTTATTCTGGGGACCAGACCACCGCCGACAGTATAACGTTAACCTAATCCATCCTTTCTTTCTTGGCGTGCCAAAATTTTTTGATACTGCATGCTTTACAAGTTATCAGCCGCTTTTCGCTTTTCAATCGGGACAAACGGTCTTCCATATCTGCCAACGTACATTGATGAGGGACGAAGAAGAACCGCGTCCTCGTACTGTTCTATCACGTGAGCGGTCCATCCAGCTATTCTGCTTGAGGCGAAAAACGGAGTAAAGAATTCAAAGGGAACTCCTAAGGCATTCAAGGTTACAGCTGCGTAGAAGTCCACGTTGGGAAAGATGTTTTTCTTTTCGTGAACCACGTTTTCAATTCTAATGCATAAATTGTACAAGTTCAGGTTATCCGTGAGGCAACACAAATTTTCCGCCATCTCTCTGAGATGTTTGGTTCTGGGGTCTTCTGTTTGATAGATTCTGTGACCAAAACCCATTATCTTTCTCTTGTTATCTAACATTCCTTGTATGTATGCTTCTACTTCTTCCTCAGTGTTGATGTCATCAAGCATGTACATTACTTTTTCACTAGCTCCGCCGTGAAGGGGACCTTTAAGGGTTCCAATGGCAGAGGTCACAGCCGAATACATGTCTGCATTGGTGCTTGCTGTCACACGAGCCGCAAACGTGGAAGCGTTAAACCCGTGATCCGCATGCAGCGTCATGTAACGGTCAATCACGTTTTTTTCTTCACTATCCGCTGGTTTCCCTCGGAAAAGGTATAAAAAGTTTTCAGGGAAACTAAATTCTTCGTTGGGAGCAACAAGTTGCTGGTTAGTGCGTATTCTATGAAGGGTAGCGACTATTGTGGGAACTTTCGCCACTAAGCGTATGGCTCTTTTTTTGTTTGCTTGTTCTGATTTGTAATCGCGGTCTGAATCGTACATGCTAAGGTGAGAGACTGCAGTGCGTAGGACTTCCATCGGATGACTGCTTTTGGGCGCAGACTTAATGCATTCAATAACTGCCTCAGGCAGGGTCATTTCAGAGATGAGTTGCGCTCTAAACTCGCCTAACTCATTTTTGGTAGGAAGTTTACTATAAAGTAAGAGATAAACCACTTCTTCAGAGCAGACATGCTCTACAAGATCATCGATGTTATATCCCAAATAATAAAGAGTGCCCATGGGATCTACAAAACTGATTTTGGTTTCTGCAGCGGCAACATCTCTTAATCCGCGGGTCACTACTCTATCGTGATTGTTAATCATATGCTGTATGCATTCCCCTTTTTTGTTCGGTTTTTCTTTCAAACCCTACGTACACACGTGAGGCAATAGCAGGATAGCTTCTTTGCGAGAACAACGAGGATGGCAAAACCATGATCTTCTCCCTTCAATTAAGATTGTTGCAATCAACTCGTATGCTCATATATGTTGAAAGACCAGAAAAGTAATGCGGTACACCATTTTTAAATTTTTCTTTAAGCAAACGGGTTCCTTAAGTTAAAACTCGTTTTTAAGCATTTAAGACGGAACTTTTTTAAATGATAAAACGAGATATAGGGAAAGCCAGCAGAAAATGTACATAACTGCATTTTAGTCGTGCTCAACTGGCTTGAATATAATAAAAGGAAATTTCAAAACATGCCCGAATGTAAGGAAATAGAGAACGGTATCTGCACTGTAGAGCAGCTTGCAGATTATGTAGATTTATCTTCTAATGAAAAAAAACAATTAGAACAAGTAGTTCAAATTCACCCGATGCGCGTCAGTTCATATTATTTGTCGTTGATAAACTGGAACGATCCACATGACCCGATAAGAAAAATCGCGGTGCCCTCTCCTGAAGAATTAAACCTTGATGGAATTTATGATACAAGCGGTGAAGCGGAAAACACAAAAATGCCTGGTCTTCAGCACAAGTACGCTGAAACCGCGTTAATATTGGCAACAAACAGGTGCGCAACCTACTGCAGGCACTGCTTCAGAAAACGCATTGTCGGATTGCCAACAGAAGAAATTGTGAGCCGTTTCGAAGACGCCGCAGAATACATTGAGAAACATGAGGAAATAAATAATGTTCTGATCAGTGGCGGAGACCCGCTTGTTCTTTCTAATGAAGTTATTGAACGGTTCTTAGAAATATTGACAAAAATAGATAATCTTAGGTTCATAAGATTTGGCAGCAGAACACCGGTTACTCTTCCAAGCAGGCTTAGTGACCCTGAGCTTTTGGCTCTTTTCAAGAAGTATTCGCAGATTGACAGGCGACTTTACGTCGTGACGCAGTTTAATCATCCTCAGGAAATAACTCCGCAATCTGTGACCGCAGTAAGCAATCTCTTGAAAGCGGACGTTTTACTGAGCAATCAGACGGTTCTGCTTCGAGGAGTTAATGACGACGCTGACACGCTCGCGACTTTAATGAATAGGCTGGTGAGCATCGGCGTGGCACCGTACTACGTTTTTCAGTGCCGCCCCGTCAAAAGAGTAAAAACTCACTTCCAAGTTCCAATATGCACAGGGATCAAAATAGTGGAGCAAGCAAAGGCAAACTGTAACGGGCACAGCAAACGCTTCAAATACGTTATGTCGCACAAAACCGGCAAAATAGAGATACTTGGCATACTTGATGATGAGATATACTTCAAGTATCATGAAGCCAAAAACAGGGACAACTTGGGCGTCATGTTCAAGCGCCGAGTGGATGAGAAAGCGGGATGGCTGGATGATTTCCGCACGGCTAATGGGCTAGATTAATAAGGAACCAGCATTAAGAGTTGCCACAATTTAAGTGAAACGTCATGTTCAGCCTAACGTTAGCCTTGTCCAATTTACTGCAGCAGTATCTGGGCTTAAGCCAAATCGCTAGCGACATCATTTCTTTTGTCGTGATATTCTCGCTGGCCATTATTATTGCTTGGATAGGGCATTCACTTTTCAAGAGGTATCTATGCCGATGGGCTACAAGAACCGAGACAAATCTGGATGATGAAATACTTCGCAACATACGCGCACCCATATTTCTTCTTGCAATTTTGTTTGGCTTATATTACGGCTTAACCGGCATCGCCTCGCTTCAAGATTACGCTACAGATTTGGCAACAGCATTCACAGTAGGCGAAATCTTAGTGGTAGCCTTCACACTAACTCGCATAACTAATGTTCTAATCAGCTGGTACGTTGAACAAAGAGTAAAACGCGGAACACAGATAAGCAATCACATACTATTCATTCTCAAGAAAGTTTTACAGGTAGTCGTCTACGTTTTTGCTTTGGTCATAATTCTCGGAGTTTTCGGGCAAAACCTCTCAGGCGTCATCGTAGGTTTCGGTGTAGGCGGCATAGCCATAGCATTAGCCATACAAAACATTCTAAGTGATGCCCTAACTGCCTTCTCCATATATTTTGACCACCCCTTTGAAATAGGCGATTTCATAGTGGTCGGAGATTACGCAGGAACCGTTACTAAGATAGGCATAATCTCCACGCGAATCCAGCTATTGCAAGGGGAAGAACTGATAATTTCAAACAAGAATCTGATTTCCTCGTCTGTACGGAACTTCAAGAAGCTTGAGAGAAGAAGAATCGTGTTCGCCGTCAAGGTAACTTATGACACGCCAATCAAAAAACTTAAACAAATACCAAAAATAATCGAAAAAATCATAAAAAACACGAAACAAGCTGAACTAGATAGAATCCATTTTCAACAGTTCGGAGATTTCAGCCTTGACTTTGAAATAGTGTATTACATAACCACAGCCGACTACAACACATACATGGACATCCAGCAGAAGATAAATTTCGAAATCTTGGAAGAGTTTGATAAAGAAAAAATCGAAATGGCTTATCCCACTCAGAAAATCTTCTACGTGAACAAAAAAGACGCCGCTTAACCAGACTAAGCTTTCAGCTTTTTGATAAGCCACGCCATGTTCTTTCCCAAAGTCTCCATGGTTCGCATGCCTTCCTCATCGCCCGCGACATCGCCTTTTTTCCGGCCAAACCCAACGTTCCAGTAGGAAGAGGCTGGAATAATCATCTGGCTTATCAGGAAGAAGTGGTTTATGGCGTCAAAAGTGGGAATTGCACCCGCTCTTCTGACCGCCACCACCGCCGCGCCCACCTTTCGTTTAAACACGTAATCATTTGCTAGAGCAACATATCCTGCCCTGTCAATGAGCGCCTTAAGTTCAGGAGACATCATCGAAAAATAAACGGGCGAGCCCAGGATTATGCCGTCTGCCTCAACCATTTTCTGTATATACGTGTTCACGTTGTCGTCATCGATTACGCAGCGGTTGTTCTTGGTTGAAAAGCAGGTTCTGCAGGCGGTGCAGCCGCGTATCTGCTCACCTGCAAGCTGTACCAGTTCTGTCTCTATGCCTTCTGCTTCGAGAATGCTAACAACACGACGTATCAGCAGAGCGGTGTTTCCATCTTTTCTGCCGCTTCCATTAAAAGCCACAACCTTCACAACAAGTCCCTGGGCACATTAATCGAATGAAAGCATAAAAAACTAACGGCGAGTGTGGCGTCTTATCTTGCTGGAGATGCGCAAGAGGATTGAAGTTATTAAGTAGAGACAATATTTCCATAGAGAACAAAGAAAGGAGCTTTGAGGTTGAGTTACAAAAGGCGCATGCATCCGAAAGTCAGCAAAGCCGAGATAGAGGTGTTCAAGGCGTTAAGCGCCGCTGGGTTAACCACCGGCATGGTGACACAAAAACCGATTGTGCTGAAGTTAACAGTCCCCGATTTTTGTTGGCTTAACAAGCGTAAAGCCGTGTATCTGGACGGGTTGCAGGCGCACTCAGGCGATAAACAACAACAGCGAGATGAGGAAAACTGCGAGCTGCTGGAGGCTAAAGGCTGGGAAGTACTTCGGATATCGTATGACCCGCCGTTAACCGGGAAGGAACTGCAGAAAATTGTCGCGTCAATCAAGGATTTCGTGGGTTCCGATGAAGAGTGAAGCCTTTTCCTTGCCAACGCTTACATTAAGTGCAATGTTTCAAGTTTTGAAACGCTTGTTCCACAGTGTCCCTTAACTACGCTTACGCTACTATAATAGTTGTGATTCGGAATGATTAGGAAAAAGCAACTTGCCGCGTTGGCTATGTTGATATCCGTCATAATGGCGGCGGCTCCAGCCTCAGCTATACTCTACGGACAAGCCCAAATTCAGGCGACGCCTGCGGAAGAGTTAGTTGAAGTTGCGGACAGAGCGGAACAGCAAGTCGAAAATTTAATCGATTTGGTGTATGCAAACGAGACGGCTCTGCAAAAGATTGAAGACGCTGGGCTCCTTGACGAGTTGGAAGACAACGTGACGCTATACGGTGAAGGCGTGGCAAACTTGACCGCAGCGCATAACGCGCTTGAAATCGCAGATTACGAAGGAGCAGTAGATTATGCAACTGAAGCGCTGAGCGTTTTCAGAGAAGTTTTCAGTTCCATTCACGTCATCCTTGAGGCTGCTGGTCTCCAGAAAGGGCATCTGGTTGACAATCAAGGGTTATTAGAAGCCATGACTCGAGAACTGCAAAGAATAGACCGCCTGAGGGATATTCTGCCGGAAGATGCGACCGAAGAGATTAAGCAACTGCTTGACGACGCTGAAGCGCTGTTGGACATAGATGCCGCTAGAACGTTGCTCTTTGAAGACAAAGCGACTGAGGTTGTTTCAAATTTGCAGGCGGCGAAGCAGCTCATATCTCAAGTCTACGATTATTTGAAAGCGCAGGCTGAAGAATCCAACATGTGGAGAATCGGCAACTACTGCGAAGGAGTCCAGGAGAGAATCCGTGAAAGATTCCAACAGGGGAATCAAACAGGAGTCGATTTCACCGCGGTTCTAGAATCTCTCGGGTACCAAAGCGAAAACCAATTCATGGAAACTCTGCAGAACATGATTCAAACAGCTCAGGGCAAAACAGGAGATTTCAAGAACGCGCTACAAGACTTAGAAGCGATCTGTCAAATGGTTCAACAAATGGATCAAGCCCTAATGCAGGAAATGCAGCGGCATCAAGGAGGCAGCGGTTCTGCTGGCGGTGACAGCGGGTACGGTTCAGGTGGTATGGGCAGTGGTGGCAACGGTCTATAAAGAAAACTTTGAAACTCCTTTTACTTTTTAAGTTGCACCTGGTTCTCAAGCCCAATTCTTTTTACTTCAACTATTTCCAACCGCTCAAGCCTTCTAACCAGTCTCCACAGGCTTGTCCTCGGCATATCTGAAAACCGCTCTCTTATCTCAGCCTCAAAAGCATTGCCGTCTTTTTCAGCGAGGAAAAGTATGACATCTTTGTCTTCTTTCTTCAGCTGAGGATTAGCTTTCAATATTTTATCAACGTTTGGACCTCTTCTTCGCCTTGCAACAAGTAAAGCTGCGAGAATAGCTGCGGCTACCGCCACTAAGATTGCAATTAAGTATTCGATGGGAATTGAGGCTAAAGGTCCCTCATCGCCATTTAAATCGTCTTGCGGGAGCAATGGCACGACATAGCTTATCTCCCAGTAATCAGGATGCAGAGACAGCGTGATTGCGGTGCCGCTGGTGTCTATTGCTGTTGGCATCTGGCTTAGATAGATCACTGTCGAGTTTTGTGGAAGAAAAACCGTTAGGTCGTAAGAACTATTTGCGATTAGGGTCCAAACTTCTGCTTCCTTCTTTGTAAGCGCCATCGTGTCATATTCGACTAAAACGCGCCCCTCTCCCAAAGTGAAAACCGTCAAGTACTCTCCGAGTATTTCGTAGTCCACCGCTAGCTCGCTTTCGTCAAGAACTATTACGTTCTCAATTGACGAAGATAAAAGAGGCACCGTTACGTCAGGAGCCAACTCATCAACGATTATGGCTTGCGAAACGTGGACCAACCCGTCTCTGTACACTGTGAGATCAACGGATTCAACCTCGAACTGAGATTGAGCAAGGGTAGATGCCGCTGTGATAAGGAAGAGTAGTGTGGTGATGGCCATAGCAGCAGAGATTGCTGTTCGGTCAAGGGTTTTCATGTTGGTTTCTATCCGAATTAGCTTTGTTCAGCATTATAATTTTTGTGTATCCGGCGTTCAGAGGATTTAAGTTTTGAATTGAAATGAGCATTCCTGTTTTTGGAACGGTTTTCTCGCAGTGTCCCTTAAGTTACGGTTTAGCGTATATCGTGTCAGGTGATTTGAGATGAGAAAAAACATCAAACCCGTAAACCGAACAAAAATCAGTGCTTCCGTTATAACTTTGTTAATGGTACTATACTTTGCGCCGCTATGCTTTGCTTCTGCTGGCGCTGGACAGGGCTCTGATGCCGGCAACATCGAAGTTCCAGGCGTCCCTGACAATGCTGTACAATATAATAAAACTGACGTAACGCCTGTGGCTCAGATGGAGCAGGTACAGGCGGGAGAACCAGCACTGTTCTGTTATCGAAACACTACCATGCTGATGAACTGCACCAGAAACTGTGACCTAGTCTTCACAGCAGACCCTGAAGTAGCGCCCAAACTCTTCGGTTTCTCGATAGACCCGAACCAGACCATGGCGCTCACTATGAACTTAAGTGGTTCACCTCTTGAAGGCGCGCAGGTCATGCAGCGAACCCTCAACTTCTATCTTGGCATAGAGCCCAACGCCACCATACAGCTGAACGCACAGATAAGACTACACATAAACCAGACAGAGCTTAAGCAGCAGCTTAACAGGGAAGTCAACGCCTCAAGGCTCACGTGGATGTACTGGAACCGAACTAGTGCTGAATGGAAAGCAGTTGAAAGCTACATGGACCAGAACGGATACTTGGTTTGCAACACGGACCACTTCTCCACATGGACTGTCGCTGAAATTTCAGAATCAACAGAATTTCCAGAAACATTGAACAACGGTATACAAATGGTGTACGTCTACGCTGGCATCGCAGTTGCTGTCATATTAGTTCTCGGTGTCGGCATATACGCGAATTCAAAACGAAGAAAATAGCGTCCTCTCCCTTTTTTTATTTCATTTTTCTACATTCAAGGTGTTATATTACATATTCCAGTATAATCGTAATTGCATAGATAAGCATGGCTACATGGAAAAGCGGCAGTGCTTTCATTCCGGAAGCTGCGTTTCTTCCCTTCATTATTATGATGTTTCCAACGGCTATTAACGAGAAACCCACTGCAAAGCCTGCGATTGCTATTGTTCCAAGCACATTCAGAAAGATGATTGTCGCCACCAAATGGATTATGCTGAAGAGAAGTATCCAGTAGACTGTTCCTTTCAACCCGTACAGCAGGGGAATGGTTTTCATTTCTTTAACTTGGTCGTTGGCAACATCGCTGATGTCGTTAACTCCCAAGTGCGCCAACGCCAGCGGATAAAAGAAAAAGCCGAAAAGTAGTACGTTGACGCTTGGAGTGCCGAGGCAAAGGTAACCTGCGAGGGGAAACAGCGTGAAGTCTATCCGCCCAATCAACTGGGCAAACGGGAAATTCTGGTTCCGTTTTGTAATTTGGTAGAAAACTTCAAGGCAGTAGCACACAACCATGATGCCGAAAACGTAAAGCGCTTGCGGAAACGGAAGCGTAAAAATCAGAATGGATGTAACTGCCACAAACACGCCGAAGAGCAAAAAGGCATTTTGTCGAGGGATTAAACCTTGTGAAATTGGCCTTTTCCCGAAGACTCGCCAGTACTTTGTTAGTTTATCAAACTCCACCTCTTTCTTGTCTACATCGCTATCCACAATGTCGTTCAAGACGAGCCCCGCCTCGAAGCCGAGGAAGCCAATCAACGCCACTTTAGCTACAAGTAGCCAAGAAAAGCTGTCATAGAACTGGAAAGCAAGGAAAAGTCCAGCGCAGAATAGTATAGGCCAGACAAAGAAGAAGTGCAGCCGCGTAAGGTCCATGTACGCTTTAATGTTCGCGTTCATTATAACTTCCTTCAACTGCTTCAGATTTCATTAGAACTACTTTAATAGATAAAGCTATTCGCATAATTATGTACAGAGTGAGGGGGACACTCATGAGCAGTTCAAATACCATAAACATGCTGAAAATAATCCGATTTCACATTGTGGCAGGCGGCGTCTTGGCGTTTTCGCTTGGAGGGCTCTTGGCACTTGCCAACGGTGGAAGCTTTAATCCCGCACTGTTTGCCTTAGTGTATGTCGTCATGTTGTTGGGGGACCTTTCATCGCACTATAGCAACGATTATTTTGACGTTGAGGTCGACAAGCATGTTGAACAGAAAAAGTTTTTCGCAGGCAGCGCCATCCTCGTTAACCACCCTAACCTCAGGGCATTATCGAAATCCGTTTCGGTGTCGCTGCTGGTGTGCGCGAACGTTTTGGCAGTTAAAATTTTTCTTTTCCTTGGCGCACCTATCGAAATATTCATCGTTATCTTATTGGCGAGCCTTGCAGGGTGGTTTTATTCGTCGCCTCCGCTGCGTTTAGCTTCAAGAGGACTCGGCGAAGTTGCTGTGGCGTGCGTAACAGGTTTCGCAATACCTGGCCTAGGCTATTTGGCGGTAAGAGGCCAATTCGACCCGCTATTTGTTTTCCTTGCGTTTCCTTTTGTGATGTACGGGTTCATGCTGAGCCTAAGTCTTGAGGCTCCTGACTCGGAAATAGACCGCAAAGGAGGAAAAAGAAATCTTGCTGTCCGAAAAGGAGCACGCAACGTTTTTCTGCTCATCCTCGCGTTGACAGCGGCATCCACGTTAACGTTTCTGGTCTACAGTTGGTTACTGGCTTCCACAGTTTTAGACATCGGAGTTTTGACCCTTTTTTCAATCGTACCATTAACCGCGGCTCTTGTTGGGTTCGCAGGCGTTCTTCAGAAAAAAAGCGTAAACCGCTTCAGCGCTTTGAATGTTGCCTCGTTGTTTGTTTTCAATTTGCTCACAGTAGCGTACCTGCTGGCTATCGTGTCCGCGGCGTAACAAGTTCAGCGAAAGGCTGTGAAACAAAGATTATAAGACAAACGGCAGCTATATGAGATCATGAAGGCTTGCGTTCTATACATCTCACGCACAGGGAACACCAAACGTTTTGCAGAAGCCATATCCGAATCGCTGGAAGTACCAATTTTTAACATAGCAGACGCGCCTGAACCGTCAGTTACCCAAGACTTCGAACTGTTAGTCATAGGCACACCAGTTATGGGCATGCGACCTACGCCTGAAGTGCACTCTTTCGTTAAACGCTTACCAGAATGCACAGGTAAGAAAGCGATTCTGTTCTGCACTTACGCGATTAGGCAAGGTGGAACCCTGAAAGTCTTAGAGAAAGAACTAACCCAGAAAGGTTACGTCACCATTTTAAGTGTATCCAAAAGAGGCTTGAAGCCAAATAAAGCTGACTTCTCAGATGTTTTAGATGAGATAAATAAGGCAGTGGAAGAATCAAAGACCGCTTAGACACATGACTTCTGCTGTTAAGTGGTTGCCCTATTCCCCAAACCCAAAGGGGTTTAGAACGCATCCGAGTACAAATAAGCGTCTTCTTATCAAAACGGATAGAGATAAGTTAATGACCCAGAAGATGCATGTTGGAGAGTGTTTCAACCAGTTCGATTGTTTCTTCGTCAACACTTGTGGCGCGAGCAATGTCTGTCAGGGTGATTATGCCGACCAACGCGTTTCCCTCAACTATAGGCAGTTTCTTAACTTTGTTTTCAAACATGAGACGGGCGGCTTCGGGAATTTCCATATCAGGGTTTCCTGTAATAACGTGGTTTGTCATTACTTCGAAAACGTGGGTCTCCTTAGGGTTTCTGCACTTTTCTAGGACTCTTTCAAGCAAGTCTCTCTCCGTCAAGATTCCAGCGGTCTCTCCGTTGCGAACAATGACCAAGGCACCAATCTTGTTTTCATTCATAAGCTTCACAGCTTCATGAACAGAGGCGGACGCCTGCAAAGTAAATACTTTCTTAACCATCAAGTTCCTAATTTTCGTCATTGGTATCAACTACAAAATAAGTCATCCGTAACGCGATAAAAGAATTGTGAATTTTACCTAATGATTAACGGTTGAAATAAGAGAAATCCAGAGCCTGAATCATACTGCCAAGTTCCCAAAAAGGTAGCTTGTAGCCTGTTGTTGTATGTAGCAGAAAGCAACAGTGGTATGCTCTTGTCTAAATAACCGTTCAGCATCCTTACTGTTTTCTCTCCACTTTGATTACGATGTGTAGCCATAGTGCGACTACGTTTACCCTTGGTCAGCGGCGTCAGCTATCAGACCCATCATCTCTTTCTTCAGTTCCCCCATTCTTTCTTCGTTCTTCGCCTCTATCGTTAATCGCAGTTTCGGAGAAGTGTTTGACGCCCTGATTAGCGCCCACGAATCCGGAAAATCTACTCTGACGCCATCTATAGTTGTTACGCGTTCATATTTCTTCATGGCTTTCTCTTTTACTTCTTCAACTATCTTGAATTTCTTCTCGTCGGTGCTGTCTATTTCTGACCTGTCGAAGAATTCCTTAGGCATTTCGTTAATGATTTCGGAAACTTTTCTGCCAAGCTTGGATACTATCTCCATCATGTAAATGCTGTTCATTATAGCGTCGTCAAACCAGTAAAATTTGGGCACGCATATGTGACCTGACTTCTCAACCCCTAAGACAGCGTTATGCGCCTTTGTTTGCTGCACCAGAAATGTGTGACCTACAGGTATGCGAAACACCTGCTGACCGTACTTTTTCGCTTCCTCGTCGATTAAGCTTGAACATTCAATGTTGGCAACCACAGGTCCCTTCTGCGTCTTCATTATAGCCCTCATGAAAATCACGGCGCTTTGCTCAGCCATCATAACCTTGCCTTTTTCGTCAGCAAAAAGTGCCCTGTCGCCGTCTGCGTCAAACGCTACTCCCAAATCCGCGTTCTCCTCGGCAACCCTCTTGCTAAGTTCAGCTAAGGTTTCAGGTTTAGGTTCGGGGTCTCTGTTCGGAAAAGTTGGGTCAGGCCAATCATACAAGTACGTCGTTTCAAAATCGAATTCCTTCAGAATTTTCGGCACTATCAGGCATGCGGCTCCATTTCCGAAATCAGCAACCACCTTCAGCCTTTTCGGCGCTATCCGCTCCTTGATGAAGTCGATGTACTTCTGCTCCATGCCCTCAACTTTTTCCACTGTGCCTTTGCCTTTCTTGAAAGGTCCTGAACTGTGGATTTCCCCGAGCTTTTTGTTTTCGTTCTCGAAGAATCCAACTCCGTCTTGGTGGAAGAATTTAATGCCGTTCCATTCCGCGGGCAAATGTGAAGCCGTAACGTAAGCAGCCACGTTGTTTTTCAGTTTCCAGTTTGAAAAAACGCAGAGACTGGCTGGACAGGTTCCAATAATGTGAGCGTTCGAACCAGTGCTTATTACGCCGGAAACAAAGGCGTCTTCAAGTTCGTCGCTGTGTTCCCTGAAGTCTCTTCCAATCGTGAAGTTACCTGGTGTGTAGGTTCCTGCGGCCATTCCTATTTTCTTCATTATTTCCTTGGTTAAGTCTTTGCCGTATACTCCTCTGATGTCGTAAGCTCTAAAGATGCTCATTTTCTAACTTCGCCAACTTGTTTGATAACTTGCAGTCAATAATACTTTTTCAAGGGGTTTAGCGGGTCTGTCGCCAACATCACATCCTGAGGCATCAAAACGCCACACCACTCCACTTCGCCAGCGGCCTTAGCGTTGCCTTGAATGTTGACGCTGTGTATGTTAAGCGCGTAATCCATGGCGCGGTCTTGCGGGTTCTCGAGCTGAAGCATCTGCTTTAGGCTTAGATTCTCGAAAATCCTGCGGATTGGACGCAGCGAATTGCCGTGGCACGAGACTGCTACGTTGCCGGGGTGTTCTCGCAGCCACCGTTCAAGCTGGACAACAAACGGGTCTGTGCGTTTTTCCACCATCTTCAGGCTTTCTCCCTCTGGAGGCGGAAAATCGTAGCCTCGATGCACTTTGGCGAACCATTCAGGTCTTTCCTTCGCCACTTTTGTCTTGCTTTCGCCTTGAAGCAAACCGTAACATCGCTCGATGAGGCGGTCATCAACGAAAACGGGCACGTCAGGGTGTGCTTCAAGGACTATTTCAAGGGTTCTTCGCGCTCGCTTAAGATGCGAGGTAAACGCGTAATCAACCTTTTCCTGCTTGAGCTGCTCCTCGACTTCTTGTGCCTGCGTAACTCCTTTTGGAGTAAGGTCGGGGTCACGCCATCCTGAGAATACAGCGTTGGCATTATCGGTTGTCTCTGCATGACGAAACACGAAGAGATTGCTAACCACCAAGCTGCATCACCCCAAAACCTTTGAGTAGACTGCTCTGCTTCCTAACGCTTCCTCTATTCTGAGCAGCTGATTGTAGTTACAGGTTCTTTCGCTTCTTGCAGGTGCACCATACTTAAACTGCCCAGCGTCTAAGCCAACAACCAAGTCCGCAAAGAGGGTTTCTTCAGTGCTTCCTGACCTGTGAGAAACGATAACGTTCCATCCAGCTTTTTTGGCTGATCTAAACGCGTCCAAGGCTTCTGAGACAGTTCCGATCTGATTAAGTTTCAGCAACAGAGCGTTGCAAGCGTTCATTTCGATCGCTTTTTTAATTCGCTTGGCGTTTGTGACCAGAAGGTCGTCTCCAACAATCTGGATTTTTTCTCCCAGCTCGGACTCCAGCATGTTCCAGGCGCCCCAGTCGTCTTCGCTGAAGCCGTCTTCAATCGAAATCATCTTGAATCGCTCACACAATTCAGCGTAGAAATCCGACAGTTCTGCAACTGTATATTCTTTTTTCAAAATCTTGTATTTTCCGCCGTGGTAGAATTCAGATGCGGCAGCGTCTATGCCCAAGGAGAATTCCTTGGTGTAACCGAGTTCTTCAATGGCTTCTGTGATGAATCCGAGTCTTTCATCGACTCTTTTCAGCGGTGGAACGAATCCTCCTTCGTCTCCAACATGTATAGCCGAGTTTCCAAACTTTTCTTTTAGTTTCTTCTGCAGGGTATGGTAAGTCTCAGAACACATTCTCAGAGCTTCAGAGAAACTTTTAGCTCCACGAGGAATTATCAGGTGCTCTTGAACATCGTTTTCGATGCCAGCGTGTAATCCGCCGTTAATCACGTTCATTTGTGGAATGGGCAAAGTCAACCCCCTTGAATCAACTAAGTCGGCGACGTACTCGTAAAGTGGCAAATTTGACTCTAAAGCGCCTGCTTTGCAAACTGCCATGCTGACCGCGAGAATAGCGTTGGCTCCCAACCTAGATTTGTTAGGAGTTCCATCCAACTCTATCATCAACTTGTCCGCCTCTTTCTGTTTTGTGCAATCCCTGCCGACAAGGTTCTCAGCTATCAAATTGTTGACGTTGCCAACGGCTTTCAGCACTCCTTTTCCCAAATAGCGTTTGCCGCCGTCCCTAAGCTCTAAGGCTTCATGTTTACCTGTGCTAGCGCCCGAAGGAACCGAAGCCCGTGACAAACCGTTCTTCGTGAATAAATCAACTTCAACTGTGGGATTGCCTCTGGAATCCAAAATTTCTCTTGCCTTTATCTTCGTTATTTTAGACATTATACCACTTCACCGTGATTTTGAATACTTTTGTGAGGAAGTGAAATTTCGTAACTCTCTGATTTTATGAATTTCAATTGAGTTGCTGGAGTGTTTTACCGTGGTTCTGACTCCTGAAGTGAACAAACTAATGTCCTCCTCGTCTATAAGCTTCATCGAATGCAGCTGGTTTGCAACGGAGGCTACACGGTCTTTTTCATTCCGATAGTCTATCTGCACAGGATACACGCCAAAAACCAGTTCTAACTGTTTCTTAACTTTCTTTTTCGGCGTAACCGCTATTATGGGCTGGGCAACCTTAAACCGAGATATCATCCTGGCTGTGTAACCCGAAATAGTCATCGTGATAATTTTGTCAACCGGCATGTCCTGACAGATTCTCTGAATAGCCTTGCTTACCGTGTCAGAAATATTTATGAAAGTCCCATAATCTTCAACGCGGCTTTTCACCGTGTTTTCCGTTGCCTTAGCTATTCTGGACATCATCTCAACAGCTTCAACAGGATATTGACCCACAGCCGTTTCTCCCGAAAGCATCACCACATCGGTGCCGTCCAGTATCGCGTTTGCCACATCACTCACTTCAGCTCTGGTTGGCGTCGGCTGGTGAATCATGGACTCCAGCATTTCAGTGGCAGTAACAACCAACTTGCCCTGTTGATTGCAATTCTTAATTATGGATTTCTGGACCAGCGGCACTCTTTCCGGTTCTATCTCAACTCCAAGGTCGCCTCTGGCTACCATTATGCCATCTACTGCACTCAAAATCGCCTCAAAATTTTTCACGCCCTCGAAATTCTCAATTTTGGCAACTATTCCGCCCTCAAAACTTTTTGCTTGCGCCTTCAGGTTTTCTACGTCTTCTGCGTTTCTTGTGAAAGACAGCGCTATGTACTCGGCATCAAGTTTCTTTGCAAACTTTATTAGTTTTAAATCTTTTTCTGAGAAGGTGGAGACTGAAAGGGGCTTGTTTGGAACGTTAACGCCTTTGCCGTCTTCTATGATGCCATTGTCCATTAAAAGCAAATGGAGTTTTTTGTTATCTTTCTTCACTATTCGTGTTTTTATTTTGCCGTTGTCAATGTACACGATGTCATTAACATCCATTTTGTCGTAAAAATCATGGTTAAAACTGATTTCTTCGCTGTTGAAGCCTACCTCAACAATTTCTCCCTTTTTAACGACCTTTTTCTGGGTTGCTCTAATCCTGATTTCAGGTCCCTTGATGTCAAACATTACTGGGATGTCCGCGATTTCCCGTATCCTCTCGATAACTGATTTGTATTGGCTGAAGTCTCCGTAAGCCGTGTTTATCCGTAAGCCGTTCATTCCCGCCTTAAACATTTTACGTAATGTTGCCTTTGAAAAACTTGAAGGACCAACAGTGCACAAAATCTTTGCTTTTTTAGGCAAATCAACGCCTCACTCATCTTTCAAGTTTCTTATTGAGTTAACTTGCTTTATATTTTTGTGATTGAGGCGCAACAGCCACAAACACACTTAAGCCTCAGCCACCACTTTTATCTAAAGGTGCAAGGAGAGCCCCGAATCTGGCATCTAACGAAAAAGTTGTTAAGGATCCAACTTGCGGCGTCCCCGTGGACCCTGAGAAAACGCAGTTTAAAGTGGAAAGGTGGGGTAGAGAATACTACTTTTGCAGCCACTATTGCATGCGCAGCTTCTTGGAGGCGCCAAGGGTCGCCTATTTCTCGATGGAAATCGCGGTGAAAAGTGAGATTCCCACGTACAGCGGCGGGCTAGGTGTTCTAGCCGGCGACACTCTGCGGTCAAGCGCTGACTTGAAAATTCCAATAGCAGCGGTTACGCTGGTAAGTCACAAAGGTTATCTGAGGCAAAAAATCACGGCGGACGGTCAACAGTTAGAGTCTACTGAGATTTGGGACCCGTCAGCCTTCATGAGTCCGCTACCGAACAGCGTGGACATTGAAATTGCCGGAGAAAAAGTTAAGGTTAAAGCGTGGATATACGACCACGAAAGCGTCACAGGCGGAGTGGTTCCGATCATATTTTTGGACACGGATGTCGAAGAAAACTCGACCGAAAACAGGACCATCACCGACTATCTGTACGGTGGAGACGACGAGTACAGGCTGAAGCAGGAAATAGTGCTGGGAATAGGCGGCTACAAAATGCTCCACGCAATGGACATCAACCTTAAGAAGTTTCACATGAACGAGGGGCATTCAAGCCTGCTAACCTTGGAGCTGCTTAAAGAGAAAGAGATAGACGATGACAAAGTCAAGGACCTATGCGTCTTCACCACGCACACGCCAGTGGCGGCGGCTTTTGACAAGTTCTCATATGATCTTGTGCAGAGGCTGCTGGGAAACGAGTTGCCGCTTGAAACTTTGAAGAAGTATGGCGGGCAAGACAGGTTAAATATGACGCTTCTGGCTCTGAACCTGAGCAAGTTCACCAACGGCGTAACCGAAGCGCACATGGAGTATTCCCAGAAACTGTTCCCCGGATACCACATCTACGAAGTGACAAACGGTGTTCACTCGCACACATGGACCTGCGAATCCTTCAGAAAACTTTTCCACAAGTACATTCGAGGATGGACCAATGAACCTGAACTGCTTGTGAGAGCCGACGAGATTCCCGATGAGGAGATATGGGACGCGCACATCAAAGCCAAAAGAGACTTGATTGAGTTCGTGAAAACTAAGACTGGCACCCAATTAGATGAGCAAACTTTGACTTTGGGCTTTGCGAGGAGAGCAACGTCGTATAAGCGAGCTAACTTGGTTTTCTCCGATATGGACAGGCTGAGAAGGGTGCGAAGCAGCGGTGACTTGCAAATGGTTTTTGCGGGGAAAGCGCACCCCAAAGACGTGGAAGGTAAACGACTGATTCAGGAAATCTATGGTCACATGTCTCAGCTGAAGGACCAGATCAAAATAGTTTATCTTGAAAACTACAACATGGACATGGCTGCCAAG
>Ga0315535_1000257_pt1 | contig 37141 bp, 32 predicted proteins | sample SalMarSW160220MG_2_FD_203092 | JGI IMG/M metagenome (GOLD analysis project Ga0315535, IMG submission 203092) | Salt marsh sediment microbial communities from the Plum Island Ecosystem LTER, Massachusetts, United States - Salt Marsh Sediment SW1602-20 ... | reverse complement strand
TATGGTCATCCAGTACCCACACCGGTGCCGCTGGGCAGCAAAAAGGGAAAAGCGATTCTGGTTTCCGGCCATGATCTAAAGGATATTGAGGAGATTCTCAAGCAAAGCAAGGACAAAGGGATATATGTATATACCCATGGGGAGATGCTGCCCTGTCACGGCTATCCGGAACTTAAGAAGTATCCGCATTTTTACGGGCATTACGGCACTGCCTGGCAGAATCAGGCCAAAGAGTTTGATAAATTTCCAGGCGCCATTCTTATGACCACAAACTGTATCCAAAAACCAAGGGATTCTTATAAAGACCATATTTTTACCACCGGTCTTGTGGGCTGGCCCGGGGTGCGGCATATTGCTGACAAAAATTTTACCCCGGTTATTGAAAAAGCACTGGAGCTTCCCGGTTTTTCGGAAGATCAAAACGGTAAAAAGGTAATGGTGGGTTTCGGTCATAATGCGGTGATGGGGGTGGCCGATAAAATTATCGAAGCGGTGAAAAACAAAGCCATTCGTCATTTTTTCCTGGTGGGCGGATGTGACGGCGCCAAACCCGGACGAGATTATTATACCCGGTTTGTTGAGCAGGTGCCGGATGACTGTGTGGTGTTAACCTTGGCCTGCGGCAAATTCCGGTTTTTCGACAAAGACTTAGGAGACATCGGCGGAATTCCCAGATTATTGGATATCGGGCAGTGTAACGATGCGTATTCAGCGATTCAGATTGCGGTGGCTCTTGCCAATGCGTTCAACTGCGGTGTGAACGATTTGCCGCTTTCCATGATTTTATCCTGGTATGAACAAAAAGCATGCGCCATCTTACTGACGCTGCTCTACCTCGGCGTGAAAGACATCCGACTGGGACCCACCCTGCCTGCCTTTGTATCACCCAACGTCCTTAACGTACTGGTGGAAAAATTTAATATCATGCCCATCAAGACACCTGAGGAGGATCTCAAAGCCATATTGGGCTAAATCAAGACGGCATCCAACGGTGATCAGCTTTTGCTCGCAAGAGCTGATCACCAAAACCGATCGTAATTATAACACATGGGAAGGTTTTTATGCTGCGTGTATTTCAGACCGACCTTCTAAATACAGACGATTTTATCATCACCCTTGAGCTGGTTCCCGGAAAAGAATCGGTGGGCAGATCCGTTGACACAGTTATGGGAATTGCAAAAGATTCATTTTTCGACGGACGAATCTCAGCAGTTTCAATAACAGATAATCCCGGAGGGAATCCTTCACTGAGTCCGGATGTTATGGGATACGAGATTTTTAAAGTGGGAATGGATGTTATTGTGCACTTTACCTGCCGGGACCTGAATCGGGTCGGGATGGAAAGCCGGGCGTTACAGCTTGCCATGATGGGTATGAAAAATCTACTGGCCCTAACCGGGGATTACACCGGTAAGGGGTTCGGCGGTCAAGGGGCGCCGGTATTCGATCTGGATTCAGTGAATTTGCTGATGATGTTGAAGCAGCTCAGTGAAAGAATGAATGAATCCGGTGATCCTGACGGATTTTTTTCCGGATGCGCGGTTTCACCGTTCAAATACACCGAAGCGGAATGCTTTGCCCAGTACGCAAAGCTGTGCCGGAAAATTTCCGCCGGTGGACAATTCGTCATCACTCAATTGGGATATGACGCATACAAATTTGCCGAATTGATCAGCATGTTAAAATTGGCAGGAATAGACATTCCCGTGATCGGCTCCACTTATGTTCTGACTCCCCGAGCCGCAAGGATCATGAATCAAGGAGCAGTGCCGGGCGCGGTGGTTACCCATAAGCTGCTGAAACAGGTTGAAGTTGAATGGAGTAATCCCAAGCAGGGACGTAACATGGCTGTTGAACGGACAGCGAAGCTGGGCGCCATACTCAAAGGGCTCGGTTATCGAGGGATGCATATCGGCGGTATCCATCATAATTTTGACATTGCGGGTCGTATTTTGAATCGTATGCAGGAAATTGGCCCTGACTGGAAAGAATTTTTGATCGAGTTCGACTTTCCGGTTTGCGGAGGGTTTTACGCCTTCCCAAAGCATAGCATCTGTGATTTGACGGTGCCGGAGTTCGGGAAGAAACCACCGTCTTTGGGAGTTAGCGAAAAGATACATTTTCAAATGCTCAAGAGCCTGCATGGGGCATTATTTTCTTTTGAATCCAAAAGCGCTCCATTTTTCGGCAAGTTGTGCGGCTGGCTCGATGGTCGTCCGGGCGCCAAACAAATGGTCCACCGGTTTGAGAGTTCTATAAAGAAGCTTTTACTGGGGTGTGAGCAATGCGGAGATTGCGGAATTCAACATGTGGCCTTTCTTTGTCCGGAATCTCAATGTCCGAAACACACACGAAACGGGGCCTGTGGCGGCAGCAGAGACGGTAGATGTGAGATTTTCCCTGAAAGACAATGTGTCTGGGTTAGAGCTTACCGGCGGTGGGCATTTTCAGGAGAAAGTCAACAGATGATTGCCGGGTGTGTACCGCCAAGGATGTGGGAACTTAACCATACCCCATCTTGGATTAACTTTCATTTGAAGCGTGATCATCAAAGTCTATCAACAGGTCTGTTGAAATTTTGTGAATCTGCTGAATGCAGCTTGGCAAAAGGTTTTTCCGGTCAAAGCCAAGGGACCGGGAAATAGCAAAATCGAGCTGCAAATTTTACGAAAACCCATTTGAATCCCAGTTCAGAGAGAACGCTCCACGACGGAGTATTTCTCTTTCCAACCCACTGAAACTTATGCTTAAGCACCCGTAGGCCCGAGCCGTGCCAGAGGTGTTTAGAATAATTCGTCGCTAAATTATCTCATTGATTTTTTTAGTCATAATTTCATTCGGCTCGGACTAACGCATGCTAAAGCCCTTCAAACAGTCAGTGGATTTCCAAGAGAAACATCCCGTCGCTACGCTGCAAAAATATCAAATGCGTTTACCCTGTAGGTACAAATCTGGCGGGTTGACTCGCGGGTTTGTTTTTGATATCTAAACGGTAATTTTGGCCGATTATCGTCGGTTTTCATGTTTTGAGGTCAGGTTGAAAGCGGCGCACAATTCGATTTTTTCTTTTCTTTTGCTTTCATAATGTTTTTAAATTACCTTTGACGGTTTCGTAAAAAGTCCAACTTCTGCGTTGTGCTGTATTTCGCAATCATTCAACGTACGAAAAGTACGCCTCATGATTACAAAATTTGCACGCCTTGAATTTGAACTTTTTACGAAACCGTCTAAATCGGACTTTTTACGAGTTCATCACCTTTAAACGATATAGTCAACTGAAACCAAGATGAGACTGATACTCAACAGCATCCTTGTACTCGCGGTCTTATTTGCATCCTACGTTGAGTACGTCTATTTTATTGCCGTGCCACCCAAACTCGGCGATGTTGTTCCTTTCTCCGTTCGGTCCCAAGGATCCTTTGTTTTTGATCAAAATAAGGCGCTTAGGGGTAGGCGCGATATAGCCCTTTCCCGGTATGTTCCTTTGTATACCTATCTCCCAGGTATTGCCGGGAAAGTAAAACCAAGAATGGATGACCTGATAAAAGAGGTCTCATTTCTTCAAAGACAAAAACGTTCTATGGGACAGAAACTGGTAACGTATGTATACGAAGAGTTCGGAGTAAAGATCAGCCTGGATGAGGCAGACAAATTGCTTGGCTACAGAAATCTGACGAGCCTTTTGAATGGCATCCTGGCTTTCGAAGAAACCATTCTCCAAAATATCATTGTAGAAGACCCGGAGCCATATGGTGGTAAAAACATAATTGAGGTACTTTATTCTGAACCCAAGGGGATTGTGGCCCATCCCGTTGAGGAAGTCATTACCCTTGAGCAGGCTCGTTTCATGCTGCAAGATAAAGTCACTCAACTCTTTTGGCAAGTCCGTAAAGATGTCCTGGATCCTGTTATAAAGGTATCACTATCCACTCTCCTGCCGACGTTGAAATACGACCAAAAGGAAAATGACAGGAGAATCCAAGAGATAGTCCGGCGTTATCCTTCCAAAGTCATACATTACAAACCAGGGGATGTCCTGGTCCCGTTTCGAAAAGTGCTAAGCGAAGAGGATTTATTGCTGATTATTTCTCATGGTGAGTTTACTAAAAAAAATCTTTATGGCAATACCCCTTGGATATTTATTGTAACGCTGCTAATCGTCGTGTTCCATGACAGGCTTTTTTTGAAAATCATTGACACAGAACGTCAGAAGACACTGCCTTACCGGCCTGTTCTGTTTCTATTGATGATCAGTATTTTTCTTTTCAAGTTTTGCCTCTTGTTCACCCCTTTTCCTCTCTATTTTGTACCTTTTGTCTTGCTTCCACTCCTGGTCGTTCTTCTAAACTACGGAAGAATCGCAGCCACCTGGTCCACGGTAATTGGAGCGATATTTCTAACGCTAATTTCAGCTCGCACTTTTGAGATACTTCTTTTCTTCACTTTAGGTGGGTTGACCGCTGTCTTGCTATGTTCCAAGATACAAAAACGTATTCATATTCTAATTCCGTCATTAGTCGTCGGAATTATCAATGTGGGCATACTTTTCGCTTATTCTACAAAATGGGAAAACATGGCTCCTCTGATGGGGAACTGGCACGAAATTTGGGCCTTTTTTCAGGCGATGGTTCCGGACAAGCGTTTGTCCGATTGCCTGGGCTGGGCTTTTGTGGGCGGCGTTCTGGCAGGACCTATGGCATTATTTCTACTGCCGGTATTGGAAATGAGTTGGCGTGCCGCTTCCAACTTCAAACTTACAAAGTATTCGGACCTTCAACAACCCCTTTTGAAAGACCTTTTCGCCAAAATCCCGGCAACTTATCAACATAGTATGACAATGGCATTCCTGGCTCAAGCCGTGGGGGAGGCAGTGGGTGCAAACACTCTTTTGCTCAGAATAGGTGCTTATTACCATGATATAGGAAAAATGGCCGATCCCATGTTTTTTTCTGAGAACCAATCCAGCGGCGAGAATCCTCATGATAATTTGGATCCCCAAGAGAGTGCACAAATTATCATCAATCATGTAAAATATGGCGAACAGATTGCAAGGAAAATGGGGCTGCCAGAAGTAATTGTGGACTTTATCAGACAGCATCATGGTACGATGTTTGTAGAGTATTTTTACAACAAAGCCGTTGAGGCAAACCCCGAGTCGAAACCCCTCAGGGAGGATTTCCGGTATTCAGGGCCAAAGCCCCAAAGCCTTGAATCCGCAATATTGATGATAGTGGATGCGGTAGAAGCCACTTTCAGGTCTATGGAGTCAACTACACGAGAAAAGGTCGAGAAAATGATTATTCTCAACATTGTAAAACGAATTGCTGATGGTCAGTTCGACGAATGTAACCTTTCTACCCGTAACATCGCAAAAATTATAGAGACATTGACGGATTCTCTGGAGGCCACATCCCACCCGAGGGTTGCCTATCCATGGCAGGAAAAAAATAAGCGTTAGAACCGGCCTCGTTATTTGATTACGCTAAATTGAGACTTTCTTTTCAGGAAACAGACCGAGTATGTCTTCTTGTGATGCCTTACAGACCCCCCGTTCCGTTATAAAACCGGTAACCAGTCTTGCCGGTGTGACATCAAAAGCAAAATTGGCGGCAGGACTTGTTTTGGGAGGAATTAAAACATTTCTGATGGTTCCCCGGTCCAGCCCCTGGACATACCTTATTTCATCCGGATCTCGCTCTTCTATGGGGATCTCTTTTATTCCATCTTTAATATTCCAGTCGAAAGTGCTCGATGGCAGGGCAACATAGAAAGGTATGTTGTTATCCCTGGCCGCAAGGGCTTTGAGGTAAGTCCCGATTTTATTCGCAACATCTCCGGTGAATGTTGTTCTGTCCGTACCCACGATGACCATATCAACCATACCGTGCTGCATGAGATGGCCGCCGGCATTGTCCGTTATAACGGTGTGTTTGACACCATGTTTGCCAAGTTCCCATGCCGTCAGCCGTGCACCCTGGTTCAGGGGCCTCGTTTCGTCAACCCATACATGTACATCTATTCCGTTATCAAATGCGGCATAAATCGGCGCCGTAGCCGTGCCATACTCAATGCAGGCCAGCCATCCGGCGTTACAATGGGTAAGCAGATTAACGGTATGGCCTTGTTTTTTGCGGCTGATTTCATGAATCAGGCTTAGTCCGTATTCACCGATTTTTCGGCAGTTTTCAGCTTCTGCCTCGGCAATCTCTTGGGCATGCTTACGGGCCACACTAATTTTATCTGAAGCAGTGTTTGTTTTTAACACTTCAGATAAAACGTTATCCACAGCCCAGGCCAGATTAACCGCCGTGGGTCTGGCCGCTTTTAGCCTTGTGCCTTCCTTTATTAAATAGTCATTTCCAACGGTATTCACCGGTGAATTCAAAACGGCAAGATATACGCCATATGCAGCCGTTACCCCGATTAAGGGCGCCCCTCTTACATACATCTCCGTGATGGCTCTGATGACATCATCGACGGTTTTAAGATCCGCAATTGCAAATTCGTGGGGAAGACGTCTCTGGTCGATAATTTTTACAACATTTAAGTCCGAATCAAGCCAAATGGGTCGGAGATCTTTGCCGTCTACTTTCATAATCATAACCTTTAGTTACGAACTTATTAAAATCTTTTTATTTAAAAAATAATCAAAATAACCATATATTAAAGACGATAAAAAATCCAGGCCAATAACTGTTCAAGGAGAAATCAGGGTAAACGCATTTGATTTCGGTGTAGCGTAGCGACAGCGTGTATCTCTTTACAACCGACTGACTGTTTGAAGGGCTTTAGCACGCGTTAGCCCGAGCCGAATCAAATTATAACTAAAAAAATCAATGGAATAATTTAACGACGAATTGTTCTTAATACCTCCTGCGTGGTTCGGGCTTACGGGTGCTTAAGCACAAGTTTCAGTCGGTTGTAAAGAGATACACGCTGTCGTGGAGCGTTCTCCCTGTATTGGGACTCAAATGCGTTTGCCCTGAAGGAGAAATTTTGGGATGTTTGTACTTCAGGCACTTCCATGATTGTTTTTTCCATGATATTCTTTTAAGGTGCCAAAGGGAAATGGCTGAATACGAGATACACAAGGAGGATCAAAACATGGACTTCAAGGTGATGTTAACAACTTTTGGAATGATATTTCTTGCAGAATTGGGCGATAAAACTCAACTGGCGACCCTTGTTTTTGCGGTTGACAATAAATCAAGGATTGCCGTATTTATCGGTTCTGCGAGTGCACTTATTTTGACCTCCTTGCTTGCGGTTGTCTTTGGATCTGCCATAAGCAGACTGATTCCTACAAATTATATTAAAATAGGGGCCGGATCTTTATTCATTTTGCTTGGGTTATGGATGTTAGTATTTCAAGGAGCAAAATAGATAATAGAGAAGATTTCTAAGCGGAGCATAAACAAAACAGCGTATTTTTAGAAAAGAAAGCAACTTTTTCAGGCAAAGGATGAAATCCGGAACAGATTTTATAAAAAAACTATTCAGGATTGGGTGTAAATCAAGATTGTTGGTTATTGAGTTCAATCGTAAGGTGTCAGTGTTTAGGTTTCAGCTCTTCAAGTTTCTCGACCCTGACACCTGACACCTTTTCCCCAAAGCTAAATACGTAGCGCAGACGAACATGAATTTTCATATTGCCAACAGCCGTGATTCACACCCTTCGGGATTTAGGTTAGAACCTAAATCCTGAATAGTTTTAGAGGGTTGTTCGCAAGCTGCTGGTTTGCCGCATTCAATCTGTCTTCATTCGATATCACGACTACCGCTTGGTTTTGGTTGCTGTTCTCGAAATATTTTTGGGCAACGTCCATAACCTGATTGCGGGTCAGGGTAAGAAGTTTTTGCTTGAATTGTTCACGGGTTTCATCCGACAAGAAAACGATCTTTCTGAAAAAAGCCTTTTTGGCCGCACTCCCCGGTGGGTCGGGTTTGTCAATGTCAGAGCATACCTGGAGGATTGCCTCTTTGATGTCTTCATCGCCGTAGTTGCCGGATCTGATAAAATCCCGGGCATTATCGTATGTTTTTAGAGTGGAAACGATATGTGGATCCCTGTAAGAAGCCAGGCAAAACTGTCCGTTTTCGGTATCGTACACGGCAAACCCCCCATATGCCCCGCCTTTTTCCCGAATCTCGCGATGCAGATACAATGATCTGAGTATTTTGCTTATCACGGATAAGCCCGGTGCATCCTCATGTCCCAGCCTTACCGTCTCAAAGGTCTTGGCCACAAATGAAACAGATGACGATGTGCTCCATCCCTCTCTGGGGATTTGATGATCACAATCGATTTCCGGCGGCACAAATCCATGTCCCGACGTTAATAATTCCGGGCCGTGTATGAGTGAGTTTTGTATGGATGCCGTAGCTGAAGAAGCTGTTGAAATCGCGTGTTCTTCACCAATCAGCGCCATTTTAAAGTTGTTACGTGTAAAAAGTGTTTTGCTGATGACGAAAAGTTTTTCAGAGACGGATTTCAGTTTTTCGTCTGTAAGGTCTTGGGTTATCGTTTTTATGGTTTGAAGCTGTTGAATTCCGTGCCAGGCTTCGTTGAGTGCACTTGCTGAAGAAAAATTTCTTGAAGCCATGGACATGGCTAACCGGTGGCCGTTTTGCACAATCATCGATTCCAGGCCTGCACGGTACTCCAGAAAAAGGCTCCGCAGACGAACCAGATCTGAAAAATCAAATTTGCACAAAAATTCTTGAATGATGTCAAACAGGTGGTCCTGATTTCGAACCAGGCACTTTCCGTTAACAACCACAAGGGGTATACAGGCTCCTGCATTGTCAAAACCGGTACGGGCATGGCATGACAAGCCGATACCGCCGGTATACATATCAATTCGCTGTGCCATTTCTGTATAGTCATGTATGGCCGTGCCGACCTTGGAAAAGGCGTGGCAGAAAAAAGGAACCAGGGGGATCAATTTTTTTTGCACCAATCCGCTTCCGGCAGCCCCCAAAAAATAAAAGATACCGGAGGTTGGTTGCCCATAACAAGTGGCCGGTACGGTGTCATAAGCGGTTGACGCTTTCACGATTTGAACCGTGGGGGAAATCTCTTCAAGATCTAATGTGGGAAGACAGGAAACGTCCTCTTTGTATTCCTGGAGTTGTTTTAGCGCTTGGGTATCTTTTTTTATTTTTTCAAGTTCGGATGGTGTCAGTTCAGCACGAATCCGGTCGAGTTCTGCTGTGACGCGATGGCGCTCTTTGTGTTCCATTAACGGATCAGGAACAAGAGCAAGGAGCACCCGGTGCGCATTGTCCAGAAAATACTTTTTAATCCGGTTCTCAAGAAAGGGCCCCTTGGAGATCTCATTTTGAAGCCGCTCAAGATCGGCATCGAACTGCAAAATTCTGACAGGATCACCTCCATGAAACCAACTGCCGGCAAATGTCAACAGCAACTTGATACCATAAGGATAAGGTATGTTTGTTACCTCTTTACGATGAAACTCCAGCTGATGAATAGCGGATTCAATCATTTTTTTATCAATGCCGTTTTTCGAGAGATCCTCCAGAACATTGCATATTATGGATTCAATTTTATCAGCGGCAGATTCCTCAACATCTTTCAACCCGCAGACAAACATGGTATCCCTGTTGTTCGCATCAAATCCGGTTCCGTCACAAAGCGCTGTTCCGAGTTTACAATCTATGAGCGCCTTGCGCAGGGGAGATGCGGAATTCCCAAAAAGAATTTGTTCAAGGATCGTTAGAATCAACACCTCAAAAGGATCTTTTATATCGGCGGTAAGCCATGCCATGCACAATTGGCATTTTTTTGATGGGTCTTCATTTTTGTCCAATGGGTAAAAATATGTCTTTTTTCTCGGTGTGATCCAGCGGGGATGGGAAGGAACATCGGTTTTCGGATCCATGCTTTCAAAATGCGTAAAAATTTTATCGTTGATGAATTTAAGATGGTTTCTTAAAGGCAGATCACCGTATGTATAAAAAAAAGCATTGCTGGGATGATAATGCCGGCGGTGAAACGCCTTAAGTTGATCATATGTCAATTGAGGGATTACCGAGGGATCTCCGCCCGAATTGTAGCCGTAGGTTGTTTCAGGACAAAGCGCATTTAAAATGGATCGGACCATTACCTGGTTCGGCGATGACATGGCGCCTTTCATTTCGTTGTATACAACCCCTTTATAAACCAGCTTCACAGAATCAGAGTCTTTTGCGCCATCTTCTATTTCCAGGCGGTGTCCCTCCTGCTTGAAGCTAAGCTCTTCGATGTTGGGGTAGAAAACGGAATCCAGATAAACATCCATGAGGTTGTAAAAATCTGTTCGGTTCTGAGAGGAAAAGGGATACATGGTCCAGTCCGATGAGGTAAAAGCGTTCATGAACGTGCTCAAACTTCTTTTAAGCATGGAAAAAAACGGGTCTCTTACGGGAAATTTATGAGACCCGCACAAAACCGTATGTTCAAGGATATGAGCAACACCGGTTGAATCAGAAGGAACCGTCTTAAAAGCTACGCTGAATGTATTTTCTTTGTCGTTGTTGCTGATGTGAATATGCCGGGCGCCGGTTAAGGTGTGTTCAAGCAGGTAAAGAAATACCCCGATTTCTTTAAGTTCTTCGATCTGCTTGATAAAATAGCCAAAAACACGGTCTCCTTGTTTGATGTCGGGATTGTTGTGATCCGAAGGTGTACTCATAAATAACCCTTTATTAAAACTGCCTAAAATATAATGTTTTTACCCCAATAGCTTAGCCCAAACAACCTGTTACGGAATCATTAACCACTTGACGATTCTTCGAGTTTCCAATCTGCAATCTATAATTGGTAATTCTCAAGGGGCTATGCAGCGATATACAGTCCGCGACTTTTGCGCACAATTTTGCCCATTTTATGCAGGCGATAAATAATATTGCGAAGTTTTTTTTCTTCAAACCCTGTTCTGGCTTGGATATCGGCAAACCCTATGCCCTTTCTGAATCGTTTGATTACTTCCAGCGCACTGTCGGTAGAAGTCGTGGCGGTCCTGCCGGTTGACGTCTTGCTTTTGGACACTTGTATACCGGAGATGGCGGCGCCTTTGCCGTTAATTAGAGACGACTTAATGAGCATCTCAAGACGATCGATTTTATCCATGAGTTTGATAATATCATTCCGGGTCGGAATATTGTAATACTGGAGGAAAAATTTTACCATTGCATCAAAACTCACAGATTTACCTTTTTTCTTTACCATGCGATCCTCCTTGTATGCCGGGCTGTTTGAGATGGAGAAATAACTAGTATATGAAGAATATTAATATAAAAATTACTTGATAATATATAAAAAGTCAAGTTATACAATTCAGTTACACAGGGTAAACGCATTTGACTTCGCTGCAGCGTAGCGACGGCGTGTTTCTCTTGGAAACCGACTGACTGTTTGAAGGGCTTTAGCACGCGTTCGCCCGAGACGAATATAATTACGACTAAAAAGTCAATGGGATAATTTAGCGACGAATTGTTCTTAACACCTCCGGCGCGACTCGGGCTTACGGGTGATTAAGCACAAGTTTCAGTCGGTTGGAAAGAGATGTACGCCGTCGTGGAGCGTTCTCCCTGTATTGGGATTCAAATGCGTTTGCCCTGTTCAGTTACAATGCTATATGATACTGCATCGGCGTTTTGTCCAAAAAATGGTAATGCTTTGGTTCTTCCAAGCAAATCTATTTTAATAAGGCTTCAGGTATGATTAAATTTTATATCGCGCTTTCAGGGGAACTATGAAAGAGTTATAGGCATTTTGATGAAAGAAGGAGAAAAAAAACAGGGTTCCAAAAAATCAGAGGGCTTTTTAAAAAAGTATAATCTCCGTGAGATTGTTAAACGGGTAAAAAAGCTTGAGGGGGATCCCCATTATATCGCCATGGGTATGGCCATCGGGATTTTTGTGGGCACAACCCCTACCATGCCGTTTCATACGGTTGTCGCCGTGGCGCTGGCTTTTCTTTTGCGTGGAAGTAAAGCTGCCGCTGCCCTTGGCGTCTGGTTTTGCAACCCGATTACCGCACCTTTTTTTTATCTGGGAAGTTACAAGACAGGAATGTTCATTTTGGGCCATTCAGCTCCCTTTGACGTAAAATACGAATCGATCTTGGAGCTTTTAAAACTCGGGACGGATGTCACTATGGCCATGATAGTTGGTGGAATAATACTGGGAATTCTTCCGGGGATTGCCGCATATTTTATAACACGTAACATTATTACAAGGATACGATTGCGCAAAACCTCAGAGCGTTAATGTTTTTCTTCAATTTCAGTGTTACGTTTTGATGATTTAAAAAAATTACAGAATATCAAAAACATTTAATTTTTCTTTCGTATAACAATATGACCTCACCAAAAACACTGCTAGTTTTTCATAATATCAGACCTAAAAAACAACTGGGGCAGCATTTTTTGGCGAATCAGAACACTGCAGAGATGATTGTGAACCGTTCCGGGATTTTACCGGAAGACGTTGTTCTGGAAATAGGGGCCGGCCTGGGTGCGTTAACCATTCCTTTGGCCCGCATCGCCAGAGAGGTTTTTGCGGTTGAGAAGGATCGCAATATCATAGATATTTTGAAAACAGAGATTCTTGCAAGTAATCTTTCAAATGTTGTTGTAATGGAGCAAAACATACTTAAGATTAATATTAAATCCCTGGCAGAAGATATCGGACAAAAGCTGGTGGTCATGGGCAACCTTCCCTATAACATTTCTTCCCAGATTCTTGTCCAACTTATAAAATCCAGATCAGCGTTAACCCGGGCGGTTTTCATGATTCAGAAGGAACTGTCTCAGCGCATTACCGCACAACCCGGCTGCAAGGATTATGGAAGACTTAGCGTTATGCTTGGGTACTGTGCCAATATAAAAAAAATAGCGGATGTTAAGGCGTCGGTTTTTTTCCCAAAACCCAAAGTAGATTCCGAAGTTCTTGAATTAAAATTTAAAAAAGGATTAGAATATCCGGCTAATGATGAGACCTACTTCTTCAGTGTCATTAAAGCGGCTTTTGGAAACAGAAGAAAAATTCTTAAAAACGCGCTTGCAGCAAGCGCACTGAATATTGATGCCAATACTGCCCAAAATATACTTGAAAAGTCGGGCATAGATCCTGTTCGGCGGGCTGAGACACTTACCATAGAGGAATTTGTTAAACTGAGCAACAATTTGGGATCGGGTGCATTACCAGTTTGTTAATTGCTATCCAATACTTTTTTGGTTTCAGGTTTCAGGTTTCAGATATCAGCTAATTCGTTTCTTACTCCTGACACCTGATTGCAAGACTTTCGCTCAAAAAATGAATAAGTTTATGGGTGAAAACCATTTTAACAAATCGGTAATGCTCCCTTGGGATCTACTTAGGTTTCACTATAATTGTCGCCGCCTTTTCGTTAGCCAGGTATTTCTTCGCAATATTGGACACTTCTTCTTTTGTAACAGAAGCATAATCTTTCATTATTGTGCGGCTCCAGTCGAGCTGTTGGGGATGTTTTTTGGAACCCGTAAGCACTGTATTCAGCCAGTAGTTATTGGTACGCATCATTTCTTTGATACTGGTAAGGGTTGGAGATAATGCCCGATGCAATTCGTCTTGGGTGGCGCCATCACCAGCAAGACCGGACACTATTTTCTTTATTTTGTTTACTAACATATTTGCTTCTTCAGGATTAATAGAAACCCCTGCTTGAAAAACCCCATACTCCGGATAAGCCCGGCTCGGACTGTTAAAGGCAAATGTAGAATAAGCGGAGCCGAGTTTTTCACGGATCTGCTCGCGAAGCCTGTCCGAAACAATATCCGCCAGCACGGATAATCGGCGCGTTTTGCTTATATTCCACAACCCTTCAGTTGGATAGGCGACAATTACCAAGCCTTTGGGTATTTTTGTCGCAACAGATATTTTGCGAAATTGGCCGGAAGGGAATTCAGGCAATCTTGACTCTGAGGATTCGTATACTTGGGAATTAAGGGAAAGGCTTCCCAAATATCTATCGGCCAATTTTATGACCGAATTCATATCAAAATCTCCAACGACCGATACTTCCATGGTATTGGTTTTTAGTGATGTTTCGATCCATGACCGCACATGCTCAAGGGTCAACTGCTTAAATTCTTCAAAAGAGGGGAGTCCGAAACGGCTGTCTCCTCCGGCAAGAAAACGGTTTCCCGAAAGTACCATGGCACCATTGATTGAACCCGAAAGTTCCAGATATTCCTGCCTGAACCGTTCCATGGAGAGGATATAAGCATCTTCGCGAAAACCCGGATCAACCAGATGTGCATAAAGGAGCTGAAACAACAGCGGCACTTCTTGGGTAACGGTTTCCCCTTTGAAGTAAAAATGATCTTCCGCAACATCGAAAAAAACATCCGTGCTTTTTCCCGCCATGGCACGTTCAAGCCCATCCTTGTCTAATGCACCGAGTCCGCTTTCGTTAATTACTTTGGTGCTCAGTGCAGCAAGGCCGGGTTTTTTAAATGGTTCGGAAATTCTGCCCGAGCCAAAGGCAAGATTAATAAGCACTTGATTTGCCTTAAAATCGGTTTTCTTGAGATTAAGCTGGACACCGTTCTTGAAATCGATCTGGACAATTTCAAGATCAGGAATCTTTTTTGTCCGGACAATTTGGCCTTCTTTCTCTGGTTCCTGAAGATATGGAAACGATGCGGTTTTCTTTTCAGCCAATCTTGACAATTTTACCTTATTGCTTTTGTCGTAGGCTGCGAGTATCTGAGAGCGGGCATCTTTATCCGTCCCTGTCAATTGCGCATTGCCGGTTACCAATATAAGCCTGTGTTCCGGCGCCCAGATTTCCTTGAAGGCGTCATATGCCTGTTGTGAGGTCAGTGAGTTGATCAGCGGTGTAAAAAGTTCTTTTTCCTGTTCCGGAGACATAAATACTCGGCTTGCATTAAGGTCCCATATAATTTTTCGTGCCAGATGCCGGCTGTTTCGTGTGGAAGTTTTTTTTACTTCGTTGTCAAGTTCTGAAACAAAATCTTTTTTTACCCTGTCCAATTCTGATTTGGTAAATCCGAATGTCAATGCTTTCCTTAAGGTTTGTTCGATAAGAAAAAGAGATTTCTTCCAGTTTTCCGGGCTGGACTCGGCGGTGATTTCAGCAAATTTAATTTGATTTAAAAAAATTCCTGAACTAATGGATGCAGAGGTAAAGGGAGTGCCTGCTTTGCTAACCATAGCATTTAGGCGGTCCTGGACGATGCGATTGGCAATATTTTCGATCAATCTCTGTTTTTGAAAGGCAAAAGAATCCGGTTTTTTGGAAACCTTTTCCACAACTTCGATGCTTGTCGTTGTATTTCCTGCTTCTTTTTCAAAATGGTAAAAGGATTTTATTCCAAAATGGTTTATCTTTCCAACATCGGGCTCGGGCAGAGGAGGCGCCCGGCCAGATAATGAGGAGAAATTTTCCTTTATTAGTGAAACTGCTGATCGGGTATCAAAATCTCCCACCATTACAAGTATCATTTTCTCCGGCCTGTACCAGGAATCATAAAACTTTTTCAAGCGGTTATGGTCAGAATTTTTCACTATTTCTTCTTTGCCTATGGGAAGTCTTTTAGATATTTTTGCATGGGGAAATTCAAAATTCAATGTGGCAACATAGGAACGATATTCTACGGAGTCGCGGGTTCGCTTTTCGGCAAGAACCACCCGCCGTTCACTGTCAATCTCCGATGGTAAAAGAAGCGCACCTTGGGCATAATCTTTGATGACTGTCAGACCTTTTTTAAGGTTTTTGCTGTCACCATTGGGCAAAAGAATGTCATAAACGGTTTCATTAAATCCGGTATGGGCATTTGCATCGGCTCCAAACTGCATCCCGATACTCTGGAAATATTTTACCAGTTCCCCGGGTTTAAAATGAGTTGAACCGTTAAACAGCATGTGCTCTAAGAAATGAGCCAATCCCTGTTGATCGTCTGATTCGTATAGTGAACCTGCCTGAACATCCAGGTGCATACTGACCCTGTCTTTGGGTGTGTGATTTTCCATTAATACATACCTGAAACCATTGGGCAGTTTTCCAAAGATAAGGACCGGATCCGGAAGAAGGTCGCTTTTTTCATGAGGCCACGTGACAAAAGCGTCGATATTTTCATCAGCACTTTTTCTGTCGCCCTGGACAGTTTGATCAACCAAAGCACATGAAAATAAAACAACTATTATAGCAGCACAGAAGAAAAGTATTGTAATGAAAGAACCGGGAAGCTTTTTAAACATGATTACACTCCTGGAGCGAGCAAATTAGATATCAGGCCATCGGAATTTAATAAATCCACTAAAAACTTAAAAAGCCTTCAGTATGTCAAGTCCTACTTATGAGCATACCAAAGGCTTGTTTTTTGTTACTTCGAACTACGTTGTCGGAACTTAATATCAAAACCCCGCCGATTCATTCCTGACAGGTTATTTTTTAACATAAAGGCCTCGTGACGTTGCTTCAATTTTCCCTTTCTTTGTAAGTTTATACAGCGCATTGCTGAGCTGTTTTGAATTAAACTCGGTTTTTTCTTTAAGCTGGGCGATGGTAATTCCTTTTTTGGTCTTCTTGATGGCATTTAATATGCTATCAATAACTGTCGGCGGTTTAGCAGGAGCTTTTTTAGCAGCCACTTTCTTCTTTGCCGCAGTCTTTTTAGGAGCGACAGCAGCTTTTTTGGGCTGTAATTTTTCAACCTGTTTAATGATTTTTTCAACTTGTTTGGAAAGTGAGCTAAGAGAACTGCTTATTGTCTTCAATTGATCTTTTAATTTCTTCATTTAGTTTTCCTCCTTGATCGCCGATTTTATATAGTACAATTAAGATTCTATTTTAATTTACTATATTTCTTTTCTTTAAAAGTCAACTAAATATGTAGAACATAAAAAAGATTATACAATAGTTGACAACGCTTTAGTCTTATGAAAGATAAATTTGGTTGACGTAATTTATTTATCCCGCTCATGGCGGGAAAGAATTTCCGAGATGTTTACTTGCAGATCCTGATGAAAAATAAATCTCAAATTTCCTATAAAAAAGCACTGAATCCTTCTCAGTTGGAAGCTGTCAATTTCAAAGAAGGACCACTTCTTGTCATCGCAGGAGCGGGAAGCGGAAAGACCAGAACGTTAACCTACCGGGTTGCACGTCTGGTAGAAGAAGGCATATCTCCAGACGCCATTCTTCTACTGACGTTTACACGGAAAGCATCTCAGGAAATGCTGAAAAGAGCCACAGCGTTGCTTGACAATCGGTGTGAAAGGGTTGCCGGAGGGACTTTTCATTCTTTTTCCCATGGGGTTCTGCGAAGATACGCTTCCAAAATAGGATTCGACCATGACTTTTCCATTATAGACCGTACGGATGCTGAACAGCTCATCAGTATGTTAAGAAAAGAAATGGGAGTATTTTCAAGTGGCCGTTCCTTTCCCAGAAAACAGACCCTGGTCAACATTTTCGGCAGGGCTGTCAACAAAGTGCTATCTGTTGAAGATGTTGTTTTAAATGATTATCCTCATTTTACTTCTCAGATACAAGCCATCGTTGCGCTTTTCAATGCTTATCGAAAACAAAAAGCAAAGAATAATTTATTTGATTATGACGACCTTCTGGTATATTTAGCGATGCTTTTAAAAAATCACGCTGACGTTCGTGAAAAAATCTGCTCAACCTATCACTATCTAATGGTTGATGAATACCAGGATACCAATAAGATTCAGGCGGAAATCATATATCTTCTTGCCGGTATCAACAAAAACGTTATGGTTGTCGGGGATGATTCACAAAGTATTTATGCGTTCAGAGGTGCAAATTTTGAAAATATCATGAGGTTCCCTGAAGTGTTTCCCGGCACTCGAATAATCAGGCTGGAAGAAAACTATCGCAGTGTCCAACCCATATTAAAGCTTACCAACGTCATTATTGAACGGGCTACGCAGAAATATTCAAAGATTCTTTTTACTCGAAAATCCGGCGGGTCCTTACCGCTGCTTGTAACTAGCCGGAGTGAAAACAGACAATCGCGATTTGTGGTTCAAAAGATTCGGGAGATTCATCGCAAAGGCATTCCTTTGAAACAGATCGCAGTACTTTTTAGAGCAAGTTTTCATTCCTTTGACCTTGAGATTGAACTGGCCAGGGAAGGAATTTCTTTTATCAAGGTGGGTGGTTTTAAATTTATGGAATACGCACATATTAAGGATGTCCTGGCCCATCTCAGAGTTGTTTCCAATCCCCTTGACAGAATAAGCTGGTATAGAATACTTCTCCTTTTAGATAATATCGGTCCAAAAACCGCTATGGATATTTATGAAACAATCCTGGCTGAACAAGCAGGATATACAGGGATTTTTGCAATCCAGCCCAAATCCAGACGATCAAAGGGTATAGTTGGATTAAAAGATCTCTTTTCAACTATTGATTCAAAACCCATGTCCGTTTCCCAACTGGGTGAAGCTATTGTCAATTATTATGTCCCCATATTAAAAGAAAAATATGATGATCATCCCAAACGTACCAGAGATCTTGAGCATCTGGTAACCATAATGGAACGGTACAACAATCTCGAACAGTTTTTGACCGATATGGCTCTTGAGCCGCCAAATACAAGTCTCAATGACTCTTTTTTTACCGAGGATCAGGATGAGGACCGTCTCATTCTTTCAACAATACACTCCGCCAAAGGTCTTGAATGGCATACCGTATTTATCATATGGGCACTTGAGGGACGATTTCCTTCCATACATGCGTTGCACAGGAAAAAAGAACTTGAGGAAGAACTAAGGCTTATGTACGTTGCTGCGACGCGGGCTAAAGAAAATTTGATTTTTACCTATCCGGTTCAAGTTTATGATAGAAGCTCAGGAATGATCTTGAACCGCCCATCCTGTTTCATCGATAACATAGCGGACGATATTCTTGCAGAGTATTCGGCGGATATGTGAGCAGGGAACGCTTGAGCTTGACAATTTATTTTGCCCTGAAAAACCCGGTCCTTTGGGCCAGGATTCTTTACTATCTTATGATGAACTCTAAAAATCTCCATGCCGTACGATCTCACCCTCGATCAGATAGATGACTTCTTCGGCAATATTGGTTGCATGATCGGCAATACGCTCCAGGTGACGGGAGATCAAAAGCAAATTGATAAAATACTCCACATATTCCGGGTTATCTTTAATGACATCCTTCACTTTACGATGGGCCTCCCCGTTAAATTGATCAACTTCATCATCCAGAAGGCATACCTTGAAAGCGAGATCCACATCCAGATTCACAAGGGCGTCCAAGCTTTTTTTGACCATGGCTTCGGTCTTTTCAGCCATTAAATAAAAGTCAAAATCGAAATGCAGTTTTTCACCCTTTGCGATATATTTCACCCCCCGGGCAATGTTCACGGCTTCATCAGCGATTCTTTCAAGGTCATTATTGATCTTGATCACTGCAGTGATAAATCTCAGATCCACCGCCACGGGTTGGTACAAAGCCAGAATCTTTAAACATTCTTCTTCGATATCAACTTCCATTTCATCAATTTCGTAGTCTGACGTTATGATCTTGTCGGCAAGGTCTGAATTATTATTTTCAATGGCTTTTGTTGCCATGTAGACGCGTTCCTCCACCATGGCTCCCAGAGTAAGGATTCTCTTTTTTAACTTTTCCAGTTCTCTATGAAAATGTTTGGGCATAAAATTCACCTCTAACCAAAACGGCCGGTAATATAATCTTCGGTCTGCTTGAGCTGTGGCCGTGTAAATAAGGTATCGGTATCATTCACCTCTATAAGCTTACCGATGTAAAAAAAAGCGGTGATACTTGAGACTCTGGCCGCTTGCTGCATGTTATGCGTAACGATAATAATGGTAAAAGCTTTTTTCAACTCGTGAATAAGCTCTTCAATCTTCTGGGTTGCGACGGGATCAAGCGCGGAGCAGGGCTCATCCATCAGCAGGACTTCAGGCTCCACAGCAAGCGCCCGGGCAATGCAAAGGCGCTGTTGCTGTCCGCCGGACAGGCCAAGCGCCGAGTGGTTTAGCCTGTCTTTAACCTCACCCCAGAGCGCTGCCTGAACAAGACTTTGTTCTACACGATCTTTAATAAGGCTTTTATCTCTGATACCATTTACTTTTAGACCATATGCAATATTTTCAAAAATGGTCTTGGGAAAAGGATTCGGCTTTTGGAACACCATGCCGATTCGGTTGCGTAAGGACACCACATCAACCGAAGGTGCATAAATATCCGCGTTGTCGAGTAACAGTTGTCCCTCTATACGAGTGTTCGGTATAAGGTCGTTCATGCGGTTCATGCATCTTAAAAATGTGCTTTTGCCACAACCGGACGGACCGATAAGGGCCGTGACCTGTTTTTCGTAAAACTCAAGGCAGACGTCATGTAATGCTTCAAAATCGCCGTAATAAAAATTCAAATGCTTTGAAGCCATTTTCAATAGTTTTTCCATATCCATATCTTTTATTGCATTTGCTTCCTCAGTCGGGAACGCCATATGATGGCGACCAAATTTAAACCCAGAACCAGTACAATCAATACCAGGGCAGTGCCATATTGAAGGGGGCGTGTGGCCTCAATTTCTGTGCCGGCGGTGGCCAGAACATATATATGATATGGTAATGCCATTATTTCATCGAACACAGAGGATGGCAAGCGCGGTGAGAAATATACCGCAGCCGTAAACATTATGGGTGCGGTTTCACCCGCCGCACGGCTGATTCCAAGAATACCGCCGGTCAATATACCCGGCAACGCCGCAGGAAGAACCACTCGGAAAATGGTTTGCAATTTGGTAGCTCCAAGAGCCAGGGAAGCTTCACGGTAAGTATCCGGTACAGCCTTGAGCGCTTCTTCGGCAGAACCGATGATAACGGGCAATGTCATTGCACCCAAAGTGAGTGCTCCGGAAAGGAGGCTGACGCCAAATTCCAGGTAGATTACAAAAAATGCCAGGCCAAAGAGACCAAAAACTACGGAAGGAACCCCTGCAAGATTGTTGATCCCCAGACGAATAATTCTAAGAAACCGGCCGGGGCGGGCATATTCGTTTAAATAGATTGCCGAGGCCACACCAATGGGAAAGGCGAAGAGTATCGCGCCCAGGCTAAGACCTATGGTACCCACAATGCAAGGAAGGATGCCTCCCTTGGTCATGGAATCCATGGGCGGCTGGGTTAGAAATGTCCAGTTAATGGCTCTCCATCCATTAGAAATCATGAAATATAATATAATCACAAGCGCAATACCATTAATCCCGGCAGCGGTACGGAAAATGCCGAACACGATTTTCTGAATGTAGTTACGCCTTTTTATGGATGAGGAAGCTGATCTCGCAATTTCGCTTTTGGTATGTTTAATTTTTTCTGATGTTGTTTTTAAATGGGAAAGCGATAAATTGTCCATAATTTTGTTTTTCGTTGTTTGCATAATGTTTGCGCCTAAAGCGACGCCTCCCCAACCTGCCTGTATTTATGGGAGATATGCTCAGCCATGATATTAAATATAAACGTAAAGATAAAGAGCACAATCCCGGTGGCAAATAGCGCATAGTAATGATCGCCGCGAAACGGAGCTTCAGCCATTTCGGCAGCAATACTGGCCGGCATTGGCCGTACCGGATCAAAAATCGAAGACGGTATCATGGCGGCGCCACCCGCAACCATCAGCACAACCATGGTTTCACCGATTGCCCTGGACATGCCTAAAATAACCGCCGTGCTGATACCGGAAATCGAGGCCGGAAGTATGACCCGTGCAATGGTTTGCAGATGGGTCGCCCCAAGCGCCAATGAAGCCTCTTTAAGATTGGTGGGGACACTGTAAATGGCATCCTCTGAAATACTGCAAATAGTGGGAATTGACATAAAGGCCAGCATTATGGATGCATTGAAAATATTCAAACCTGTCGGGATATCAAAGACCTCCTGTAAAAACGGCGCCACCACGATCATTCCGAAAAAACCGATGACCACCGAAGGAAGTGCCGCCAGAAGTTCCACAACGGGTTTAACAATCTCCCGGATTTTGTGGGTGGCCATTTCCGCCAAATAGACAGCGGTCATTACTCCAAGCGGAATAGAAATAATGGCGGAAAAAATAGTGACGGCTAATGATCCCATGATCAGCGGCAGTATTCCGAATTCCGGTGGATCATAAGTGGGATACCAGTATTCCCCAAAGATGAAATCTTTTACGGAAACTTGCTTGAATATCGGTAAACCCTCCATGAATAGAAATACGGAGATCATAAAAAGAATCGCGATGGAGGCAGTCGCAATAAATAAAAACACATAATGCATCCATCGTTCTTTAATTTGGCGGATGTTTGCCATTTTTCCTTCTCGTTTTCACTCTCTAAGTCGTCAACCTTTTGTGCTGTTTTATAGGAAGACAGTGACGCACAATGTTTTCATTGTGCGTCATTGTTTCAATTTTTTTTTCTATCGCAAATTAATACAAGGGTACGTAGCCTGACTCTCCAACCAGTTTTTGACCCTTTTGGGGATGGAGTACGTAGTTGATAAACTTGACCGTACCTCCCGTGGGCCAACCCTGCGTAAACATAAAGAGCGGTCGGCTGATGGGGAATGTTCCGTCCAGAGTTGTTTCTTTGGATCCGACCACACCGTTTACGGACAGGGCTTTTACGTCTTTATTCAAATATCCAAGACCGATATAGCCGATGGCGTATTTATTTTTGGCTACAACTTGAGCCACGGCGCCGTTTGAGGCCTGAAGCAGGGCGCCGGGAAACACCTTTTCCTTTTTCATGACCTTCTTCTCCCACACCTCATAGGTCCCTGAAGACGTGTCACGGGATATAACCACGAGCTTTTTATCCGGTCCACCAATGTCCTTCCAGTTTTTAACCTCGCCGTTATAGAGTGCTTTTAACTGATCCATGGTAATATCCTTGATGGGATTACTTGGATGTACCACAGGCACGATGCAATCGTATGCAACTCGGAAAGGAACCGGATAAACCCCCTTTTCAACGGCAAGTGTTACTTCTTTGCCTTTGATAAACCTGGAACTGTCCGCAATATCGGTGGTACCGTCAATAATTGCCTTAATACCGTTACCGGATCCGCCGCCGGAAAGAGAAATGGATACCTCAGGATTTTCTTTCATAAAAGCTTCCGCCACTTTCTGAGCGATGGGCAGAACTGTTGTAGACCCCTTGATTACGAGGTTGCCTGCTGCGGCAAATGCGGCAACACAAAAAATCGAAAAACCAATTGTTAATATAAAACTTATTTTTTTCATACTTCTTTACCTCCTATAATTATAAATCAAGATTAACTAATATTAATTATCCGTTGTTAGATTTTTGTTAACGCAATGTTAGAATTCTGTTAGCCGTCTGTTTTTCACCCCCTTTGAAATAAAGTCCCTGATGCAACCGGAGGGGTGCGCGTAAAGCGCCCCCCTCATCTCCGGAAAGATAATTGATCAACGAATATTAGTATTTCAGCACGAGATCCACTTGGATGATATCCTCCTCTATGGTCGGTTCTCTATCGATCTGTTCGGTCTTATAGTAGTCCAAACCAATGGTAACGTTTTTGGCCAGTCCAAGTGTAAATTCTATTTCGTTGCCTTGAACATCGGTTTGGCCGTCGTAGAAATCGCTGTCAGGGAGAAAATCCGGCCATGCATCCTGTTCAAGACGCCTGTAATTGTACTTCACTTGCCATTGTCCAAATTTTTCGACCTTTTTATGTCCAAACTTGACGCCGGCAAGATACCCCAAGTCATTGTCGCTTGCATCGGAGTTCACGTACTGGCCAAAAACACCCACAAAGGGAACCGGACCCGAGAGCTTAAATCCCAACTCCGCGTCTACCCCAAAGGCGTCGTAATCGTCCATGAGGTTCCCGTTGACATCCGTAGAGTTGGTGCCGGATGAATAATCGAAACTATTGCCCTTTAGGTTTTGAAAGCTATAAAAGGCACCCGCGAATTTGAGGTACATGCTGTCCGTAAAATTCACTTTAGTACCCGTCTGAATGAGCCCCAACCACGGGTCGCTTGTATCCGATGAGAATTCTTCCAAGGCGTAGAAGCCCGCTGTGCCAAACACCTCAAACTGATTGATTTTATAATCTAAAAACTGGACGCTGATTCCTTCGGGATTAATGTCTGAATCCCAGAGCAAATCTTTGGTGTTCCAAATCGGGTTTTTGAACTTACCGGCCACCAGACTCCAATGCTTGTTTGGGTCAAATTGTGCGTAGGCCAGATCAAGCTGGACATTTGAAGTTTCAAAGGTGTCTGTCAGGGTCAAGTTTCTGGATCTGGGGTCCCCACTGCCGGAAGCAAGCCTAAAGGCGGTTTTCCACCACTCGTTCACCTCGGTTTCAAGTCCGAATCGCCATCTCATTCGCCATCGGTCCCGACTTTCCGAGCCCGATTCATCGGTATCCTGGTACTGGTAGCGGAACCTGAAGTCTCCTTTGACCTTGGTATTTTCCACCCATTTTGGGAGCTTGAACCCTGAACTCTCGACCTCCTTGGCCGGAGCTTTCTCTTTGTCTTTTTGGATCTGAACTTCCGACAAAACCTCTTTGGCTTCCTGGGCAGTTAGGATTCCTTTTTTTTCAAGTATATCTATCAAAACATCAGTTTCTCCGGCCCAAACCGGGTTATTTCCGTTCACCGCAGGAATCACGAAAATACCCATCATAATGAACATAAAAATTATTTTCTTCATCCGTTTGTCTCTCCTATTTTTAGAGTTTAAAAATTTTTTACAAAATTATTTCCTTCAACTCTCTTTCTTATAACCTTTTGAATACCATCACCTCCTTTCCAGAAAAAAACTACACTGAGTTTGTGGTGATAGTTATAGAGTTGGGTTAGGAGAAAATTAGATTGGTGTTAAATTTTTGTTAAATAATACTCGGCGGTAAAAAATTGAAACGGATGTGGAATGGGTGAAGAAACGGCCCGTCAACGGGTTGTCAATGTGGGTACAGGGGAAACGCATTTGAATCCCGATACAGAGAGAACGCTTCGCAATGGCGTATATCTCTTTCCAGCCGACTGAAACTTGTGCTTAAGCACCCGTAAGCCCGAGCCGCGCCGGAGTTATTAAGAACAATTCGTCACAAAATTAGCCCATTGATTTTTTAGTCATAACTTCATTCGGCTCGGGCGAACGCGTGCTAAAGCGCTTCAAACAGTCAGTCGGTTTCCAAGAGAAACACGCCGCCGCTACGCTGCACCAAGATCAAATTCGTTTACCCTGAATGTGGCATGATTGAAATCTATAGGGTTGAAAAATAAGATCTACTCTGCTGGAAGGTGCAATGAAAAGGTACTTCCCTTTTCGGGGGTGCTTTCGACGGTTGCGTAGCCCCCGTGGGCTTGGGTGATATGTTTTACAATGGCAAGACCGAGTCCCGTGCCCCCAAGGTTGCGGCTGCGGGCCTTGTCCGCCCGGTAGAATCTTTCAAAAAGTCTTGGAAGGTGCTCTTTTGTGATGCCAATCCCATGATCCTGAACGCTGATAATAATGGAATCATGTTTTTGAAAGGCTGATACCTGAACGGAACTCCCCTCATGGCTGTACTTGATGGCGTTGTCCAACAGGTTGACAAGCGCCTGTTCTAAAAGCATGGGATCGATCATGGCTAAAATGTTCTCTTCACACACGTGATCAATAGTTATGTCTTTTAAATCCGCTTTTTCCCGGCAGTTGTCAATGGCGGTCTGAAGAACATTTTTTATAGGATTTTTTTGGAGCTTAATCGCTTTTTTTTCGTCATCTTGTTCGATTCTTGAAAGGTTAATCAGATCTTCTAAAATTGCTGTCAGACGATTCACATGTTTTTCGATAATACCAAGAAACCGTTCGATTTCTTCAGGGTTCTTAACGGATCCGTACCGCAGGGTTTCCACAAACCCTTTGATCGCTGTTAGGGGAGTTTTGATTTCATGGGAAACATTGGCTGCAAAATCTCGTCGTATGTTTTCAAGCCGCCTGACCTGGGTTACATCGTTAATAACGACCAGGACGCCAATTTGATCTTCACTTGAATCCCGCAGGGAGGTACTGTGTAAATATATAGTTCGTTCTCCCTCGTGATACAGGGTAATGTCACCTTCCAGATTGTCTGTGCTGGAAAGTGCTTGGTTTACAAATTGCTGTAATTCAGGATTTCTGATAACTTCCTGAATGCTGCGATTCAACATATGTTTTGGGATACTTTCAAAAATTCGAGCAGCAGCTTGATTAATGCTGATGATCCGTTCATCCATATCAAAAGCGATAACCCCTTCTTCCATACTTGAGAGAATAGCTTCCAGCTCATTCCGCTGGTTGATAATCGTCTTGATGCGATCATCAAGCTGGGCCGCCATCTGGTTCAACGCATCAGCAAGACTCCCGATCTCTTCCAAATCGGTTTCCGGCAGGCGATGTAACAAATCCCCGCGTGCAAAATGTTCGGCTCCCTGTTTCATCTTTTCAATGGGTCGGCTGATTCTACGCGAAACATACAAACTGATTCCGGCTGCAACAAATGCAATCAACAGGCCTCCAAAAGCGATTTGAGCTTCCATGGACATAAGCTTTGCGTCGATGGCGGTAACCGGTAGCGACGTCCGTATAACCGCAACAATCCTTTTGTGGTCCGTTAAAGGAACGGCAACATACATCATTCTCTGCTCAAGCGTGGTGCTGAATCTTATGGATTTTCCCACGTTCCCTTTTTTGGCTTGGATCACTTCGGGACGCAACCCATGGTTGTCCATTCTGTCCGGATCATCATGGGAATCCCCAATAACCGTCCCGGAGGGGAGAATTACGGTAATGCGGGTTGTTGAAGGTTTTCCGAGTTCTTTACATAACGCATCCACGACGTTGGTATCCATGGGACCTAAAAACTGAAGTATCTGTTTTTCCAGAAGGTATGCTCTGGCCCGAAGATCGCCGGCGATTCGGTCGAGATAGAATTCTTTAAATGAACTGGTGGCGTAAATCGTAACTGCAACCAGAGAAATGAGTGTAATCAAAAGATAAGAAGGGTAAAGCTGCCAGAGTAACCGTTTCTTTTTTTTCATGGTTTTTCCCTAAATCGATATCCAACACCCCTGACGGTTTCGATGTATTCTCCAAAAGGCCCTAGTTTTTTTCTTAATCCCACAATCTGAACGTCCACGCTGCGGTCGGTGACCGGGTAATCATCGCCCCGAACCGCCTCTACGATTTGATACCGTGTAAAAACCCATCCAGGCCTTTTGGCAAGGTAATGAAGCACCTGAAATTCAGTATACGTCAGTTCCACAGGCTTACCGTTAATCCGAACATCTCGTCTGCCGGGATGTATAATAAGCCCATGGTGTTGAATCATTGACGTTTCATCAGGCGGTTTTATTGATTTTCTACGCAAAACAGCCCGAATTCGAGCAATCAAAATACGGGGACTAAACGGCTTGGTGATGTAATCATCTGCGCCTAATTCCAATCCGGTAACGATATCCGCTTCTTCACCTTTTGCTGTCAGCATGATGATGTGTATATTCTGTGTTTTTGAATCATTTTTCAGAGTTTTGGCAACCTCCAGGCCGTCGATTCCCGGAAGCATGAGGTCAAGAACAATCAAATCCACCCCCTCGGACTTGATTATTTTTAGGGCATTCTCACCGGAAGTTGTACAAAGAACCCGATACCCCTCTCTGGACAGATTGTACCGAACGAGTTCTAAAATATCTTCTTCATCTTCGACAACCAAAATGCATTCTTTGAGCATAGAAAATCCTCCGTATAACCTATCCGAGCTTAGCCAAAATTTAATATGGACTCTATCATATTATTAGGCACTTGTTAATATCTGAATCTTGCCTTGCATATGAAAGCCTCCGACTCGTGCAAAATTCAGGCAATATGTTATAAGAATGTAATAGTTCTGTTATAAAACAATTAGCATTGTGTTAGATTTTTGTTGTGAAGACCGTTTCCATTGCACTTTTTTTAAAGCCTCATCCTTATCCGGCTCTTATCCATATTTAGGATTGATTTGCACGCTGTGCCGTGTTATTTGTCTGCATTGAAAATATTGGCGGGCCTGAATCGATCGATTGCTGCTGATTTGATATAACCTGTTAAATTTACTAAAAATTAATAATGCCTCAAGAATATTACATTCTGATTGTTGGTTATATCTTTGGTTTTTATATGGCCTGGAACATCGGTGCCAATGATGTCGCCAACTCCATGGCTTCCTCTGTGGGTGCCAAGGCAATAACCATTCGCCAGGCAGTTTTTCTTGCAGGGATATTGAATATCATCGGTGCCGTGTTTATCGGCTCCCATGTTACCAATACTATTCGCAAAGGGATTGTCTCAACCGAAGTCCTGACCGATCCGCATCTGGCCCTTATCGGTGCGCTTTCAGCCCTTCTTGCTGCCGCCCTTTGGGTCAGTTTTGCCACATGGAAGTCATTGCCGGTTTCCACGACCCACTCCATTGTCGGGTCCATGATCGGCTTTGGTATTATGGCCGGCGGCTTCTCAGTAATCAATTGGGGCAAACTTGCTGCTGTTGTCATAAGCTGGGTTATTTCCCCTGTGTTTAGTATTGTCATCTCTTTTTTTATGTTCAAAATTATCGTAAAATTAATTCTTTCTAAAGAAGATACTTTTGCCCACGCTTTAAAATTGTCTCCTTTTTTTATTGGCGCGACTTTTTTTGTTGTTATATTGTCATTTCTGTTCAAAACTCCTTTGGGGAAAAAACTGGTCGTTGGGCCCTATGTTTCATTGCTGGTTGCAGTCATCCTGTCAGTTTCTTTTGGACTCGTCGGAAGGAAGGCTTTAGGATGGTTTATTAAAAAACGGGAAGGCGGAGCAGAGGCGATCTTTAAACGCATACAGGTTGGAACAGCCTGCTATGTTGCCCTGGCACAAGGAGCAAACGACGTAGCCAATGCAATAGGTCCTCTTGCCGTGATTTATTTTTTGGTAAAGACAGGCAGTGTCGGTGGTTCGGTGCCGGTGCCTATTTTTCTCCTGCTGTTCGGTGGTATCGGAATTGCCTGTGGCATCGGAATGGCAGGGCACCGTGTCATGGAAACCATGGGTAAAAAAATTACCACGCTTAGCAATACACGAGGTTTTTGTGTTGAATTTTCTGCGGCAACAACGGTTCTTGTGGCTTCAAAAATGGGTCTTCCGGTTTCAACAACCCATGCTGCAGTAGGCGGTGTCCTGGGCGTCGGCCTTGCGCGTGGGATCGAAGCGGTGAATTTTAGCATTGTTTTTAAAATTATGTTATACTGGGTGTTAACGGTGCCTGCTGCTGCGGTTACCAGTATGATTCTATTTAAAATACTTCAATTCTTGTTATAGAAAGGGAGGGCTATGCGCGTACCATTTTTTAAAATGTTTATGACTTCACCATTTGAGGGTCTTCAGGAACATGCGGAAAAAGTCATGGAATGTGCTTTGGCTTTTCAGCAGGCCATGGAGTGCTATTTTGAGGACAAATGTAAAACATTTGAAGAATTCAGACAAGAAGTTACTCAGATTGAAAGTCAAGCAGATGTAATCAAGCGTCGCATCCGGGGGCATATCCCAAAAGAAACCATGATGCCCATATCTAATTTTCTGGTGTTCAGGTATTTAAGAGAACAAGATGGTGTTCTTGATGCCGTGGAAGATACACTCGACTGGATTTCCTATAGAAGCACGAAAAAAGTTCCGCCGGAGCTTAAAAAGGACTTTGCGCTTCTGGTGGATTCAGTTATTGATCCCATCGAAATGTTAAGCACGATGGTTGCTGAAGCAAGAGAATACTTCAAAACTTACTCCGAAGATCAACGAGTCAAAGTTAAAGATATCATTCGCAAATTGCGCCAGCAAGAGCATGAGGCCGATAAATTTGAAGATATTATTAAAAAAAAGGTCTTTAACATGGAGGCCGATGCCGTTACCGTATTTCATTTGGTGAGGCTGGCTGAAATAATCGGCTCTATCGCAGACCACGCTCAAAATGCCGGCGACATGATGAGAGCCATGCTTTCAAAATAGAGGAAATGATTTTTTATTTTTATATTGAAATCCTGGTCCTTTGGGCCAGGTCAAAGATAGATGGCTCTGCCTTAAGAATCGCTGCAAGAGTTTGAAGTGAACTAAAGTTTAAAGTGAGCTAAAGCCCGCCCTGGTGCGACTCGTTCATATATATTGATATCGGCTATACATCATTGCAAACCAGCTTTTTTGAATATAGAGTATTGGTGATCGGTCTGGGCCAGGGTTAAGGAATTCTGTCAATTATATAAAATCAGCGGAGCGAAGCGACACCATAACTTTAGGCACTTTAGATCACTTTAGACACTTTTAACTTATACGGCTTTAACTAAAACAACCCCTTTCAGGGGCAAAGCAAAGCCTGGTCCTCTGGGCCAGGCTTTTTACAATTTTAAATATGAGGTGGCCATTTGGACTCTCCGCTTGTCTGGGCAGAGGTTGACCTTGAAGCCATAGCTCACAACGTGCGTGAATTACGGCGAATTACAGATCCCGGGGCCGACTTGATGGCTGTGGTAAAGGCCAATGCTTACGGCCACGGCGCGGTTAAGGTTACCCGGAAGGCATTAGAGAACGGCGCGGATTCCCTGGGTGTGGCCAGAATACAAGAAGGAATTGAACTTAGAAAAGCAGGGGTTAAGGAACCGGTTCTGATTTTTGGGTACACACCGCCGGCACTTGCCCACAAGCTCATAGGGTTTGATCTGACGCAAACCGTATGGTCGTACACCACCGCTCAAGCACTTTCCGATATCGCTGTTTCATCCAACAAACAGATCAAGGTTCACCTTAAGGTGGATACCGGAATGGGCCGACTCGGCCTGCTGCCGGATTGCCGCCGACCTCCTGTAACAGAGCAAAATTTAATGGGTAACGCTATCCGTGAAGTAGCGTCCATCTCGTCTCTTGCGGGTCTTGAGCTGGAAGGGGTATACACTCACTTCGCCTCTGCAGACAGTTCTGATAAGACATATGCCGGAAAGCAATTTGAAATATTTGTTGACTTTTTAAATGAGCTGCGCCGCGCCGGCATAAATCCCCCTTTATGCCATGCCGCCAATAGCGCAGCTATCATAGATATGCCCGAAACCCACCTCAATATGGTGCGAGCCGGCATTTCGATTTATGGTCTGTATCCATCCGATGAGGTAAATAAACGCCGAATTGTGCTGAAGCCGGCCATGACGTTAAAATCAAAAATTGTTCATTTAAAAAAAGTTCCCCCGGGTTTCAAGGTCAGTTACGGCAGCACTTATAAAACCCCAAAGCCCACAACCATTGCTTCAATTCCCGTGGGATATGCGGACGGATTTAATCGTCTGCTTTCTTCTCGTGGACATATGCTGGTCCGCGGGCGCAGGGCGCCGATTGTGGGACGAGTCTGCATGGACCAGACCATGCTGGATGTGGGACATATTCCAGGTGTGAAGTTGGAAGATGAGGTGGTAATTTTCGGAAGACAGAAAGATGAATCCATAACTGTTGATGAGATTGCCGCGAGTCTGAACACCATCAATTATGAAATTGTTTCTGCCTTAACCGTCCGCGTACCTATAATTTACCCGAAACTGTCGTAAATAGAGGATTTCGGGGATCAGGCGCTGGAGGTTAAGGTCGGGGCACCACATCAAACTCTCATGGTCTCATAAAAAGTCCGATTTAGACGGCTTCGTAAAAAGTTCAAATTCAAGGCGTGCAAATTTTGTAATCATGAGGCGTACTTTTCGTACGTTGAATGATTACAAAATGCAGCACAACGCAGAAGTTGGACTTTTTACGAAGTCGTCAATCTTCATGGATATGTTTAACGATATGACCGAGTTCGGGAAAAACAAGGGCCTTGCAGGCTAATTTACAGGCTTTAAGGCTTCCCGGCATGCAAAACACAATGGTTGTTCCAATAACACCGGCAGTGGCACGGGATAAAAGAGCGGCGGAATCTATCTGTTCAAAACTGAGCTGGGTAAAAAGCGGCCCAAATGCCGTTAGTTCTTTTTTAAAGAACGGACGGACCGCTTCAATGGTAACGTCTTTGTTGCTAATACCGGTGCCGCCGGTTAACAGGATGACCTGAGCACCATACTCTCTTATGGTTTCATGAAGGGTTTGGGTTATGGTTTCGGTTTCGTCCGGAACAACCCGATGCAATACAAGGGTGTGTCCTTCCTTTTTAACCTGTTTGCTGATCCACTGGCCGCTTTTATCCTCTGTTATTGACCGTGTGCTGGATACGGTAATAATACCCACATCAAGCTTTTTGGGAGCGGTTGCCTTGTGTTTTTTGAAACCCATTTTATCTCCATACCGGCATTTTCAAAACCAAGCTTTGATGAATGCTTTCACGAAACCGTTATTTTCCATCGATGACGACCTTATCCTCCCCGTCATGCTCTTTTAATAATACATTTACGGTCTCAGATCGCCGTGTTTTAACAAATATCCCTACATAATTCGCCTGGATTGGAAGCTCCCTGTGACCCCGATCCACCAGCACGGCAAGTTCTATACGGTCCGGTCTTCCGAAATCTATCAATGCATCCATGGCGGCCCGAGTTGTCCGCCCGGTAAACAGGACATCATCCACTAAAATAATTTGTTTTCCGTCAACCGAAAAGGATATATTTGTGGTTTTAACAACCGGATTGAGACTGATCCGGGTCCAGTCATCCCGATACAGGGTAATGTCCATTTCCCCGGTCGGTACTTCAATGCCTTCGATTTCCTTAATACTGGACTGGATACGTTTTGCCAGATATACACCGCGGGTTTGAATTCCGATAAGGGTTAAGTTCTCCACACCCTTATGCTCCTCAAGAATTTCACGGGTAATCCTTTGAAGCTTACGATCTATGTCCGCTGAATCTAAAACGATATTTATTGTACCCATATTTTCTCCAATATCATAATTAGTTTCCATCCAGAAATTGCCCTTTTTCGCAATCTCTGCGCCTGCCCTGTGAAATGCGGAGCCTATTTCTCTGGGGTCAATCTGCGGAATTACTTGTGCGGCGTACAATTTGTACGCCTCCGCATAATTCCTTGATTTCCTTGACCTTGCGAAAAATTGCTAATTTCTGCATTGGAAACTTAATTTGTGCCCAATATAGATTTATGGATGGACACGAATTAATGTTTTTTAAATTTTTCAATAAGCCATTCCTCTTGATGCTTTTATCCGATTTTTTACGAAAATTAGGTTTAAATTTCTATATCATGAACAAAGCTAAGATCAAGGTTATTATGATATTTCTTTGCAATAGAAATCAAAATCTTATTGAAACGGCCTTGATTTTGCTCCATATCTTTCCTATTGTAAAAATGTTAAGTATCTGCGTTTTTAGATATGATAACCTATCATCATCTTTTTTAATATTTGAATTTTGTGCTTTTTGTAACCAACCCTTTTTCTTTTTGCCACAAAAGCACCAAGACACCAACGAAGAATAACAAAACAAAATCCTTTGGGTCTTTGTGACTTTGTGGCAAATATTTGGCCCGTCCGCCTTACGCCGCTTGGCAGGAAGGCGGGCGTGTCCGGTTTAGGCTGTTATAAAATGATCCCCCCCGTTACCGGTATCATATTGGCAGGTGGACAGAACACACGTTTTTCAGGAACAAACAAGGCGTTGATCCGTGTGGCTGGAAGATGTATCCTTGATGGCATATATGACGTCTTTAGCGAGCTTTTTGAGGAAATTATTCTGGTCACCAACGACCCCATTCAATATCTTGAGTGGGATTTAAACATAGTCACAGACATCTTTCCGATCCGATGCTCGTTAACAGGAATACATGCAGGTCTTTTTTATATGAACACTCCGCATGCATTTTTCATGGCATGTGATATTCCTTTCCTTAAAAAGGGGCTGGTCGAAACTATTCTGGACGGTATAGAACCCGGTGTTGACATTGTTATCCCTGAAACTTCAAAGGGTCTTGAACCCCTGTGTTCCGTATATTCAAAACACTGCCTTAAACCCGTCGAGCAGCAACTTGTCAAGCAACAACTTAAAATCCGGCAAGTTTTTCAAAAGGTTCGCATTAAAAAACTACCTGAACCTATTTTGCGGAAAGCAGATCCGGATCTGCTTTCTTTTTCCAACATTAACACGCCGGAGGATCTGGCCAGGGCCGAACATATTGCAACTTGTATAACAGTGGAGTCGCCATGGATATAACCCATATGATCGATACAATTAAAAAACACCCTGATTATCACCAGGCGGGAATGATCCTGTGCCACAACGGGGTGGTGCGCGACACCTCGAGGGACGGTCGGAAAGTATCGGGACTGACCCTATCGGTGGATCATGAAAAATTGCGCCAGGTGATTGAAACCTATAAAAGAAAGCCCGGGATCGTAGAAATACTCGTTGACATCGCTGAAAACCGGAACCTGGCCGTGGGCGATGACGTGATGCTACTGGTTGTTGCCGGAGACATCCGCGAAAATGTGATCACCGTACTGAGTGACACTCTGAATGCCATCAAAACAACGGTTACCCAAAAAACAGAATTTTTTGTGTAATTCCAAAATAATATTAGACAGGATCTACAGGATGAGAGGACATTAAGTTTGAGAAAACATCCTGATAATACGGTTTATAATGAATTTGCAGCAGAAATTCTAATCCCTCGTGATCGAGATCCGGGAATTGCCTCATTGCAGGCAAAAGCAGAAGTGATCCGTCTAACCCAAAAATGGAAGGCACTTTATAATGACAACCTTGGTACCGATTGAACTTATCGCAAGCAAAATTTACCTGATGCGCACCGTAAAGGTGATGTTGGACAGAGATCTGGCGGAACTTTACGGTGTGGAAACCAAAGTATTAAAACAAGCGGTTAGAAAGAATAAGGAATATCGATAGATTTCCTGCTGATTTTATGTTTGAAATGACTAATACGGAGTTTTAAGATTGGAGGTCACAATTTGTGACCTCCAAAAGCGAAAAAAGAAAAGAACAGTCAAAAAGAGTCAAGAACAGACTTGCCCCGTTAACTTCCGTCGGATTTCATCTTTCTTTTTTGTTGTGTTTTTAATATCATTGGATTTAAAAAATATCAGAATCGAGAATAAAAGATAGGAGATGAACAATATGGAAAGTTTGAAACAAGAAGTAATGAACGCAATTTCTAAAATGCCGGAGACAGCGGATATTGACGATATCATGTACAGACTTTATGTGATCGATAAAGTAAGAAAAGGTAAGGAAGCGATTCAGCAGGACAAGGTCATATCAGCAGAAGAATTAAAGGAAGAAATAAAATCATGGTAATATGGTCAATACCGGCAAGGAACGACTTAAAACAGATTTATGATTACATTGCCAAAGATTCTAAATATTACGCAACAAATGTGGCACAACAGATTATTTCAAAATCCGAAAACTTAAATAAATTTCCCGAAATTGGCCGAGTTGTGCCTGAAATCGGTGATGAGAATGTAAGGGAATTGATCATCTATTCCTACCGGATAATTTATGAGGTCGTCCCAAATGGCGTCCAAATGCTCGCCATCATTCATGGCAAACGGGATTTTTCATCTTTAGAAAGAAATGATTTAGATCGATAATGACTTGCCTTTAGATCCTGTCAAACAAAGAAAATTTTAGCGCCTTGAAGTTTTGGCGTGAAACAATAATTAACTTTCTTCATTTTGTTTACACTCAATTAGTTGTTCAAGTCGTTCACCGTACTTTCTGTGAAAAACATTTTACCGAGGTGTATTCCTTTTGCAGAGCGATTCTTACTGACTATTCGGGATAAGACTTTAGGATTGATTTTGGCAATTTAATCTCAGTTTCAAGTAAGGCAATACTTTTTTCAGGAATCCTACCCCTGCGGCCTAAACTTTATGAGGGCAGGGTGTTGTGTTTTAAATTGTGTCTTATTTACAATGCAAGCCACGACTCCCTTAACAGAACAGTGTAGTTTATCAAAAGTTGGTAGGTGCTCTTACTAACATTGAATGTCTGTTTCCTGTCCATGTTTGATGAATGGAATTTTATGATATGAGTGGATAAAGAAAAGTGGTAATCATTGCCGGACCAAACGGTGCGGGAAAAACAACTTTTACCCTTGAATTCTTGCCAAACGAGGCAGGCTGTAAGGATTGGTCGACGTGTTGACCCTTTATGACAATTCGCGAGAAGTTCATGTCATGCTTGAAAAAGGAAGCCGAGAGTGAGCGAAGAAAAACAACAACCAAAAGATTCAGATCTGGAAAAAGCCGGAGATGCGTTACAGCGGGCAGCGCTAAGGGCGCGGGAAATTGCTCGCCAGACAGGCACGCCATTAATAATTTACAAGAATGGGCGAATCGTCAAACAACGGATCAATCAAAATAACAAATGAGTTTGCCGCAGAAATGCTAATTCCTCGTGACCGAGATCCGGAAATTACCTCATTGCGGGAAAAAACAGAAAGCTGACGGTAAAAAAACCAAAAATTAAAAAAAAACAGCTAAAAAGAGCCCAAAGCAGACCCTTTAATGCTCAGCTTAGGTGAAACTATGGATATAGCGCTGGCCAAAGAAAGATTGCGGGGTCGAAAATGTCCTTATTGCGGAGTGGGTAGAAAAGATTTAGCCCGCATTTCTCATGAAGAATTTATTTTGCTTTAATAATATAGAGTTTCCCTTTTGAGTTCAGATTGTTATGCAGGAGATAGGCAATCCTTATCAAAAGTACGCTGTTTAATGAATTTTAACCATGTTAAAATAAATTCTTCACCGGAGGCGAACCTGAACGACACAGGAACTGTGTTATTCAGCCCTTGAAGTAAAGGACTACGTCTTCGGGCTGAAATGCCTTGTTCCTGAGTCGCTCAGTCCCGTGAGGAAACCGGGATAAGGTATGGTAATGTTGAAAATGACGGTAAAGAGATCTCTCAGGGTGTTGACTGCACTGTCTGCGAAAAACATTTTACCGAGGTGTATTCCTTTTGTAGAGTGATTCTTACTGACTATCCGGGAGAAGACTTTAGGATTGATTTTGACAACTGAATCTTAGTCGCAAATAAGGCAGTGCTGCTCCCAGAAACCCTACCCTCGGCGGCCCAAACT
>Ga0315535_1000255_pt1 | contig 37204 bp, 35 predicted proteins | sample SalMarSW160220MG_2_FD_203092 | JGI IMG/M metagenome (GOLD analysis project Ga0315535, IMG submission 203092) | Salt marsh sediment microbial communities from the Plum Island Ecosystem LTER, Massachusetts, United States - Salt Marsh Sediment SW1602-20 ... | reverse complement strand
AGCGTCCAGACCAACATGGTGTACCTGCGGGTCGCCGACCCCGCGGCGTTCGCTGAGCGCTGCGGCGAGCACGGGGTGCGCTTCAATCCCGTTGGCCCGGACCGGGTGCGGCTGGTGCTCCACCACCAGGTGAGCGACGAGGATGTCGAGGAGGCGCTGAACGTGATCCAGACCCAGGCGCGCCCGGTGGCGGCCGCTTGAGGGGCGGTCGCGGCCGCCCGCGGCCCCGCGGCGCGCCGGCCTGATCACATGCCTCGCCGCGTCCTGCTCCTCGCCTATCCTGCCGGCCACTCGCTGAGCCCGGCCATGCACAACGCGGCGCTCGCGGAGCTGGGGATCGACGCCCGCTACGAGGCGCTCGAGGTGCCGCCGTCGGCGCTCGGGGAGGCGGTCGAGGCGCTGCGCCGGCCTGATGCGGTCGGGGCCAACGTGACCATCCCTCACAAGCGTGCGGTCATGCGCTGGCTGGACGCCCTCGGCGAGGAGGCCCGGCGCGTGGGCGCGGTCAACACCGTGACCGTGGAGAGCGGCCGCCTGGTGGGCCACAACACCGACGGTGAGGGCTTCCTGCGCGCAGTGGCGGAGCTGGGCGTGGTGCCGGCCGGCACCGCCTGCGTGGTGTTGGGAGCGGGTGGTGCCGGCCGCGCCGTGGCCGACGCCCTGCTCGGGGCCGGTGCCCGGGTGGCGCTCCACAACCGCACCCCGGCCCGCGCCCGGGCACTGGCAGCCGACCTGGCCGAGCGCGGGGCGGTTCGCCTGCTGGCGGACGCCGAGCTGGCCCAGGCGGTGGCCGAGGCGGAGTTGCTGGTGCAGGCGACGGCGGCAGGTCTGGCAGGGGCGGCGGAGGGCGCGTCGCCGTTGCCGGCCGGGTGGCTGCCGCGCTCCGGCGCGGTGATCGACCTGGTCTACCGGCCCGCCCAGACGCCCCTGCTGGTAGCGGCCCGCGCGGCTGGCTTGCGCGCCCAGAACGGCCTACCCATGCTCGTTCACCAGGGCGCCCTGGCGTTCGAACGCTGGTTCGGGCTGGCGCCGCCGCTGGAGGTCATGCGACGGGCCGCGCTGGCGGCCATGGCCTGAGCGGCCGCGGGGCGGCGGCGACCCGCTGTACAGTGGCCCGTGTGAGGATCGCGGTGATCGCCGACGTCCACGCCAACGTGCCCGCGCTCGATGCCGTGCTCGCGGACGTGGCGGGGCTCGACATCGACAGGCTCATCGTCAACGGGGACGTGGTGAACCGTGGCCCCAGCAACGTCGAGGCGATGCGGCGGCTCGAGCGGGTGCCCCATGAGGGCACCTTGGGCAATCACGACGACCTGATGCGGATGTGGGCGGAGGAGGACCCGAGCCTGCCGCGCGAGTGGTTCGAGGACGACTTCTGGGCGAGCGCCGGGCTGGCCGCCCGAGAGTTGCAGCGGGCCGGCCTGATCGCGGCCATCCGGCGCCTCCCGCTCACGGTGCGGGTCGAGGTGGAGGGGGCGCCGAGCGTGCTGGTGGCGCACGGGAGCCCGCGGCACTACCGTGAGGGGTACGGCAGCTACCTCACCGACGAGGCCATCTCGGAGATCACGCAGATGCACCCGGCGGACGTGCTGGTCGGCTCGCACACCCACCGGCCGCTGCGGCGGCGCTGGGGCCACTTCCTGGTGCTCAACAGCGGTGCCGTCGGGTCCCCCTTCAACGGCGACCCGCGCGCCCAGTACCTGGTGCTGAGCCTGGAGCGAGGGAGCTGGCAGCCGCAGTTCCGGCGCGTCTCCTACGATCGCGAGGCGGCGCAGCGAGCCTTCCTCGACAGCGGTTACCTCGAGCGCGGAGGCCTCAGCGCGCGCATCTTCTTCGAGGAGCTGCGCAACGCTCGCTCCTACCTGGTGCCGTTCCTGATGTGGTGCGAAGAGCAGGGCAGGCCGCACGACGAGGTGGCCTGGCGGGAGTTCCGCGAGCGCTTCGCGCACCGCTTCCGGGGGCCCGCGGAGGTGCGCGCGGGCGTCGAGGTGGTGGCCGAGGCCTGAGCCGCGTCCCGCGTGGCCGGCCTGCGCGTCAGTCGCGCTCCGGGCGCTCGGACCGCAGCAGCTCGATGAGGTGGCCCTGGCGGGCGGCTTGCCGCTGCTCGGCGAGCGACCGCGTGAGGTCTGCGGGATGCCAGCCGGCTGGCCGCAGCTGCTTGCCGTCGGCGCGCCGGGGCGCCCCCGCCTTGCGCAGATTGGCGTCGTGCACTTCGGCGAAGGCGGCGTCGGCGTCGATCCCGAGCGCCACGAAGGTGCCGTAGGCGACGTAGACCAGGTCCGCCAGCTCGTGCGCGGCGGCGGCCAGCGCGGCATCGACCGTGGCATCCGGCGCGGGCGCAGCGGTTGCCGCCGGGGCCTCGAGCCGCGCCCCGCCGCCGGCCGAGCCCGCGGCGCGGTCGGCGTCCCGGGTCGGCGAGCTGGCGGCGAGGGCGGCGAGCGCGTCCAGAGCCTCGCTCGCCTCTTCGCGCAGCAACCGCATGCGCAGCGCCAGGGTGGCGTCGTCCGGGCGCGCGGGTCCGTCGGGTGGGTCGTCACCGATGCGCAGGTGGAAGTCCAGGGCGCGCTGATAGTTGCTGCGCGGGCCCCGGGCCGGGGCGTCGCGGGTGTCGCCGTGGCGCTCGCTCATGCTCGGCCTGGAGCGTCGCGACGCGCCGCGGCCGTCACAGGCGGGCGCTGTGGGCGCGCCGCATGGCCAGCAGCACCGCGGTGACGAGGGTGAAGGCGGTGAGCGAGAGCAGCGGGATGGTGATGAACCCCAGCCAGTCGATGTAGTGCAGGCTGCAGGGGATGCCCGCCTTGCACAGCCCCGGCGCCCCGAAGCCGCGGATGTGCTGCTCCAGCACGTGGTAGGTGGCGAAGCCCATGCCGAGGATCGAGAGCGGCAGCACGTAGACCCGGATGGCCGTCGCCTGCCGGTAGCTGGCGATGCCCAGGACGATCGACAGCGGGTACATCAGGATGCGCTGGTACCAGCACAGCGTGCAGGGCACGAAGTGGCGCACCTCGGAGAAGTAGAGGCTGCCGAGCGTGGCCGCGAGCGCCACCAGCCAGCCGAGGTAGAGGTTGCCGGACCCGCGCATCAGCTGCCGCTGCTGCTGGCCGCCAACGCGGCGTCGATCGCCTTCTTGACGCCGTTCCAGGTGTTGTCCTGCACCAGCTTGCCGTTCACCAGTACGCTCGGGGTGCCCTGCAGGCCGAGGTTGTGCGCCATGGCGTTGTCGCGGTCGACCGCCTTCGCCCCGGTGTCGTTCTGGACGCATTGCTGTAACTGCTGCTTGTTCAAGCCCGGGGCGTACTGCGCCGCGATGTCGATCGCCTTGCTGGTGTTGCCGAGCTGCTGCTGGGAGCGCATCAGGATCGGCTCCAGGTTCCAGAAGGCGCTGTCCGACTGGAGGTAGACGCACTGCGCCAGGCCGCCGATGACGCGCGACTGCACCTGGTCGATGACGGGGAAGTAGAAGAACCAGGCCTGGACCTTGCCGGTGTCGATGTAGCTGCGCTTCACCTGCGGCCACACCTGATCGGAGAACTCGGCGCAGTGCGGGCACAGGAAGTCCTCGAACAGCGCCACCTTCACCGGAGCGCCGACGGTGCCCAGGGCTGGCTGATTGTCGTAGCTGAGCGTGGCGGCGGTGTTGCCGGAAGCCGCCGTCGAGGTGGTGCCCTTGGACGTCAGACGCGGTATCAGCAGGACCCCTGCCAGCACCAGGATGGCGACGACGACCGTCGCAAGCGTCAACCTTCTCGGATTCATGGTTCGCAGTCTACAGGAGCGGGGATGAGGAGCGTCCGTGCCTCCCTACCGCGGCCGGCTCGATCCCGGGAGCCCCGGCCCCGCGCTAGCATTGGAGCATGACCGCGCCCGGAGTGCCCGCCCGTTTCCGTGCCCTGCGCGTCGATGTCGAGGGGGAGCGCGCACGTCGCGCGGTGGTGGAGCTGACGGCGGAGGAGCTTCCCCGCAACGACGTCACGGTGCGCGTGGCCTACTCCTCGCTCAACTACAAGGACGCCCTGTCGGCGAGCGGCAACCGTGGCGTCACGCGGCACTACCCCCATACGCCCGGCATCGATGCCGCAGGGACCGTGCTGCGCTCGGACGACGACCGCTTCGTGGCAGGCGACCGGGTGCTCTGCACCGGCTTCGACCTGGGGATGGACACGCCCGGCGGCTTCGGGGAGCTGATCCGCGTGCCAGGCGACTGGCTGGTGCCGCTGCCGGACGGCATGAGCGAGCGCGACGCCATGGTGCTCGGTACCGCCGGCCTGACGGCGGCGATCGGCCTGGAGCTGCTGCAACGCTCGGGGGTGTCGCCGGCGCTGGGGCCGCTGGTGGTCACGGGAGCCTCCGGCGGCGTGGGAAGCCTGGCGGTGGCGCTGCTGGCTCACGCCGGTCACCGGGTGGTGGCGAGCACCGGCACCGCCTCCTCGCGGCCGCTGCTGGCGCGTCTGGGCGCCTCGGAGTTCCTCGACCGCGAGGCGCTCGCCGAGCCCAGCGCGCGCCCGATGCTCAAGAGCCTCTACGCGGGAGGCATCGACACCGTCGGCGGGACCACCCTGGTGTCGCTGATCAAGAGCACCGCCGTGGGCGGTGCGGTGGGGTCGTGCGGCATGGTGGGCGGGGCGGAGCTGCAGCTGAGCGTGTTCCCCTTCATCCTGCGCGGAGTCGCTCTGCTGGGAATCGACTCGCAACACTACGCCATGCCTCGTCGTCAGGCGATGTGGCGGCGTCTGGCCGCGGAGTGGCGGGTCGACGGGCTCGCGGAGGTGCCGGGGCTGGTGCGCGAGGTGGGTCTCGAGGAGCTCGAGCCGGCCATCGAGGACATCCTCGTGGGGGGAACGGTCGGGCGCGTGGTGGTGCGCGTCGCGGAGTAGCCCGGGGCCGGTCGCCGTCCGCGGCCGCTGCCTGCGACGGCCCGGCAGCAGTGCTTCGAGGCGCGAGGGGAGATGCCGATGGAGCACCCGCGAGACCGCATCGAGATCATCCGCGGCGACATCACCCGCGTCGCGGCGGCCGCCATCGTCAACGCCGCCAACAGCAGCTTGCTGGGCGGCGGCGGAGTCGACGGGGCCATCCACCGGGCCGCCGGCCCCGAGCTGCTGGAGGAGTGCCGTAGGCTGAGCGGCTGCGACACCGGCGACGCCAAGATCACCGCCGGCTACCGCCTTCCCGCGAGGCACGTCATCCACACCGTCGGTCCGGTCTGGCACGGTGGCGACTCGGGCGAGCCGGAGCTGCTGGCGAGCTGCTTCCGGCGCTCTCTGGAGGTCGCCGAGGCGCACGGTCTGGACAGCGTGGCCTTCCCGGCGATCAGCACCGGGGTGTACGGCTACCCGGTCGACCGGGCCGCGCGCGTGGCGCTCGTCGCGGTCCGCGACTTCCTGGTGGGGCATGCCGTCCCGGGCTGCGTGATGCTGGTGTGCTTCTCGCAGGGGGACCTGGAGGCGTTCGAGGCGGCGGCTCGCGAGGTGCTGGCCGGCGGCTGAGCCGCGCCGGCCGCCGCACACGCCTATGTAGGCCCGGAAATCGTGGTCTGGCACACAACTGCTAGACTCGATGAGGTCCGGAGTTCCGTCCGGCTCGTCCAACGATTCTCAACTCACGTGGGAGGAGAAGCATGGCTTTCAAGCTGCCTGATCTACCGTATGCCAAGGATGCCTTGGAGCCGCATATCGATGCGCGGACGATGGAGATTCATCACGGGAAGCATCACGCGGGTTACACGAACAAGTTGAATGGTGCGTTGGAGAAGCACCCTGAGTTGGGTGACAAGAGCGTCGAGGAGTTGCTGGGGAATCTGGAGAGCGTGCCGGCGGACATTCGGACGGCGGTGCGGAACAACGGGGGCGGGTACGCCAACCATTCGTTGTTCTGGCAGGTGATGGGGCCGCAGCGTGGGGGTCAGCCGGGCGGTGATCTGGCGACGGCCATCAATCAGACGTTCGGGGGGTTCGATGCTTTCAAGCTGGCGTTCGCGGGTGCCGCGGCGGAGCGGTTCGGGTCCGGTTGGGCGTGGCTGGTGGTGGACGCGTTCGGGATGTTGCAGGTGTACTCCACGGCCAATCAGGATTCGCCGTTGATGAGTGGGCACGCGCCGATCCTGGGCCTGGACGTGTGGGAGCACGCGTACTACCTGAGCTATCAGAACCGCCGGCCGGACTACATCGAGGCGTTCTGGAACGTCGTCAACTGGGAGCAGGTCGCAGCGAACTACGCCAAGGCCGTGTAGGCCGCCCCCTCCAAGACGGCATGCCAACGGGCCGGGACCGCAGGGTCCCGGCCCGTCATCGTGCCCGCACCGCCCGGGAGGGCGGCGACGGCCCCCGCCCGTACCAGGGACCGCGCTCCCACCGTCGAGTGGCGCACGCCCGCGAGTCCGACGATCCTGCGACCCGGCCGGTAGCCGCGGGCGCCTGGGCGGCGGCCTAACGCCAGGAACCGCATTCTGCGCACGGCGCTAGCCTGCGGCATGCGCCTCGGCGAGACCGGCCTGACCACGCTGCTTCTGGGTGCCTGCGCGGCGCTGGCGGTGGCCGCCCTGCTGCCTCGCGCGCTCGAGCGTCCGCAGCCGCTGCGCGTCGAGCGGCCCGACGTGCAGGTCTCGATCGAGGGGCTCGTGGCGCACCCCGGCCGCTACCGGCTGTCCTGGGGCGCGCGCGTGGCGGACCTGGTGGCGGCCGCCGGCGGCATGCGGTCCGGCGCCGCGCGCGAGCTGGTGGCGCTCGCCGATCCACTGACCGACGGCGAGGTGGTGCAGGTGCCGTCGGTCGCCGCCGCCGACGGAGAGCCGCGCGTCAGGCTCAACTCCGCCACCAGAGACGAGCTGACGCGGCTGCCCGGCATCGGCCCCACCCTGGCGGACCGCATCGTTGCCGCCCGGCCCTTCGCCAGCCTCGAGGAGCTACTGGCAGTGCCCGGCATCGGCCCCAAGACGCTGGCGGCCCTGCGGGACCGGGTGCGGCTGTGAAGGGAACCTCCCGTGGCGCCGGTGCCCCGGAGCGGGCCTTCGTACCGTGGGCGCTGCCCGCGGCGGGCGGCATGCTCGCCGGCGTCGCCAGCGCCGCCTGGCGCGGCCCACTGGCGGTGACCGCGTGGCTGGCGGCACTGCTCCTGGTCGCGGCCGGCTGGCGGGGTCGGCGGCTCCTGCTGCTGGCGTTGCTGGCCGCCGCCGTGGGGGCGGGGCGTTACAGCATCTGGCAGGCGCGCCCCGACCGGCTGGCGCCCCTGCTGGGCGCCGAGCGTGTCTACCGAGGCGTGAGCGACGGCAACGTGCTCACGCTGGCGGACCCACGCGGGCTGAGGCTGGTGCTGGCGCCGTCCGGATCGGTCCCTGGCGGGCGTGTGGCCGTCCGGGGAACCGCGGTGCGGGCGTCCGGGCGTCGCAACCCCGGCGGGTTCGACGAGCGGGCCTACCTGGCGCGGCGCGGCATCGCCGGGCGCTTGCTGGTGGCTGGGGTGGAGGCGGCCTCGCCACGCCGTACGCCGCTGGAGCGTTTCCGCGCGGGCGCCACTGCCGGCCTGCAACCGAGGCAGGCCGCGCTCATGGAGGCCATGACGCTGGGGGTACGCCGCGACCTCGGCGAGCTGCGGTCGACGTTCGCGGCCGCCGGCCTGGCACACGTGCTGGCGCTCTCGGGCTTGCACGTCGGCGTCCTTGTGGCGGCGCTGGGGCGGGCGACCGCCCGCCTCGGGAGGCGCCGCTATCCGCTGCTGGCGCTGGCGACGGTGGCGTACCTGGCGCTCGTCGGCCCCAGCCCCAGCGTGCTGCGTGCGGCCGTCATGGTGCTCTCTGCGCTGGCAGGGCTGGCCGCGGGGTACGGCCGCATCCAGGCGTGGCCCTCGCTGGCGCTGGCCGCGCTGGTGTCGCTGCTGCTGGCGCCCGCGCAGCTCCTCGACGCGTCCTTCCAGCTCTCCTACCTGGCCGTGGCGGGCATGCTGCTCCTGGCACCGCCACTACTGCGGCGCCTGGCACCCGGGGCTGCGGTCGCGGGTCGCGCCATCCGGAGGGCGCCGGCCGGGTCTGGCACGCACGCCTCGGCCGCTGCCGGGATGGCCCGGCGTGCCGCTCGCGCCGCGCTGCCGGCGCTGGCGGCCAGCGTCGCGGCGCAGCTTCCCAGCCTGTCGCTGGTGGCGGGCAGCTTCGGGCGCGTCCCGTTGCTGGCGCCGCTCGTCAACCTGGTGGCGGTGCCGCTGGCGGGGTTGCTGGTGCCGCTCGGCTTCGCCGCGGCCCTCCTGGGGCTGGTCTCGCCCGTCGCCGCGGCACTCCTCAACCGGCTCACGGGCCCGCTGGCGTCGGCATTGCTGGCGCTCGCGGACGGCGCGGCGAGGCTACCTCACCTGAGCTGGGGCCAGGTGGCGCCCGTCGGCCATGCGTGCTTCGCTCTCGGGCTGGTCGCGCTGGCGCTCTGGCTCCACGGCCGGCTGCGCGCCTGGCGCGCGCTGCTGGTGGCGCTGTGCGCAGGTGGGCTGGCCTTCGCGGCGGGCCCGAGCCGGCCGGTGCCGGAGGTCGTCTTCCTGGACGTCGGTCAGGGTGACGCCACCCTCATCCGCCTGCCCGGCCGTGTCGACGTGCTGGTGGATGGGGGCGGGACCCCGTTCTCCGACTACGACGTCGGTGCGGGCGTGGTGCTGCCGGCGCTGCGCGCGTTGGGGGTGCGTGCCCTCGACGTGGTGGTCGCCACCCACGCCGACCTCGATCACGTGGAGGGCCTGGCGACGGTGCTGAAGAGCGTGCCGGTCGGCACGCTGGTGATGGGCCCGCGCTGGCCGAGCGCCGCCATCGACGGGCGCCTGCGCGCCATCGCCGCGGCGCACGGCGTCCCCGTTCACCGGGCTCTTCGCGGGGAACGCTGGCTGTTCGGGAGGGGCCGCCGGGCGGCCGAGCTGGAGGTGCTCCACCCGCCCGCCGGGCGCCTGCCCACCAGCAACGAGAACTCCATCGCGCTGCTGCTGCGCTACGGCGGCGCGCCACAGCTGTTGATGCTCGGCGACGCACCGGCCGCGGTGGAGCGGACGCTGGCGACGCCTCACGTGCCGGTTCTCAAGGTCGCGCATCACGGGTCGCGCTTCAGTACCTCGCCGGCGCTGCTCGACGCGACGCACCCGCTGCTGGCCGTGGTCTCCGTTGGCCGCAACCACTATGGCCATCCCGATCCTGGCGTGCTGGACAGGCTTTCTGCGCACGGCGCGCGGGTCCTGAGCACCCGCCGCGTGGGCGCGGTGCACCTTCCGCTGTCCGTTCGGGGGCCGGGGCCGGCCACGACTACCGTCACGAGCCGTGTCGTACCGTGAGTTCGGTCACAATGTCTTGAAGTGCGTCTGGTAGCGTACTCATGACAATTCGGGTCGAGAAACCTCGTGAGCGACGGCCGTGGAGCATCGTGAACGGAGGGGGGCGTAGATGACATCCGTCGAGGCGCAGCCCGGAACGGTGGCCGGGTCCTGTGATAGATTGTTCACAATGCTCACGACGGTTCGCGTGCTGGCCGAGCAGGGGCCGATCAAGGTCGAGCTCGCTCGCTTGGACGACCGGCTCGTCGTGGTGAAGCGCCTTCAGGGCAACTTCCCCGTCCTGAGCCAGCGGCTCAAGCGCGAGGCCGACGTGGTCGGCAAGCTCGAGCACGACAACATCGTTCCGCTCATCGGCATGGAGGACGGGGCGCTGGTGTACGCCTACTGCCCGGGCGTGAGCCTGGCAGAGGCCCTGGAGCGCGGGCCGCTGCCGCTGCAGCGGAGCCTCAAGATCGTGCGCGATGTCTTGCGCGCGCTCGACTACGCCCACGGCGAGAGCGTCATCCATCTCGATGTCAAGCCCGCCAACATCCTCATCAAGGGGGAGCGGGCGCTCCTCACCGACTTCGGGTTCGCCAAGGACCTCGCCCTTACCGCCATCACCGGTCAGGAGATGGCGCTGGGCACGCCCAACTACATGGCGCCCGAGCAGTTCCACGGCGTGCGCACCGACCCCCGGTCCGACGTCTACGCCGTTGCCGCGGTGATGTACCACATGCTCACCGGGGCGCCGCCCTACGGTCGGCAGGTGCTCCGCTTCCTGGCGGGCGACGACCGGGTGCCGCTCGAGCCCCTGCCGGAACGGTCCCAGGCGCTGGAAGGGGTCGTGCTCCGGGGGCTGAGACGCCATCCCGACGAGCGTTTCGAGAGCGCGCGGGCGATGCTCGACGCGCTGGAGTTCGCGCCAACTCAGGCCTGAGCCCGCGGCGCGCGAGTCCATGGTCCTCAGCTTCAGCGGAGACCCTTTCCTCGCTCGCCGCGCAGCGCGGCGAGCGTTGGCCGCGCAGGGCGTGGCCGCGCCCGAGGTCGTGAGTCTCGGCGAGGGCATGGAGGCCGAGGCCATCGCGCGGCTGGCGGCGCAGGGCGGGTTGTTCGGCCGGGTGGCGCTGTTCTGCGACTTCGACGAAGCCTTCAGCGGCCAGGCCGGCGTGGCGCCTCGCAACCTCGCACTCGAGGCGCTGGCACGGGTGGAGGCCGACGCGCTGGTGGTGGTGCTCGACAGCGGCGCGACGGCCGCGCGGCAGAAGCGCTACCGCGCCATCGGCCGGCACCGGCACCTGCCGACCCCTCGCTTCGAGCGCCTGCCGCGCTTCGCTGCGGAGGAGCTGGACGCGGCCGAGGTGCGCTACACGCGCGACGCGCCCGAGGCGCTCGCCGAGCTGTTCGGTGAGGATCCGGGGGCCATCGCCTCGGAGGTAGCCAAGCTCGCCCTTCTGGATGGGACCATCGACGCCGAGCGGGTCCGCACGCTGGCCAACCGCCCGGCGGCGCGCAATGCCTTCGACCTCATCGAACGGCTGGTCGCCGGCGACGCCGCCGGCTCGCTGCAGATCACGCGCGCCCTACTGGACCGCGGCGAGGCGCCGCAACGGGTATTCGGGGCGCTGAGCTGGCAGTTCGGGCTGGTATGCAGGGCGGTGGCGTTGCGGCTGGCCGGCCGGCTCGACGCGCGCAGCGCCGCCGCGGCGCTCGGGACCGGAGCGGGTGCCGCACGGCGCGCCGTCGCCATCGCCGAGCGCTTCGACGAGGCGGGCCTGCGAGAGGCCTTGCAGGTGCTGCTGGATGGTGACGTGCGCGCCAAGAGCGGCGGAGACCCGGCGTGGGCGCTCGAGCGCAGCGTGCTCAGGCTGGCCCGCCACTTCGCACCCTGACACGCCTCATGGTGACGGCCCCGGCCGACGAGTCGCGGCGCCCCGCGGCCGGCCTCACAGCGGCGCCGGCGACAGCTCCCGGTAGCGGGCGTAGGCCTCCATCAGCGCCTCGCTGGCCGCCGGCTCGAGGTCGGCGCGCGGAGTCACCAGCGGCGTCACCCGCATGCCCGTCCCGCGGAAGGCGAGCAGGGCGGCGCCGTAGGCGGCGCCGGGCGCTCCCTCGAGCTGGGTGAGCGGCAGCTGCAAGGCGTCGGCCAGGAGCTGCAGCCAGAAGCGCGAGCGGCTGCCGCCACCCGTAGCCAGCACGCGCTCGAGGCCGGCCAGTGGCCGCATCACCTCGAGTGCGTCCCTGAGGCTGAACGCCACCCCCTCGAGCACGGCGCGCACCAGGTCGGCGCGGCCGCTGGCGAGGCTGAGCCCGCGGAAGGCGCCACGCAGCTCTGGGTCGAGGTAGGGCGTGCGCTCGCCGGCCAGGTAGGGCTGGAACGTCACCCCGCGCGCCCCAGCGGGGCTCGCCTCGGCCAGGCCCGCCAGCGCCTCGAACTCCATCTCCTCGAAGAGGGCGTCGTGAAGCCACTGCAGCGAGCCGGCGGCGGCCAGCGTCACGCCCAACAGGTAATAGCCGCCGTCGGCGTGGCAGAACAGGTGGACCCGACCCCTCGGGTCGGGCGTGGCACCGGAGATGGGCGCGAAGAGCACGCCGGAGGTTCCCAGCGAGGCACTGCCGAGCGTCGGGTCGGCGCTGGACAGCCCCATGCCGGTGGCGGCCGCGGCGTTGTCGCCGGCGCCAGCCACGACCGGCAGTCCCGTGGGCAGGCCGGTGGCGGCCGCGGCCTCGCTGCCGACACCGCCCACCACCGCATCCGAGGCGACCACCTCGGGGTACAGCTCGGGCTCGATGCCCACCGCGCCCAGCACCTCGGCGTCCCAGCTCTTGGTAGCGAGGTGGAAGCAGTTCGAGCCCGAGGCGTCAGAAGGCTCGGCCACGGCGCGGCCGGTCAGCCGCAGGCCGAGATAGTCCTTGGGGAAGAGCACCCGTCGAAGGCGGGCGTAGCTCTCCGGCTCGGCGCGCTTGAGCCACACCACCTTCGAGAGCTGGAAGCCCGTGATGGCGGGATTGCCGCCCCGCGCGACGAGCGTGGCGCGGCCCACCGTCCGGTCGATCTCACGTGCGGCCTCGCCGGTTCGCTGGTCGTTCCACAGGATGGCCGGGCGGATGACACGGTCGCCTTCGTCGAGCGGCACCATGCCGTGCATCTGGCCGCTCAAGCCCACCGCCTCGGGTACACGTTCGCCCAGGCGCCCGGCGATCTCCTTCAAGGCGCCGCAGGCGCCCGCCCACCAGTCCTCCGGGCGCTGCTCGGTCCAGCCCGGTCGCGGCGTTGCCAGGGCGTGGGGGCGTTCCGCCTCTGCCACCACGGCCCCCCCGGCGTCCACCGCCACTACCTTGACGCTGCTCGTACCTACGTCGATGCCAAGCGTGACGCGATCGTCGCTCACCGTTTGCGGCTCCTCCCGGGCGCCGCGCCGACCCCTGCCGGCAGGCCGCGGCCCCTCCTGGAATCATGCCAGGAACGGGGCCGGGGGACCCCCACGCGCGGCCGCGACACAGCCGCCGGCGGCGACGGGGTGGGGTACCCTCTGGGCGTGGACGATGTCGTCGAGCGGCTGCAGCGCGGCGAGGAGCGCGCCTTGGCGCGCGCCATCAGCCTGGTGGAGTCGGGCAGCCGCGAAGGCGAGGAGCTGCTGCGTCAGGTCCGCTCGATCACCGGCCGCGCTCGCATCATCGGCGTCACCGGCGCCCCAGGCAGCGGCAAGAGCACGCTGACCGACGGCCTCATCGCGTCCGCCCGCGGGCGGGGGCGGCGGGTCGGCGTGGTAGCCGTCGATCCCACGAGCCCGTACAGCGGCGGTGCCATCCTCGGCGATCGCATCCGCATGACGCGCTGGCACGACGACCCCGAGGTGTTCATCCGCTCGATGGCGACCCGCGGTCACCTGGGTGGGCTGGCGGCCGCTACCCTGCAGGTGCTGGCGATCCTCGACGCCGCCGGCTTCGACACCCTGCTGGTGGAGACGGTGGGGGTGGGCCAATCCGAGGTCGATATCGTGGGCGTCGCCGACACCACCGTGCTGGTACTGACCCCGAACTCCGGCGACGCGGTGCAGACCTTCAAGGCCGGCATCATGGAGATCGCCGACATCTTCTGCATCAACAAGTTCGATCTCCCCGGCGGCGAGCGGCTCAAGCGCGAGATCAGGGCGGCGCTGCAGCTGGGCGCCTTCCCGGACGGCAGCTGGCGGCCGCCCATCGTGGAGGCGGTGGCCTCCCGTGGCGAGGGGGCGGACGAGGTGCTGGAGCGGGCCGAGGCGCACCGTGCGTACCTGGAGGAGCGGGGGCTGCTCGAGGAGTTGCGCCGCCGGCGGGTGCGCTTCGAGCTCCTGGCGATCGTGGGCGAGACGCTGCGCCGTGCCCTCGCCAGCCGCGAGGACGAGGCCGTGGACGCTGTGATGGCCGGGAGGACCACCCCGCGCGAGGTGGTGCGGCACCTGCTCGAGGAGGGCGCCGGACCGGACGTGGGCCGGGCGCAGGGGGCGCCGGCGAGCGCTCTCCGGCGGGGCGAGACCGCGCCTGAGAGCGAGTAGACTGGCCGCATCATGGTCCATGCCGTCTACCCGGGGAGCTTCGATCCGCTCCACAACGGGCACCTCGACATCATCCGGCGGGCGGGAAAGATCTACGACCGACTGACGGTGGCGGTGCTCCACAACCCCCTCAAGGGCGCCAACCTGTTCGACGTGGACGAGCGCGTCGCCATCGTGAGGGATGTCGTCAAGCACATCAAGGGCGTGGAGGTCGACGCGTTCGGCGGGCTGCTGGCGGACTACATGCGCCGCGTCAAGGCCACCGTCATCGTCAAGGGCCTGCGGGCCATCAGCGACTTCGAGGTGGAGCTGCAGATGGCCCACCTCAACCGCCAGCTCAACCCCAGCGCGGAGACGACCTTCATCATGACCGCCACGCGCTGGTCCTACGTCTCCAGCACGCGCGTCAAGGAGATCGCCAAGTACGGGGCCGACGTGTCCAAGCTGGTGCCTCCCGCCGCCCTGCGCAAGCTGCGCGAGCGCTTCGACGGCCTGCAGGCGGGCTGAGCGGCGCGGCCGGAGCGTCCCGGCGGCTCGCTGGGGCAGGCCGCGCAGCCGACCCTCGCGCCGGGCGCGCCTACGTATACTCCGGGGCGTGCCTGCGCCTGAACGACCGGGAGGCGGGACACGGAAGGGCGACCATGGCATTCCTGACGCGGGGCATGGCGGCCGACGGCGGCATCCGCGTCGTCGCGGCGGACACCAGCGATCTGGTGCGCGAGGCGGTGCTGCGTCACCGGGCCGCGCGCACGGCGGGGGCGGCGCTAGGCCGCACGCTCACAGGTGCGCTGCTGCTGTCCCACGTGCTCCTCAAGAACCCGCAAGACCGCATCACCTTGCGCCTCCGCGGCGACGGCCCGCTCGGCGGCGTCATCGCCGACGCCGGACTGGACGGGAGCGTACGCGGCTACGCCCACAACCCCGAGGTCGAGCTGCCGCTGCGAGCGGACGGCAAGCTGGACGTGGGCGGCGCGGTCGGGCATCACGGCGACATCGAGGTCATCCGCTCGCACGCTCCCTACGGCGACCCCTACGCCAGCAGCCTGGCGCTCGCCAGCGGCGAGGTCGCCGAGGACATCGCCACCTTCCTGGCCGTGTCCGAGCAGATCGCCTCCGCGGTGCTGCTTGGCGTCTACTTCGGGCCCGAGGGGAAGGTGGAGCGGGCGGGCGGGGTGCTGCTGCAGGCGTTGCCGGGCGCCGACGACGCCGCCCTCGACCTGCTCGAGGCCAACGTCAAGGCGTTCGAGCCTCTCACCTCCGCCATGCGCCGCGCGCCACTGGCCCAGCTCGTGGAGGAGGAGTTGTGCTGGGGCATGGAGTTCGAGCTGCTCACCGACCCCGCCTTGCCGCTCGCCTTCGCCTGCCGCTGTAGCGACCAGAAGGCGCTGGACGCGCTCGCCTACTTCACCCCCGAGGAGCGCGAGGCGATGATCCGCGAGGACGGCGGCGCCGAGGTGGTGTGTCACTGGTGCGCCGAGCGCCGCTGGGTGGCCTCGGAGCGCATCCGCAGCCTCACCGCCGACGAGGTTCGCTGCCCCGACTGCGGCACCCTGTGGTACCGCGCGGGCCAGGCCACCATGGTGCGCGAGGACGAGCTGTGTGCCTGCGGCCATCCCGTGGAACTGCCCGACCGGGTTCCCTGACGCCAGACGTCGGGGGCGCCGGGCCGGCGCGGGAGACGGCCTCCAGCATGGGCGGCGCGCGGCTGTTAGGCTGGCCGCCATGACGGCGGGCGTGGTGACGGCGCTGGTGGTGCTGGTGTCGCTGTGGGGCTCGGCGTTCCCCATGATCAAGGTGGGCCTGGAGGGGCTCAGCCCGACGCACCTGACGCTGCTGAGGCACCTGGTAGCGTCGACCTGCTTCCTGCCGGTGCTCTCCTGGCGCGGGCTGCGCATGCGCCCGCGGCTGCGCGACGTGCCGGCCTTCGTGGGCCTCGGCATGCTGGGCTTCTTCGTGTACCAGCTGGCGCTGGTGGTGGGCGAGCAGCGGGTGCCCGCCGGCGCCAGCAGCCTCATCATCGCTACCGCGCCCGCCATCACCGCCGTGCTTGCCTGGCTGCTGCTGAGCGAGCGCATGCCCGCCGGCGCCTGGTTCGGCTCGCTGCTGGCGCTCTCCGGCGTCACGCTCATCGCGCTGGGGGCCAGCGGCCGGCTGTCGTTCAACCCTTACGCGCTGTTCGTGCTGCTCTCCGCGGTGTCGACCTCGTTCTTCACCATCTTCCAGCGGCGCATGTTCGGGCGCTACCGCCCGGTGGAGGTGGTCGCCTTCGCCACCTGGGGAGGGACCCTGCCGATGCTGCTGTTCCTGCCGGGCTTCGGGCACGACGTGGCGAGCGCGGGGGCGGCGCCGCTGGCGGCGGTTGCCTACATCGGCGTGTTCCCCTCGGCGGTGGCCTACTCGCTGTTCGCCTTCAGCCTCTCGCGGGCGGCCGTCACGCTCGTCACCACCTACCTCTACCTGGTGCCGGTGTCGAGCCTGTTCTTCTCCTGGCTGGTGCTGGGCGAGATCCCGAGCCTGCTGACGGTCGCAGGCGGCACCGTGGCCATCGCCGGGATCTCGCTCGTCAACGCGGCCAAGCAGCGAGCGGCGCGGCGGGCGGCCGGCGCCCGCACCTGAGCGCAGGCGCGTCCCCGACGAGCTATAGCGGCCACGCCGGCAGGGGGTGCGGCGTCCACAGCGGCTCGCCGTAGTCCGTGCCGATGAAGCTCCCCCAGTAGGCGGCGCGACCGCGTCTGCGCCGGAAGATGTCGGGAGTGACCGTCTCGGAGGCAGGGTCGCCGGTGAACTGGCTGCGGTAGCAGCGGACGGCCGCCTCCCACACCTCGATGGTGTCGCTCACGTCGACGACGACGGTGGCGTCGAAGGGGCCGTTGCCCATGTAGGCGTAGAGCCGCTCGGCCTTCCAGGGCTCGCCCGCCAGCGGGGCGGCGGCCAGGCCAGCCAGGTGCACCGCGGCCGGCACGATGATCGCCGCCGCGACGTGATCGGGGTGGCGATCGTTGGGGTGGGGAGCGGCCACGACCCGCGGGCGCAGCTCGCGAAGCGCAGCAGCCAGCTCCAGGCGCCGCTGCTCGCCGTCGACGATGCGCGAGTCGGGCCAGCCCAGGTTGCGGCGTTCGTCGAGGCCGAGCAGCTGCGCGGCCGCCTGGGCCTCCTCGGCGCGCAGCTCGGGACTGCCTTTGGTGGCGGCCTCGCCGCGGGACAGGTCGACCACCGCGGTGCCGAGCCCGGCGGCGTGGGCCCGCGCCAGGGTCCCTCCCAGGCCCAGCTCGGCGTCGTCCGGGTGGGGCCCCACGACCAGCAGATCGATCATCAGGGTTCCTTGGGGCGCACCCGCGCCCGCTGGCCCAGCCGCCGCTCGGTGCCGGAGATCAGCCTGCGAATGTTGGCGCGATGGCGGAGGATGGCCAGGCTCGCCAGTGCGATGGCGAGGTAGAGGTGCGGCATGGGGTAGTTGAGGCTGGCCACCAGGAAGAGCGGCAGGGCGAACAACCCCACCATGGAGCCGAGCGACACGTAGCGGCTCAGCAGGATCGTGAAGACCCCGATGACTACGCACAGGGCGCTCGCGAGCGGGTTGATGACCAGGAACACCCCGAGGGTGGTGGCGATGCCCTTGCCTCCACGCAGCCGCAACATGATGTTGAAGTTGTTGCCCAGCACCGTGGCGAGTCCGGTCAGCGCGACCGTCCAGGCGCCCGCCCCGAGCAGCGTGGGCAGCAACACCGCGGCGGCGCCCTTGAGCGGGTCGACCACCACCACGACGATGGCCGGCAGCACCCCCAGCGTGCGCATGACGTTGGTGGCGCCGATGTTCCCGGAGCCGGCAGCCTGGATGTCGACGCCGCGGGCCTTGGCGACCAGGTACCCCGTCGGGATGGTGCCGATCAGGTACCCGATCACCATGAACACGGCCGTGACCACGATGTCGAACAAGGCTGCCTCCCGAGGTCGTGGGCGTTGGGGCGGGCCGCATGGCGCCGACGCGCCCGGCCCTGCTTCTGGCGCACCTCGATTGTACTGTCGCAGAGCATGAGGACGCGCCGCCGCCCCCGCGCTCGACCGGCCCGGCGGAGCGCTCGGGGTAGGCTGGGCGGCGTGACGGAAAGCACCCTCTTCCTCCTCCTCGTCACCATCGCGGGGGTCTACGCCGTTCGTTGGGCCGCTCGCCTGGCGCGCCTGGGCAGCGAGTTCCCCGCCAAGACGTTGATCGCCACGGCGCTGTCGGCGCTGGTTGCGGTGACGGGGTTCAGCAGCCTCAACGTGTCCGCACCCCTGCGCGACCTGGCGCTGGTCGTGGGTCCGATCTATGTCTTCGGCCCGCTGCTGCTGGTGGGGTTGGCGCGCAACCGTCGCTACCGCCTCGCGGGCGGCCTCACCGACGTCCTCTACTGGACGGGCGAGGGGCGCGCCGCGGTGCGCCGCCTGCTGGCCCAGGCGGCGTTGCAGCTGGGGGATGCGGAGTCTGCCTTGAGGCTGTCTCCGCGCCACGACAGCTTGCTTCTCATCCAGGCCTACGTGCTTCAGGAGGACTGGGACGCCATCCTCAGGCTCGAGGAGCTGCCGCGCGAGGGCGACAACGCCTACCTCGCCGGCGCCGCGCGCATCCAGGCGTTGCTGGCGCTCGGCCACCCCGACCGCGCGCGCCAGGAGCTCACGACGATGAAGCGCCGCTGGGAGGGAAGCGAGCGCGGTCCCATCGGCTATCGCAGCGTGGTGATCAGCGAGGCCCGCTGCGACGCCGAGGAGGGCGACTTCGAGAAGGTGCGCAGCGACCTGCAGCAACCGCTCGCCGGTGTGCAGCCCGCCACCCTGTACGCCATCCTGGCGCGAGCGGCCGAGTGCGGCGGGCAGAGGGAGGCTGCCGTCACGCTCTACGGCCATGCCTTCCAGGCTGCCCCCAGGGCGCTCCAGCCGCACTACGCCGGCCGGCTGCGGGCGTTGGGAGAGGAACCTCCGCCGCTCGCGCGCAAGGCCGCCGCCCCGGTTGCGACCCTGTCGCTGGCCGGCGCCATCGTCGCGGCGTACATCGCAGAGATCCTGGTCGACCGCTTCGTCGGCTCGGTGAGGGTGGCGGGGCAGACGCTCCACCACAGCTCCTTAGCGGGCGCGTTCATCCTCAACGTCCCGGGCGTGCCCGCCGAGCACGCCTGGTGGCGGCTGGTGTCCTACGCCTTCCTGCACGCGAACCTGGTGCACATCGGCTTCAACACCTGGGTGCTCGTCGACCTGGGGCGCCTCTACGAGCAACGCCGCGGCTGGGGCAACCTGATCGCCGCCTTCGTGGCGGGCACCGTAGCCGGCGCCTACCTCACCAGCCTGGCGCAGTCGCAGCAGCCGCTGCTGCTGATCGGTGCCTCGGGCGGCATCCTGGGCATCGCGGGAGCGCTCCTCGCCGACGTCATCCGCTCCCCATCGGCCAGCGACCGCCTGCTGCTGCGTGGCCTGGTCCAGTGGATGATCCTCATCGCGCTGTTCTCGGTGGCGGTGCCCAACGTGTCCTTGTGGGGGCACGCCGGCGGCGTCGTTGGCGGGCTGTTGTGGGGTTTCGTACGTCAGGGGTTGCCCGCCGACCGGCGCGTCGGCGCCGTCGCCGGTGCCCTCGGCATCCTGGTGATGGCCGTCTCTCTCGTCGCTGCCGTCGTCACCAGCATCGGCGCCCTGCATTGAGCCGCGACGCGCTCCGGCACCCCGGAGGGCCCGGCCGCGCGTGACTAAGAACGCCGTGACAGACGTGTAAGCCTTGGGTCAGCGGTGGCGACGTAGCGTCGAGCCATGGTCGACGACGAGGCCAGGCCTGCCCGCGAGGGGGGCGCTGCGGACGCGCTCCCACTCCAGGAGAGCTACGACGCCCTGTGGCGCCGGGTGTACCTGGCGGTGATGCCGTTCGGCATTCTGGCGCTGGGGCTCGGCATCCTCTTCGAGGGGCCGTCGGGCCAGAGCACGCTGTTCGACGCCGTGGCCTACCCCGCGCTGGCGGCCGGGATGATGGTCCTCGAGCTGGCGGTGGTGCTGTGGCCGCGACTGCTGCGCGCGGCCGTCAGCCTGGCGGTGGCGGGAACCGGCTCGTTCTTCGTGGCCAAGCTGGCGCTGCTGCTGTACTTCCTGCCGCCAGGAGTCGACCCGCAACACCAGATGACGGAGACCTTCTTCTGGGTTCCCGCCGTGTATCTGCTGGCGTTCCTGCTCCCCGACGGGCGCGGCGGCCGCTGGTTGTCCGCGGCCTTCACGACGGTGGTGTTCGGGCTGTCGCTGGTCTTCTCGGTGGGCGCGGCGCTGCGCGGGACGAGCATCGGGCTGGTGTATGCGCTCACCGAGATGAACCTGGCGAACAGCGTGCAGCTGGCGCTGACCTTCGCCCTGATCTCCCTCAAGGAGGCCTACGCCCGGGCAAGCGCCGAACGCCACGTGGCGCAGCGCTTCGCTCGCCAGGACCTGCTGACGGGGCTTCCCAACCGCCGGGCACTGGAGGGCGACCTGGAGCAGCTCATCGGGGGCGGCGCCGTGGACCGCGCCGCCGTGCTGTTCGTCGATCTCGACGGCTTCAAGGTCATCAACGACACCCTCGGTCACGAGGCCGGCGACAACCTGCTGAAGCTGGTGTCCGAGCGCCTCGCCGGCGCCATGCGCGAGCGCGACCTGGTCGCGCGCATGTCCGGCGACGAGTTCGTGGTGGTGGCGGCCGGCATCCGCAGTCGGACGGAGGCCGGCGACGTGGCGCGTCGCATCTTCGCGGCCCTGTCGCAGCCCTTCAGCCTCAACGGCTCCGACCTGGGCGTTACCGTGAGCATCGGCATCGCCTTCCTGCCCGAGGACGGCGGCGACGCGCGCACGCTGCTCAGGCACGCCGACAGTGCCATGTACCGCGTCAAGCGCTCCGGCAAGAACGGGCTGAAGTACTACAGCCCCGATATCGACGCCTCCCTCGAACGCCGCGGGGAGCTCGAGCGCGACCTGCGGACCGCGCTCCGCGAACGGCAGCTGTCCCTGGTGTTCCAGCCGGTGTTCGACATGCAGACCGGCTCGCTGGTCCAGATCGAGGCGTTGCTGCGCTGGCACCATCCGCGCTTCGGCGTGGTCCTGCCCGAGGAGTTCATGCCCCTGGCGGAGGAGAGCGGCGCGGTGGTGGCCCTCGGAGGCTGGGCGCTGGAGGAAGCCTGCCGCCGCCTGGGAGGGTGGCGTATCGAGGCGCCCGACCTGCACGTGAGCGTGAACGTGTCGGCGCTCCAGCTCGCGCAACCGTCGTTCTTCGGCTCGGTGGTGAAGGCGCTTCAGCAGGCGGCGCTGCCTGCCGAGTCGCTGGAGCTCGATCTCAACGAGAGCATCGTGCGCGGGCCGATCGAGGACGTGCAAGGCACCCTGCGCGGCCTGCGCGGCTTGGGTGTGGGCATCGCCATCGACGGCTTCGGCGCCGGCTACTCCTCGCTCTCTCACCTGCGGGACCTGCCGGTGGGAACGGTGAAGATCGCCCGCGACGTGGTGGCCGACCTGGCGGTGGACGACGACGGCCCACCCTTCGGCCTGGCGACCATGGAGGCCATCGTGGGGTTGGCACGGCACCTCGACCTCATGGTGGTGGCGCAGGGGGTGGAGACGCGCTCCCAGTTCGATCGTCTGCTGGCCCTGGGCTGCACTCGCGGCCAGGGCTTCTTCTTCGCGCCACCCCTTCCCGGCGCGGACGTGTCTGCGCTGGTTGCGGCCGGCGAGACCCCCACGTCGTGGGGTCGTCTCAAGAACTGAGCGGAGCCACGACCGGTGGCGGCCGGCGGCCGGCCCTCAGGGCTGGCCGCAGACGGTTGCCGCTCCCAACGCCGCATCCGCACAGGTGACGCCGTAGCCGTAGCGGCTGCGGTCGGCGCCGCTCGGGCGCGTGGTCGTCTGGTCGAGCCGCGTGCGGATCTGCGCGGGCGTGAGGGAGGGATCGTGCGCCTTGAGCAGCGCCGCGACGCCCGCCACGAAGGGGCTGGCCATCGAGGTGCCGGCTTCCATGCCGTACGCCGTGGGCGAGTCGGCGTAGGCACTGATGATGGCGTTCGAGGCAACCGCCAACGCCGGGTCGTAGAAGCCGCCGGGGGCGGCTACCTCGAGTTGCGGGCCGGCGTCGGAGAAGCTCGACACCGGCGTGCCTCCGAGGCCGGGACCGGGGCCGTCCACCGACCCGACCGCGATGACGCAGGGGGCGTTGGCCGGGCTCATGATGCCGGGATCCGTCGGGTAGGGCGTGCCGCTGCCGTGGTTGCCGGCTGCCGCCACCAGCACGGCCCCGGCGTTCCAGGCGTCCTCCGCCGCCGCGTCGACCGCAGGCTGGTCGCCGGGAACGCCGACGCTCATGTTGATGACATCGGCGGGATGGGTGTTGGCCGGCGTCGAGGTCACGGGCAGCCCGGCGGCCCAGCGGATGGCCGTCGCCAGCTCATAGGTGGTGGGGGCCTTGCCGCTGTCGCCGAACACCTTGACGGGAAGGATCTGCACGCTGGGGGCGAAGGCCACGCCCGCGATGCCCTTGGCATTGTCGCCGGTGGCGGCGGCGATGCCGGCCACGTGGGTGCCGTGTTCGTAACCGGCGCCCGGGTTGGTGTCGGTGTCCTGGCCGATGAAGTCGTAGCCTTGCAGCAGCTTGCCGCCCTGGAACTCCTCGTGGCTGCTGAGGACGCCGTCGTCGATGATGGCCACCACGGTCGGGTGGGAGCTGCCCGTCTCGATGTCCCAGGCGGCGGGAAGGCCGAAGTTGCGCAGGTTCCACTGGCCGTGCGGTGCCGGGGTGTTGCCGGGGACCGCGGGGTAGTAGGGGTCGTTGGGGGTCAGCAGACGGTGCAGACGCAGGTTGCGCTGGGCGTAGCGCACCCGCGGGTCGGCGCGCAGCTGCGCCAGCGTCGCCGGCACGTCGGCGACGCTCACCAGATCGGGGCCGGCGCCGCTGCCGCCGGCGAGCAACCGCAAGGCATACTGCTGCCGCACCGCCACGCTCTCACGCTGCAGCGCCTGCGTGCGCAACGCCGCCGTTGCCAGGCCGGCGGGCGCGCTGTAGCCGACCACGATCTGCCCGGGGACCACGTCTCTGGAGGCGAGGGCCGGCACCCGCGAGGCCGGCGTCGCCTGAGCGGTCGTACCCGCCCGCGCCAGCGGCGTGCCCCTCGCGATCGCCAACGCCTGCGGGGCGTAGGCCCCGCAGGTGCCGATACCGTACTGGAGCGTCACGTCGCTGGAGCCGTTGCCGCCGGACACCGTCACCGTGGCGCTCAGGTTGGCGGCCGGGCTGAGGGACGAGGCGTCGACGGTGGCGGTCACCACCACCGGGCTGTTGGGGCTCACGCTGCCCGAGGCCGGGCTCAGCGTCACGTACGGGCTGCTCGAGCTCGCCGTGAAGCTCACGGGACTCTTGCCGGTGTTGGAGACCGTGAAGCCGGCCGAGTTGGCAGTCATGCGGATCGACGAGGGGGTGACCGACAGGCTGCTGCCGCCGAGCAGGCCGCAGCTTGTCAGGAGTGCCAGCAGCCCCACCGCTGCCAGCGCGACGCCTAACACGTGACGTGATTGCATGCCCGGAATATACCGGGGCGCGGGCCCGAAGGGCGTCCGACGGGCACGGCGTGCGGCGGAGCGTGCGTGCTGGACGCGCGCCGGCGGCCGGTGGTGGCGGCGGCGGCGCGCCACTGGGCGGCGGGCCCCTCACCTCCCGCCGCCGTATAGTGGCGTCGCCGTGTCGGACGTCCGCCAACGCAAGCGAAAGCACATCGAGGTGTGCCTCCGCGAGGATGTCCAGTACACCACCCGCACGACGGGCTTCGAGCGCTGGGACCTGCCCTACCGCGCGCTGCCCGAGACCGACCTGGGGGAGATCGACACCCGCGCGCACCTCTTCGGGCGTGAGCTCGCGGCCCCCTTGCTGATCGGAGCGATGACGGGCGGGGCCTCACTCTCGAGCGTCATCAACCGCAACCTCGCGCTCGCGGCGCAGCGCCTGGGTCTGGGGCTGATGTTGGGATCGCAACGCGTCATGCTCGAGGACGAGCGTGCCCGTCCGGGCTTCCAGGTGCGGCGTTACGCCCCCGACATCCTGCTGATCGGCAACCTGGGCGTGGCCCAGCTCAACCGCGGCTACGGCGCCGAGCGCCTGCGCGAGGCGGTGGAGGTCATCGAGGCGGATGCGCTGGCGCTGCATGCCAACCCTCTGCAGGAGGCGCTTCAGCTCGGCGGCGACGGTGACTTCAGCGATCTGCTGCCCCGACTCCGGGAGACGGTGCCGGCGGTGGGGCACCCGGTGCTGCTCAAGGAGGTCGGCCACGGCCTCTCCGGAGCCGTCGCGGCCGCGGTGAGGGACGTGGGCTTCGCCGCGCTCGACGTCGCGGGCGCGGGCGGAACGTGCTGGGCCAAGGTCGAGGACCTCGCCAACCACGGCCGGGTGCGGCACCCCGACCTGGTCGAGTGGGGGATCCCCACTGCCCAGGCGCTGGTGGAGGTGCGCCGGGCGGCGCCCGGGCTTCCGCTGGTGGCCTCGGGCGGCATCCGAAGCGGCCTGGATATCGCCAAGGCGCTTGCCCTGGGCGCCAGCGTTGCAGCGGTCGCCCACCCGCTGCTCGCCCCCGCCACCGACTCGCCGGAGGCGGTGGAAGCGGAGCTGCGGCGGCTCATGTTCGAGCTGCGGGCCGCCATGCACGGCGCCGGCGCCGCGAACCTGGCCGCCCTGAGCGGCATCGCCCTGCACGCGCGTTGACGTGCCTGCTGGCGGTGCGCGGCGCTCACGCGCCCGAGCCGGGCAGAGATGCCGGTGAGCGCCCATACAATGGCCCATGGACCTGGGACTGATAGGCAAGACGGCACTGGTGACGGGGGCCTCCAGGGGGATCGGCCTGGCGGTGGCCCGGACCTTGGCGGCGGAGGGAGCACGCGTGGCGCTGGTGGCGCGCAACCGCGAGACCCTGGCGGAGGCGGTGGCCGGCATCGAGCGCGCGGGCGGCGAGGCAGTCGCTCTCGCCGGCGACGTCAGCCGCGCCGACGACGTGGACCGGGTGGTGGCCGAGACGCGCTCGCGCCTGGGCCAGGTGTCGGTGCTGGTCGCCAACGCCGGCGGGCCGCCGGCGGGCACCCCCACGCAGGTGGAGGACGCCGCCTGGGACGGTGCGGTGGACCTCACGCTGATGTCGGCGGTGCGCCTGGCGAAGGCGGTGTTGCCGGCGATGCGCGCGGCGACCTGGGGGCGCATCGTCAACATCACCTCGCTGTCGGTCAGAGAGCCGATCCTCAACCTGACGCTCTCCAACGCCCTGCGCGCCGGCGTCACTGCCTGGGCCAAGACGCTGTCGCAGGAGATCGCCGCCGACGGGGTCACGGTCAACAACGTCGGTCCCGGCTACACCGCCACCGAACGCCTCGGCGAGCTGTTCAGCGACGACGCCCTCGGCCAGCTGGCGGAGCGCATCCCCGCCCGGCGGCTGGCAGAGCCCGACGAGATCGCGGCGGCGGTCGCCTTCCTGGCGTCGCAGCAGGCCGGCTACATCACCGGTCAGACGCTGGTGGTCGACGGCGGGATGGTGAAGGGCCTGCTGTGAGCCTCCGGCGGCGCACCGGCGGCCGGCCCGGCCGGGTGGCGGGGCCGGGCGGCGTTCCCGCCGCGTGTACCGGCGTGCGGCCATAATCTTGTACTGAGTTCAATCCGGCTCGTATACTTCGGCATCGTCGTCGCCGGGGGCCGAACGGGCGCCCGCCCTACTCCCGCCGGACCGCAGGCCGGGCCGCCGACGGCGCGCGCGTCGCCGGCAGGTGCCAGCCGCGTTCAGGCGGTCCGAGGATCCCAGGAGGAGGCCAGCATGTCCGTGTCTGAGAAGCGAACGGGCGCCGCCACCGGCGCCGCCTTCCTCATCGAGCGTCGCAGCGCGGACGCCGTGACCATCCCCGAGGCGCTGGACGAGGAGCTCAAGCTCATCGCCGGCACCGCGCGAACCTTCGTGGAGCGCGAGATCGACCCGGTGTTCGACGAGCTCGAGCACCTGTCCTACGACCTCAGCCGCAAGGCCATGGCCAAGGCTGGCGAACAGGGGCTGCTGGCGGTAGAGATCCCCGAGGCCTACGGCGGCCTCGGCGCCACCAAGGTCGCCTCGACGGTGGTCACCGAGGCGCTCGCGCGATCCGGCTCCTTCAACGTCACCTTCAACGCGCACAGCGGCATCGGCACCCTCCCCCTGGTGTACTTCGGCAGCGAGGAGCAGAAGCGCCGCTACCTGCCGAAGCTCGCCACCGGCGAGTGGATCGCCGCCTACTGCCTCACCGAGCCGAGCAGCGGCTCGGACTCGCTGGCGGCCCGCACCCGGGCCGTCGAGGACGGCGACGACTACGTTCTGAACGGGACCAAGATGTGGATCTCCAACGCCGGCTTCGCCGACCTCTTCACGGTCTTCGCACAGGTCGACGGCGACGCGTTCAGCGCTTTCCTGGTGGAGCGCGACACCCCCGGCCTGAGCGTGGCGCCGGAGGAGTCGAAGATGGGCATCAAGGGCTCGTCGACCTGCCAGGTGATCCTCGAGAACGTGCGCGTGCCCAAGGCGAACCTCCTCGGCGAGGTGGGCAAGGGCGCCCACGTGGCGCTCGGCACCCTCAACATCGGCCGCTTCAAGCTCGCCGTGGGCGCCTTCGGGGCGGTGAAGCTGTTCCTCGGCTACGCCGCCACCTACGCACAGGAGCGCGAGCAGTTCGGGGCGCCCATCGCCAGCTTCGGCCTCATCCAGGACAAGCTGGGCCGGATGGCGGCGGCCGGCTTCGCGCTGGAGAGCGCCATCTACCGCCTGGCGGGCGACATGGACGCGGTGCTGGAGGGCGTCGAGGAGGGCCCGGCGCAGTCGCGGGCGCTCAACGAGTACGTGGTGGAGTACAGCTTCATCAAGGTGTTCGGCAGCGAGATCCTCGACGAGGTGATCGACGAGGCGTTGCAGACCTACGGCGGCTACGGCTTCTCCGCCGACTACCCCATCGAGCTCGGCTACCGCAACAGCCGCATCAACCGCATCTTCGAGGGCACCAACGAGATCAACCGTCTGCTCACCGTCGAGCAGCTCCTCAAGCGCGCCATGCGCGGCGACCTCGACCTCATGGGCCCCGCGCAGGCGGCGCTCACCGGCACGCCGTTGACGGCCGTCGAGGCGCCCGAGGCCATCGCCGACGCGGTGCTGGCGGTCGAGAACCTCAAGCGTGCCACCCTGATGGTGGCGGGCATGGGGGCAATGGCCTACGCCCAGGAGCTGGAGTACGAGCAGGAGCTGATGGCGCATGCCGCCGACCTGATCGGCCTGGTCTACCTCGCCGACTCGGCCCTGCTCCGGGCCGAGCGGCTGCAGGGCGGCGAGCGCGCCGGGGCGTCGGCACTGCTCGCCCGGCTGTACGCCTTCGGCGCGGTCGACCGCGGCCGAGCGCTGGCCGTGGAAGGGCTCCGCCGCATCCCCGGAGGTGCCGAGGCGATGCCGCGGCTGAACGCCTACCTGGCCGACCACGGCGTCGATCTCATCGCGCTGCGGAGGCGGGCGGCGCAGGCGGCGCTCGACGCCGACGGCTACCCTCTCTGACGCCGCCCGGGGCTCCCGGCGGGACCTCGCCCGAGCGCCCGCCCGCTACTGCGGCTCCTGGGCCAGCGTCACCTGCACGGTGTGCTTCCTGCCGCCGCGCAGGTAGCTGACCGTGACCTTGTCGCCGACGTGGTAGTGGTTCTCGAGCGTCGACTTCAGGTCGCCCAGGTCGGTCACGGCGTGGCTGTCCACGGTCAGCAGCACGTCGCCACCGACATAGAAGACGCGGTTGCCGACCACCGCCTGCTGCTGCGCGCCCCGCAAGCCGGCCCGGTCGAGCGGGCTGCCGCTCACCAGCTGCACCAGCAGCAGGCCGTGATCCGTGCCCAGGCTCAGGGCCTGGTTCAGCGCCGGCGTGACGGTGTGGGCGTACTTCACGCCCAGGAAGGGGTGCGGGTAGTGCCCCTGCTTGAGTAGCGCGGGTAGCACCCGTTTCACCGTGGAGATGGGCAGGGCGAAGCCGACGCCGGCGTTGGTCCCGGAGGGGCTGAAGATGGCGCTGGTGATGCCGATGACCCGGCCTGCGCTGTCGAGCAGGGGGCCGCCGGAGTTGCCCTTGTTGATGGCCGCATCCGTCTGGATGATGCCGGTGATGGGCAGGCCGGACGGACCCTGGATGGAGCGGTTGAGTCCGCTCACCACGCCCGTCGTCAGGGTGCGGCTGAACTCGCCGAAGGGATTGCCGATGGCGATGGCGCGCTGACCGACCTGCAGGTGGGCGGAGTCGCCGAAGGTGACGGGTTTGAGCATGTCCGGCGGGGCGTTCACCTTGAGCACCGCCATGTCGTTGCGCGCGTCGCTCCCCACCAGGGTCGCGGCCAGCGAGGTGCCGTTGCCGAACGAGACGTCGATGCGCTGGGCGTTCTCGATGACGTGATAGTTGGTGAGGATGTGCCCCTCGGTGTCGATGACGAAGCCGGAGCCTGCGCCCTGGGCGGGCACGGCGCCGTAGAAGAAGCTGGGCTGCAGCACCTGGGTGGTGATGTTGACGACCGATGGTGCCACTCGGTTGTAGACGTCGATGACGCGTTTCTCGGCGAGGTCGAGGCCGTTGGCGTCCACGAAGGGTGTGGAGGACGGTTTGGCTGGCGCCTTGGATTGGGCCAGGGCGGGTGCGGTGGCGACCAGCGCCAGCCACAGGACGAGCAGCGTGGCGGCGCGCCGCCGGCGCTCGCGGAGCGGACGTTGCGGTCGTTCCGGTCGGGACATGCGCCCATCTTGCCCGTGGCGGGCATGAAACGTCTGAAGGCCGGGCGTCGGGGCGTGGCAAGGGCCCGGCCGCATCCGCTGCACACGCGGTGCAGACGCCCGCACGGCCCCGCGGACCGAGGGCCCGGCCGGCCTACCTAGCGTCGGCCAACGCGCCTGCATAATGGCCCATGCCCGTCTACCTTCACGGCGTGGCCACCGCGGTTCCCCCGACGGCGTACTCCCAGGAATCCGCGTTGGAGGTGATGCGCGCGTGGATCGGCGGCGACCGGCGGACGGACCATCTGCTGCACCGCATCTACCGTCACTCCGGGATCGATACGCGTCACAGCGTCCTCGGCGACTTCGCGCCCGACGGCAGGGCGGGCTTCTACCGCGACGCCGCCAGCGGGGCCTTCCGCAACCCGGGAACCGCGGAGCGCAACGACCGCTACGCCCGCGAAGCCCTGGTCCTCTTCCCGCAGGTCGCCGCCCGGGCGCTGGCGCAGACCCCGGGCTTCGGCGCCGAGGACGTGACCCACGTCATCACCGTCTCGTGCACGGGCTTCGTGGCGCCGGGCCCCGACCTGGCAGTGGCGCGAGAGCTGGGCCTGCGGCCCGGCGTGGAGCGCTACCACCTCGGCTTCATGGGCTGCTACGCGGCCTTTCCCGCCATGCGCATGGCGCGCGCCTTCTGCCAGGCCGATCCGGATGCGGTGGTGCTGGTGGTGGCGGTGGAGCTCTGTTCGCTCCACCTGCAGCCACGTTGCGAGCTGGACGCCCTGGTGGCGGCCTCGGTCTTCGCCGACGGCGGTGCGGCGGCGCTGATCAGCGCCCGGCGACCGGCCGCCGGAGGTCTCCGGCTCGACGGCTTCGGGGGCGCCGTGGCCCGGGAGGGCGCGGGGGACATGGCGTGGACCATCGGCGACAGCGGCTTCGACATGGTGCTCTCGAGCTACGTCCCCAAGATCGTGGGCGCACGCGCTCGGGAGGTCGTCGATCCGCTGCTCGAGAACGCCGGCGTGTCGCGCCGGGAGGTGCGGCGCTGGGCGGTGCATCCTGGGGGTCGGGCCATTCTCGACCGGGTAGGGCAGGGGCTGGGCCTGCCCGAGCAGGCGTTGCGTGCTTCCCGGGCGGTGCTGGCGCGCTACGGCAACATGTCGAGCGCCACGGTGCTCTTCGTGCTGCGCGAGATCCTGGCGGCGTCGCCGGAGGCGGGGGAAGCGGTGGTGGCGATGGCCTTCGGACCGGGGCTGACGGTCGATGCTGGCGTGTTCGGGGTGGTGTGAGGTGGCCGGGAGGGCGGCATGAGGCTGCCGCTAGGGCGCCGGGCGGGTCGTCTGCGCGAGGCCATGGAGGACCCTGCCTGCGATCGCGCCCGGCTGCAGGCGACCTACGCCCAGTTTGCCGTGCTGAACCGCTGGCTCTCGGGCTGGCGGCGCGTCTATCGCCGGCACGTGCGGCCGCTCTCGGGCGGCGGCGCCAGCTTGCTGGACGTGGGCTGCGGCGGTGGCGACCTCGCCCGCCGGCTGGCCGCGTGGTCGGCCGCTTGCGGGGCGCCGCTGCGCGTCACGGCCATCGATCCAGACCCGCGTGCCGTTGCCTTCGCCCTCGGCCGACCCGGTGCGGCAGGGGTCGAGGTCCGCCAGGCCACGCTGCCGGACCTGGCGGAGGCGGGGGAGCGTTTCGACTTCGTCATCTCCAACCACGTGCTGCACCACCTCGACGAGGATGAGCTGCAGCGCTTCCTGCGCGCCAGCGCCGAGGTGGCGCGCCTCGCCGCCATCCACAACGACGTGCGACGCAGCGGCCTCGCCTTCGCGGCCTTCGCGCCTCTGCGGCTGGCGTTTCCTGGTTCCTTCCTGGTGCCCGACGGGCTGCGCTCGATCCGGCGCGCCTACCGTCCGGGCGAGCTCGCGCGGTTGGCGCCCGCCGGCTGGCGGGTGGAGCGGCTCGAGCCCTTCCGCAGCCTGCTGCTCCACCAGGGGGGTGCGGGCAGGTGAGCGGCCCCGGGCGGGTGGCCGAGACCGTCGAGGTCGCGATCGTTGGTGGCGGGCCGGTGGGGTTGGCGCTCGGCTGCCTGCTGGCCGCGACCGGCACGCAGGTGGCGGTGCTCGAAGCGCGAACGGGGCCCGGGCGGCACTCCAGGTCGATCGGCATCCATCCTCCGGCGCTCGAGGCGCTGGCGCCGAGCGGGGCGGTGCCCGGGCTTCTGGCGAGAGGCGTGCGGGTCACGCGAGGTCAGGCGTACGCCGGCGCCCGGCGGCTGGGCACGCTCTCCTTCTCGAGCTGCCCGCCTCCCTTCCGCTTCGTGCTGACGCTGCCGCAGCCGGACGGCGAGCGTGTGCTGGAGACACGCTTGCGCGAGCTCGAGCCGACCGCGCTGCGGCGCGGCGCCCAGGTCGTCGATGTGGCCCCGGGCGCGGAGCGCGTGCGGCTCACGCTGGCCGGCGGCCGCCGCCTCCTCGCGTCGCTGGTGGTGGCGTGCGACGGTCACGATAGTCTGGTGCGGCGCCGCCTGGGCGTGCCGGTTCGGGTACGCCGCCACCGTGGACGCTTCCTGATGGGGGACTTCCCGGACGCCACCGCGCTCGGCGACGCCGCTGCCATCTACCTCACGCCCGCTGGCGTGGTGGAGGCGTTCCCGCTGCCGGGCGGCATTCGCCGCTGGGTGGCCGCGACTGCCGATGTGGGTGGTGGCGGTGTGGACGGTGATGGTGACGGCGCGCACGGTGGCGGCGTCGCGACGGGCGCTCCCGAGCCGGCCGCGAGCGCCGCGGCGGCGCGGCTGTCCGCCATCGTGTGGCGGCGGGTGGGCGAGCGGCTCGACGCCGATGCCTGCACGATGGTGAGCGGCTTCGGCGTGGCGACCCTGCTGCCCGAGCGGCTGGTCATGGGGCGCGTGGTGCTCGCCGGGGATGCGGCCCACGTCATGCCGCCGTTCGGCGGCCAGGGCATGAACCTCGGCTGGTTGGACGCGGCTGCCCTCAGCGAGACGGTCGCCGGGCTGCGCTGCGGGGAGCACCTGGCGCGCGTGCCTGCGTGGGCGCTGCAACGGGCCCTGGCAGGGTACCAGCGGGCGCGGCTCGATGCCGCAGCCCGGGCCGCCCGGCGGGCAGAGTTCAACCTGGCGGTGGGCCGCGGCGGCCACGGCCACGCCGTGCGGGCCGGGCTGGTGTGGACCGGCCTGCACTCGCCCATCGCGCCGCTGTTCGCCCGCCGCTTCACCATGCGCGGTCTCGACGCGGGCGTGCCGCGGGCGCGCCGGGCGAGCGGGGGCCCCTGGCGCGTCGTGCCGGCCGCCGACCCGGCAAACGTCGCCGCGTGCGGGTCGCTCTTCCCGCCGGCGGCGCCTCCAGGCGTCCCGAGGAAGGGAGCGCCGCGGTGAAGGGAGGCAGCGGGCCTGCCTCGCGCGGCTGGCTGGGCGCCCTCTGGCGCCACCCGTTCCTGCGGCACTTACGGTTGCCCTTCAACCTGCTGCTTAGCCCGGTGTACCTCTGGGGCGTCCTGTTGGCGGGCGGCCACGCCGGTGAGGGACGGATCTGGCTCGGGTACCTGGCGGTCCACCTCTTCCTCTACGGCGGTACCACCGCCTTCAACTCCTACTACGACCGCGATGAGGGCCCCGTCGGGGGCATGCTGGAGCCGCCCGCCGTCAGCCGCGGGCTGCTGCCGTTCTCGCTGGCAGTGCAGGCACTCGGGCTGCCGCTGGCGCTGGTCGTCGGCGGACGCTTCGCGCTCGCCTGGCTGCTGCTGTTCGTGATCTTCGCCGCCTACTCGCACCCGGCCGTTCGCCTGAAGGCCAGCGCGGTCGGGGCGCTGACTGCCATCGCCCTGGGGCAGGGGGCCGTTGGCTTCGCGCTGGGCTGGCTGGCGGCGGACCCGGCCAGGCCGCTGTGGTCCTCCCACGGCCTCGCCGGGATGCTCAGCACCGCGCTGGTGATCGTGGGCCTATATCTGGTGACGCAGAGCTACCAGACGCTCGAGGACCGCCGTCGTGGCGACCTCACGCTCAGCGTGGTGCTCGGACCGCGGCGGGCGCTGAGGCTGGCGACCGCCGTGCTGGCGGCCGGCGGGGCCGTGATGCTGCCGGAGCTCTGGCGTCGTGGCGGCGTCGTCACCGCAGCCGTGGCGGCGGCGTTCTTCGTGCTGCTGGGCGCCTGGATGCTGGGGTGGTCCTCCGGCTTCGACGAGGGCCAGGTGACCCGCAACTTCCGGACCGCCATGCGCCTGGCCGCGGTGAGCGCCGCGGGCTTCACCGCCTTCGTGGTGGCGCTGCTGTGGTGACGCCTGCCCACCCACCGGGGGTCACAGCGGCTTGAGGCGCTCGAAGGGCTCGCGGCAGGCGCGGCAGGTGTAGATCTCGCGGCACAGCGCGCTACCGAAGGCGCTGGTCAGCTCGGTATCGAGGCTGCCGCAGCGAGGGCAGGCGACGGGCGCCTCCAGCGCCGGCAGCAGCAGCCCGCCGTGCGGGTCGGGGGGGGCCAGGCCGAAGGCGCGCAGCTTGGCGCGGGCCGCGTCGCTCATGTCGTCGCTGCTCCAGGCGGGCGAGAGCACCCGCCGCACGGTTACGGCCGTGGCGCCGAGCCCGCGTACCCGTGTCGCCACCGCGTCGCGGATGGCCTGGAAGGCAGGGCACCCGGCGAAGGTCGGGGTGACGTCTACCCGTACCGCACCCCCGTCGACCTCCACGGCGCGCACCATGCCCAGGTCCACGATCGACACCACCGGCATCTCGGGATCCTCGACCTGCGCGAGCGCTGCCCACACCCGTTCGGGGGTGAGCGGAGCCGCCGCGGTGCCGCCGCCCGCGGACGCGGCGCCGTCGCGCGATCCTCCGGCGCGCCGCCGCACCGGCCTCACCAGCTCTCCGCGGCGGGGTCCGCGCGGGTCACCGACTGCATGTCGATCAGAAGCGTCACCAGCTCTTCGGTGTGGCGCTCGCGCCCACCGGGGTTGGGCGGCGTGTCGGGCGTCTGCAGGTCGAGCTCCTTCAGCGCGGTGGCGATCCGGCCGCCCGCGGCGTCTCCTACCTCGGCCAGGTCGGGGACGATGCCGGCGCCAGCGAGCTCCGCGTCCCCGGCGAGCGGCTGCCACAGCTGTGGCAGGTAGGGCCAGGCACGCGCCAGCGCCGCCTCGAGGCGGCGCCGCGACTCGTCGGTGCCCAGGGCCAAGCGCCTCAGCCACAGACTGCTGTGGCGCAGGTGGAAGACCTCCTCCAGCGCCGCCTTGGTGGCACCCTCGGCCAGCGGCACGTGGCTGGACCGCTTCAGCCGGGTCAGCAGCTCGGCCTCGTAGACGTCGAACAGGTACTGCCGCAGCATGGTGAAGGCCCAGTCGCCGCGCGGCAGCTCCAGCAGCCGGGCGTTGCGCCAGGCGCCTGCCGGTCTGCTGTAGGCCAGGACGTCGGGGTCGGAGCCATCCAGCTGGCGCCGCGCCTCCAGCCACAGCAAGGCGTGCCCGATCTCGTCCTGGGCGATGTTCGCGAGGGCGATGTCCTCTTCCAGGATGGGCGCGTGACCGGTCCACTCGGAGTCGCGGTGCCCGAGGATCAGCTCGTCGTCGGCCATGGCGGTGAGCCGGTCGAGCAGCGCCGCCCGGAGTCGCGGGTCGAGGCTCACGGCGTCCGCGCCTTGCGCCGGCGTTGTGGCAGCTGGGCGTACTCGGATTGCTGCTTGTAGGTCTTGCCGCGAGCCGGTGCGAACCATGCCTCCGCCTCGGCGTCCGGGCTGGCCGTCACGCTGGCAGCCGGCACCAGCCACCAGGCCAGCGCCGGAGGCTCCGGGAACGCCGCCCGGGCGGCTGCCAGGGCGGCCGCGGCGCTCGCCGCGGTCACCTCGCCGACGTGGTCGACGAAGGTCATCGCGCGGCGATGACTGCTCTTGCGGAACACCAGGTAGCGGGCCTCGGCAGCGCCCGTGCCGTCGCCGGCGGGAGCGCCGCCGGGGACGTCGCCGGCCGCCAGCTGCTCGGCGGTCACCGCCACCACCGCGCCCGCGGGCGCCACCCACAGGCTGACGGCAGCCGGTCGGCGGGCGAAGACGCTGCGGGCCATCAGCAGCGCGTGCTCGGGGTCGGTGGCGTGGACCGAGCCCACCGCCTGGTGGGGTTTGCCGGCGGCGTCCTGCTTGAACACCTCCCACCGCGGCCACTGGCCATCCGGCGCGGCGGCGCTCACCCGACGCCTCGCGGCCCGGCCGCGTAGGCGGCCATGGCCTCCCGAACCCAGCGTCCGTCGTGGTGGGCCTTCCGGCGGGCTGCAAGGCGTTCGGCGTTGAGCGGTCCGTTCCCCTTCACGACACGCCAGAACTCGTCCCAGTCGATGGGCCCGTGGGTCCAGTGGCCGCTCTCGGCATCGAAGCGGAGCTCGGGGTCGGGGATGCTCAGGCCCGCCTGCTGAAGCTCGGGGACGTGCTCGTCCACGAACTCCTGGCGGACCTGATCGTTGGTCTTGGTCTTGATGCCCCAGCGCGCCAGCTGAGGCGTGTTGGGCGAGTCGCTGTCGTGAGGGCCGAGCATCATCAGCGACGGCCACCACCAGCGCTCCAGCGCGTCCTGCGCCATGGCGCGCTGGGAAGCGGTGCCGGAGGCGTAGGCGACGATCATCTGCTTGCCCTGCTCGTGGTGGAACGTCTCCTCCGCGCAGATGCGCACCATGGCCCGCGAGTAGGGGCCGTAGGAGCACTGCGCCAGCATCAGCTGGTTGCGGATGGCCGCGCCGTCGACCAGCCAGCCGATCATGCCCACGTCCGCCCAGCTGAGGGTGGGGTAGTTGAAGACGCTGGAGTACTTGGCGCGCCCCTGCAGCAGCGCCTCGAGCAGCTCCTCGCGGGTGACGCCGAGCGTCTCGGCAGCGTGGTAGAGGTACTGACCGTGGCCGCCCTCGTCCTGCACCTTGGCGAGCAGGACGAGCTTGCGGCGGAGGCTGGGTGCCCTCGTGATCCAGGCGCCCTCCGGCAGCATCCCGACCACCTCGCTGTGGGCGTGCTGGCTGATCATGCGCACCAGCTGCCGACGGTAGTCCGCCGGCATCCAGTCGCCCGGCTCGATCTTCTCGCCCCGAGCGATGCGTGCCTCGAAGTCCTCGAGCCGCGCGGGCTCGTCGGCGACGTCGCGGTCAAGCGCCATGGTCCTCCGTCTCCGGCTCTCGGGCGCCGAGGGCGCCCAGCAGCATGTCGGCGTAGCGGTCGGCCAGCGTCTCGGGGGAGAGCCGCCCGTCAGGGTCGAGCCACTGGTAGGTCCAGTTGAGCGCCGACAGCACGAACAGCGTCGCCAGCGCCGGATCCTCGACATGGAAGCTGCCGTCGGCCAGGCCCGCCCGGACCACCTCCCCGAAGCGCTCCTGGTAGGCGTCGCGGCGCGCCACCAGCTCGGCGCGAAGCTCGCGCGGGAGGCGCGCCCACTCGTGGAAGAAGACGGTGGCGAGCGAGAGCTTCTCGCGGATGATGCGCAGGTGGCCGTGCACCAGGCGGCGCAAGCGCTGCGGTGGCGGCAGGCCGGCATCGACCTCGTCTGCCGCGCTCAGGAAGGCATCCGCGGCCTGCTCGACGATGGCCCGCAGGAGGTCCTCCTTGGAGTCGATGTGCGCGTACAGGCTGCTCCCCTGAAGCCGGACGTTGCGGGCGATCTCTCGCATGCTGGTGGCGTGGTAGCCGTGGCGTTGGAAGAGGTCGCCGGCGGTATCGAGGATCTCCTGGCGGCGGGTCACGGCGGCAGTATAGACGAACGAACGCTCGTTAGAGCCGCCGCGAGCGACAGCCATTCGAGAGCTGCCGGGCAGCGGCCGGCGTGCCGCGCCCAAGCGCCTGCCGGACCCATGACGCGCGACGGGCGCGCGTTCCGAGGTAGCCTACGGCCGAGAGCCATCCAGAGGGGCCGAGCGGCTGGCGAGCGCGCGACCGCCACGAGCCCTTGCGACCGGGAGATGACATGGAACCGTTGCGCTACATCGCGGAGGACGGCAGCATCGGGGGCGAGCGGCCGGGCGACGAGCTACCCTTCGGCCCAGACGAGCTGGCGCATGGCTACCGGGCGATCGTGCGGGCGCGCATCTTCGACGAGCGGGCGATGACCTTGCAGCGCCAGGGCAAGCTCGGCGTCTATCCGCCCTACCGCGGACAGGAGGCGGCCCAGGTCGGCGCGGTGCTGGCGCTCGGCCGCAATGACTGGCTGGTGCCGACCTACCGCGACACCGGGGCGGCCATCACCCACGGCCTGCCGCTCGCTCAGGCCATCCTCTACTGGCGGGCGGACCCGGCCGGCTGGCGCTTCCCCGAGGGGTTGAGGCTGCTGCCCTTCTACATCCCCATCGCCACGCAGCTGCTGCACGCCGTCGGCGTCGCCTCGGCGGGCCGCCACCTGGGGGAGGACTGGGTGGCGCTGACGTTCATCGGTGACGGCGGCAGCAGCGAGGGCGACTTCCACGAGGCGCTCAACTTCGCCGCCGTGTTCGATGCGCCGATGGTGCTGGTGGCCGAGAACAACGGCTGGGCCATCAGCGTGCCGACGCAGAAGCAGATGAGGAACCCTCGGATCGCCGAGCGCGCTGCCGGGTACGGCATCCCCGGGGTGGCGGTGGACGGCAACGACCTGGCGGCGGTGTGGCACGTCACGCGCCAGGCGGTCGACCGCGCCCGCGCCGGCGGCGGGCCCACG
>Ga0315535_1000253_pt1 | contig 37344 bp, 29 predicted proteins | sample SalMarSW160220MG_2_FD_203092 | JGI IMG/M metagenome (GOLD analysis project Ga0315535, IMG submission 203092) | Salt marsh sediment microbial communities from the Plum Island Ecosystem LTER, Massachusetts, United States - Salt Marsh Sediment SW1602-20 ... | reverse complement strand
AATCATCTACGATAATTTCTGCAGAGGTACCCGGGACAATATAGAGGATGCTTTAAAGGACCCCAGATGCCGCCTCTTTGACATCGGAGGCGACATCCTTCAAACGGACATTCTGGATGCAGCGATGAAAAATGTGGACGCGGTTATTCACCTCGCAGCCCTATGGCTTCTCCAGTGTTACGAATTCCCACGAGCCGCCTTTGACGTAAACATCAGGGGGACATTCAACGTACTGGAGACATGCGTGGCTAACAACATCAAGCGACTGGTCTACTCTTCTTCCGCCTCGGTCTACGGTGACGCAGTCGAGGAACCAATGACCGAGCGACACGTGTACAACAATTGGACTTTCTACGGAGCAACCAAGATCTCCGGGGAGCACCTGTTCAAAGCCTTTCACAATCGATACGGACTTGAGGGAGCCTGCCTCCGATATATGAACGTCTACGGCCCCCGCCAGGATTATAAAGGAACGTACATCGCCGTCATGATGAAGATCCTTGATAACATTGATAAAGGCATTGCCCCGGTAGTGTACGGGGATGGCAGCCAATCCTATGACTTTATCTATGTTTCAGACGTCGCCAAGGCAAATGTCTGTGCACTGAAAGCAGAGGTGCCGTTTGGGTTCTATAATGTGGGCAGGGGAATAAAGACTTCCATTAAGGACCTGGCCGAATTGCTGCTGAAAATTACTGGGACCGGGCTGAGGATTCAGTATGAACCGGCGGGGAAAACCTTCGTTACAAATAGGGTTGGGGACCCGAAAGCAGCTGAAAAGGACCTCGGATTCAGATGGGAGACAGGCCTGGAAGATGGGTTGAAGCGGCTCATTGAGTGGCGAAAGAGACATATGAAATTTCATGGAACCAATGAGGAGGACCGCACCGGATGACTCTCCCGCGCAAAAATCAGGGAAAAGGAAAACCCGGAGGGAACGCCTCGGGTCCGAGAAGAATCCCCCTTATCAGACCTTTCATAAATGAATCGGTAAAGAAAAGGGTGTGCGAGGTTCTGGATAGCGGATTCCTCACGGAGGGGCCGGTCACCGGGGAGTTGGAGGGTATGTTCCGGGAGTATGTGGAGTGCGCACATGCCATAGCTGTAACCTCTTGCACCACCGGCCTGGAGCTTGCGTTGAGAGCCTTGAATGTGGGCCCCGGTGATGAAGTCATTGTCCCGGATTACACCTACCCTGCAACGGCGGATGCAGTTGCGATCGTAGGAGCCACGGTTGTCCTGGTGGATGTTTCCAGAGACACCATGTTAATCGACTATGACAAACTGGAGCAGGCGGTCTCAGAGCGCACCAAGGCCGTCATTCCAGTATCCCTTTTTGGAAATCCCCTCGATTATGATCGTCTTAATGAGATAAAGAAGGTATATGGAATTTCTATCATAGAAGATTCAGCCTGTTCTATCGGAGCATCATACAGGGGAGTCAAGGTCGGGAATCTGGCGGACATTTCCGTTTTCAGCCTCCATCCAAGAAAATTCATAACCACCGGAGAAGGAGGTATCATCACCACCAGCAACCCCGGGTGGGCGGAGTGGATGCTGTCCTATAAGCATTTCGGCATGAGGCGGAACGACTCCCGCTCCGATATCATCTTTGAGCGAATCGGTTCAAATTACAAAATGAGCGACGTCCTCGCCGCCATCGCCCTTGAACAAATGCGTGTGATCGACCAACTGCTGTTTCGCCGCAGGGAACTTGCCGAAAACTACAAGTCATTGCTCTCGGGCCTAAAGGAGATATCTATTCCTGAGTGCACCAGGGGAGGGAATCATTCATTCCAGTCCTTTTGTATTTACGTCCGACAACGTGATCAAGTGATGAAAAAAATGAGAGAGGCCGGCATCGAAGTGCAAATCGGAACTTATGCCCTGCACATGCATCCGGCTTTTGCCTCGGCAAGAGGCGGCGAAATCAGTGGATCATTGTCCGGCAGTAATTTCGCATACAGCCATTGTCTTGCGCTTCCCCTTTATCACGACTTGACACCGAAAATGCAAGCATACATAGCAACTGAATTAAAACAGCTTCTGTAAATAATCTCGAATCTCCATTCTATTTAAACAGGGTCCATGGCAAGCCGAATAAAACAGGTGATTTCTAAGTACTGGTTACTGGTATTCCTCGGAATCATTGTTCTGTTCATGGGTATCTTCAAGATATCCTTTGCTGATATATGGACAAGCATCTCGTCCATAAAACTCTGGCAAGCGGCCATCCTTTTAGGTGTGTACTTCATTGTATCAGGGCTCAATGTGTTGCTGAGGAGATACCTACTGAACTCCTTGTCAGCCACTCCCGGGCTCAAGAATCTCTTCTTGATCCATTTTTCAAGCATGGCCGCCCATTATTCAACTCCCGCTAAACTGGGCTTTCCTTTGGGTGTTTTTCTCCTAAACAGGCTTGAAAATATATCTTATGTCACTGGAACAGCGATGGTGGTCATTGAACTGCTTGTAAGTACCGGAGTCTGTGGCATGATAGCTCTTTTGGGCTCTCTCGCTTATTTCGGGGACAAGAGCTCTCTTTTTCCTCTGATTATCTTTATCCTCATTTGTATCGTTGGTTTCGCTACAGGTCTTTACATCAAGAAATACGGCATTTTCGCGAAACGCTTTCAAAAAATCATTTCTGAATTTAATGATGCTATTAAGCTCCTGTCATTCAGAAAACTCTGCATTTATGTATTTTTCAGTACTGCGGTGCAGTTGTTTGGTGCAATGAACCTCTTCCTCCTCTGCACCTTTTTTTCTGCGCCGCTTTCCTATCCGAAAGCTGTCGTGACTGGTTCTTCAGCGTTTTTCTTGGGCTCTGTTTCAATGATTCCGATGGGCCTCGGCGTTCGAGAAGCTTCCGTTCTTTTTTACCTCGGACGTTTTGGGATAAGCGACGGGATTGGGCTGTCCGTCGTCACAATTCAAAGACTGATTTCCACAGGGTTAAGTTTTTTGCTCGGCTCAATTATCGGCACATTTCTCGGGCTGAAAGGAATGGTGCATGGCCTTGACTCCACGAAAATCAGCAAAGGGGAAGAATGCCTGAAAATATCACCCGCCCGCCGACCAAGCAATCATTAGATGCTGATAATTTTTTGGGCATTGAGGGAAAAGAAACGGTCCCAGTTTTCGGGTTTTATCACTTCTTTCCACTTATTACAGATAGTGAATGGGACAAGCGGATAATCGGTTGCAAAAACCACTTTGTCTCTCAGATAAGAGTTGAAGGCTGTCAAAAACATGGGATTCATATATTCCGGATAAAGAGCGCTTACCTCCATATAGACGTTTTCATGCCTCTGAGCTATAGCAAGAGCCATCACCCCAAAACCGACTCCGGAATGGGACATGACGATTTTCATATTTGGAAAATCAACGGCTATCTCGTCAAAATATCTCGGATCACCTAAATCCATAGGCGTTTGGGTGTTATAGTGCAATGAAGAATGTATGATAACAGGCTTCTCCAAATCATCGCATATGGCATAGATCGGATATAATTTCTTGTGGTTGGAGTGGAGATTCATTAAATAAGGGCCAAGGCTGACTGCTTTGAATCCATCTTTCGTAAGCGCTTTTTTTATCGACTTGTACGCACTTGTTACCGAAACCTTGTCAAGCCTTGCCCCGGTTACCGGCACCAGTTCATCGGGAAACCTGGAGCACGCTTCGAGGACATACTCGTTTTCATCACTGTGGCCTGCGCATATTACAGCTTTCCTGATACCAGCCGCTTTCATCTCCCCGATCGTTTCTTCGATACTCTGGAAAGTAAGTCTGGAGTTCATCTTGTAAAGGCGGACGTAGTTTTCAAAGCAGGGCTCCGGCTTTGGAGCCCAGGCCTTCAACAGTTCCGGCGTCCTCAATCTTACCCTGAAATCTATGATATTTTGCACCGTACCATCTCCACTTCGTATTATCAGATAAACAACAAATCCATTCGATCTGGAAATCCTTTTCCGAGAAAACTACTTCTCAGGAAGGCTCCCGGCTCTCCAATTCGTATTTATCCAAACTCGCCCGAACAGCGGCCGGATTTCCGTAAGCAATGGAGAACTCCGGGACATGTTTCAACACTACCGAGCCTATTCCAATAACACTGAAATCACCGAGCTTCACCCTTTCCAACACCGATGTATTGGGGCCAAGATGAACACCAGCGCCAAGCGTGACTCTCCCTGAGAGCGTTGAATTGGGGCCGACATAACAGAAATTTCCGATCTTGCAATCATGGCCAATATTAGCTGAAGCCCGGAGGGAACAATGCCGTCCCATCACGACGTTGGGCATTACGTTGACATGAGGTCCGACAAAAGTTCCCGGGCCGATGACCGCCCTTCGAGACACTGTTGCTGAAGGATGGATAACGGTGTAAAAACGATTAACCGGTATCCCCAAAGCTTCAATTTTTCTCGATCGCGGATAGGCTTCTTTCACCTTCAGGAGAGCGGTAACAAAATACACGTCATCATGCGCGAGAAATTCATGTGTCCGATCAGCAGCCCCTAGAACCGGCAACTGGTCTATCAGTGTGCCGGCCGTTTGGTGATCATTGATAAATCCTATTGCCTCCAAATCATGCCCTGCATCTTTAAGATCATTTATCGCTGAAGCAATGACGCATCCATCGCCATGTCCGCCGATAATGATTATCTTTTTTGCCATCCCTGCCTCCTGAAGGTCAGCCAAAGAAGTACAAAATCACTATGAGCCAGTATGGACTCGAAACGACAGCTGATATTCCTTAACTCACTTGGCCATGGCATCCGGATCCATTCCGTTCAGAAAAAGCCTGCACCAGTATTCAAAGCAGAGCAGCGACCACAGTAGTAATCTGTGATTTCGTTTCCTCTCCATGTGCTCCTTCACAACCTTACTGACAAAACGAGGATTCAAGAACTCTTTGTAGACCGACCTCTTATTCAAAAGGACATCTTGCACGAATGCAAGGGCCTCACCTCTATACCAGGACTCGTCTGGGGCTGAAAAACCTTGTTTCCTGCGTTTCACAACCTCTTCCGGGAGTAGGGAAGACATGGCATTGCGGAGCACATTCTTACCATCATCATACGTTTGATAACGTCTCAGCTTTCTCGTTTCATTCTCGTCCATTCGCTTTATTTTCTCTAGATTGGCCAGTTTGTGCCCGACCGGAATGCGTTGGGCAAATGTCACGAGATCATTGTCGAGAAACGGCACTCTTTCTTCAAGTCCGTGGGCCATCGATAGTTTGTCACCCACTATCAACAGCCCGGACAGAAAGGTTTTGATTTCGAAGTAAAGGGAATTGGCAACGTGTTCTTCTGGAGTGTCATACTTCAAGGTATCATTGAAAGTGAAGACACGGCTGAAAGTTCTGAATGTGTCATGCTCCCGGATTTTGCTCCATATTTCCGAAGTAAAAAGTTCCTGTTTCTGGTTATCGGGAACGAGACGTTGCCAGAATTCATAATATTGTCTCAAATAGTCATCTCTTCCCACAGAGGAAGAAACTCGATAATATCTCCAGGGGTATCCAGCATACAGTTCATCACCCCCGGCTCCGGTAAGGCTGACCTTCACAAACTTGGAGGCCAACCTCGCCAAATAGTAGTTCGGATAACTCATCCCCAACCGCAGGTCTTCCATGTGCCAAACCACCTTCGGAAGAGCCCACGCGATATCTGAGGCATTGACTACCTGCTGATAGTGCTCGGTCTTAAAGTGACATGAAATAAGCTCGGCTTCCCTTCTCTCGTCAAAATTTGCCTCCCTGCCGGTCACCGAAGAAAGATCAAAGCCGCATGTGAATGTGGCTAGCCTGGGAATATGACTTGCAGCGACTGCTACGATTGATCCGGAATCCATTCCTCCGGAGAGATAGCTTCCCAACGGCACATCGCTTATGAGCTGCCTGGTCACCGCTTGCCGGAAGAGACGAAGCGTTTCCTCTCTTGCCTCCTCCACAGTCATATTTTCGTCCCGACTGGTAAAATCGAAATCCCACCAAGTCCTTTTTTCCAGTTTTTGGTCTCGCTCACTTATCCACCGAATTGAAGCGGCTTGAAGGAGATTGACCCCTCGAAATAATGTGTGGTAACGAAAAACATTCTGGAAGGTAAAATATTCATTGAGCGCATCGGGATTAATATCGACTGACACCTGCGGATGCGTAAGGATCGCCTTTATTTCTGATGCAAAAACCAGTGCATTCCCGACTTTTGTCCAATAAAGCGGCTTTATTCCATATCGATCTCTGGCCAAATATAATGTCCTGCTGCGGCCGTCCCATAAGGCAAAGGCGAACATCCCATTCAGTTTGTGAACCACATCCATGCCCCATTCTTCATAGCCATGGAGCAGGACTTCTGTATCAGTCCCGGAGGCAAACCTGTAGCCTAAAGCTTCCAGTTCTTTCTTCAGCTCGAGATAGTTGTAAACTTCCCCATTATAAACCAAAACAGTAGCCGAGTTCCGGCTCAACATGGGCTGGTGCCCAGCTGGGGACACATCGAGAACAGAAAGCCTCCTATGACCAAGGGCGATGTTGATGTCTATGAAACAGCCTTCGTCATCAGGACCGCGATGGGCAAGCGAATCCACCATCGTCTTGATCTGTTTATGGGAAATCGGCTCTCCGTCCAAATTAAATATTCCGCATATACCGCACATTAGTCTGCCTGTAGGAACTATTCGTGGTGCGTGGACAAATCGGATGTACTCCCGGAAAAATTGCCTTCCAGCAAAGCCTGAAAGGCTGTCAGATAACGATGTCCCCCCATCTTGCTACTGACAATGAGCTCTTTCATGGATTCCTTGGCATTCTCTCCGATCTTTCTCAACTCATTTTTATTGTTCATTGCCCAAAATAGTTTATCAGCCAAATCTCCCGGAGAATCTGGCTTCACAAATATCGCATTCTCCATGTGTTTCCACGGAGTGTCTTTATTGTCAGGCAAATCAATGAGTATTTGTGGTTTTCCTAGTACTGTGTATTCTTGACTAACCGCATTGAAAGCAACTCCCCCTACCCCAATATCACAAAATTGCATATAATCAGTAGCATTTAGCTTTCCACCGAGCATCGAAATCCTATCCTGTAACCCCCATCTGGCTATTAGCCGTTTCATTTGCCGCTTTATACTGGGGTCTCCTTCACCGACGTAAAAGATTCGGCAATCCAATCCTCTATCCCCCAAAACTCGCGCAACCTCAATTAAACTTATTATTGGTAATTTACTATTATTCAGTTTAAAATTGTCCAACCTTCCGACATATAATACAAGCAAAGGATTTTCCGCCTCTGCTATCCTTGCCTCCATGTCTTTCGGCATCTTTTGGCATGGCTCTACATGCACAATCAGTGGCAGCGTTAGGAAATATCCAGAAAACCTTTTCCTGTAAAGTTCATTACGAGGTTGGGGTCCAAAACAATCAACAGCAGCATCGGCCTGATAGTGGATAAATTGGTTAAACCATATCGGCAGCTTTCTTAAGTCAGTACCTCGTGCTGTAAAAACAAGCTTTTTGTTGAACAACCATTTTGCTGGCAACGCAAAAAAAGCAGCTACCGTCCACTGAGCGTGTATAATATCGGCCCAGCAGGCGTGTTGGAGAATAGCAACACTCAAAAAGAGACAGAGAAAAGGTATTTGAAACCAGGCTAAGGGGCTCTTTTGGCCGTAAACAGGAACGCCTGGTTGCTTGAGCCGCTCGAGAGATCTGGGGAAAAAATAGGGAATGCGGTAGACTACTACCCCGTTTTGAATTTCTTCCCGGATGTCAACGCCCAGAAAATGCGGAGTCAGGACTCGGACTTTAGCACCCGCCTTGGCATAGGCAATGGCCTCCGAGAGTACAAATTTGCCGTCATAAATTCCGATTCTCGGTGCTGGGAAACTGGAAGTCACTATCAAAATGTTCACTGATGCTCACCTTACCAAATCGGCTGCGCTGTTGCGTTGAGCAACGCTTGCGGGATTGCCTGTCTTGAGGTGGGGCTACCTCTTTTTTGCCCCTTTAGGGATTTCTCCTATTTGAGGTCCTTGTTGTATTCCATGTCAAACCACATGCCAAAAAAGAGGGTTTGAAGTCCGCTGATTAATGTGAACACCAGCGCCAGAGCATTCATATCAGGAATATTCCCTCTCATTGCCCAAATGTAGAAAACACGGATTGCCAGAGGGAAGCTGGCCAAAAGCAGCACAAAGGAGAGGAGATAGAAGAAGATGAGAGGGTGAAAATCCTTTATCACATATTTGAAAAAGAGGCGTTGCCAGAAGCCCCTGAACAGAACCCAGCTAATCTTCGGAATGACCTGCATCAGTTTGATGCCTGACTTTTCTCCCACATGGTAGACAGGCCTTATGTGCACATCTCTGACGCGAAAATCGTGCTGATTCAACTTGATAAGGAGATCGTTCGGCATACCGTAACGTTTGTATATCCTATGCAGAGCTATCCTTTTAAGGGCAATTAAGGAGATTCCGGTATAACCGCTCTGGGAGTCGGCGATTTGCCAGTAGCCGGAAGCGATTTTGGTCAGCAAAGACAGAAAGGAGTTTCCGAGATACCGGTAATGAGGAATCATATGCCACGCATCGCCGTAGAAGAGTCTGTTTCCCTTGGTGTAATCCGCTTCTCCTGTTGCGATGGGATCTACAATGTGATTGAGATCCTTCGGGTCCATCTGGGCATCACCCGCCATGACTACCGTGATATCCATTTCCATATCCCGGGCCTGCTTATACCCTGTTACGATGGCGCCGCCCACTCCCTGGTTGACCTCGTGCTCCATCAAACAAACTCTGGAATCTTCACATGCGGTCTCCCTGACAATCTCGGCAGTTCGGTCTGTACTCGCATCATCCACCACAATGATGTTGTCCACAATCTTGGGAATTGTTTCGAGCGTCCTGGCTATCAATTTTTCTTCATTGTATGCGGGAACAACAACGGCAATCGTCTTATCCTTGTACACAACGACCTCTCAGCATTCTACAGATGCAGATCGTGCATCTGCCCGAATTTCTTTCAGCACCCCGTCATCGAGTGTGTACCTCCTCCGGCAGAATTCGCATATCAAAGCGTCCGGGAGGCGTTCACCGCACCGGCACACCCAGCCGGACTGTCTGGCTGGATTACCCATCACCAAGGCATAGTCGGGCACATCTCTCGTGACAACAGCTCCGGCGCCGATAAAGGCGTGCCGTCCAATGGTTACCCCGCAAATGATGGTGGCGTTCGCCCCCACGGTGGCTCCTTTCCTTACGAGCGTGGGCCGCATTTGATCCATCTTGGGAATCGCCGCTCTCGGGTTATAGACGTTGGTAAAAACCATGGAGGGACCGCAAAATACCTCGTCCTCAAGGGTCACGCCTTTGTAGACACTCACATTGTTCTGGATCTTGCATCTGTCTCCGATCACGCATTCAGGACCTATAACCACATTCTGGCCCACGTTGCAATGAGCACCAATGGAACAGTTCGGCAAAATGTGTGAAAAATGCCACACTTTCGTGTCTGCCCCGATGGTGACATTTTCATCGACAACAGCCGTGTGGTGGACGAAGAAGTCTTTGTCCCTCCGAGCCTGGAGCTCTCTAACAGGGCTCCCTGAGTGGAGATCATTGGGGGCGCCGGAATCCATGCCCACGGCGTTGCGGTGATTGTCCAGAGATCGTTGAGCTGCCTTCAACACTTTCAGGACTCGCATCCCTTCAGCGCCATCCGTGATTGGACTCTTCCCCTCCGAGATACATCTCAGGAAATCCTGACACTCGAGACGCAACGGCTCTCCTTCGGGAATGTCCAAACGTTCGGGTTCAGCCTTTTCAGGAACAGGCACACCGTTTCGCCATCTGATTTCATGTTGATAGAGGAGCAGCTTGTCAGGCCAGCTCTGGGTATCATCAAATACGGCCATTTTCTTGTCACCAACGACGACAAGTTTCTGTTCTTTGAAGGGATGGAGCCAGGAAACAAACAAATGAGCCTTCAGTCCTGATGGAAAAGAGAGATGTGTTGTTGTAACATCGGCAATTCTTTGGTGCAGATAATACCCTCCAAAGGCCTGGATGTTTTCGGGTTCTTCATCCGCAAGCGAAAGAATCATGGAGATATCGTGGGGTGCGAACGACCAGAGAATATTCTCTTCCCTGCGGATCTTCCCCAGGTTCAGGCGATGCGAGTAAATGTAGTTGATCCTTCCGAGCTCTCCGGAATCAGCAAGTGCTTTGAGCGCAACGAAGACAGGATGGTACTGGAGGACATGTCCCACCATGATGATCCGGCCCTTTTTTCGGGCCAGACCCATCAGTTCCACTGCCTCGGATTCTTCAAGGACAAACGGCTTTTCCACAAACACATGTTTTCCCGCAAGGAGCACTTCTCTCGCTACTGTATAATGTGTTTCTGCCGGTGTGGCTATTGCAATGCCCTGAATGTCCTTCCTCGACAGGACCTCATTCAATGCAAAGCAGGTCTCGACAGCAGGAATCCCATCCTTGAAATGGGAAAGCATGGTTTCATCCTTATCGCAAATGATCCTGAGGACCCCCAGTTCATTGAAATTGCGAATCAGATTTTTTCCCCAATACCCGCAACCTATTACCGCCACTCCTCGATTAGTTGTCATAACTTCGCTCATCCGGTCCACCCAAAAATGAAAGTGTTCTCGTCATTAATTCTGCTGTTGCACTTGGCTTAATATGCACACGTAAATGAATACTTTATTCAAAATATATGCCACGTCTCACGCTCATCATACGAGGTACATCCAGGGAAACGTGATTCTGTGCCCGCTGGCGGATTGCACCCGGCAAAAGTTATGGGATATATCCCAGTTCCTTCGTCAGGATGCGCAATCTCAATCCGGTCTCACCCATTTTCAGAAATTTCTCTGTGGATGGAGTCGTTGGATTGCGCGGACTGTTCCCAATCTGACGCATTGGCGTCATAAGGATGACGATTTCCGGCTTTGGTTCAGAGGAAAGTGAAGACATCAGAACTGATTTCAACTTCGGCCATAGAGAAATGCCGGTTCTTTTGCTTCTTCTTCAGTATCAAAAGTGAGCCGAATTTCCCTCGGTCACGCCCGGGAGCCGGCAGCATTTATAGTCCCGGAATGTATGTATATACATGTCGTAATTTCTTGGCAAGCAGTTACTGCACCAGCGCAAAAACTCCATACCCGTTCTTGGAGTAGATAAGTCTGAGATACTTTTTGAAAAAAAGGCGCACCAGATCCTTGTGGGAGGGATCGAAGGACTTAGAGGCCCACCTGTTGAAGATCTCCATGTTAATGAGAAAATGGGTAATTCCTTCCTTTTTGAGTTGGTGCTGGAGGTTCTGGAGATCATGGGATGTCCTGAAAAGCGTTTCCAGCTTGCTTTTATTATTCTGCATGTCAAAGACATAAGGTCTGTTGCAATAATAGCCCCTGTTGCCGATAAATAAGAACAAGATGCGTGCCCTCGGCGGCAGGTGGTTATTGATAAATTTCATAGCCGGATACTCCGGTCGGTACTTCTCGATATACTCATCACGGGTAACGTTTCCTGAAATATAGCTCAGTGGCTTTACGTACGCAAATTGTTCATTAATGTAAATAGCGTTCAAACCGAGTGCGAATAGAACCAAAAACACGACACTCAATTTCCCTCCGTATTTTAATTGAAGCGAGCGTGCTTCCTCAAAGGAATCAAACAACCGCTTCAACCCGAAAACGGCCAAGATCACCAAAGGTGGAATGATGGGTGAAATGTATCGTATCCTCAGCCCTGAACTGAAAAAGGCGAATGCGAAATAGAGGCCCGCGAAGACAAGAAAGACGATTTTTTCTGTCTTGATTTTTTGAGAATCGTCCTTTAATCGGTAGAAAGCGAAAAGGGGAAAAATCAGGACGAACGGATTCAGCTTGCCGTCAAAGAATCGGGGGTTGCCGTCCTCTCCCTGGAAAAAAATGCGGAAAGGAAGGAGCAGTATTTCCCACCATTTCTCATGATATACGAGAACCCGGTACGTAAACAGTCCCATCGATTTCTGGGTGATGAGTCCATGGGAATTGAACCAATTGTCATGGAGAGGGTAGATGGGATTTCCGGTCCAGAGGTAGTCCCTGAGCATCCACGGGAAAAAAATGAGAAGTGCCGTAAAGAGAAAAATGAGAGTATACTCGACTGCCGTTGCCCATCCTGAACCCTCCTTTTGCCGGTGCCTGGAGTAAATGAAAGGCACGAAAAGGGTGAGCAGGAAAAAAGTGATAAGCCCATTGTACTTTGTCCCCATTGCGAGGCCGCAAAAAATGGCTGAAAGGATCAGGAATCGTAATTGAAACCGAGTTTCCAACCACTTCAACAAGAACAGAAGCGCCGCCATAGAAAAGAAGATGAGACCGAGATCCACGTAAGCCGTTATGGAAAGTTTTACAATAATCGGAATTGAAAGGAGAAAGACGACTCCGAGAAGTGCATAGGAGTTGTCCAGCCGGCGCCTTAGATACGCAAACAGAAGCCATGCTGTGAGCAAGGCGAAAGTGAAGTGGATTAATTTTGGGGCAATGTCGTTTTCAAAATGAAGAGGAATGATATAGATCAGATCCAGGTTCATAGGGTAATAGGAGAAAGGCACTGCAGGAATTTCATAAACTCCTCCGTGCCTCAGATAGAGTTTCGGCACGGCCAGATGGTGGGTAAGAGCATCTCTACTAACGGGAGGAACGAGGGAGAGGACAATGATAGAGATGACTATCACTGAAAGTAATAACGCAAGGAAACATCTGGAAAATGTTCGGAAATGAATATTCTGCATAAAAATCATGTCTTTTCAAATAGTGAGGGCTTGTTCCATCTGCCAAATTCGCTGTGGGCGCTATTACTACCATTAATTTGATCAATGTGAAACCCTTTTCCTCGGTGTGTATGAGCATTACCTGTCACATGTTCCCTATATTTTTCAAGAAAAACTGCAGACTTCGTAACGGCCCCATAATTAAAGGAACGTGTGCGAGCGAAAACCGCGTTTCTACATTCCTGATGCAGCAGAAATGACGGGGGGCTCGGTACGGTACTTGCAGAACACCTGTGCATCCATTCAGAGGAGGCAAGCAATGAACTGTTTTTCCAATGATCACCAGGGACAGAGGCTCACCTACTGCCGAATGGCGATCTTCGCCGCTGTAAGTCTGAGCATCCTAATTCTTCTGGTTTATTCGAATTCCTTTCATTGTTCATGGCACTTCGATGATGCTCCAAACATCACCGAAAATCCATTGCTCCACATGACCAGAATATCATGGCACTCCATAAAGGCGGCGCTTTTTTCCGATCGGAACAATCCTGGTAAGCTGTACAGGCCGGTCGCATGTCTCAGTTTTGCCTTGAATTACTATTTTGGCGGCAAACATGTTGCTGGGTACCATGTGGTTAACATCATGATCCACCTGATTTCATCCATTTTTCTATTTCTCTTTGTATACAGAACGCTGACCCTACCAACGTTAAGAGGAAAATACGGTCCGCATGCATATTTCATAGCTCTTCTTTCGACGGTACTCTGGGCGATCAATCCCGTCCACACCCAGGCCATCACGTACATCGTCCAAAGAATGGCTTCCATGGTGGCCATGTTTTATATTATTGCGATGTATTGGTACCTCCGGGCGAGGACATCCAGCACTCAGGCCAAAAGAATTTCCTTCTTTGCCCTGTGCGTCCTTTTTTTCTGCCTGGCACTCGGATCAAAGGAAAACGCCGCCATGTTTCCCCTGAGCATACTGCTTTATGAAGTGCTCATCCTTCAACCGGATCCGCCACAGTTTTTTCGCAAAAACTTTCCTAAACTTTTGGCTGCTCTCGGCCTGATTCTCTTTATCGGCTTTGGGTATCTCTATATCAAAACGGGCAATATTTTCTCCTTCCTTAACGGCTATGAAAACAGGCCCTTTACCCTGGGCCAAAGGCTCCTGACGGAACCGAGGGTCATCCTATCTTATATATCTCTTCTTTTTTATCCCATGCCGAATAGACTCAACATTGCTCACGACTTCCAAATTTCAACCTCGATCTTCAGCCCGATAACGACCTTGCTTTCCATTCTGGTATTAGTTGTAATGGTTGGAGGGGCAATTCTTCTGGGCAAGAGACAGCGTCTTATCTCTTTCTCTATTCTCTTTTTCTTCTTGAATCATATTATAGAATCCAGCATCTTCCCTCTTGAACTTGTATTTGAACATAGGAACTATCTCCCCTCATTTTTTTTGTTCGTGCCTGTAGCAATAGGATTCCAATACTTACTGGATACATTCGCTCCTAAAACAACAATGAAGGCCATTCTCTGCAGTTTCATCATCCTTGTTCTAATAGGCTTCGGTCATTCCACCTTCATGCGGAATTTTACCTGGAAAAATGAAAGAAGCCTTTGGACTGATGCGGCTGAAAAATCCCCTAATCTACGACGCCCACACCATAACCTTGGACGATATTATCAAGACCATGGCTATTACGACATGGCAATTAAAGAGTACCAAAAAGCATTGGAAAGCACTTCCATGAATAGCCGAATTGGGACCTTTGTGACATACTATAATCTTGGCAAACTCTATGCCCGAAAAAACGACTATGAAACGGCCAAATCCTTCTACGACAAGGCGGTTAGCATCAATTCTGATTTCCCCCCTCTTTATAATGATATGGCCGCTCTTTTTGACAGAAAGGGAGAATACGGGCTTGCGCACAAATACCTGGCCAAAGCCCTGGAACTTTCTCCTCAAGATCTTTTGGCCACCTTTAATATGGGATTTTACTATTTGCGACAACAGCAGCCGGAAAAAGCGATTTTCTACCTAAACAGGGTAGTTGGAAATGAAGACCAATTCGGAGACAGAGTCCCCTTATACCTTGGCATAGCGTTCAAACAGACGGGGCGGTTAGGCAGGGCCGCCATCTTTTTCCAACAAGCAAAAAGCCAAAACCCGAAAAACATTAAGGCTCGCCTTCACCTGGGTGAAATTTATTTTAGGACAGGGGAGCGAAAAAAGGCTGAGCGAGAAATAGCAGAAGCTATTGATCTCATCCCTAACGAAGAATTGTTTGAGAAAATCTTACGGGATCTTACGGGCAACGGTGAGATGAAAAATCTTCAACCAAATAAAGATGTGATAATTCCCCTGATGAGAAGCGCCCTGATGAAGAAATCAAAAGTTCTAAACCAGTGGGCTGAAGAGCTTTTGAACTAGTGAGACACATTCTGGCTAGTACTTACTGATAGAACCGCCAGGTCCCCGGATTATGTAACTGGCGTCACCCCCGGGATGCCAAGCCTTCATGCAATAGGACATATTGTCTGCGCTGACTATGGTGAAAACAATTTTGTTGGAGACGCGGAGGCCGTAGGTGACACTAATAAGCAGGGATGTGTTGTTGGTATAGGTCGTTTCATCTACAAAATAGGCCTCTTGGGCTATTGTAGCATTCTTCAAATCATCCATAGCTGCTGCGTTAAAGGCCCTGTTCTTGTACGCTGAATAATTTGGAATCGCAATAGCTGCCAGGATCCCAATGATTGCGATAACGATCATTAATTCAATCAGCGTAAATCCTCTTTGCAGATTTTCTTCCACCGCCATCTCCCCCGGATTAGAATGAACAGGCCATGAGCAAAAATGGCCGGGAGAAGGAATTCATTTTACCTTTTCCCGGCCTGTTTATATTAGTATTGACTTATGGAACCACCTGGGCCACGAATTATGTAGCTGTGACTTCCAGTAGGATGGTATGCCTTCATTACATAAGTCTGGTTGCTGGCACTGTCGATTGTGAATACGACTTTATCGGACAGATACAGCCCGTAAGACGGACCGATCAGAGTGCCCGTATCGTGACAGTAAGTTGAATTGTCCACAAAATAGGCCTCTTGGGCCGTAGCCGCATTCCGCAGATCAGACTCGGCCGATGAGTTATAGGACCTCTGCCTGTACGCCGAGAACTGCGGGATGGCTATGGCTGCCAAAATCCCGATGATCGCAATAACGATCATCAATTCGATCAGGGTAAAACCCTTTTCATCTTTTGCCATCATCTTAGTTAACATTTTCTCCTCCCAGATTTTTTATCAGTTGATCATGATCAAACGATACTTAACATCAAAGCGCTTTAAATCTCCTTGTTTTCCTTCCTGGTCACCTCCTTTCATTTCAGACTTGTTAAACAGTTAAGAGGTCGAAACACCGCGTTGCTGGGACTCATTTTCCTGAATAGCCGCATGTCCTTTCAACCAATTACCATTGTCTCCTCTAAAATCGACCGCGTTCTGATTTTTCTTGAGCCCTTTTTGCAGCCTTGATGCTTCAAATAGTGTGCCAAAGTAATTTCTGTGGTTGAATTAGGAGATTTTTAGTTCTTATTTCAATAAATTAATCAATTTCAAAAGACAACATGAAACGGGTGAATGTATCTGAGACCGGACTGCTACAGCGAGAAAGCAACAATTTTTGTCTGGATGATGACATTTTTTGTCATGGACTCTCTTCCGGCAGAGATATGCGTCCTTTCTCTGGAAATAGAAAGCGGACAGGTCAATTTCGAGACGAAAAGGATAAGGCGAATCTCTCAAAAGGGAACCCGAGATGCACGATCGAAGGAAGAAAGTGAAAGGGATTGAAAAACTCTCGCTGTTGAGGCAAGATACAGACGTTTGAAATCGGAGCAGCCCATAAAGAATGCTGCTGGGATATTCTGAAAAGAAAGACACCGGTACCCCAAGCGCGATAGACCTGGTGCAGTGAAAGTGTATGAAGGCAGAGGATGCGGATTTTGGGAGTTATGCTTGAGAAACGCGTTGCGACATGCTACAGATAGGCTGGCGCCAAAGTGAAGGAGCGGCACAGACAATGACAACGGCAATCGAAAATGCCAGAGAAGTACTTAAAATAGAAGCGCAGAGTATCACGGCACTCATGGAGCGGATAGGGCCTGCCTTTGAGAATGCCGTAGATACGATCATGAAGGCAAAAGGGAGGGTGATTCTTACGGGCATGGGAAAGTCAGGGCTGGTGGCCCGGAAGATATCCGCGACCCTGAACAGCACGGGCACCCCTTCCCTTTTTCTCCATCCGGCGGAGGCCATACACGGCGATCTCGGCATGGTGACATCCCGCGATATCGTTCTTGCCTTGTCCAATAGTGGTGAGACTTCGGAAATTAAGACCATTTTACCGCTCCTGAAACAGATAGGGGCCCGGGTCATCGCATTCACGGGTCGAGTCGGATCGACCATGGGGCAACTCAGCGACATAGTGATAGATGTGGGGGTGGAACGAGAGGCCTGTCCCATGGGCCTGGCGCCCACGGCGAGCACCACAGCGGCACTGGCCATGGGTGATGCCCTGGCAGTAGCCCTGATCAACCGTCGACGATTCAACCAGCAGGATTTCAAGCGGTTCCATCCCGGAGGGAGCCTCGGTGAACGCCTATCCATCAAAGTGAGCGAAGTGATGCTGACGGGAGACTATATCCCGGCAGTCTCAATCGAAGCCAGCGCCAGGGAAGCGATCGAAGAGATAGACGCAAAACGCATCGGGGCCACCCTGGTCGTCGATGGAGAGCAACACGTGATGGGAATCATTACCGACGGAGATCTGAGAAGGGCCCTCCTGCACCACTCTTCCATCCAGGATATGAAGGTAGACGAGCTTATGTCTCCGTCTCCAAGGACGATAGATCAGGAACAGACCGCCGCCGAGGCACTGGCAATGATGGAAATGCACGGCATAACCCACCTGGTGATAACCGATCGCCAAAACCGGCTCAACGGCATCGTCCATCTCCATGATCTCTTGGGAAGAGAAGAATTCAGGATCAACGGCGGGCTCCATCCCTCCGCTGAGTGTGATTCTTCGTCCTCTTCCCTTTAAACACCTGATCGAGCATGTCCCCGACCACCGTGCATTCCAGACCGAAGGGAAGATATCCGGCATAACCCAGGGCGGGCATTTCAAACATCCTGAAACGATCAACATAGGGGATTGCATACGTCCACCTGGCCAGGCTGAAGAAGTTCCACATCTCCCAGAACCATCCACAGAACAGAGCGGCAGCGCTCGAAGATATGACCAGGCGCCAATCTCCCTCCGGAATGCCTGAAAAGAGGTTCTTCTCACCGAAAATGACCTGCATGGCAAGGAGAATCATGAGGGGCGAAACCCAGAGGAGAGAGAATAAATAATTGGGGTATACCCCTATGCCCAGCAGGCCCAGACCAGCAGCGATCAACGTAAACCAGGCCCAGATTCCCGATCGGGGCAGCTTTATGCGGGCCCAATCCATGAACCCATCCCTCACCCATGCCATTCCGCCGAACCATTCCCGCGTACTCAGAACAGCGGCAAGCACCGTTGAAAACGGCGGTGTCGCCCGCCAGAAATAAGACCATCCGTCCCTGGGGACCAGAACATAAGACCAGTTTTCCACAAACCGGTTCAGGTATTCGAAAAACCACCAGAAAGCAGCACTCAGCGGAAAAAGCATCAGGAAAAACAGGGGCCTATCCAGCATGAGGCAGTGTCCTTTGCGCCGATAGCTGAGGGCGTTGATCACCAGAATAAAGGAGAGCCACAACGGGGTGAACGTATGAAGCTGAAATGGCCTCCACCATGCGAATCGGGTCCATGCCAGAAACCAGGAAAAGACTCCTCCGAGAAGTCCTGCCCAGCCCCACCAAGGAAAAGAACGGACCGGTGCTTCCTTTCTCTTTGACTTCACTAATCCTTTCAGGGCCCGGACTATGAAAGGCGCCGTAATGCTTATGATGAGCACACCATAAAGAGCAAAAGCTATCCAGGAAAATGGAGCGTGATGCACATTTCCGGCCCGGGGGGGGAAGGCGAGGTACCGCTTCAGCGGCGCACCCGATAGGAAAACTCCAAGCAGGGGGAGCCCCAGCAGCATGAAAACAAGAATTCCCCATTTTAATAGGAACCGCCGCAAGATATTCGATCCTTCCTAACCCGAATATACCGAAAAGAGCCAAATATCAAAGCTCAAATGTCAAATGAAATCCAAATGCCTCAATAACCAAACATATCCCACTCGCCGGTCTCCTCTTGCAAAGGCCAACGGCGGAACCAATAACAGTCCATTTTTTGCACGATTTGGTCATTTGATATTTGACATTGCTTTGACATTTGGATTTTGGAATTCGACATTACGGAAGATCCCATAAAAAGCATTTCTGTTCTCTTTTGAGCTCGAATCTCCACAGAAGATGCTAAAAAGAGTGCATGTCGAGAGAACGGGATCGGAGGCGCCTGAAAAACGACAGGGCCCCTTTCACCGCCGGCATACTTTCACGTGCTGCTTTTTCCCCTTCAGAGATCAGGTCCTCTGCCAGAAGAAAATCGGTCCAATGCAAATTGCCCACCTTCGGACGAATGATCACGTCCGCCTGTTTCAAATTCTCCTGCTCCAGGTGAAAGCTCGTGATATCCGCCGCCCGCACATAGACATCCATGGCGCTTTTCACTTCATCACGGGCATGGATTTCGCTCCCAACGGTTACCGCAACGACAAATTCAGCTCCCCGCTTTCTGGCTATGAGTGTGGGGACAAAGCTCACGATGCCCCCATCGGAAAGCAAACGATCATCCTCCCTGACAGGCGGCACCGCGCCCGGAACAGCGCAGCTGGCCATGACCGCCTTTCGCAGAGATCCCTCAGACAAGACAACCGGATACCCGCTTATCAGGTCTGTTGCCACGGCCACAAAAGGGATTTTGAGATCCTCGACCTTGATATCCGGGAGAAAAAAGTCAATCATGGCCTGGAAATCATCTGCGTGAAGCACTCCGGGCCGGAACATGGCCTGGGCCAGAATGATCCTGTTCTTGAAAAAGGCCTGAATTTTCTGCGTGAGGGTAAAGCTCTTGCTATCCTGAACCTCTTTAATGGATTTGAGAGCCGAGTCCTGGAACGTGGGGCTCTCCAGGAACTTACGCACCATCGCATCCATTTCATGTGAAGTTATCCCCGAGGCAAATGCTGCTCCAACCAGGGCGCCGATGCTGCTTCCCGCAATCAGATCAACAGGAATCGATTCATCCTCAAAGGCCCTGAAAACTCCGATATGCGCGAGACCCCTGGCGCCCCCGGCTCCCAGAGCGAGCCCGATCCGTTTTCTCCTCCAAATCATTTCAAAACACATCCTCTCAGGACCGCCGGTTCCGGTTTCGAGGAGATTTTTCCCTCGCTGGCAAGCCCATAGTGTTCCTCATATCTTGAATCTACCTGTGCTGTATCTGCTCAGGTTGTCTAGGCCGAAGGCTGTTAGGGACCAGCCAGCCTACGACCCAAATGCCTCCAGTCTATCTCCCTGACTAGTTACCATTTCTTTTGCCTAATTTTCAAGAAAATACCTAACCCTGATAAATCGGGAAGAAACAAATGCCGAGTCTCAAATGTCAACTGAAATACAAATGTCTCAATGATACGACGTGCGTTCCCCGCCAGTCTCCTGCAGTAAGGGGCAACGACGGGACTTGCAACAGGTCATCTCTTGCCGGGCTTGGTCATTTGATATTTGACATTCATTTGGCATTTGGATTTTGAAATTTGACATTGAATACGATCCCACAGAGGACTTTCTGCCGACTTTTGACCTTTTTCCTTTCACCTTTAACCTTCAGCCTTGAACTACACAATGCGCCTTGACATCTCGGAAGAAAGAGCATATAGACCAGCCTGTAATTGCAGTATTCCTGGCTGTTTGATATGTTTTCTATTCTATTCCGTTCATGGGAAAATTACTAAATGAAATTACACGAATTCCAATCCAAGAAAATATTCAAAGAGATGGGAATTCCCGTTCCCGCAGGGCAATTGGTTCTGTCCACCGATGAGGTTGAGAAGGCACTCAACACAATATCCGGGCCGCCATGGGTCGTCAAAGCGCAAGTGCATGCCGGTGGGCGGGGCAAAGGCGGAGGCGTGAGAATAGTCCGGGACCTTGAAGAGGCGGTTTCGGCGGTAGAGGCGTTGCTCAAGGCACCGCTGGTGACGCCCCAGACTACCGCAGAAGGCGTTCCTGTTCGCCGGGTTCTCATAGAAGAGGGCATGAACATAGAAAGGGAATTTTACCTGGGGATGACGGTGGACCGGTCGGCAGCCATGCCTACGGTGATTTTCAGCCAGGCAGGCGGAATGGAGATAGAGGAAGTAGCCGCCCGCACCCCGCAACTTATTCAGAAGGAATACGTAAATCCCGCGACAGGCTGGATGCCCTACCAGGCCCGAAACCTCCTCTTCTCCCTGGATTCCGTACCATCGCCGGAAATTATGCGCGGGTTGACCAGTGTTATGAGGAAGATGTACGGGCTCTTTTTGAAACTGGATTGTTCGCTGGTGGAAATAAATCCCCTTGTTATCACAAAGGAAGGGAAGGTCTCTGCACTGGATGCGAAGATCACCATTGATGACAATGCCCTTTTTCGTCAAAAGGAACTCGCGTCCCTCGATGACCCCGAGGAAAAAGATCCGCTTGAACGTATGGCCGGGGAATACAACCTGAATTACATCCGGCTCGACGGAAATATCGGCGCCATGGTGAATGGGGCCGGCCTTGCCATGGCAACCATGGACGTCATCAAGCTGGCAGGCGCGGAACCCGCTAATTTCCTGGACGTGGGTGGCGGAGCTACTGAAGAGATGATCACGAAAGGCTTTGAGATCATCCTCCACGACCGTCGAGTCAAGGCCATATTGATCAATATCTTCGGCGGCATTCTTCGTTGTGACGTCCTGGCCAGGGGAGTGATTGAAGCGGCAAGGAAAAACGAAGTCACGGTTCCCCTGATTGTCCGGCTGGAGGGAACGAACGTCGAGAGCGGCAGGAAGATCCTCAACGAATCAGACCTGGAGTTTCTGGTGGCCGGCGACCTTTCCGAGGCTGCCGAACTCGTCGCGAAACAAGTATAAGGCCAATGTCAAATGAATGTCAAAGCTCAAAACCCAAACGGGATCTTTCTTCCGACTGTTGGTTTTGACATTTGATCATTTGGATTTGATTTGGCATTGGGATTTTGTCATTTGACATTATGAAGGAGACACACCGAAATCCGAGGTCAAAACCTTTCTTGGCGGTCCTCACCGGACCGGTTGCCCAAAAAATGTGGCTTTCCAAAATGGAAAATATCCGGAGTTTCAAATGAGTATATGGGTAGATGAACGGAGCCGGGTTGTGGTCCAGGGGATCACCGGCAAAGAAGGAAGCTTCCATACAAGGCAAATGCTTGACTACGGCACAAGGATTGTTGCCGGAGTGACTCCCGGAAAGGGAGGCACAGTCTTCGAAGGAATCCCTGTATTCAATACCGTCCGTGAGGCCGTGGAAAAAGAAGAGGCCAATGTCTCATGTATCTTTGTCCCCCCTCCCTTTGCAGGAGACACTATTGTCGAAGCCGCCGCAGCGGGGATCAGCGTCGTTGTCTGTATCACAGAAGGAATTCCTGTTCTGGATATGCTCAAGGCAGCGTCTTTTCTGAAAGACAGGGATGCTATATTGATCGGTCCCAATTGCCCCGGAATCATCTCCCCCGGAAAAACCAAGGTCGGCATCATGCCCGGTTCAATCCATCGTCCCGGCAGTGTGGGGGTTATCTCCAGGAGCGGGACTCTCACGTATGAGGTGGTCCATCAGGTGACACTGGCGGATCTCGGCCAGTCCACGTGCATCGGCATCGGGGGAGACCCCATTATCGGGACCAGCTTCATCGATCACCTGGAAAAATTTGAAAAGGACCCGGACACGGAGGCTGTGGTTCTCATCGGTGAGATAGGTGGAAGCGCAGAGGAAGAAGCCGCGACGTTCATCAGAAAATCATTTTCAAAGCCCGTCATCGCATTTGTCGCGGGTCAGACCGCGCCCCCGGGTCGCCGTATGGGTCATGCCGGGGCCATTATTTCAGGCGGGAAGGGAAAGGCCGAAGACAAGATCAGGGCACTCAGGGATGCCGATATCAGGATGGTCATGGATCTTGGACGTCTCGGAGAAGAGGTACGGGAGGTCTTGGCGGGATAAAACGAATTTAACGCCAGATTGCTTGACTCGGGGTCTTGGCGGTGATAGATTTATCTGATTATGGCGGATGGGCTCTGCAGAAAAACCATCCGGACCTTTGGAGGTACAATCATGTTTGGAATTGGAATGCCGGAACTGATCATTATCCTGATCATTATCCTGATCATTTTTGGGGCCGGAAAATTGCCCGAGATCGGCAGCGGCATAGGGAAAGGCATAAAGAACTTCAAGAAAGCGACGCACGAAGCCCAACAGGAACTCAATGAACCAAAAGAAGACAACGAGACTGAGAATCATGAGGATAAGGCCTAAAACGGGATATCATCCTCCGGCACAGTAATAGGCTCTTCCACCGGGTACCTTTCATCCGGACTGCCCGTTCTCCCCTCTTTTCCGGCAGGACCGAGCATCTGCATGGTTTGAGCAAGTATTTCCGTGGTGAAGCGTTTGTTTCCGTCCCGATCCTCCCAAGAGCGCGTTTGAAGTTTCCCTTCTATGTATACCTGCTTCCCCTTGTGCAGATACTCGCCGCAGATCTCGCCCAGGCGGCCCCAGGCAACAATACGGTGCCATTCGGTTCGCTCTTCCTTGCCCCCTTCCTTGTTCGTCCACTGTTCAGTGGTGGCAATCCGGAAATTGGCAACCGCCTTGCCGCTCGGCGTATAGCGCACCTCAGGATCAGATCCCAGGTTCCCGATCAGTATCACCTTGTTAATGCCGGTCATGTCAGATTTCCTCCCTATCCCGTCTGCTATTCATCTTCCGGTTCGAATCGATGAGAAACGGTATCACAGTGAAATAGACAAAATCAAGGTTATTTGTGATTAGAGCCGACTTAGTGCTTGGATTCGCAATTACACCAGCATATTGAGACGTTGTGAGCAGGGGAACGGGATATTCCCTTCGCTACGCTCACTTCGCCATCCATGGCTCCGCTCACTGCGGATGTCGTCCCTTTCGCTGTCCTGCTCCAGGGCCGACATGCGCCGCTCCGGGAACATCCCGTTTCCCTGCCTTCCCTGAAGGCCGCATTTTTGGCAGCGTGAAAATACGTTAGCGTATTTGCGAATCGATGGATTTAGGCTGAATGTTGACCGGCAGGAGTTGCGGTTATTCGCCTCAACCTTCCAGGCGGTATGCACACGGGAATGAACCACCGAACCATTTCCTTATTGACGAAAGAGTTCTAAAACGCTAATCTCCTGTTAATTCAATATAATTATCACCATAGATTTGTTTTCATCCTACTGAATGGAACCGGGCAGAGCCCGTTCCTCTACCGGGATGGGAAAGGACTAACCTCTTCGCAGGGGCTTTGACAATGGTAAAAGTAATCCCCCTTGGCGGGGTCGGAGAAATCGGTCTCAACATGATGGCCATTGAACACGGGGACGACATCCTGGTGGTGGACGCCGGATTGATGTTCCCCGATGAATACATGCCCGGCGTCGATCTGGTCATCCCTGATTTCCAATATCTCAGGGAGAACAGGGAACGGGTGAAATGGATCATCCTGACCCACGGTCATGAGGACCACATCGGCGCTATGCCCTTTTTCCTCAGGGAGTTCTCCATTCCCGTCTACGGTTCCAGATTTACCCTGGAACTGCTGAAAGAAAAGCTGAGAGAGCATCAGCTCCTTGATCAGGTCGACCTGCACAGGGTGGATGCCGGAGAAAAGCGCTCATTCGGCCCTTTTGAGATTGAATTCATGCACGTGAATCACAGTATTATAGAAGGGTTGGCCCTTGCCATCCGTACTCCTGAAGGCATCCTCATCCACTCCGGCGACTTCAAGATCGACTCTACACCCGTTGACGGCCTCCTCACCGACCTTCCCCGTTTTGCCCACTATGGAGAAGAAGGCGTGCTGGCGTTCTTTTCGGATTCCACGAATGCGGAAAAGGATGGGTTCACTTTGAGTGAAAGCCAGGTCCGGAAGACCCTCGCGGATATTATTGAGGGATGTAACGGACGGGTCATCGTGGCCATGTTCGCATCTAATATATCCAGGATCCAGCAGATCATCAACCTGGCTGTCGAGTTCGGCAGAAAGGTGGTTTTCAACGGGAAGAGCATGATTGTCAATGTCAATATTGCCCGGAGAGAAGACATTATTCACCTCCCCCAGGACGTGGAAATTGGCGAACGCCAGATCGGGCAGTACCAGGACAACCAGATCGCAATTATTACCACGGGCAGCCAGGGAGAACCCATGTCCGCCCTCACCCGGATGGCCCAGGGACGCCACAAGAACATCAAAATCAAACCCGGGGACACCATTATCCTCTCATCCAAGTTCATCCCGGGAAATGAAAAGGCCATCGCGACCATCATCAACAGCCTGTACCGCATGGGCGCAGAGGTGGTGTATGAGAAAGTATCGGCCATACACACCTCAGGACACGCCAACAGGGAAGAATTGAAACTCATGCTCAGTCTTGTAAAGCCGAAATTCTTCATTCCCATCCACGGAGAATGCCGTCATCTCATGCGGCACCTCCAACTGGCAAAGGAGATGGGAATACCTTCCGACCGCGCACTTCTCGCAGAGAACGGCGTTGAAATCTGTTTTGAAGACGGGGAAGGCCTCCTTGGGGAACGAGTTCAGAGCGGCAGGGTGTTCGTGGACGGGAAAGGGGTCGGCGATGTTGGAGAGTTGGTCCTTCGCGACCGGCGCAGGCTCAGCGAACACGGGATGGTCATCGTGCTCCTGACCGTGGACGAGAAAACGGGAAACAGCATCTACGGACCCGATATCATTTCCCGCGGATTCGTATTCGAAGATCAGAGCCGCTCTATCCTGGATGAAGCCAAGGGCATGGTGCTTGAAGTAATGGAAGAGCTTGTTCAGGCAGCACCCATAGACTGGCCGGAGGTGGAGTCGGAAATAGAAAGACGCTTGAAGAAGTTCTTCTACAATGTTATTGAACGGAGACCGCTGATCCTCCCCCTGATTGTTACGGTATAAGGCTTACGGCGCAGGGCGCAAGGGAAATGTTTGGAAAGTGTCGAGGAAAATAGTGGCAAAACAAGAAGCCCAAAAGAATTCTGCCAGGGATTTGCACCCGCTCCATAGAGAGATACGAGGCCTCATCTTTCTTCTTATCGCAACCCTGATGGCCGGCAGCCTTCTTTCCTATCATCCGGCAGACAAGCTCTTGTGGAATGTCACCGGACCGCTCGGAAAGTCCCATAATCTATTCGGCGTCGTCGGTGCTCATATCGCAGGCGGGTTCCTGCTCCTCATCGGCTTTTCCTCCTTCTGGCTCGCAATCATAAGCGTCGTGCTTGCTCTCCTCTCCTTCAGAGGCCATCCTCTCTCCTCTCCCGCGATAAATATCATCGCAGCTTTCGTTCTCGTGCTGACCTTTTGCGGTATCCTGAATATTGAATTCCCCGATCCCGTTCGGTTCAGGGAAGGGCATGTTATTGCCGGGGGCCTGGTTGGATTGTACCTCGCAGTATTTTCGGTTGACCTCCTGAATCATTTCGGTGCCCTGATTTGCCTCGCGGCGCTTTTTGTGGTCTCTCTGATGTTCTGTACGAGGCTCTCACTGGGGTGGTTCTTCTCCACCCTGTTTGGGTGGGTAACGATGTTCGCCAGAAAATGTGAGACGCTTGTTCAGAAGAGACGCGAGCGGAAGAGGAGGGCCAGGAAAACCATTATAGCCAGGAGTACAGTGAGAACGGCGCCGAAGGTCACCATTTCGGAGCCGGTTCCCGAAACCAGGAAGAAACCGGAACAGAAGGCCTTCACCTTCATGAGTCTTGATGGTCACTTCGAACTTCCTTCCCTCGACCTCCTCGATGATCCTCCGGTAACCGGGAGCAAAAAGATCCAGAGAGAGAGTTTGGAGATGAATGCCCGCCGGCTGGAGAAGAAACTTGCAGATTTCGGAGTCCAGGGAGAGGTTGTGGAAATCCTGCCCGGGCCCGTCATCACCATGTACGAATTCAAACCGGCTCCCGGGATAAAGATAAGCAAGGTCGCCTCGCTGGCCGATGACCTCGCCCTCACTCTCAGGGCTTCCAGTATTCGCATCGTCGCCCCCATTCCCGGAAAGGCCGCAATCGGCATAGAAATCCCGAACAACCAGCGGGAAATGGTTTACCTGAAACAGATCCTCTCGAGTTCCGCCTACCAGGAATCCGGAATCAAGCTTCCCATCGCCCTGGGCAAGGATATTACAGGGACGCCGGTGATCACCGATCTGAGCAAGATGCCGCATCTTCTGGTAGCCGGCGCCACGGGCACGGGAAAAAGTGTTTCCATCAACACCATGATCAACAGCTTGCTGTTCAAGGTCTCCCCTGAAATGGTGCGTTTCCTGATGATTGATCCCAAGCGGATCGAACTTTCCATCTATCATGATATTCCCCACCTGCTCCATCCGGTCGTTATTCATCCAAAAGAAGCCACGAAGGCACTCCGGTGGGCCGTACAGGAAATGGAGAGACGCTACATGCTCCTTTCCGACCTGGGTGTAAGAAACATCGAGGCCTATAACCGTAAAATAAAGAAAGGCCCATCCCCTTCTCCTCCGGATGACCGCGATCCAGGCAAAAAAACATTGCCTTACATCATCCTCGTAATCGACGAACTTGCCGACCTCATGATGGTGTCTTCGAGAGATGTGGAAGAGGCCATAACCCGGCTCGCACAGATGGCACGGGCCGCAGGTATCCATCTCATCATTGCAACGCAACGGCCTTCGGTTGATGTGCTGACCGGCATCATCAAGGCGAATTTCCCCACACGAATTTCCTTCCAGGTATCTTCAAAGGTGGATTCAAGGACTATCCTGGACGCCATCGGCGCGGAACACCTGCTTGGGGACGGAGATATGCTCTTCATGCCCCCGGGCGTAGGCCGCGTCGTCCGGATCCACGGCGCCTTTGTCTCCGAAGATGAGATCAAAGGAGTGACCGACTTCCTGAGAAAGCAGAAAAAACCCGATTATGATGAGAGCATCCTGTCCGTTTCCGAGGAGAACGGAACTGACGAAACCGAGTTGGAAAGAGACGAAAAATATGAACAGGCCGTGGAAGTTGTCATGCAGACCGGCCAGGCGTCCATCTCCATGATACAGCGGAGACTCCGCGTGGGATACAACCGGGCGGCACGAATGATTGAACTCATGGAAATAGAAGGAATTGTCGGCCCTTCCGACGGGGTGCGCCCGAGAGAAGTCTATGGAAGGAAAGGGAACTGAAATGCGAAGGCCAATTTTCCTCGTCTTCCTGCTCTTTGTTGTTTCGTGGCCGGTTTCCGGCCTGGCGGGCGAAGATGTGGGCCCCTTGATGCGGAAGATACAGGAGAAATATGCAGGCCTGGAGGCTGCTACCGCATCCTATACTCGTGATGTCATCACTCGCTCCATGTCAATGATGGGCATGCAGACGAGCGGGGACCTGGCAACGGGCAGGCTCTTTTTTCAGCTTCCTCATTTTATCCGCATGGAACAGGAAACACCGACCCATGAAATCCTGGTCTCTGACGGAGCCGTTCTCCTGTGGTATCTCCCCGAAAAGAAAACCTTGTATAAGTACCCGGCCGAGAAATTCGGCAAAGAACTGACTGTCCTCAGAGACCTTTTCCAAGGCCTGAACAAGGTGGAAAGACGATTTCATGTTGATCTTCTGGAAAAAACGAAAGACGGTGCTTTTCGATTGAAACTCACCCCCGATCCTCCCTGGGAGCAGGTGGACTATCTAATCGTCTCCCTTTCCTCCACCCTGGAGATCCAGGGGCTCGATATCCACAATCCCTTTGGCGGCGTCACCCGTTTTACCATAAAGGGGCTGAAGGCCGCAGGTCCGTTTAAAAAGGATTTCTTCAAGCTGCAGGTACCGGAAGACACCAAAGTCATCCAAGAGCAATAATTCTCAATTTTCAGCAGATATCCTGAGATCAATGGCCTTGGGTGGAAATTGCTAAATCATGTAAAGTTCAAATGACCAAATCCAAATGTCAAATGAATGACAAATGCCAAATTTCAAAATCTGGTTCCCATTCACAGATAACGGTTGCGACATAGGCGTGCCACTTCACCCCTCAACTTGAAAGTCCAGGTAGCGTTTGCCATTGAGGCATTTGAGCTTTGACATTGATTTGTCATTGGGGCTTTGACATTTGACATTAAACCACGTACACGTCCGGAAGCAGTTGCTTTTTTCTTGAGACCAGCGCACTCATCTCCGGGGCTTGCTATCTTTTAAGCGCCTGATCGAGATCGTCAATGAGGTCCTCGGTGGCTTCAAGCCCCACCGAAAACCTGATCAAACCGTCCGATATTCCAAGCGCTTCCCGTTCCTGGGGAGAGAGTCCCGAATGAGACGTGGTCGCGGGCCTGGTAATGAGACTCTCCACCCCCCCGAGACTGGGTGCGACAAAAGGAATCTGCAGGTTTCCCAGAAACCGTTCCGCGGTCTCAACGCCCCCTGCCAGCTCAAAGCTCAGCATGCCGCTGAACCCGTCGAACAGTTCACCCGCCCGCTTGTGTGTCGGGTGGCTCTCAAGGCCAGGATAGTTCACCTTCCGGACCTTCGGATGATCCTCCAGAAACCGGGCAATTTTGAGGGCACTTTCATTCTGGTATCTCATCCTCACCGCCAGTGTTTTAAGTCCCCGATTGAGCAGGAAACACGCATGCGGGTCGAGTGAACCTCCCAGGTGGTTCAATGTGAGGGTAATTTTTTCAACCAGTTCACCGCGCCCGATAACAGCCCCTGCCACAATATCCGAATGGCCGTTCAGGTACTTTGTGCAGCTGTGCAGGGAAAGGTCGTAGCCCCACTCGGTCGGCCTGAAATTGACCGGGCTCGCGAAGGTATTGTCAATGATGGAAATGAGTCCATGGGCCCTTGAAAACTCCGCAATACCTTTAAGATCCGCAACTTCAAGCAGGGGATTGGTCATGGTCTCCACATAGATTATCCTGGTTTCGGGCCGCAAAAGGCTCTCCCAGGAATCAGAGTTGTCACCATCGAAGAAATCGAAGAAAATCCCCAGACCTGCCAGGTCCTTCGTGATAAGTCCGTGGGTCCCTCCATACAAACACCCCTGTGCCAGAATATGGTCGCCGGGAGAGAGAAATGCCAGCAGGCTGGCGGAAATGGCGGCCATACCGCTGGCCGTTACCAGAGCGGCTTCGGCGTTCTCCAGCGCAGCCAGTTTTCGGTGCAGGAGTACATGATTAGGCGTGTTGTTGAGACGGATGTATTTCAGATCGTGATAACTGCCTGCCCCGGTATACAAAAAGGTTGACGACTGGAATACCGGCATGCTGACCGCGCCCTCGATGGGCGTTGCGGGATCGCCCGCATGAATCAGCTTGGTTTCCATGTGAGGTTCTCTCTTCGTCACAATATTCTCGCCTTTCCTCAGTAAGGAGATAAAAATGAATCACCCCTGCTCGCCGTTGAGGGGAGCGGGGGTGATTAGGGATATTGAAAATGGTGTTATTTATACGGGACCAGCTTGCCCTTCTCGTAGACCATTCGCCTGTAGTAGTCGGTTACCTGCATGCCGTCTTTGTCAAAGCTCTTGTCCCCCGTAACGCCGTTGTAGACTTCACCGGCGGTGTAAATGGCCTTCATTACCTTGCGGGCGTTGGTGCTTCCTGCCATATTAAGGGCGAGGGCGGCTATCCACGTGGCATCATACCCGTACGCTCCGAACGCAGTCTGTTTGGCGTCAGCGCCGAACTTTTTCTGATAGGCCGCCTGATATGCCTCATAGCGGATTCCCGCGGCCGGGCCGATCACCAGCCCCCTGATTCCTTCTGCCGTTTCCGGAATGACCTCATTGCTCCACATGGTCATGTAGTCCGCATACCACCCCACCGATGGTTTAAGCCCCATCTCATAGGCCTGTTTGAGGATGAGCTTGCTCTCGGTGCCGTAGGCGGTAAAGAACACGACCTGGGGTTTCTTGGAAAAAACGCGCTCGACTTCCGCCCGGTAATCCGTCTTGTTCTCATCGTATCTCACGGCATCCAGCCACTGTTTTCCTGCCTTTTCAATGGTCTTTTGGGTCCAGATCTCTATCCCGATTCCAAACGGGTTGTTGACCGTAATGGAGGCAAAAGAATTGGCCCCGCTCTCAAGCGCGAATTGCGCCAGATTGGTGCCCATGACATCGTCCAGACCTATGACATTGAAGAAGTAGGGGCCGATATCTTTGAGTTTTGGGGATGTGGAGGCTACGGACATCTGGATCACCTTTTGCGAGTTGGTCCATTGGCCTGTAGGAAGACTCACTCCGCTTGAATAGGCCCCGATAATGAGATGCACCTTGTTGATGTCAACGAGCTTGTGAACGGCTGCCATTCCGCCTCTTGCATTCGATTCGGTATCCTCAAACAAGATCTTTAAGGGATGGCCGTTCACACCCCCGGCTGCATTGATCTGATCCAGCGCCAGTTGTTCCCCTCTTTGCATATCGGACCCTTGAATGGCACTGCTCCCGGTAAGAGGATCTATTGCACCGATGACCACCGCTTCGGCCGCTTTGCATACGGCAGGCGTCGCGGCGAGCGACATTGCTACCAGAAAAACTGCACCCATAATGACTACAATGACTTTTTTCATTTCTTGTCTCCTTTCACCCTGAACTCCAATTCACAATGCCGGTCATTTTCCGCTCGCTTTCCTTTCAGGCAGGAAATCTGCCCAGGATTGTCGAGAAGTTACCCTGCTCCAAACTGCCGCAACTTCACCTCCTTCCATGTTCTTTCTAGCCTCCGAGATAGGCCTCCTTGATCTTTTGATTGGTCAGTATCCGTTCAGCCTTGTCTTCGAATTCATTCTGTCCCATGACCAGTACATACCCTCTGTCGGAGATGTTCAAGGATTGATAGGCATCTTGCTCGATGATGATAATGGATCTACCTAATCTATCGTGGATATCGGCAATAGTCAAGAATACCTCCTCTGAGGCCTTCGGGGAGAGGCCGGCCGAAGGTTCATCCAGCATGAGAAGTTCGGGATCTGTCATCAGTGCCCTGGCCATGCCCAGCATCTGTCGCTGACCGCCGCTGAGGGTTCCCGCTTTCTTGCTCAATTTCTGTTTGAGTATGGGAAAAAGTTGAAAATTCTTGTCGATCCTTTCGCGAATCGTCTTTTTGGACTGGGTAAAGCCCCCCATCTCAAGATTCTCCAATATGCTCAAAGACGGGAAAACGTTCCCGAGCTGAGGGACGTAACCGAACCCCCTGGTGACCTTTTCGTGGGGCTTGAGCCGGGTGACATCGTCTCCCTTCCACTTGATGTCTCCCCTGAATATCGAGACATATCCCATGAGGGCCTTCAACAGTGTCGACTTTCCCGCCCCGTTGGGGCCTATGATGGTCACCACCTCTTTGGCTTCGAGGTGCATGGAGACGCCGTGCAGGATCTCCGACTTTCCATAGCCCGCAACGATGTCATTGGCCTCAAGAATTTTCATGAATCGACTCTCGCTTGGAACTTCCTGAGAGATAGGCCTCCAAGACCTTCTCGTTGTTCTGAACTTCCTTCGGCGTTCCTTCCGCTATCTTTCTGCCGAAGTCCAGGACAATGACTTTGTCGCAAATCTCGCTGATCACTCTCATATTATGTTCCACGAGCAGGATGGTTTTTCCCTCTTCATCCCGCAACCTCCTCACCGCGGCAACGAGGTCCTTGATGAGGGTGGGGTTGACGCCGGCTGTCGGTTCATCCAGCAGGATGAGCAGGGGATCCGACAGGAGAATCCTGCCCAGGGACAGGAGTTTCTTCTGCCCGCCGGAGAGATTGCCCGCGTATTCATTCCGCAGAGCGTAGAGTTGCACAAGATTCAGTATTTCGACGGCCTTATCATAGTTTTCTTTTTCCTGTTTCCTGATTTTTGACGATCGAAAGAATACATTGAAGACTCCCTCCCCGGTCTGGAGTTTGGGCGCAAGGAGGAGGTTTTCCAATACAGTCATCCTTTCGGTCACCGCGCTGATCTGAAAGGTCCTGCCGATTCCCATTCGGGCGAGCCTGAAAGGTTCGATATTTTCGACCTTTTCTCCCTGGAAATAGATATCTCCCCTGTCTTTGGCGTAAAAGCCGGATATGATATTGAAGCACGTGCTCTTGCCGGAGCCGTTCGGGCCGATCAGCCCAGTTATACTTCCCGGTTCGACGCCGAAACTGACGCCGGAAAGGGCCATGATGCCGCCGAAGCTCTTATATAACTCTTCTACTCTAAGCATGGTTTCAACTGCAAGAAATTCAATAGATCCGTTTCTTTTCCTTGATTAAGCCTTCTTTCATAAACAGCATGACCACCACAATGAGCACCCCTATGGCCACCATCCTCAGACTGGCAAGGGTGGTCTCGTTGATGGGAACGTAGTCTTTCAGGTAGCGAGTCGAATTATAGAATAGGATGATGATGACGGACCCCAAAATCGCTCCCTTGTTGTTCCCTTCTCCTCCCACGATCACCATGGCCCATACGATAAACGTCTCAAGCGGTACAAATTCCTGGGGGCTGATGAAGCCGTAATAATGCGCATAGAGGCAACCTGCCAGCCCTCCGAATATACCCCCGATGGCCATGGCCTTTATGCGGAATTTCTTCACGTCTTTTCCCATGGCCTGGGCGAGGTTGTCATCTCCCTCCCGGATGCTCTTCAATACCCTGCCGAAAGGGGAATTTGTCAAGCGATTGATAATCAGGTAGGTGAGGAGCAGGCAGACCAGAACGATTCCCAGATAGAAAAAGGGATACGTTTGTGCCGCGAAGTGCGAACGAAATGGTTGAGGGATGTCGCCCACCCCGTAGGCGCCCCCTCGATAGGGGCCTCCGCCCACCACCCAGTCTTCGTTCAGGAAAAATATTCTCACGATCTCGCCGGCGGCCAGTGTGACGATGGCCCAGTAGTCCTCCCTGAGATCGGCTGTTGGTATGGCGATGATATATCCGAAAAGCCCCGCCAGAAACATGCTCGCGATGATGCCCAGGAAAAAAGACTGATTAAAGGTCAGGGTAACAATGGTGGTGGCATAGGCCCCCAGGCAGAAAAAAGCGACCTGGCCGAAATTGGCCAACCCTGTGAAGCCATACTGGAGATTGAGGCTCACACTCAGGATGGCAAATATTCCCATCATAATGGCCAGGTATACCAGAAAATTGATAAAGCCCATCAACCCTCCTTTTTCTTCCCAAGGATCCCGCGCGGCCGGATGAGCAGCACAATGATGAGCATGACGAAGCTTATGGCAGGCTTATAGCCCGTAGGAATAAACAAGTCTCTGGAAAAGTGAACCAGTCCGCCCAGGTTGAGTATCTTTCCAAAATTGATGTAAAGGCCGAAGTTTTCTGCAAACCCCAGGACCAGGGCCCCGAGCATCGCCCCGTAGGGATTGCCGATGCCCCCCATGATGGTGGCACAGAACACGGGAATGATGATGGCAAATCCCATGTAAGGCAATATGTACGTTTCCATGCCGATCAAGGTGCCCCCCAGAGAGGCGAAAGTGATCGCGATGAACCAGACGTAAGTCACGATCTTTTCCGTTGCGATACCGCTTGCCTGAGCCAGCGCCGGGTTGTCGGAGGATGCCCGCATGGCCTTTCCAAGCCTGGTGTAGTGAAGCAGCAGGTGGAAGACGATCATGGCCGCCGCGCCCACGACGATGATCCATATCTGGAGGGAAGTGATTCGAAACCATTGCGTAGCGATCGGTCTTTCCAGGGGGAGAACATAACTCTTGGCATCGGCGCCCCATATGGCCCTTACCGTATTTCTCATGGCAATGGCCACTCCCATGGAAGTCACCATGATGATGATGCCGTTGGAGTTCCTCATTTTCTTGAACACGGCCTTGTCAATAGCTATTGACAAAAATCCCGTCGCAATAGCTGCGATAACGGCTGCGGGGACTATGGGCAGTCCCAATGTCACACTCAGGAAAAATGCCAGATAGGCGCCGACCACTGCAAATTCGGTATGCGCGAAGTTGGCGAACTTCAGTATATCGTATACTATCGTCAAGCCCAAGCTCAGCAGTGTCAACTCGGAAGCCCTGATGATGCTGTTGATGATTACCTGAGTGAAGGTCATTGCGGATTTCTTTTGAAATGCTGTTGCGTTGTCTTCAGTTCCGGTTCGCTCGCACTTGTACCCTGCTTTTCTATATCAGATTTTCTGGAATAGTCAATGAAACACAGCGAAAATGTGTCCTTTCTAGTTTGATGGCTTCGTAAAAAGTCGTCACTCCGGTGAAAACCAGAGTCCGGGTGTTCCATAACAAATTTAAATGGCTGGATTCCGGCTTTCGCCGGAATGACAAAAAAACGTGTTTTTCGACTTTTTATGGATTGATTATTTTGATCGTTCGAAACTTGACTCTTCTCTCCCCCATTGTCAAGGGTTTTTTGAGGTTTTCCAGGACATAGCCTACTTTTAGACAAACGTATGCTACTGATGTAAAGGATAGAGTCCTATTTCTGAGTGACCGGCGGGAGGTATTCGTATTCCTGTTTTGGTTACTATGGCTTTAGATCATCAACATATCGTTTGACCCAGGCTACTTGACGAATTCTCTCCTCCGCCATGCGGTCTGCAGCGAGATAGGTCGGGATGCCGTCTCTGTCGGCTACTTCAAAGACCTTTTCCATATTTTCATAAACGCGGGAAACCTTTTCTTTGCCCCGCTCGTTGTTCACGCCGCCCGACCCCAGCCTGTCCGTGTCATATATGGTTCCGCCCGCATTGGCTATGTAGTCGGGCGCATACACCAGGCTCTTTTTCTGGATCAGTTTTCCATGGCGCTCCTCTTTGAGCTGATTGTTGGCGCTGCCGCAAATAATCCTGCATTTCAATCGATCCAGGGTCTCATCGTTCAGGATTCCACCCAGTGCGCACGGACAGAAGATATCGCATTCGGCGTCATATATACCATCGGGATCGGCCTTCTCCGCGCCGTATTCTGCCGCCATCGAATCGACCTTTTTCCTGTCGATATCACTTACCACCAGTCTGGCGCCAAGTGCATGGAGCTGCTCTACGGCATTATGCCCGACAGCGCCCAGTCCCTGGACTGCCACCACCTTGTCTTCCAGGCTGTTCTTGCCAAAAACCCGCATACAACAGGCCTGCATGGCTCGGACAACACCGTAGGCGGTCATGGGGGCGATATCTCCTGCACCGCCGAGGTAAGAGGGAAGCGTGACCACATGTTCCGTTTCCATGTGTATGTATTCCATATCCTGCAAGGTTGTTCCCACGTCCTCGCCCGTGATGTACTTGCCCCCGAGCCGATTGATGAATTTACCCAGGACCCTGAACACAGGCTCCCGATCCTTCCGACCCGGATCCCCGATGATCACGGCTTTGCCGCCCCCAAGGTTGACTCCTGCAGCCGCGTACTTGTAGGTCATGCCTTTGGCCAGGCGCAGCGCATCTTCTATTGCATCCATCTCACTTCCGTACTGCCACATGCGGCAGCCGCCCGTGGCAGGACCCAAGGTCGTATCGTGCACGGCAATGACGGCCTTGAAATCCAGATCCCTGTCCTGACAGAGCAGCACATTTTCATAATCATACTGTTGCATGTAATCAAAAATCGAATCCATCACGTATTCCTCCTCTCAGCGCCATATCATGATTCAGTCTTGTCCAGTGTGTCATCCGCGTACATGCGCTTTACCTCGGCCCTATCCCCGATGATTGCCTTCACCACATAGGCATTGTTAGGGGGGCAGCCCGTGACATGCCTTTCGGTGCGGCTCTCCTTGGGCATGCACTTGCCGACGGTAACGATGTCTCCCAGCGGCACCCCCTCCGGAAAGAAGGCACCCCCCGTCAAGACCCAGGTCCCGGAAAGGAATTCCAGCTGACCGGCATTGCGCATGTCGATGAGGGCGCTCATCACCGTATTCCTGCAGCCGGTACAGGCAGCCTCACCGTGAACCAGATGGAAATCCTCCACGCAAACCGGATCATCCTGCACCGCCCGCAGGAAGCACCGTTTCACCGTGTTGAGGGGTTCTCCGATTATCTCAATCGCTTCCGGGTCCATGACACCGAGTCCCCTGGCGGCTGCGTTCACCGTGAGCAGGATCTCACCGGGATCGTACCCAATGAGCTGCGAACAGGTGGAATCTACAGCCACCAGGTCCTTCCCGGCCAGGATCAGGTTCATCTCCACAGGCCTGCCGAAAACCGGCCCTATGCCTTCCTGGCAGATAATGGCGTCCACTACTGCAAGTTTCGGTTTTACGGCAGTCAGGTGATCGATCACCCCGTCGAACAGCCCCTGCTGGTG
>Ga0315535_1000251_pt1 | contig 37356 bp, 26 predicted proteins | sample SalMarSW160220MG_2_FD_203092 | JGI IMG/M metagenome (GOLD analysis project Ga0315535, IMG submission 203092) | Salt marsh sediment microbial communities from the Plum Island Ecosystem LTER, Massachusetts, United States - Salt Marsh Sediment SW1602-20 ... | reverse complement strand
GCTCGACGAAAGCGTCCGGCCCCATCCCCGGCACCTCAAACGACTGCATCGGGTCCTCCTGCACCTACGCTATCACGGTACGGCCCGCCGCAGTTTGCCGGGTCCGACTCCAGCAGCGATCGCACCAGGTTGATCTTGGCGAAGTCGCCACCGCTGATCCACGTCATCCACCCCTCCCGCCCGAGCAGCCGCCGTGTCATGGCCCGCAGCGACAGCCCCTCTGTTCGCAACCGCCAAACATCACGGGCCAGCTTCTCCCAGTGGCCGATCCGGCGTTGGAGCGCCGTCGTCCCCTCCTCGAGAACACCCGCGTGTGAGCACACCACGAGCCGCGGCCGCAACGACGCCACACGGTGCAACGACTGCAGGTGGGTCCAGGCGTCCTCCGCCCGCCGGAGGTAGAGCACCCGGGCCGAGATGTAGAGGTCTCCCGTGAACAGCCAGCCCGTGTCGGGCGCGTACAGGCACACGTGGTCGGACGCGTGGCCCGGCGTCGGAATGACCTGGAACCGGTGGCCGGCAATGACGATCTCATCCCCCATCACATGGGCATCTACGTCGACCGGTTGACCCCAGACGACCTTCCGGTACAGCGGAATACGATAGTAGCTGCGGAGAATCGGCACAGTGCGCGGCGGCGCGACGATCTCCACTCCAAGCTCGCGCGCGAGCAGCGCGTCACCGCCGGCGTGGTCCTCGTGGTGGTGAGTGTGGACGATCCGGCGCACACCGTGATCTCTGCTCCACGCCAGCAGCTCGGGCGCCGTCCGCGGGCAGCCGCTGTCGATCAGGGTGTCGCCCAGCAGGTACGCCGACACCTGATACACAGGCCGGCCCAGGATTGTCGGCAGGAGCTGGATTCGGGTCAGAGGGCCGTGGGTCGAGGTTCTCAGCATCGCCGCCGACCAGTTTGGCCCGGCCGACGGCGGTGTGCAACACCGGCCAGCATGCACAAGGGGCGCGGCTCTCGCCGCGCCCCGTCGGCTGTCATGCGGACTACAATGTCACTCGAACTGAGTCGGATCCTTCTTGAACTCGTGGATCGCCTTCTTGTTCTGAAGCGAGGCCTTCCAATCGACCTTCTTGTGGTGATCCTGCCCGTCGTGGCATCCGTTGCAGGTCTCCTGGTGAGGAAGAATGAGGCCGTTGGACTTGGCCATCTCGACGTCCTTCATGATGCTCATCTTCTTGTAGTCGCCTCCGGCACCATGACACGCCTCGCACTGAACACCGGCCATCGCCTCGTCGCTGTTGGTGGCGTGGCACTTCAGGCACTCGGGCCCGAACTTGCGGTCCTTCGCCGCCTTGGCAACATCGGTCGCCTTGGCGTGAACGGTGTTCTCCCACGAGGTGAACTCCACCCTGTGGCACATCTTGCACTTCTGGGCACCGACGTAGGTGTGCTCGCCGGCCTGGGCGCCGCTGGCGAACGGCACGACCAGAACCAGTGCCGCAACCCCCCACTTGATCACGCTTCTCATCCCGAACCCTCCTTTCGCTGACGGCCCAAGACTCCGCCATGCGTATCCAGGCCCGATTGTAATCGCTCCCCCTCACCGATTGCAAACCCGTCACGCGTCACGTGCTGCTACCAGCGAGCCGGGTCGATCCCTTCCAGGACCAGGAGCTCCCCGGTCGACGACCGACGATTCATGATCAGGCGGCCGGTCGCCGGGTTGACCGTCAGCGGCAGATGCTCCGCCTGAGGGGCCGGCTCGGCCCCGATGTCGAGGGTCGAGCGCTTCCGCCACCGCCACGACCCGGGCCTCGCTTCCCACAGCTCGAGGTGGTCTCTGCCCCGCCGCACCTGCCACAACGCGCCGCCATCAGGACGCCACGCGAGCTGTGTCGAGTAGTCGCCGATCCGTCTCGGCTCCCCTCCCTCGGGGCTCACGACCCACGCCCCCTGGTTTGGGTCGGAAGCATCCGTCCACACAACGTAAGCGATCCACTTGCCGTTAGGGCTCCAGCGCGGGTAGTCGCCGCCGCCCGGAGTCAGCTGGCGTGGAGTTCCACCGGCGGCGGATACGACCCATACGGCGGTCGGGGACCCGGCGGCGTACGCCAGGAACCGGCCGTCTGGCGACCAGGAAGGGAACTCCGAGGCTTCGACGCCTCGGGCGAGCGCCACCGGATGGCCGCCGGACCGCGAGACGACGTGCAGCTCAGTGACGCCACCGTCTCCCGGAGCGAGGTAGGCAACCCTCTGGCCCTCCGGTGAAAACGCCGGACAGGAACCGGTCTCTCTTTCCGACAGCAGCAACCTCTCCCTCCCATCCTTGCCGTGCAGCACGAGGACTCGCCTGCCCGCCGCGGTGCGCCGGTACACCATCGCGCCGTCCCCGGCAACGCTCCCCCACCCTGCCCCAATCACACCGCAGAGACGGCAGGTCCAGGCGCCCCCCATCGGATCGACCGACACGAGTTCGTTGAAAGTGCGGGTGCGCACCATGGCCAGGCGAGTGCCGGATGGATCGAACACCGGGTGCACGAGGTTCTCGAGTGCCGGCATCACCGCCGTCGCACCGGATTCGGTAAGCCGGAGCAGTCGCCCGTCGACAACTGCCGCCATTGACCGCCCGCCAGACGCCCACGAGACCCCGCCGAGACTGCGTCCGGGCGCCAGCCACTGCCGTCGCGGGCCGTCCGCTTGTCCGGCGGCGGTTACGAACACGCCGGCCTGTGTGTCGCTGGGACCGCCGAGCAGGGCCAGCCCACCACCCGGCCGGGGCAGCGCACCCCACCAGGAAAGCTCTTGCCCCCCACCTAGATACGACGACACGGCACCGCTGCCAGGTTCGAGCAACCAGAGGCTGCCGACGCCGTTCTCGACCCGCGAAAACAACACATGCTCGCGGTCCAACCACACGCCCCTCGACGCGTTTTCAACCGCCGCGAGGGCGGCTCCGCCGACTGCTGGGATGACCTCCAGCCGCTGGCTCTCGCTGCCGACGGCGGTAACTGCGAGCGCACTGCCGTCGGGCGAAAACCGGGGCCATGCCAGGATCTCGCCGGGGCGCGCGCGCTCGATCAGGCGCGGCGCTCCCCCTTCAGCCGACACGGCCAGCAGCTCTCCGCGGTTGCCGATCATGTGCTCGACCACGAGCGTGTCACCCCCGGGGCTCCACGTTGGATGCCACAGCGCACCAGATAGCTCAAGGAGCTGTCGCGGTCGCCATGCTCCCGGATCGGGTCGCCTTGCCTCCGTCCCGCGCCGTCCCAGCACGCCGCCGGCGAGCAGCCCTATGGCCAGAGCCGCAGCTGTAACAGCGACGATCACGGCGCCCCGCCTGCGGCGTCGCTGGCGCAGAGCGCTGACGCGAGCCGACGACACTCTGCGTGTCGGCGTCCGGTCAAGCCTCGCGCCAAGCGTTTCGTGCACCGCCGCCAGGTCCCGAGCGAGCTCGCCGCCATCCGCATAGCGCCGCCCAGGCTCGCGCTCCAGGCACCTGCCAACGACCGCTGCAAGCTCGGCCGGCACATCAACCGCGCACGCTTCGACCGGCATGTACTCCGCTCGTGCCACCTTCTGCAGTACGCCGACCGGAGTCTCGCCGGTGAACGCCCTTTTCCCCGTCAGCATCTCGTACAGGACCGTACCGCAGGAAAAAACGTCCGTTCGTGGACCGACCGCGTCGCCCAGCGCTTGTTCCGGCGACATGTACGGGCAGGACCCCAATACCATCCCCGGCTGGGTGAGCGTTTCCTCCATCGGCCGGTCCTCTGCGCGGAGCAGCCGGGCGAGCCCGAAGTCGAACACCTTGACGAAGTCGTCCGCGATGACCATGACGTTGGACGGCTTCAGATCGCGGTGGACAATGCCGGCAGAGTGCGCCGCCGATAACGCGCGTGCCACCTGCTCGGCCAGTGCCACCGCCCGGTGCAGGGCAAGCGGCCCATCGACGAGTAGGCGGTCCAGAGAGGTCCCCCGGACCAGCTCCATGACGATGTAGGGGAGTTCCTCCCCGGTCGCCGGATCAGCGGACCCGACGTCGAAAACCGGCACCACGTTAGGGTGCAGAATCCGGGCCATGGCGCGCGCCTCACGCTCGAAGCGCTGCCTGGCCGCCTGATCCGAGACCAGCATCTGGGGCAGGACCTTGATCGCAACCTCACGGTCCAACCGCTCGTCCCGGGCCACCCACACGGCGCCCATCCCCCCGCGAGCCAGGAGGCGAAGCAGCCGATACCGGCCGAGCAGCATTCCCTCGGTGATCGTTGCGGTCAAGCTCCCTCCATCATACGACGTCGGGGTCGCGTTCAGCCTCCCGATGGCCTGTCACGAGCACCGTGAGGGGCTGACCGGCTGGTTCGGTTCAAGTCCGCTTGTCAACCATCGCTGTCGCAGACGGGACAGGGTCGAGCCCTGGCTCTCTTCCGCTGTTCGCTCTCCGGGTCCTTCAGCGGCCGGTGCCCGGAGTACCGTCCTCAACCGTTGCAATCGGCGGAAACAGCCATTGCTGGAAGGCGTCGAACGCCCCCTCCGGTTCATGACAGCGTCGGCAGCGCGCCTCGTACATGTCCGCTGCGCCGACGACCACCTGCTCGTCGGACGCGACCAAGCGCTGGGTGTAGCCCGCCTGAGCGCCGCAGCGGGTACAGATGGCGGTGATCTTCTGAACCTGCTCCGCAATCGCCAGTAGCTGCGGCATGGGACCGAACGGTACCCCGCGGTAGTCCATGTCCAGCCCGGCCACGATGACCCGCTTCCCGAGGTTGGCCAGGTGAGAGCACACGCCGGGGAGATCGGTGTCGAAGAACTGCGCCTCGTCAATACCGACAACCTCGGTCCTCGGATCGAGCCGGTGCAGGATCTCCTCCGCACGCTCTACGACCTGGGATGGCAGCCGCCACTTCGAGTGTGAGACAACCTCGTTCTCACCGTAGCGGCTGTCCAGCGCGGGTTTGAACACCTGCAATCTCAGCCGGGCAATGGCGGCACGCCGCAGCCGACGGATCAGCTCCTCGGACTTGCCCGAAAACATGGGACCCGTGATCACCTCGATCCAACCTGAGCCCGGTCGCAAGACGCTCATCAACCCTCCTATGCGGCCACAGGGTACCACTCGGACGTCTGAAACCCAGCGAGCGCGAGGGGTCTTTCGGGAGGCTCAAGAACCGTGTCTTCGATGAGGTCTCGAATCGCTCCACAGGTCCACTGGAAGCTCCGCCGCCGTTCTCTCCATGAGCCGCCGCTCCCGGCGTCGCCCGCGTCCGGAACGTGCACCACCGCTCGCCTTGTCCGCCGGCCACCGGCCTTTACGCTCCCTTGACAACCGGCGCCCTGGCGCTCACAGTTGTCTGCAGGTATTCCGAAGATCGCTGTTGAGGGGGAGAAAATTTTTCTATCGTTTTGTTTTGTGGCGCTCGATGGCCGGCTGACGGCCATCGGGAGGAAGGAGTGAGTATGCCTGCAATCGTCATCATGGTGCTTGGATTGGGGGCCTTCTACCTCGGCTGGCGCTTCTACTCGAAGTTCCTGGCCGAGAAGGTCTACAAGCTCGACCCCGACTTCGTGACGCCGGCCTACGAGTTCGAGGACGGGACCGACTTCGTACCAACCAACAAGCATGTCCTCTGGGGCCACCACTTCACATCCGTGGCCGGCGCGGCTCCGATCATCGGGCCCGCGATTGCCGTCTTCTGGGGCTGGCTCCCGGCGTTGCTGTGGGTGGTTCTGGGGACCATCTTCTTCGCCGGGATGCACGACTTCGGCACCCTCTGGATCTCGAACCGGCACAAGGCCCGCTCCATGGGCCTGCTGTCGGCGGACGTCGTGTCACGACGGACGCGATCGCTGTTCATGATCGTCATCTTCCTTCTCCTGCTCATGGTCAACGGCGTCTTCGCCATCGTCATCGCCCGCCTGTTCGTCAAGTTCCCCGGCAGCGTGCTGCCGATCTGGATCGAGATCCCCGTCGCCATCACCGTCGGGTACATCATCTACCGCCGCAAGGGCAAGCTGCTGTGGCCGTCGATCGGCGCCCTGCTCACCCTCTACTTCTTCATCTGGGTCGGCGACAAGGTGCCGCTGGCCCTGCCCAAGATGCTGGGCGGGATCCCGGACGTCGGATGGTGGGTGATCATTCTGTTCGCCTACACCTTCATCGCGTCGCGCCTGCCGGTGTGGCTGCTCCTGCAACCGCGCGACTTCATCAACTCCCACGAGCTGTTCGTGGCGCTGGGCCTGCTGTACATCGGGATCCTGATCTCGAACCCGCACATCGCCGCGCCGGCCTTCAACCACAACGCCGCGGCCGGTGGAGCGCCGCCCCTGCTGCCATTGCTGTTCATCACGATTGCGTGCGGCGCCATCTCCGGCTGGCACGGGCTGGTCTCCTCGGGAACCACCGCCAAGCAGCTGGACAACGAGACCCACGCGCGGGCCGTCGGGTACCTCGGCGCCGTCGGCGAGGGCCTGCTGGCGTTGGGTGCCATTCTCGCCGTTACCGCCGGTCTCGCGGCCACTCAGTCGGAGTGGCTGGGCTCCGTTTACACCAGCTGGAAGGCTGCCAGCGGAGGCGCCGCCGGGAACTTCGTCAACGGCCTCGCACACCTGATCACGCCGCTGGGGATCCCCCACCACCTGGGCGCCGTGTTCGCAGCGGTGGTCGTCGTCAGCTTCGCCGGAACAACGATGGACACGGGAGTGCGCCTCCAACGCTACATCGTCTCCGAGGTCGGCCAGATCTACAACATCAAGGCCCTGCGCAGCCCGACACTGGCGACGCTGATTGCGGTCGGCGCCTGCCTGGCGCTGGTCTTCGGAGCCCACAGCCCGGGTGGCGGCGTCGCCACCGGCGCCCTCGTCATCTGGCCGCTATTCGGCACCACGAACCAGCTGCTGGCCGCTCTTTCGATGGTGGTCGTCGTGGTCTACCTGCGCAAGCTGAAGAGGAAGACCTGGCCCGTTCTGGTTCCCATGGTCTTCCTGTCGATCGTGACCGTGTGGGCGATGCTCGCCAACCTCGGCCGCTGGCTATTCGGTGACTCGCCGAACTACGTCTTGGGCGTGCTCGGCGTCATCGTACTCGGCGCAACGGCATGGATGATCCTGGAGGCAGCAACGGCCTTCGCCAAGGGTGGCGCCCCTGTGACCGAGGAGACCTCCGAGTGACGGACCTCTTCGAGCGGATGTACCGCGGCTGGCGGTCATTCAACCGGTGGTACGACGGCATGTTCTTCGCCCCGTACCGCTCGGCGGTGGCACGCGAACGGCGGGACCGCGAGGAGCTCTTTCTCCTGATGTGCTTCTCCGATCTGCTCGGGATACCGAACCCTGTCAGCTACTACACTCTGGAGCTCCTTCCCACCATGTTGGGGCGCTTCCATGAGTGGCACAAGCGTCAGGGAATCGAGCGCTCGCCGCTCGAGGGGTTCAGATGATGTTGAAATAAGGGGCCCCGGCGGGGCCCCTTGCTTCTTCTCTGCGCCGCGAACAGGTCGGACACCGCCAGCGCAAATGCTCGCGGTGTTGTGACCACCCAGTATGGAGGTGAGGGTTGGGCCTGGCTTCTCTGCTCGACACGGCGATTGTCTTCTTCGGGGGCAAGGGGGGCGTGGGCAAGACGACCAGCGCCACCGCCTTCGCCTTGCTCGCCGCACGGAGGGGGCAGCGGACGCTTCTCGTCTCCACGGACCCCGCCCACTCCACGTCCGACATTCTCGAGCATCAGCTGGGCCCGGAGCCGGCGCCGGTCGCGGACGGCCTGTGGGCGATGGAGATCGACGCCGATCGTGAGGCGGCTGCCTACATCGATCGGGTCCGTCACAACCTGTTCGACGTCACGCCGGTCAACCTACGGGCGGAGATGGAGCGGCAGCTCGAGATGGCCAGGGTGTCTCCCGGCGCCGAGGAGGCGGCCCTGTTCGATCGGGTGGCGGACATCGTTCTTTCAGTGAGAAAGGACTTCCAGACACTGGTGTTCGATACCGCCCCGACCGGACACACCTTGCGCCTGCTCGCCCTGCCCGAGCTCCTCCAAGCATGGGTCGACGGCCTACTCCAGAAACGCCAGGGAATCCGCGCATTGAACGCCATGTGGCGCCACATGACCGTCGGCGGCGCCGCCGATGAGGAGCCCGAAGATCCGGTCGAGAAGGTCCTTCTGGAACGCCGGCGAAAGTTCTACCATGTCCGGCGGCTGCTGTTTTCGCCGGGAACCACCTCGTTCGTGTTCGTCCTGCTGGCCGAGCGACTGCCCATCGCCGAAACGCGCAAGGCGGTCACCCTCCTCGAGCACCACGGCGTGCCGATCGGCGGTCTGATCGTCAATCGGATCCTCCCGAGCTCGGCGGCGGAGCATCCGTTCTTCGCCGCTCGCCAGGAGCAGGAGGCCCGCTACCTCCAGGAGATCGACACCACCTTCCCCGAGCTGGAGAAGATCCAGCTGCCGCTGCTGCGTCGCGATATCGTGGGCAAAGGGGCCCTGGCGGAGATCTCTGCCGTGCTCGAGAAGGCGCTGACGTAGGTCAACGGCGGGAGTGCCTGCCGGACGAGTACCAGGGAGTGAGCGCCCCCAGCACCGCATCCTCGAACGCGTGTGCGCGGTCGATCAGGTCCAGGGTCAGGACGCCGAACGTCCCCCGCCCGGAGCGCACATCGTGCTCCTCGGCAAAGTCATCGATCGCATCTCCGAGCTCGACGCCGCCGAGCACGGCGGCAGCCAGCTCCCCGGGCAGCTGCAGCCCCGGGCCGCTGCCAACCCAAGCGCACTCACCGTCCCACGCCACCGCCCAGTTGCGCAGCAGGACAACCGGTGGTTGGCGGTTCAGGACCACCACTCCACCTTCGAGGCCGAGAGCGAGGTCGGCAGCAGTCGCCTCGAGCGCGGCGCGGGCGCGCTGTCGAGCCCCCTGCACCCCCTCGGCTTCGCTCATGGGCATCTCCGACACGCCGCTGGGAACTCGCACCGGCACGGTCTCGACCTCGCCGCCCAGCGGCCATCCCAGGAGCGCCAGCCGTGAGAGGGCTTGGCGCACCGCGTCCAGCTTGGCCGCGCGCAGCGTTCCTACCGCGAGACGCACTACACACCCACCTTGGCACAAACCGGCTCGAGGCAGCAGCTCTCGCACCTCGGCTTGCGTGCAATGCACACTCGCCGTCCGTGCAGGATCGTCCGCATCGAGAAACCGATCCAGTCCTCTCTTGGCAGCAGTGCCTCCAGCTCCGCCTCGATCTTCAACGGGTCGCTCTCTGCGGTCAGACCCAGTCGGCGAGCGACCCTCTTGACGTGGGTGTCAACGGCAATCCCGGCCGCAATCTCGAACGCTTCTCCCAGAACCACGTTGGCCGTCTTGCGCCCGACCCCGGGGAGCTCGACCAGGACCTCCGGGTCGCTCGGCACCTGACCGCCGTGGTCGTCGGAAATGACGGCCGCCGTAGCAGCGAGCCACCGCGCCTTGTTGCGGAAGAAACCCGTCGGCCGAACGACCTCTTCGACCTCCACCACCGGTGCCTCCGCGAGCTCGTGGGGACCGGGCCAGCGCCGGAACAGCTCCGGCGTCACCTGGTTGACACGCTGATCGGTGCACTGCGCCGACAGCACCGTCGCCACGAGCAGCTGCCACGGGCTCTCGTAGTCGAGCTCGCACTCGGCCTTCGGGAACTCCTCGGCCAGCAACCCGGTCACCAGACACGCTTGCTCGCTGCGTTTCATGTCGGGATTGTAGCGCCCTCGGATCGGTCCGCACGCGACAGCAGAGGCGATGACCCGAGGTTCCTGGACCGGGACCGTGCCTTCCAGGGGTTACCTCGCCCGCCCACCGACACCGCAAGTGACCGACTGACGATCGTATATATGAGCGCTTGACAATTTTTGAATTGCGAGTAACCCTTACTGTCAGCAACTCTCGTTCATGCCCCCGGGGGGGGGGCTCCGCGGAGAGCGGATTCCACGGGGCCCAAAACCGAGACGACATCCTCGAGAGCCGGGAGGTTGGGTTTGACCCACTCGATGTTGTGTGAGCAGTGCGGTCCGGCGGCGCCGGACGCGCTGCTCCCCTGGTTCGGCTTTGCCTAGCACGCCTGCGATCCACCACGGAAACCGGAACAAGTTCAGCGCTTGTATTCGACTCACTTAGAAAGAGGAGGTTGCAGCAATGGCCGAGACGACTCAGATCGCCGACACCACCGCCAACCCGGCGCCCCTCGGGCTCCTCGGGTTCGGTATGACCACGGTTCTGCTCAACATGCACAACGCGGGGATTTTCACCCTGGGGACCATGATCCTGGCAATGGGCATCTTCTACGGCGGCATGGCGCAGATCTTCGCCGGCTGGATGGAGTGGAAAAAGGGCAACACCTTCGGACTGACCGCGTTCATGTCCTACGGCCTCTTCTGGCAGACGCTGGTCTTCCTGATCCTGATGGGCAAGTGGGGTTGGTTCGATGCCGCCTCGGAGAAGGGCATGGTGTCGTATCTGTTCATGTGGGGCCTGTTCACGTTCGTCATGTGGATCGCGACCCTGAAGCACAACCGGGCCCTCCAGGTCGTATTCTTCACGCTGTTCGTCCTGTTCTGGCTTCTCGCCATCGGCGATGCCACCGGCAGCGCCGCCGTCAAGCACTTCGCCGGCTGGGAAGGCATCTTCTGCGGCTTCTCCGCGATCTACCTTGCCCTTGCCCAGGTTCTCAACGAGACCTATGGCAAGACCGTCCTGCCCGTCGGCTGATTGGGGATCCGACGAGAGGGCCGAGATGGGTGACTCCCGACCCTCCCATGAGCGACCCCGGTCGAGAAAGGAGAGGGGAATGAAGCTCCACCGTATGCTTTCACTCAAACTCGTTCTGGTGCTCACCATCGGGCTGGCACTGATCGGCGCCCCGCTGCTCGCACAACAGCCGGACCAGCCCAACGTTCAGCAGCTCCTGCAGAGAATCCAGGAGCTGCAGCAGCAGCTCGCCACGCAGCAGCAGCAGAACACGGCCCTGCAGCAGCAGCTGCAGCAGCTCGAGAGCACCGTTGCGACCCTGGCCGACACGCAGAAGAAGCAGGACCAGGCCATTCAGCAGATGCCGGAAAAGATGGCCGAGTACGCCCCGGTCAAGCCCGGAGGCCACGAGAAGATCACCATCAAGGGATTTATCAGCTCGACCTTCTACTCACAGGACCAGAACTTCGCGTTCTCGAACGGCCAGGCTGCCGAGTTCCCGGTCGGAACCGAGTTCACGAAGAACAAGTGGTTCTCCGGCGGCGACGTCCGGAACACCCGGCTCGACATCGGGTTCAGCGGTCCCAAGCTGGCCAAGTGGACGTCGGGAGGTCTGGTCGAGACCGACTTTTTTGGCGGCTTCAACGGCAGCGGCCCCTTCAGCCACCAGCAGCCTCATCTGCGGCTGCGTCTGGCGTACGTCGAGCTCAACAAGCCCGGCACCAAGATCCGCATCGGCCAGGACTGGTCCCCGCTGTTCGGCGAGTGGCCGGTCTCGTCCTCGCACATCGCCTTCCCCCTCGGCTACGGCTCGGCCGGGTACGTGGGCTGGCGCTTCCCCGGCTTCTACCTCTGGCATGATCTGAGCTCCAAGGGGGCGGCTACCAAGACCCAGCTCCAGGTCGGCATCTTCGAGGGCTCTTGGAGCGGCCCCGGCGACAACGTCAACGGCGGAACCGCCGGCAACGTTTCCTTCAGGCCGCAGGTGGAGGCCCGCCTGAACTTCTCCCAGAAGCACTGGAAGGTCTACGTGGTGGGGCACTGGGACCAGAAGGACCTCAAGGGCGCCAACGACATCAACCCGACGCCGTCCATCACCGACAAGATCACCGGCACCGCCTTCGAGATCGGCGGCATGGTCACGCCCGGCAACTGGCTGATCCACGGCAATGCATACTGGGGCAAGGGCATCGGGCAGCAGTTCGGCGCCATTACCCAGTTCGGTGACATCTCGTCCAACGGGGCGTGGCTCCAGGTGGGCTACAACTTCACCAAGAACTGGAGCCTGTACGGCTTCTGCGGCTACGAGAACCCCAACGACCAGGACGTGCTGGACTGGGTCGGCGCAAACGGCCGCACCAAGAACCAGATGTACAACCTCCACCTTCGCTACGCCATCGGTCCCTACTGGTTCGGGCTCGAGTGGCTGCACGACAAGGTCGAGATCGGGACTCACGGAGATTCCGTGTCGGGCAACCAGCTCGCCGCGAGCTGGCGCTACGTGTTCTGAGGGGAACCGGTATCGAATAGAACTCATTGTTGTTCTCGATCCTCGCCGGGGAATCCACCCCGGCGAGGATCTCTCGGGTGCTAAAAGGAGGGCCCGTCTATGGCTCAATCCAATCAGACCGGAACCGAAGTTTCCGAAGCCCAGATTGCGGTGCACTGGAAAGAAGAGGAATGCTACGAACCTGCTTCCAGCTTCATCGCACAGGCCAACCTGACCGATGAGAACGTCCTCGAGCGGTACGGGCTGGATAACTTCCCCAACTGCTTCAAGGAGTACGCCGACCTGCTGGACTGGTACGAGTACTGGCACACCACGCTCGACCACAGCAAGCCGCCGTTTTGGAAGTGGTTCGTCGGTGGCAAGCTCAACGCGTGCTACAACTGCGTCGACCGCCACCTGCCGAAGTACAAGAACAAGACCGCCTTGCACTTCGTGCCGGAGCCCGAGAACGAGCGCATCGAGCACATCACCTACCAGGAGCTGTACGTCCGCGTCAACGAGTTCGCGGCTCTCCTGCGCGACTTCTGCGGCCTCAAGCGCGGTGACCGGGTCACGCTCCACATGCCGATGACGGCCGAGCTGCCCATCACCATGCTCGCGTGCGCGCGCCTGGGCGTGATCCACTCACAGGTGTTCTCCGGCTTCTCGGGCAAGGCCTGCGCCGACCGGATCGTGGACTCCCAGAGCCGGGTCCTGATCACCGAGGATGCCTACTACCGTGGCGGCAAGCTCATCGACCACAAGGAGAAGGCCGACATTGCCGTGGCCGCGGCCGAGGCAGAGGGCCAGAAGGTCGACAAGGTCCTCGTCTGGCAGCGCTACCCCGGCAAGGTCTCAGCCGCGACGCCGATGGTCGAGGGACGCGACTTCTTCGTCAACGACGTTCTCAAGAAATACCACCGTGCCCGCGTCGAGCCCGAGAAGATGTTGTCCGAGGAGATTCTGTTCCTGATGTACACCTCGGGCACCACGGGCAAGCCCAAGGGGGCGCAGCACTCCATCGGCGGCTACATGGCGTATGTCACCGGGACCTCGAAGTACATCCAGGACATCCATCCCGAGGACGTCTACTGGTGCATGGCCGACATCGGCTGGATCACCGGTCACTCGTACATCGTTTACGGTCCGCTGGCGCTGGCAGCATCGTCGGTCATGTTCGAAGGAGTGCCCACGCATCCCGATGCCGGCAGGCCTTGGCGGGTCGCCGAGGAGCTGGACGTCAACATCTTCCACACCTCGCCGACTGCCATCCGCGCCCTGCGCCGCGTAGGGCCGGACGAGCCAGCGAAGTACAACTACGACTTCAAGCACATGACCACCGTCGGCGAGCCGATCGAGCCGGAGGTGTGGCGCTGGTACTACAACGTCGTCGGCAAGAAGAAGGCCGTGATCGTCGACACCTGGTGGCAGACCGAGACCGGGGGTTTCCTTTGCTCCACGATCCCCGCCCTTCATGCCATGAAGCCGGGAAGCGCGGGCCCGGGAGTGCCAGGCATCCACCCGATCATCTTCGACGACGACGGCAAGCCGCTGCCCGCGGGCTGCGGCAAGGCCGGCAACATCTGCATCCAGAACCCGTGGCCGGGCCTGATGCAGACGATCTGGCATGACGATGACCGCTTCGTCAGTCAGTACTACCAGCGCTACTGCAAGAACCCCGACAGCAAGGACTGGCGGGACTGGCCCTACTTCGCCGGTGACGGCGCGGTGGAGGCGCCCGACGGCTACTTCCGTATCCTCGGTCGCATCGACGACGTCATCAACGTTGCCGGCCACCGTCTCGGCACCAAGGAGCTGGAGTCGGCGGCGCTGATGGTTCCGGAAGTCGGCGAGGCTGCGGTCGTGCCGGTCGCGGACCCCATCAAGGGGAAGGTCCCGCACGTGTTCGTCTCCCTCAAGCCGGGGATCCCGGCCAGCAAGGAGATCGAGCAAAAAATCACGGATATGCTCAACTCCGAGATCGGTCCCATCGCCAAGCCGGGACGGGTCTGGATCGTCCCCGACATGCCCAAGACTCGGTCGGGCAAGATCATGCGACGGGTCCTCGCGGCCGTTGCCAACAAGCAGGACACCGGGGATACGACGACCCTCGCCAACCCCGATGTCGTGGAGAAGATCAAGCAGCTTGCCTGATCGCTCATCTATCCACTCCAGGCCGGGCCCTCGGGGCCCGGCCCTTTTCTTCTCTCAGCCCGGATCCCTCATCGGTGACTGAGGTGACCGTCGGCGAACCATCGTCCGAAGCAGATCGCGGATCGATCGCCCGCGTGACATCAGCGGCCGAGGCGCACCAGGCTGATGACAGATCGCCTGCCTCGGTGGTACCGTTGAGGTCGGGGCATCATGTTCAGGGTCATTACCGAAGGCGCCGACTACAGAGAGCACGTTCTCCTCAAGGACGGGCAGGGAGTCCTCCTCCGGCCCGGCACCCCGGAAGACCTCCCCGCCGTGCGAAAGCTCTTCAAGGCAACCTCCAGCGACAGCCTCCGCATGCGCTTCATGGCCAGCGTCTCCGAGGTCCCGGAGTCCACCCTCCACGACATGTGCGGTGGCGACTTCTCCGAGCGGGGCTGCCTCCTCGTCATCATCGGCGAGGACGAAGACATGCGGGTCGCGGGGATCGGCAACTACATCGGTCTCGGCAACGGCAAGACGGCCGAGGTGGCATTTCTCGTGGCTGACGAGTATCAGGGACGCGGCATCAGCACACTGTTGCTCGAGCGCTTGGCCGGGCTGGCTGCCGCCCACGGCTACGTCGAGTTCGAGGCCGACGTCCTGTTCGAGAACCAGGCCATGATGAGTGTGTTCAAGAGCTCGGGCTTTGAGATCCACCGGGGCGTCGAGGACGGGGTGGTCCACGTCGAGCTGCCGGTTCGGGGCGCCTTCGCCGTTCACGAGCGTGGGGAGCTGCGCGAGCGGATCGCCGTCGCCAACTCCCTGGCCCCCCTGCTTCGCCCACGTACCGTCGCCGTCGTCGGCGCTTCGCGCGACCCTGCGAGCATCGGCAACCTGATCTTCCGCCACATTCTGCACGCACCGTTCCAGGGCACCGTCTATCCGATCAATCTCGAGGCCGAGTCGGTCCACGGCGTGCGCGCCTACCCGGCCCTGGACCAGCTCCCCGAGGTGGTCGATCTGGCGGTGGTGGCGGTACCGGCAAACAACGTGCTCAGTGTGGCTGAGGAGGCCGTCCGTGCCGGCGCCAAGGGTCTGGTGGTGGTCAGCGCCGGTTTCGCCGAGTCGGGGGAAGACGGCAGGGAGCGGGAGCGCCGACTGGTCGAGCTGGTGCGCGCCCACGGAGTGCGGCTGATCGGCCCCAACTGCCTGGGCGTCATCACGACCGACCCCGGAGTCCACCTCAACGCCAGCCTCGCACCCAGCATCCCACCGCTGGGGCGAGTGGGCTTCTTCTCACACTCCGGAGGGCTGGGCCTGGTTATCCTCGAACATGCCGCCCGACGCGGCATCGGCTTTTCGACCTTCGTCTCGGCCGGCAACCGTGCCGACGTCTCGGGCAACGACCTGCTCCAGTATTGGGAAGAGGACCCCGCCACCGACATGGCGCTGCTGTACCTGGAGACCTTCGGCAACCCGCGACGCTTCGTGCGCATTGCGCGCCGCTTTACGCGGCGCAAGCCGATCCTGTGCGTCAAGAGCGCCCGCAGCGCCGCCGGACAGCACTCTGCAGTCGGACGGTCCAAGGGAACTTTCGGCAGCGAGTCGGAGGTCGAGGCCCTCTTCCATCAGACCGGCCTGATCCGAGCCGGAACGCTCGACGAGCTGTTCGACGTCGCCGTGCTGCTCGCACACCAACCCTTGCCGCGAGGCAACCGCGTCGCGATCATCAGCAACTCCAGAGGCGTGGCAACGCTGCTCGCCGACGCCTGCGCCGCCAACGATCTCGACCTCTCGGGTCCGGGCATCGTCGACCTCGGTCCGATGGCCACTCCGCAGCAGTACGAGCAGACCGTCCGTGAGGCTCTCGAGCACGACCAAGTGGACGCGTTGCTCGTCACGTTCGCCTGCGTCGGAGAGTGCGAAGGCGAGCCCATCGCCAGGGCGATCCGCCAGGGATACGTCGCCGCCACCGAGGCGACCGGTGTTGGCAAACCGACGTTGCTCTGCCTGATGGGTTTCGAGGGTGCGCTCGGTGTGACACCGCCGGAAGGTGTGTCCGAGGAGCCCGAGGGACCGATCTTCCCGCTGTTTCTGTTCCCCGAGTCGGCGCCCCGCGCCCTGGCCAAGGTCGTGCGCTATGCCACGTTCCAACAGCGGAAGCTGGGCAAGCTCGTGTGGTACGAGGACGTGGACGCCGCGGCGGCCCGCCAGCAGGTTGCGGAATCACTCAAACAGACACCGGACGAGACCGGGCTGGTATGGGTCGAGGGCGAGCCGGCCGCCAGTCTCCTCGCTCACTTCGGCATCGCGGTTGGAAGCGCTCCGGAGGAGCCCGGGCTCGAGATCGCGCTGGCGATCCGTTCGAATCCATTCTTCGGTCCCATCATCGAGCTCACGAGCCCCGAGCGAGACCCAGTTGTGCGCATCACTCCTCTCACCGACGAGGATGTCGAGGACGCCGTCTCCAACGCCGGAGTTCCTTCCGCGTACTGCGCCCACGAGCTCCTGGGGCGGATCTCACAGCTGATCGAGGAGCTGCCGTGGATCGCGGCGATGAGGGCCGGGATCGTACCGCCGCCTGCCGGCGGACCCAGCTGCGCCATGATGATCGGAGTCCGCATCGGATTCGTTCCCTCACCGACCGCCGCCAGTCAGGAGAAGCCATGAGATCAGGAGGCGTCCATGCTCGTGCGTGAGATCATGCACCTCGACCCGATCATCGCCGGGCCCGCCACGACGTTGCAGGAAGCCTACGGCATCATGAACGGGCATCGGGTTCGTCACCTGCCGGTGGTCGAGGGCGACAGGGTCGTGGGAATCGTCACCGACCGCGACCTGCGCCTGGCGACGAGCGTCCTGAGCCCCACCCCCTTCCCAGCGGAGACGAGCCTCGATCGGGTGATGAAACAACCGGTCCATACTGCGGACCCTCTGGATCCGGTGGAAAACGCGGCACGGACGATGAGGGAGCTCAGGATCGGCTGTCTTCCCGTCATCGACGATGGATGTCTGGTGGGCATCGTCACCGGAATCGACCTGCTGGACGCCATGCTCAGGCTGACTGGTGTCTATCGGCCTTCCGGGCGGATCGAGGTACGCCTGCCCGATCGGCCGGGTGAGCTGGCTAAGTTGACCGGCATCCTCAGCATGCAACGGGTGAACATCCAGTCGATCCTCAGCTACCCGGACCCGAACGGCCACACGCGGCTGGTGCTGCGAGTCGGCTCGATCGACACACGACCCCTCGCATCCGCCCTGTGTCAGGCCGAGATCGAGGTTGTCTGGCCGCCGCAACACGCATGCCGGTAGCCATCTATCACCCGGAGTACGGGAAGTACGCGTTCGCGGGAGAGCACCCGTTCAGCCCGGTCCGCATCACGATGGTCCTCGACCTGCTGCGGTTGCTCGGCCATGAGATCAGACCCGTTCTTCCCGATCCCGCCACGACGGAGGAGCTCCTGACGGTTCACGCTCGGGAGTACCTGCGCGCGGTCGCCTCGGCCAGCTCCAACGGCGGCATGGCACGGACGGACTATGGCCTTGGCGCACCGGACAACCCGATCGTGGAAGGAATCGACCTCGGCGCCAGGCGCATGGTTGGCGGTACGCTCCTTGGCGCCCGCCTGATTGCCGACGGCAGCGCACAGCGGGTGCTGCAGCTCGGCGGCGGTCTCCACCACGCCATGCCGCAGCTGGCCTCGGGCTTTTGCATCTTCAACGACCTCGCCGTTGCGATCAACGAGCTGACTCGCCGCGGGCTCACGGTCGCCTACATCGACATCGATGTTCACCACGGCGACGGCGTGCAACAGATCCTGTACAACCGCGAACAGGTGCTCACACTCAGCCTCCACGAGTCGGGCGAGTACCTCTTCCCTGGCACCGGCGGCATCCACGAGCTGGGGCGGAGCATGGGCAGGGGCTTCAAGCTCAACCTGCCTCTCGAGCCCTTCACCGAGGGCGAGAGCTATCTCGAGGTTCTGGACACCGTCGCCGAGCCAGCCCTCGAGTACTTCAGGCCCGATGTCCTGGTCGTGCAGGCCGGGGCAGACGCCCACTTCTCGGACCCGCTGGCCGACCTGATGCTGACCACGCAGGACTACGAGCGCCTCTTCAGACGCCTGCTCGAGTACGCCGACGCCCACACCGAGGGTCGCATGCTGGTCACACTCGGCGGCGGGTACTCGATTCGCGCCACCCCTCGAATCTGGGCTCTCCTCTGCCTTACCCTCTTTGATCTCCCGGTTCCCAACGAACTTCCGGCACCTTGGCTCGAGCACTGGGGCGAGATACTCGGAGAGGACCCACCACAGACTCTGCACGACCCGATACCTGCGTTCGACCCGATTCCACGACGCGCCGAGATCGATCGTCACAACCGCCTGGTGGCAACACGCCTCCTCGACGCCGTCTCAATGCTCTGGCTGTAGAGATTCGGCCGGGAACCCGGCCGAATCTCTAGTAGTTGAAGCCGGAGCCGCCGATGAACTCACGCAGGATCGAGGTGTGAGGCACCTCGTCCGGGAAGATCGGCACGAACAACGACAGGAACTTCAACAGCCGATACGCCTCGGAATAGGCTCGGCTCGTTCTCGGCACCTGCAGCAGGAACCGCTCGGCGTACGTCTTGAGCACGGCCGGTTCGTAGACGAGCGCAGAGTTGAACATCACGTCCGCCTCCTCCTGGAACGGGAAGATCCAGCGCCCCTCTCCGCGGCGGACATGCTCCCACAGCTCGAGTGTTCTCTCTGCCGAAAAACCTCGAAAGAACCGGTCACGCACGATGCGCCGGATGAGCCGCGCGTCTGCCGTGAAGATCCGGTTGTGGTCGTCGATGGCCAGCTGCGTCAGGGCAGAGATGTAGATGCGGTACTTCTGGTCCCGCGCCACACTTTCGGTCAAGCGGTGGTTGAGGCCGTGGATCCCCTCAATGACCAGGACCTGACCTCTGTGCAGCTCAAGCGGCTTCCACTTCTCCTTCGGCTTGCGCCTGCCGGTCACGAAGTCATACTCAGGGGTCAGGACCTTCCCCCCTCTCAGGAGGTTTGCCAGCTGTGCATGAAACAGCTCGAGGTCGATCGATTCGAGGTTCTCGAAATCATGCCGGCCCTCGTCGTCCAGAGGCGTCTTGTCGCGGTCGACGTAGTAGTTGTCAAGGGACAGGGCGACCGGCTCGATCCCGTTGACCTGCAGCTGAATGCCGAGACGCTTGGCAAATGTGGTCTTCCCCGAGGAGGACGGTCCCGCTATCGCCACCAGGTGCACCCGGTCCGAGCGTCCGTAGATCTCATCGGCAATGCGGGCGATTTTCTTCTCGTGCAGCCCCTCGGAGATACGGATCAGGGAGGTGATCTCTCCGCTCAACGACAGGCGGTTGAGCTGTCCCACCTGGTGGACCCCGAGAAGCTCCTGCCAGTTCCTCGTCTCGACGTACGTCGCGTACAGCTTGGGACGAGCTGAGAAGCGGGGAAGCCGTTCCCGGTTGCCGCGTCGGGGGAAGCGCAGCACGAGGCCGTCGCCGTATGCCGTCACGCCGAAGGTCGGCAAGCAGCCGGTATGGGGTGCGTACGGGCTGTGCGCAATATCGATGAACCTCCCACAGCGGATCGTGTGTACCGTTGAGCTGCGGCGAGTCGACAGGAGGGCCAGCTTGTCCTCGCAGCCCCAGCCGCGAAAGACGTCCTCGATCTCCTCGATGGTCACGGTCTCGCGGATGAAGGGACGGCTCTCCTTGTGGATCTTCCGCATCCGTGTCTCGAGCCTGCGCGCCATGACCTTGAGGTCCGGCACGTCATCCCCTCTCACCTGGTAGTGGTAGCCGTTGCCGAGCGACTGGCCGATCGTGAGCCGCACCTTGGGGTAGAGGTCGAGGCAGGCATCATAGAACATCAGGCTCACCGACCGCTTGTAGACGAGCTCCCCTCCCCGGCTGCCGTAGTGCACGAGCTCGAGCTCCACCTTGCCGCGAAGCGGGAAGTCGAGCATCACCTGCCGCCGGTTGACGAGGGCGGCGAGCACGGTGTCGGGCAGCTCACCGTCCACCTGCCGGAGAAACTCGTCAACGCGGGTCCCCACCGGCACGCGGTGGACACTACCCGAGTACGAAACATCAACGTGGCTGTTGCTCAACCTCATCTCATACCCTTGCTGGCTCCCGCATCGCGCCTCCCGGGTCGGAATGTGCGGCCCGAGGCCGCAGGCGTCCCACGTTACCCCGTCCGGACCCTCACCTCAAGACGGAAGGGCGCTCCACCACCGCGGCGGAACCTCCTCGACAGATGACCGCTTACAATATGGCGGTATGAGAGCCATCCTCTTTGACTTCGACTACACCCTGGCAAACTCCGAGCGCGGGATCATCGAGTGTGTCAACTACGCGCTGGTCGAGCTGGGTCTGCGAGCCGCAGCTCCCGACTCCATTCGTGCCACCATTGGCTTGCCGCTAGAGGAGATGCTGGCTCGGCTGACGTCGCAGAACGGTCGCCTTGCGGCGAGCTTCCGCCGCCTCTTCATCTCCCGCGCGGACCAGGTCATGGTGGACTGCACCACCGTGTACCCTTGGGTTTCCCAGACCGCGCAGGCGCTCCGTGATGCCGGCCTCGACCTCGGCATCGTGTCGACCAAGCGGCGGCGACGCATCGAGGAGGTCCTCACTCGTGACGGACTGGAGGGTCTTTTCGGCGTCGTCGTCGGCAGCGACACGGTCCCCCGGCCGAAGCCGGCTCCCGACGGAATCATCCTCGCACTGGAGCGGCTCGGTATCGAGCGCCAAGAGGCTCTGTTCGTCGGCGACAGCGTCACCGATGCCGCGGCGGCCTGTCGGGCCTCCGTGACCTTCGTCGCCGTTCTCTCCGGCGCAACACCCCGCTCGGCGTTCCTCAACTACCCCTGCCGGGCGGTTCTGCAGGACGCCTCCGGCCTCCCTGCTCGGCCGGACCTCCTGACGTCCGGGAAAGCGTGACGCGGCACGCGGTTCGCCGGCCGCAGCGAACCGCGAGCGCATCACTCGGGTGGGCCGTCATCCAGAGAGTCGGCGTGGGCGGCGGCGAAGTCGCGCAGGGCCTCGAAGTGCTTCCAGTCCGACCGTGAGAGGTTTCCGATCAGCGCGTGCAGATCGCTGTTGACGCTGGCGAAGATGGATCGATGCAGGTGCTCAGCCGCATGCGACTCGATTCGCATTGCGAACACCAGCGCCTGCCCCAGAGACGGACGCTCCTCGCCGCTCCTGAAGGCGCGCATCCAGCCCTCGATCTCGTCAATGCCGGTGGCATCGATCTCCGGGTCCGTGAACGAGCTGGGGTCCGAGCGAACCAGCCGCTTTTGAAAGCGGACGAGCTCGGCATGGGAGGTCTCCTGCGCTTCCATCTGCCTGAAGAACGCCGCGGTCTCCTGGTCTTCTACAAACCGGTCGGCGAGCCACCGGTAGAGCTGTGCCATCTCTTGCTCAAGCTTCTCGAGACGCTTGAGGGCCGTCTGCAGGTCCATCTCGCGATCCTCCCTGGTTCTACGGTGACCGTCGCGTCGGGCCGGCAGTCTCATCAAGCGTGAGCTCGGCTGCCGGTGTTTCCCCAATTATACGCACTCCGGCCTCCCGGCTCGCTGCCAACCGCCAGCCGCCGGGTGGTACACTTTCACACCGCATGCCACTGCCTCTGTTCCGCTCGGATGCCAAGGAGGCTCTGAAGAAGCTCGCCAGCGGGGGCTACGCCTCGAGCGAGGAGCGCGACCAGCTGCTCAAGACGGTCACCGAATCCGAAGGGTTGAAGGCGCGGGATGTCGTCTGGATGCTGTTCCGGCCGGACCGCGCACTGCGCGAGGCAGCCCTCGAGATACTGCGACCGATCGCGGATGCCGCCCTGCTCGACATCTTCCTCGCCGAGAGCAGGAGGCAGCCAGATGCAGCCCTCCGGGCCGCCTCTCCGGCCCTTCTCGAGCTCGCCATTCCGGGCCTGGCCGGCAGACTACGCGAGCTGCTGCAGTCGGAAGACGAGGAGATCCGGACCACGGTGCGCAAGCTCGCTCTCGCAGCACCACCGTCACCCGATCTGGATCCGGTGCTGTGGGCGCTGGCCCGCGCCGGCTCGCACGAGGCTCGCCTCGGGGCCATCGATCGTCTCGCCGATCGGGAACCGACGGAGCAGGCGCTGCAACACTGGATGCAGCTGGCTCGCGAGGAGGACCGCGAGATCCGGGAGCGCGCGCTCGTCGTTCTCGCTGACCACGCCGCGGAGGAGGCCGTCGATCTGATCGTCGAGGAGCTGCCGAAAGCGAGCTACGCGACGCAGCAGCACCTCGTCGCCGCCCTGGCCCACACCGCCCGCGGCAGAGGACCGGACTTCGCCGATCGCCTTCTGCCCCTGATGGCCGCCGGTGACGCCGCAACCCGCACCGCAGTCCTCAAGATCCTGGTCGGGATGGAGAACCGAGCCGAGATCGTCAGGCGGTATCTCGGCTTTTCCAAAGGCCTGGCCGGGTGGGCGCGCGACCGGGCACTCGAGTCGATCAAGCAGTTCGGCGGCGATCTCATCGAGCCCACGATCGAGCTCCTCGCTCACCCCGACCCCGACATTCGCTCGGCCGCACTGGTGGTGGCGGGCTCATTCGATGACCCTCGCATCGTTCCGGCGACCATCGGCCTTCTCGAGGACCCGGACTGGTGGCTCCGTATCACGGCGGCGGAGACACTGGGGCGCCTGCGGGACCCCCGCGCGGTCGGGCCGCTGCTGAAGGTCCTCACGGACCCGGAGGCGCGGTGGGCGGCGGTGGAGGCGTTGGGCAAGATCGGTGATCCGCATGCGCTCCCAGCGATGGCGCAGCTTCTCAAGGACCCCTCCCCCGAGGTTCGCATCGAGGTTCTCCTGGCCTTCAAGGAGTTCCAGCACCCCAAGATCATGACCGCCCTGTTGCAGGTGGCGGAGACCGACCCGGATCGGATCGTCCGCGCACGCGCGCTGGAGATAGCGGAGCACGTGGCACTTCGAGACGAGACTGAGATTGCCAACGCCAACGTGCTGCGTGAGAAGGCCCTGACGGCGACGGTGGCCCAGGACGAGCCACAGCTCCACTCCCTGCTCGCCGCAACTCGCAACCAGGGCGCATCGGACCTCCACCTGTCGGTCTCCGAGCCCCCCGTGATCCGGGTTGCGGGCGAGCTCGTCTCCGTTCGCGGCGAGCCGTTTGCCGCAGAGCAGACGGAACGCATGCTGCGCGAAATCCTGACCGACGAGCAGTGGCAACGCCTGGGCCGGGAGCAGCAGCTCGACATGTGCTACTACGTGCCCAAGGCGGGCCGCTACCGGGCCAATGTGTTCCTCGATCAGAGAGGCTACAACGCGGCCTTTCGCGTCATCCCAGAGAAGCCGCCGACCATCACCGAGGTCGGTCTACCGCCGCATCTTTCGGAGATCGCCTCCTACCACCAAGGACTGGTGCTGATCTGTGGACCCGCCGGGAGTGGTAAGTCCACGACGCTGGCGGCCCTGGTCAACCTGTTCAACGAGACCCGCCACGATCACATCATCACCCTCGAGGACCCGGTTGAGTTCGTACATCCTTTCAAGAGCTGTCTCGTCAACCAAAGGGAGGTCGGCACCCACTCCGAGTCATACTCGCGGGCCCTGCGCGCCGCGCTGCGGGAGGATCCGGACGTCATCGTCATCGGTGACCTGCGGGACAACGAGTCCGTTTCCCTCGCTCTGACCGCCGCCGAGACCGGGCACATCGTCCTCGCAACCATGAATGCGACGACCGCCGACAGGGCCGTCGAACGTCTTCTGTCCAGCTTCCCGGCCGCCGAGCAGCCACAGGTCAGGGCCGCGCTGTCCGAGTCCCTGAGGTTCGTGATCGCGCAGCGGCTGCTGCCGGCCGTCACCAGCGGACGCCTGGTAGCGGGCTTCGAGATCCTGAAGGGCACCCTGCCCGTCGCCAACATGATCCGCGACAGGAAGACCTCGCAGCTCCGCTCGGTGCTACAGACCGGCCGTGAGTCCGGGATGCAGACGTTCGACGAGGCGCTCAAGGTTCTCCTACGCAAAGAGCTGATCGGCGCCGAGACCGCCTACATGGCGGCCAGCTCCAAGAAGGATTTCGAGGCCCTGGTCCCCGACGAGTTCCTCGAGGAAGGGACCTTCCTGTGAGCACGGCCGGCATCCACCGGCTCGACCGCTTCCTGAGGCTCATGAACGACCGCGGGGCCTCCGACCTCCACATCGCGGTGGGAAGGCCGCCAATGCTGAGAGTCTCCGGTTCACTGGAACAGATCCGGTACCGGACGATCACAGAAGGCGACTACGAAGGTCTTATGAAGCCCATTTCACCGCCCCACCGCTGGCAGGAGTTCGAGTCCACCGGCGATACCGACTTCGCCTACGAGCTGCCCGAGGTTGCGCGCTTCAGAGTTAACCTGTTCCGCCAGCAGCGGGGCTCCGGCGCCGTGCTGAGGGTGATCCCATCGAAGATCATGACCATCGAGCAGCTGGCCCTGCCGCCGGCCGTCCGACGGGTGGCCGAGGTGAGCGGAGGACTGGTACTGGTCACCGGGCCGACAGGCTCCGGCAAGTCAACCACCCTGGCAGCGATCATCGACCTCATCAACAGGACCAAGCGGTACCACATCATCACGATCGAGGATCCGATCGAGTTCGTTCATCAGAACGCCAGATGTCTGATCCACCAGCGAGAGGTGGGATCTCACGCCCCCGGCTTCTCGGCCGCCCTCCGTGCCGCTGCGCGCGAGGACCCGGATCTCATCCTGGTCGGTGAGATGCGGGACCTGGAGACGATCTCCATGGCACTGGAGGCCGCCGCGAAGGGCACCATCGTGTTTGGCACCCTGCACACCAACAACGCCGTCAAGACCGTCGACAGGATCGTCAACGTCTTCCCTGCCGGCGAGCAGGAGGGAGCCCGCCACCTTCTCGGAGACACGCTCCGCGCCGTCGTCGCCCAGCAGCTGCTGCCGAGGATCGGCGGTGGCCGCGTGGCGGCGATCGAGATTCTGTTCACCTCGCCGGCGATCGCGAACATGATTCGCGAGGCGAAGAGCTCACAGATCACCTCCGCCATTCAGACCGGCGTCCAACTGGGCATGGTCGACATGGATACGTCGATCCGCCGCCTCTACGAAGAAGGCACCGTTTCCGCGCGGGCGGCCTACGACAAGGCGATCGACAAGGAGCTGTTTCGCGACATCATCGGCGATACCCCCGCCGGCGACCCAGACTGACCCGCACTCGAAGGGGAACTCACCCGGACCACTCACCCGCTGCCGACTGCGACCGGCGATGCGCAAGACATGGTGCCGACGTCTTTCGCGAGGGTGGAGGGAGGTTCCTCTGAGACTTCGGCGACCGTCTGGGGCGCGCCCCAAGTACGTGCTCCGGGTGGATGGGGGGCGTTTCGCGTCTTAGGTCTCGCGTCCAGCACTCCGGGGCGGGCGCGGACCCTCCCCAGGAACGGGCCCGCGGCGGGGCGGGGACGGAGCGGAAGGAGGCGAGCGGCCATCCCGCCGCGGGCGGCGGGGGGACCTGGCGCAGGAGGCTTGGCCCGAGCTCTGGTGAGGGTAAGCCTACGAGCACGGTTTCCCCGGTGTCAGCGGCGGGTGCAGCCGTGAGCCGACGCGCCGGTCCGTTCCCGCCCCGGCGGCCCGCGCAGCGGGCTGCGGGCGCAAGCCCGCACGGGACAAGCGATGGCGCAGCACCTCTCCAAGCGGGATCGCGCAGGGCGTTCTCCTCGCGCCTCGCCGCCAGCGAGCAAGGAGTCGTTGACCTCGTGGTCGCGATGACGTAGCGAGTGCAGGGGCGGGGGGCGAGAGGGCGCATCTGCGCGATCCCTCCCCTAACAAGAAGGGAGGGGGGCTCGCAACCTCTCGGAGAACCTGGGAGGCAGATCCGAGCGCAGCGGCCCCTCGTGGCCGGCAGGACGGACCGAGGCTTGCCTCGAGGACGGACTGACGGTCCCCGAGGGGTGCGGCCGTCGGCCGCGGATCTGCCGTGCCGGGGATCATCTACTCGCGATCTTCTACAACCGACCACGAGGCTCCCCCGGTGTGTTTCCCCGTGTCCTCGATACCTCTGTGGCTCGTCCCCTCTCGGTCGCTCGAGCCAGCGCGATGGTCAGAGCCGGGCGGAGGGCCGCTGCTCTTCCGCGACGTTTTCGATCTCGTCCAACCACCGGCTCAGGCAGCGCCCGAGAATCTCCTCTGCCCGAGATGCATCGAGGCGGTACTTCTCCGGAATGAACCCGAGATCGGCGAGCACGATGCCATCACCGACGGTGGCGAACGGACAGGCGGCGAGAATCTCCGGCGACAGATGGATGAGGTGGCACGCGGCCCTCGTCAGGCGCGGCTTCAGGCCCTTCAGCTTCATGCCCTGGACGGTGTAGTTGGAGGCCACGAGCTGCAGGCGCCTCCGCACAGCATCTGTAAGCTCAAGGTTGCGCAACCAGTAGTAGGGTCCGACCAGCGTCGCGACTCCGGCCTCGGGGTCCGCACAGCCGGCGCGCAGCTGCCGCTCGATCACCTCGCCGATGCCTTTCTCGGTCTCGAGTGGAACCAGGCAAGAGGCCTCACCACCCGGCTGCTGCGTCTCCTCGAATGCAGACACCGCAGCCGGCAGGGTCAGCAGGCGACATCCCTCGCACCTGTCACAGAAGGGTCCGTCGGGAAAGGTCGGGTCAACCTCTCCCGCCTCCTTGACATAGACCAGCTGCAGGCAGCGGCGACCTTCCTTGGCGATGAGCTCCATTGCCGCACCGCGGCCGTGCGCCGCCGCCAGGTCTTCGAGCCGATCGATCTCCGCCTCGTTGATGAACGCCACCTCGGCCGCCTGGACGATGTGGTCCACGGCGACCACCTGCAGCCGGTGTTGCGCCGGATCGATGGGCGGGTGCTCCCCGTGCCACTCGTCGAAAGTGAGCACCTGGAGCTCGAGCTTCAGGGCGTCTGGAAACCGCTCCACCCCCTGATCACCGTACAAATTCTCCGTCGGGATGATCACCGTCATGCAACCGGACTCGGCGGCCGTCTCCAGCTTGACGTCGAGGCCACCGATCCTGGTGATCCGTCCGTGGGTGTCGATCTCGCCGGTCATGGCCACGTCCCGCCGGATTGCCCTCCCCGACAGTAGGGAGGCAAGCGCCAGGGCGATGGCGCCGCCGGCCGACGGCCCGTCCTTCCGTGTCGAGGCACCGAGAAAGTGCAGGTGGATCGGTTGGTCGAACTGCGCCGGGTCGACCCCGAGCTCGGTCGATGACTGCAGGATCGCGGTCAGGGCCACCGTTCGGCTTTCGTCCATGACCTTCTCGATGTTGCCGGTAGCGTGGATGACGCTGAGTGCTCCCCGGTGGTCGCCGGTCGAGGAACCGGGGATCCGGGTTGCCTGGATGGGAATGATCGAGCCGATACCCCGCTCGACATTGACACCCAGCGCCAGCATCTCACCGACGCGATCGTCCGTGGCGATGGACCGCACCGGCGTCGGCTCCTCCAGGCTGTGCTTGATCACGTCGTGGGTCAGGACCACCGGACCGCGGCCCGCCAGCACCTCCGTGCGGTGGAGGCGAAGGAACAGGGTTCTCAGCGTGCGCTCCAGCTGCCGCACGCCTGCTTCATGGGTATAGGTCGTGATGATGTGACGCAGCAGCTCGTCCCGCTGCTCAGGCGGGAAGTCGAGCTGGTCCTCGGCAACATCGTACCGTTCGCGGACGCGCGGGATCAGGTACTTCTCGGCGATCGCGAGCTTCTCCTCGACCGCGTACCGGTCCAGGTAGACGACCTCACACCGGTCCGCCACCGGCGCCGGCACCGTCTCCAGGGTGTTGGCGGTGAGGACAAAGTGGCAGTTGGAGAGATCAATGTCGACCGAGGTCGTGATGTACTTGTCGTGGAAGAGGTGGTTCTGCTCCGGATCCAGGATCTCGAGCAGGGTTGCAACCGCAAACGCCTCGGTCTTGTCGGCCTCGTCGAGGATGAACATCCCGTTCATGACCTGCATCCGGATCAGCCCCTGCAGGATCGCACCTGGCTTGGAGCCCTCGTAGGTGAAGCCGTGCCCCCTCAGGTCCGACTCGTCGCGCATCCCGCCCAGAGATACCTTGTGGTATGGAATACGCAAGTTACTGGCCGCGGAGATGGCGAGTGATGTCTTGCCGACTCCCGGTGGGCCCACGAACAGAAACGCACTGCCCGTCCGTTGCCAGCGAGAGGCTTCCTCCTCGCTGAACCTGCGGTAGCGCCAGATCAGGTTGGTGAAGAAGTCGGCCAGCAGCTCCTTTGGCCGCGCCAGGCCGTAGTGGCTGGCGTCGAGCCCGGAAACGAACTGCTCCGGCGAGACGTCGATCCGGGCCAGCCGGCCCCAGGGAATGGCGATCAGGGTCTCGATGAGCTCTGTGTACTTGGCGCTGCTGCCACCGTGCAGGGCGCCGCGGTTGCGGTCGATCAGGCCGAACACGGCAGCTGGGACCCTCGGGTCGGAACGCAGGCCCTCGATGCGGTCCTTCAACGAGGTGCCCGCGAGCGGCTCGCCCGCGAGACGGGGATGCACCGGCAACCCCTCCCCGCTTGGTCTTTCGGTCTCGAGCTGGGCCGCCGTCTTGGCCACTCTGTCCGCAATCGCATCGACCACGGCCTCGGAATCCTGTCCCTCGACCGGCGGCACCTCGAGCTCGGCCATCAATGCGGCGCGACCATACCGTTCGACAAGGCCGGCGATCGTCTCGCGGCCGACCTCGCGCCTGCGGCCGAGCAGGTAGGCGAGAAGCCTCACGGCGGCCTGCAGGCGGCGCCCGCGACGAGCCATCGAACCCTCGCCCTCGAGGGCCGTCCCCAGGCACCGACCCAGAACCTCGGCCAGAAACCGGTCTCCCATGACCGGCGCCGCCTGCCGGAGCAGGTCCGCAGGCAGCTGTGCCGCATCGTCGGCGACCGAGGAGACAACCTCCCCGAGCCCTGTCTCCAGGGGCTCCTCCCGCGCCGCCATCTCGAAGAGCCGCAGATAGGAGGTTCCGGAGATACCGCTCGTTTCGCCGGCCAGAGCCCGACAGAGGCTTCGGTAGTAGGTCGGATCGAGCTCCTTCCGGTCCATCGCGAACGCGACATCGGTGGCCAGTACCGCGCCCTCCTCCAGCTCGGGACGCAGCATGTGCTCGATCTCGTGTCGGAGGAGAAACTCGGCCAGTGCCACCGCCTCCCGCTGCTCCTCGCTGGCGTCCGCCAGCCGCGTCGACAGCTCGCTCGGCGCCATAAAGACCAGGTAGTCGAACACGCGCTCGTTGAGGTGCACGGTCCACCCATCCAGGCTCCCGGTCACGACACTGGCGAGACGGATCTCGGAGGCCGGATCCTCGAGCCTGGAGATCCCGTGCCGTTCCGCCACCCGCGCCATCCGCACGGCATCGGTCATCCGTCGTTTGAAGTACGGGAGCACCCGGCGCGCGATGATGACGTTCAGGAGCCCGGCCAGCACGTGAGCTTGTGCCTCGTCGGGCAGTGGCAGGCCCGCCAGCTTCCCACGGTCCAGGCTCAAAGGCAGCATGACGACCTCCCACCGACCACAACGGCACGGCCCCGGTTACGCAACCCGCGACTCCCGGATCTCACCGCCTCACCCTCGTCCCTCCATCATAGCCCGCGCTCGCCGGCGCGGGATATCGGCGAGCGAACGATAGCTTGGGAACCGCCCCGCTTTGGGCGCCGGCTTGAGTGTTGATGAGGCCTGATTGTGAACCGCGAAGCCGCCAAGTACGCCAAGCTTGACAAGAAGATGTCTTCCTATCTTTGCGTTCTTCACACCTTGGCGGCTTCATCGCTGCTCCACCAGGATTTTGGGTGCACGGAGACAACGTGTCTCAAGGGGATACGCAGGATGCGCTACCCTAGTCGCCAATGGCTGCCAAGACCGTCCTCCTCCTCATTCTCGCGGCCGCGGCCGTGGCCGCGGCCGTGCTGATCGGGCGCAGGCTCTGGTGGCAACGCCGAGCAGAGGCGTGGCAGCGTGCGGCCGGCCGGCTCGGACTGGCATGGAACCTGACGCCCACACTCACGCCCGAGGCCAACGCTCTCCACACCTTCAGTCGCGGCCACAATCACCGGATGCGGGCCGGAGTTGAAGGGACAGCTTGGGACGCCACTGTTCTGCTGGCGGACTACCAGTACACCGTCGGTTATGGCCGCAACCGCTCGGTCCACCGCCAGACGGTGTGTGTGCTGCGGGGCGAAGAGCTCAACCTGCCAAACTTCTTCATGCGCCCCGAGCGAGCCCTGATCGACCGCATCGGCGAGCTGTTCGGAGTCAAGGACTTCGACTTCGACGACGACCCCGCGTATTCGCGGGCGTTCGTACTGGCCGGAGACGACGAGGAGGCGGTACGTGCCACATTCAACCCCTCGGTGCGATCCCGGTTGATGCACCTCGGCGAGCCGCGCCTCCGCCTCGAGGGAAGCGGCCGGACGCTCGTCGTCCACCACGGCCACCTCGTCGATCCGGCCAACGCAGGCGAGCTCCAGCAGCAGGCGGTGGATGTCGCCGCCATGCTGCGAAACTGAGACGCCCAGTCCGTACCGATGGCTCCCGCGCGCGGTCAGCCCACCAGCTCGGCAAATGAAGGAGGGCCGGCCGGATCGCCGAGCTCGGTGAGGGCTTGGTCCTGGTACGCGTGGCACAGATCGAGTGAGAAGCGGTCCCAATCACGGCAGATCTGCAACGTCTCCGGGTCCGCAGACACCAGGCTGGGATGCCGCATCAGCCGGCCGAGCTCGACGGCCATCGGCTCTGCGGCAGCGCCCGCGCCGGCCAGCAGATCACGGCAGAATTCCTCGGGCGAGTACCACTCTCGCACCCGCGACAGATCGCGGTGGATCTGTGTCAGCAGGACGTTGCGCGGCCCCTCCCAGAGCTCCATGATGAAGGCGTCTCGCAGCAGGCGCGGCAGCGCGCTGAAGTCCTCCATGATGCCGTGACCCCCGAACAGCGAGATGGCGAGGCGGATCAGGCCGGGTGCATCGTAGGCGACGGTGATCTTCTGCAGGAGGATCAGCTCGCGCAAACGGAACCGGCGTTTGCGCTCGTCGATGTCCTGGATCTGCCCGAGCTCCCCGAGACCAGCGGGCAGCCGCTCCCCGAGAGCCAGCAGCTCACCGTACATCTTGAAGACGCCGGCCGCGGCCCGGCGGGCGCCGTGGTTCAGGTCGGCGAGCTGGTTTGCCGCCAGCGGGAACTGCGCCACAGGGGAGCCGAAGGCCCTGCGAAACTGCGCGTACCAGGTCGCTTCCCGGGCCGCGCGGAGCATGGCCGCCGCCATCCCGAAGGCAACGTGAAGGCGGGAAAGCGTGAGGGTTACCGCCACGATATTGGCCAGCCCCTTCTCCAACGGGCCCACCGGGTAGGCAACGGCGCCGTTGTAGGTCATCTCGGCGGTGGGCAGCTCCGCCGTGCCCAGCTTCTGCTTCAGGCGGTCGATCGTGTAGCCGTTGCGCGGACCGTGCCGCCCCTCCTGCGAAAGGTAGGAGGGCACGACGAACACGGCCACCCGGTCCGCTGACGCCGTTCCCGTCGGCTTCGCCGTCACCAGCGCCACGTCCGCCTGCGTCGCCGAGCAGAAGAACTTCTTGCCGTACAGGTGCCAGCTCCCCTGCTCGTGGACCGCCTCGACCAGGTTGGCGGCGACGTCGCTGCCCCCCTGGATCTCGGTGATGAACTGCGCGCCGCGCCCGTAGACTCTCTCGTCCCCCCGCACCACGCCGTCGCGCACGAAACCCAGCAGCGCCCGGGCCTCGGGACCCAGCGCGTGCTCGTCGGCGCTGCCCCGGCCGGGCTCGTACTTCTCCATCAGCGCGATCATGCCCTGCGTGCAGGCGACGGGACACATGACCCCGAACTCGCCGTTCTGGTACAGCAGGAACATCTTTGCGAAGCGGCTCCAGGGCGTGTTGCGAGCCGGATCGAACAGACCGAGGTCGAAAACCTCCCGCTCCAGCTGCTCGGTCTCCGCACACCGCTCGATGGCATCGACTCGATGGTTGAAGGCGTCGAAGTGCTTCACGTGGGTGACCTTGATGCGGTTTTCGAGCGAACCGGCCTCATCCGCTAGATCCCGGTGCGCGAAGGAGACGCGCGCGGAGAGCTCCCTCAAAGCCTCGTCGAGCGCGGGGGCTTCGTCCCCCGTATGGTGGCGGACAAGCGCCTGAAAGAGAGGATCGCCGCCGTAGTAGTCGAATCGACGCCGTGCTGCGACGTAGTCATCGAACGAGTACGGGTTGTTCCGATCTCCCCTGGTGTCCATCGGTCATGTCCTTTCTGCTTCGGCGCTATCGCACATTTCAGGAAGACCTCAACCGTCCGAAGGAGGCTCGACCTCGCGCCCACGGTCTCCCCAGGCCGCCAGGAAACGAGAAACGAACTCCAGCGGGTTGTGAGCCGGCCCCAGCTCGCGGGCCAACGCGCTGGCAATGGCGGTGACCGCCCACAGCCGTTCCGCGGCCGGTCCCCGCGCCCGCACCTGTGCCGGGTGGGCGCGGTTGAGGGCGAGGACGCCGCCCTCCATCCACGACATCTCCTCCCGCCGCCCGGGCTCCTCCACCCAGGCCAGGCGGAGGCCCGGCTTGCGGCGGCGCACCGTTCGCTCAGCGGCGCCGACCTCTCCTTCTCGTGACGGATCCGCCGTCGAGTCCGGGCCCTGAGCCGGCCGTGTCTCGGGCTCCTCGCCGGCGCCCGGCTCGAGCCCGGGGAGCAGGCCCTGCTCCGGCGCTACCGGGTCGTCCGCAGCGCCCTCCCCCTCTCCCGCGGCAACCAGAGCGGCCGCCTGCTCCCATTCCCGCCGTCTCTCGAGCAGCGGCTCGAGCTCGGGGAAGCCCTCGAGGATGCGATCGAGGACGCGTCCCACCTCACGCTCCACCGGACGAAGATCGCGGGGACGCGACTGTCGGCCCGGCAGCTCGCCGAGATCGCCGAGCAGGCCTGCAACCGTCTCCTGAACCTGCTTGCGCACCTTGTAGAACCTCTGCAGGCTGGCGGCATCACGTAGGAAGTCGGCCTTGTTGGTGGTCAGCAGAGCTACCAGGGACGGCACCTCGACGATTCCCGACACCAGCTCCGGGTGCTCCGGGGCGATCCCGAGCCACTCCCACCCCCGCTTGACAACCTTGCCCAGCACCGACACGCCGAGACCCCGCCGCTCCTCGGGAAGCTCGCCGTCGCCGACGGTCAGCTTGACCATCCCCAGGGCCTTGCCGCGACCCGGGCGCACCTCTCCCGCGAGCGACTCAACTCCCGCGGGCGCCCGGGGCGTCAAGGAGCTGCCGTCGATGGTGAAGCGGACCCCTCCGGGGTAGTAGAGAAAGAGATAGCGGCTGACGTCCGGATCGAGGAGGCTCTCGAAGTGGTCGCGCAGAATCCGCGCGACCTCCTCGGGGTCGAGGAGCGGGTCGTCCAACCGGTGCGGATAGAGCGCAACAGCCGTACCGGAGGCGCCGTCGAGGAGCCCTGGAGGCTCGATCTCGCGCCATGGCGCCACGCTCGTGGACTCGAGCCACCAGCGGGTAGCGCCGTGGAAGCCTCCGTGGTTGGTCTCGGTGACCACCTCACGGCACAGCAGCAGGGACAGCTTGGCGCCGACGCCGGCAAACCCGATGCCCTGTCCGCGTACCTTCGACGTCGAGGCGATATCGTGATATGTCTCGAAGCCCTTTCGCCCCATCCCCGATCCATCGTCGGCGAAGACCAGCCGCGGTGGATCGAAGGCGAGGTCGATACGGATCTTGCCGGCGCCAGAGTCGAGGGCGTTGGCCACCAGCTCGGTGACCACCGCCTCGTGCACGGGGAACGGATAGGCATCGCGGATGTCCTCGAGGAGGTGGCGGAGGTTGACGCGGGTCTGGCCCACGGAACGATGGTACAGGAGGCGCGAGGAATCACCCCCCACCCGCTGCGGAGGACCGAGACCCAGCTCGCTCATGAACCACGCCGGCCACTCATGAGCTACAACCGCCCTTCATCGTCCGGAACGGCGGTTCATGCCGGGATGTGGCTCGTGCGGCGTCGCATGGAGGCCGCTCCGATCGAATCCGGCCCCCACGATTACCTGCCGATGCCGTAGTCCTCGCCGTAGTTGCTGGAACCGCCCCACATCGTCCCGTGCTCGAGGTCGAAGAGGATGGCGTTGATCGGGCCCGAGGTTCGCTCGGCGTACACCATGCTGTACCCCATCTGGTGAAGCCTGCCCCGCACCCATGGCGGCACCTCGTCGTTGAGCAGCACCTTGCTCGGGATCGACTCATGCTCACCGAACGAGCTGTGCATCTGGTAGCTGTTGAAGTTGGCCGCCTCGGCCGCCTGCTGCACCGTCATTCCGAACTCGACGACGTCGAGGAAGAACTGCAGCAAGTTCTGGTCCTGCGTGTCGCCGCCCTGAACCGCGAACGCGAGGAACGGCTTGCCGCCCTTCAACGCCAGCGTCGGCGTCAGCGTCACGCGCGGGCGCTTGCCCGGCTCGACAACGTTGTACGGATTCTCGGCCGGGTCGAGGACGAACGACTGCATGCGCTCGCTCAGTCCGACGCCGGTATGGCCGGCGATCACCGCCGGGATCCACCCTCCGCTTGGCGTCACCGAGACGACCCAGCCGTCGGAGTCTGCGGCCTCGACCGACGTCGTCCCTGCCGTAAACGTCTCGCGGAAGCGCGCCAGGTCCGCGGCCCCGAGCGACGCCACGAGCTCCCGGTTCCGGCGGCTCGGCGGCTCGGCCGCCGCCGACTTCCAGCTAGCGAGCAGACCGCTGAACGGGTTGGCCCCACCCTGGAACGGGTACGGGTCGCCGGGAGTGATGTCCGGACTGGCGTGATCGGGGTCGATGAGCTTGGCCCGCTCTCTCGCGTAGGCCTTGGACAGCAGCCCCACAACCGGCTCCTCGGGCGGGAAGTACGGATCGCCGTAGTAGAAGTCCCGGTCGGCGAAGGCCAGGCTCATCGCCTGGTAAACGGTGTTGATGTAGCGCGCCGTGTCGTACCCCATCGACTTGAGGTCGAAACCCTCGAGGATGTTGAGTGCCTGCAGCATCGCGGGCCCCTGCGTCCACACGGTGAGCTTGTAGACGTCGATCCCGTGGTAGCTGGTTGTGACCGGCTCCTCGATCTTGACGTGCCAGTTGGCAAGGTCCTCAGTCGTGATCAGCCCGCCCTGCTCCTGCGTGCTCCTCGCGATCTCCTTCGCGATGTCGCCCTTGTAGAAGCGGTCGTAGGCAGCGTAGATCGCTTGCTTGCGGGATTTCCCCTGCGCGAGCGCCTCCTGCTCGGTGTCCACGAGCTTGCGCAGCGTGGCGGCGAGGTCGGGCTGGCGGAACATCTCGCCCGGCTCGGGCCCCTCGCGCCGGGAGCCCGCCACGTCCCCCACCGGGCGATCGTGCGCCGGCGTCGGTCCGCTGTCGCTCTTTCCGGCAGCCGCCGCAGCCTTGCCCGGAGACTCATGCTCCTTGCGGTGGACCAGGAACACGGCTCGCGAGTACGGCCACTCCTCGATCCACTTCTTCTGCCGCTCGATGGTGTTGGCGGCCTGGGCCTCGATCGGGTAGCCGTCGGCCATGTCGATCGCCGGCTGGAGCACCTCCTTGAGCGACAGCCTGCCGTACTCGGCCAGCATCACCAGGATGCCGCCGGGGGTGCCCGGCGTCACCGCCGCCAACGGGCCGTACTCGGGCGGGTACTTCATCTCCCTGCTCTTGAAGAGCTCGGGGGTCGCACCGGTCGGCGCAACGCCGAGCGCGTCGATGCCGATCACCTTGCCGGTCTTCGGGTTGTAGATCAGCGCCTGGGTCTCGCCGCCCCAGCCCAGCGTGTCCCACATCGTGCAGCCCGCCGCGATCATCGCCACCGCCGCGTCGACCGCGTTGCCACCCTTCTGGAAGATCATCGCCCCGGCCGTGGCCGACAGCGGCTTGCCCGTGATCGCCAGCCACCGCTTGGCGTGCAGGGCCGGCTTTTCGGTCCGCATCTGGGCAAACCCCGGCGCCGCCGCCAGGATCAGGAGCACGGTAAGAAGCCGTCTGTTCATGGGTGCCTCCGACTTCAGAGTCTACCCGAAGCGGGCTGCGAGGGCGGAGCCACGGCTCACGCCGAGCGCCCCGCACACCTGGAGGGCGTAGAATCCGTTCATGAGACACCTGAGGTTCTTGCTCTGTATCGCCGCCCTGCTCGCCGTCACCATGCCTGCCGGCGCCGGGGAGCCGCAGTACTTCACGCTGCACGATCTTGGGAACGGGGTCTACGCGGCCGTCGCCAAGCCGGGCAGCGGCGCCGGATCGAACTCCGGCTTCGTCATCGGCGACGACGGTGTGGCCGTGATCGACACTTTCCAGAAGCCGGCGGCGGCAGAGGAGCTGCTGGCGACAATTCACGGCCTGACCCAACAGCCGGTGCGCTTCGTGGTCAACACCCACTACCACATCGATCACGTGGCCGGGAACGGCGTCTACCACGACGCCGGCGCGGTCCTGGTGGCGCAGAAGAACGTCCGCGCCTGGGAGCGCAGCGAGAACCTCAAGTTCTGGGGCGACAGCATTCCCCCCAAGGCCAAGGCGATGGTCGAGTCGCTGGTGCTTCCGGATCTCCTCTACGACGGCAGCCTCGACCTGTACCTCGGCTCGCGCAAGCTCGAGGTGCGGTCGCTGCCCGGCCACACCGGCAGCGACTCGGTCGTGGTGGTCCCCGATGCCAACATCGTCTTCTGCGGCGACCTGTTCTGGAACCATACCCTGCCCAACACCATCGACGCCCGGGTCGGCAAGTGGGTGGTGAGCGACGACCGGTTGCTCACCCAGCATCCGCTCGCCACCTTCGTTCCCGGTCACGGCGAGGTCGGGAAGGCGGCGGACGTACGCGCTCTCCGAGACTACCTCGAGGCCCTGCGCGTCGACGTGGCTCGAGCCCGTGCCGCGGGCCAGGAGGGAGAGCAGCTGGTGACCGCGGTCGAGACCCAGCTCAAGCCCGCCTATGGCGACTGGGCCTGGTACTCACACTTCATCAAGAACAACATCACCCAGGAGGCGGCCGAGCTCGCCGGCACCAAGCGGTTCCCGGGAGAGCCCCA
>Ga0315535_1000250_pt1 | contig 37369 bp, 18 predicted proteins | sample SalMarSW160220MG_2_FD_203092 | JGI IMG/M metagenome (GOLD analysis project Ga0315535, IMG submission 203092) | Salt marsh sediment microbial communities from the Plum Island Ecosystem LTER, Massachusetts, United States - Salt Marsh Sediment SW1602-20 ... | reverse complement strand
ATATCCTGCCAACCATGCAGCAGGGAGCTGTCCTGCCAGGTAAACCTGTATGAGCCGTCCCCTCCTGCCAGCAGGTTGTCCCCGTTGATACGCAATGGTCTCGTTCCGGTGCATATACCCTGATCGGCGGATATGCTTATATTAACAAGGGCAGGCAAGACAATGACCCTAACAAGGTTACTACTGACCGTCGCTCTCGCATTTACAGCCGGGGAGCTCACATCTCGCCTGAACCATGTGGTTGCTGTCAGGTTACCAGGATCATACTGCGTTTCCATCCCTGCCACCGGTGTCCAGTCCGATTCACTTGGAACATCTGCAGTTGCCTTATACCAGCTAAATGAGTATCCGTCAGCCGGGTTGGCACTTCCTCCTGCAGGTACAGTACCATCTATGGCTGAAGATACCTGGCCAGTATAGATTGTATCAAGAGCTGTATTGCTCAGGGATATAGAATTGATAATCGGTGCATCCACGGTTATCATCACCGGGTTACTCGTATCGGCACATGCCGAGGAGTTTATTATCCTCATGAACGATGATGTCCATCGCAAATTGGGCGGTTGATAATCGGGCTGGTCTATGGCCCCTGGTCCGGGTGCTAACGGGTAGGTGGTAATAGTGGCAGTATCCCTGACCCATGAATATTCATATGTTCCTGCTCCGGCTCCACCGCCGGGTACAGCCGATTGAGTCAGAGTGACCGGGATACTGTCATATCCTATTATCTGGTCAGCCTGTATGGTATTATTTGTTATTGCAGGCCATACTTTCCTGGTTGCTGCTCCGGAAGTATCCTTACATGCATCCTGTTCCCCCGAAAGTACAATCCTCCTGTAAAAATGATCCCCTGCCGGAATAGGTACTGAAGCATCAGGATCATAGATGGCCTGTACTTCACCTGCAATAGACGACCATGAACCCGGCAACCCTGTAACACTCTGCTGCCACACAAAACGATAATCTGAGGGATTGCCTCCCGTGGGACCTGCAATAGTTGCAAGATCGGTATTCCCCCCAAAACAGATAGTATCATAAAGCTGGAGAAAATCGTTTGAACCCAGGTCAGGCAAAACAGTAAACTTAACTATTGCAGTGTTGTCCCTGCAACGTCCTGAAATGACACTGCGCCTGTACCAGGTATCTTGTGCAAGTCCTCCGACAGGATCATATTCCTTGGTTGTTCCCGGTGCAAGAGGTGAACTCCATGTACCACCTACCGTACTGTCCTGCCATATATAAGTGAGGTTTAGCGACGGGTAAGTAAGATCCGGCGTTCCCTGGGTTATGATGGCAGGGTCGCTGTTAATACAAATAGTATCCGGGTTGGCTACAATGATATTATTCTGTATTGCCTGCTGGACAATCATCATGACAGGCTTGCTGATATCAACAATGGCAGGTACTGACTGGTCTGTTATTGTCCGCCTGTACCATACAGTTGATGATTCAACTGCTGTAGGAGTATAGTTTACCGGGTCAGGATCATTAGTAAGTACAATTGGGGTGGTAAAAGCAGCATCATAACTTTTCTCCCACACGTAAGTATATGGTTCGGTACCTCCCAGCGGCTGTGTCCCTGTTATCTTCGGTGGCAGGGAATTTGAACAAATGGAGTCAATTTGGTTCCCTGTAACGGAAGATTCAATTGTATTAAACAGGAAGCCGTTAAGGTTAGCCAGGAAGTTTAGTCTTCTTTCACCTGTTACTCCGTCCTTACTGGAGGGCTCGAAATAATTGCCGGCGAGGCCACCACCAAGCGAATCTGTAACATTAGCAGGTAGATCGTTGTTTACAAAGACCAGGCCTCCACCACCTCCGCCACCCACACCTGCAGTACCAGGATTATCTCCACCGTTACCTCCTGCTGCCAGAATCTTTAACGGAGATGACCCATAGCTTCTTATATATAATGCCACTGAACCTCCTGCTCCTCCTCCACCCGATCCGGCAGTTCCCACAGCCGTGCCACCGGGTATCCCGTTAGAAACCAGCCGGCCCCCGTTACCAACAAGAGTATCTGCAACAATTATGACAATACCACCACCTATACCTCCATTTGATAAACTGCCTGTTGGATCTGTAGTTGAAGCACCACCGCCTCCTCCGAAAAATATCCTGTCCACAAGAGTTGGAGACCATACTGCCTGATAACTTCTCATACCACCATCCCGTGGTGCTATACATAAAGGATCTTCCTGTCCACCAATACCTCCAATGCCTCCATTCGCTCCTCCTCCACCGCCTGAATAACGGCCGTTACCTCCTCCTCCACCGGTCCAGTTGGGACCGGACCCTTTCATAAAATTCGGGGACAAAGGTTGATCGAATGCTGTGTAATTTGCCACTCCCTCTCCCTTGTATCCTGAATTGGTAAAACTCCTGGGATAATATACCTGTTCATAAAGCCCTGGGTTGTCCTGAACACATATACCTGAACCAATCGTATCCTTTCCTCCGGCAAAACCAAGTCCCGACACATCAATATCAGCACTCAGGGTTAGCTTCCTTCCCACCATCAAAACCAGGACACCCCCTGTAAATGAAGTTGAATCCCATGGATCACAATACAGTTTGCCCGTTATATTGACACTGTTATAATAGGGAGCCCTTATGATCTGCACATTACCAAGTGGATCAAAAGCATGTATTATATTGTTCATGAACACTATCTCATTAGTACCTGAATTGACCGACTGGATAATCAAAAACTCATGCGCCCCGGGAGAGCCATAATAACTATCGGGTTGTCCGTAAGCCGCGCCATCTGTCAAAATCTTTAAACCCTGCATCTGTATAAGCAATATGGTGTCGCCGGCATAGAAACCCGTGACATTGTTGACTGTAACCCGGTCAGTTCCTATTGTAACAACATGTGATTTAGGCTGGTTAAGATTCCCCGACAGGTTTTTCTGGGAAAAGGCAACACTTCCACCAAGGCCAAAAAGCATCAGCAGACAGGTAATAAGTCTTTTGTTATGACTCAAGTAGGTGCCTGTCATCAGTCGTATATCAGAACTGCTAATATAAGGATTAAATTGAATTTTCCTAAATATTCAACATTTAAACTACCAACAGGAAATGAATACTGTTCAGGGCTTTTCAACGGTATATTTCAGAGGCAATTCAACAAAAAAGGTCGTTCCTTTGTCTATTTCCGATTTGAACCAAATCCGGCCTCCTGCATTTTCGATATATTTCTTAACTATCGAAAGCCCCAGGCCCATGCCCGATGATTTTGTTGTGAAATTAGGAGTGAACATTTTATCTTTCAGGTCATCGGGAACACCCGATCCGTTATCAGATATTGTTACAGTCACCCTGTCGCTTGACACATCCACCCCGACCTTTATTATTCCTTCACGATCGGGAGGTATTGACTGTATGCCGTTCTTGATAAGATTTGAGAAGACCCCGTTGAGCTGTTCCCTGTCGGCAAATACTATAACCTTTGTTTCATGTGGCCATTTAAGCCTGAAAGTTATGTTCACAGTATTCTTAAACAGTTCCATGGATGTCTTTACCTGTTCAATAAGATTTACTTCCACTGCATGAGTGCCCGGCATCTTGGCAAAAGAAGAAAAAGCTGATGCAATGGAAGAAAGGTTATCTATATATTCGATCTGGTTCCTGGTGAATTTCTCGAGTTTCTTATCAAACCCGGGCATCTTGTCGTTCCACGATTTCTGCAGTTGCTGAATATTCAGCTTCATCGGGGTAAGTGGATTTTTTATTTCATGAGCTATCTGTTTGGCCATCTCTCTCCATGCATATTCTCTTTCAGAGTTGGCCAGCTTCTGTACACTATCCTCTATCTCATCCACCATCCTGTTGTACTTCTGAACAAGTTCACCGATCTCATCATGTCCACTATATGACAGGTGTTCGCTTTTCCGGCCCACGCCGACAGATGCCAGTCGCTCGCTTAGCATAGATAAAGGAGCTGTAAGCCGTCCGCTTATGAACACAGCAAGACTCATAGTGATGACCACAAGCAGAAGGGTAAAGTTAATAAAAGCCACCACAAGGTTCGATATCTCTCTCGCAAGAACACTTTGCATCCTGAAATAAGGAAGATTGAGGTATGCCAGCACTTTACCATCAGCATTGAAAAACGGTACATAGGCTGAAAGGTATTCCAGGCTGCCTATCTTTTCATTATGATAGTACTCACTCTTGTTCAGGTATGCAAGATTGATATAAGCCATATTGTTCATCCTGGTGCTTGTAAGATCCCTGTTATATATCTCGGGACGTGATGTGGAAATAAGGAATCCGTTAAGATCATAAAGATTTATATCGGTGTTGAATATATTAGACAGGTACACAAGTAACTCTCCCAGGGAAGCGAAATTATTATTTCTCCAGTCGACTGAAAGCCGGTCATCCATGGCCAGGCGGTTATCCAGCTCAAGATAAACAGAATTAAGTTTCTCTTTAATATTTTCAAGATGCTTGGTCTTATACTGGTTTATTGTTACGGATGCCACCACTATGCCGATAAGTATGAAAGAAAACAGCAGAATGCCGATATACGATACCTGAAGCTTCTGACGGAAATTATATGCAAAAAGGCTTTTGAGAGGTGATCTCCTGAAGATAAGACTGCAGATATTCGACACAAGAAGAATGAATGCAAAAAGGTAGGCAAATGAAATAATAATATCACCTAAATTAACGACCGGCCTGCTGATAATAACAGTTGCATTGCCATTTTTATAAAGAACATGCCTGTATCCGCCCGATGTAAAGATACTGTAGTCTGTTACCTTCTCAACATATTCGGCATCGGTCTTGTTATAGGCAAAATCGCCACTCCGGATAACTATGTTCCCGTTAATATATTTGGCGAAAGAATAATCCTTCAGTCCGGCGTAGCTTTGAAATTTCTTGTCAAGCAACAGGGCTGAATATCCGGGTTCAAAAATATTGACATCGCTGTAGAGTTCAATAAACAGTCCGTGTGAATTGCCATCACCTGAAGGATATATCATGCGACCCAGGTAATACGATCTTCCTCTCTGGTTATCAAGAAAATAAAAATCTGTCCCCGTAAGCCTGTGTCCGTTCTGCTTTATACGCTGGTCAAAAAAGTCAAAACAGTTCTCATAAACATCATCACCCGATCCGACACGCAGTGGTTGATCCCAGCGGCATAGAACAATGTTCAGGTTATAATTGTCCCAGTACCCGTTAAAATAGGTATCATGAAGATAATTATGGATTCTTTCCCAGTCTTCCCTGTCCTTATTGAAATCCTCATCTTCCATCATGTCCTTCAGGACATGATCATTGGAGATCACGGGCCACATATCAAGCAAAAGCTGTTCTCCTTCCGGATCGTTTTCAGTAGACAATGAAACTGCCTGGATTTTAATATTCTCCGTGGTTTTTCTTTCAGAGAGTACAGTTATTATATACAATGAATAGAGGCCAAAGAGAAGAGAGAAGATCACTGTCTTATTGAACATTCCTATATTGGTCTTCTCTGAAAGTATGATGCCCAGGACCAGCATAATATAAAACAGGAAAAGTGATATCATTGATGAAAGATCGTGATGCCATATAACCACGATCACACCTGCTGAGGAAAGAAGTGAGACTATAATAACCGAAACCGGAAACTCAACAGCACTTTTCATAACCTTCAACAGGTATAAGAGAGGAACCAGGAGGAGGAAAAAGACAGAGATATATCCGGCGAAACTTAACGGAGTAAGGTTAAGCACTTTAAAAGCCTCAAAATTAATATTGGAGGTTGCAATAAGCTGGCTGAAAATATAGTGAAACACGCTTATTATCAATGCCCCAGGTATCAGCAAACCGGTAAGATAAATATAGTTGTTGGCACCGCTTCTCAAATGTCGTACAGGCATAGGGAAATGACTGTAAAACACCCCTCCGAAGATCACAGCGAGAATGCTGAGCAGGGAAAGATGGCCCAGTGAAGGGATTATTCCGTTCAGGGAGAACCGGTAAGGGGAGAATAACTCCGTTTTTAGAAAAACCGTAGGTTTGCCGGTTAAAAGTATAATAAAATATATAGCGGTGAAAAGCAGGAGTGTTATGACGGTGGCCGCAATTCCCTTATTTTTTGCAGCAAGTGCTTTTACCATTTTTAATATTAATAGTACCAGGACGATCAACACCCCTGTCCAGAGTACCAGGGGGATCAAAATGAAAAAGCTGTTCTCCTTTACAGCCGGAAACACCAGGGAAAAAAGAAAGTTACCATTACGGCCATAAACATGATAATCCGAGGCCTTTTCATCTGTGCTCAGGCCTATATCCCCGGGCAGATGAAAATACTTTTCAAACCCATTCTTTATTATATCATTCTGGAAACTGTAATCCGTATGTATTCTCATCAGCCCCACAAGTTTTTCATTTCCTTCCCTAACAGTACTGGTAAGGAACCACCCGTTCTGCATGAAGACCATAGGTTTTGTGTAAAGAGAATCGATCCAGTAGAGTGGAACGCTGAAACCATTATCGGACCAGAATAAAAGTTTGTTATCAAGATATTCCAGTATGGTTATATCGTTCTTTTTCGCCGTTGAAAAGATGTTTTTTTCAGATAATGATCCGTGATGATTATCCAGTGCCAGTACAGGTTTCATATCTTCAAGGCACTGGTCCAGGATACGCTCCTTTTCGCCGATAATACGGTTTACCATTTTTGTCCTGAAGCGATATTCAAAATTGCTGAAATAAACTATCTCTGCCACCACAGCCAGTAAAACAAGCACTACGAACAGTACTGTAAGAAAAACAGGAAAATGTTTACTCTTCATTAGATGTAATATCAATTATCACTCATGATGATAGGGTTCACCTTTAATAACTGTAAAAGCCCTGTAAAGCTGTTCAAGAAACAATAATCGTACCAACTGATGCGGGAAGGTAAGTTTCGATAAGGATAAGGAGAAATCAGCCCTGTCATAAACTCCTTTAGAAAAGCCCCATGGTCCGCCAATGATAAAAACAAGTCTTTTGGCCGGGAACATTAATGTCTTTTCCATCCACGAAGCCAGACCGGATGTCCTCATCTCTTTTCCGTGCTCATCAAGCAAAACAACATAATCTTCCCCTGAAAGAGACCCGATAATCCTTTTGCCTTCCCTTTCCATCTGCTCCTGCACAGGCATGTTCCTCGTGTTTTTAATTTCAGGCTGGGTAACTATCTCAAATGCACAGTATTTGTTTATCCTCTTTGTATAAAGACCAGCCAGTTCAGCTATGTTCCTGTCGGTAGTCTTTCCTGTCTGCATCAAGATTATTTTCATTATGTGTTGTTAGTTCACTGACTTGTTGTGATAGTATAAATCCAAAATTAACAATTTAAAATCAGTATTATAATACCCTGGCGGCACATTCCATAATGATATCATGGTATTATTTTTGAATCCTGATTATTTGGCAACCGTATTTATTTTTTTTATATATTGACACCGAAACATGATACGGGGGGATTCTTTAACAAATATTATTAATTTTGTATCGTACTGATTAAAGATGTCGGCAATAATAAAAGTTAACTGAAATGAAATATTTTCATGTAATCCCGGTAATAATCTTATCACTTTGCAGTGTATCGTTATCTGCACAGGACCAGGCAAATATACCGGGTGAAATTTCAATTGCCTTTAAAGCTGGAAATGCAGCTGAATTGTCAAAATATATGAATTCTACCATTGAACTCCTTCTTCTTGACAAAGAAGATTTCTATAAGAAGAATGTTGCAGAGACCATACTGAAAGACTTCTTTGCAGAATACAAGGCAAAGGATTTTACTATCAGGCACCAGGGAGCAAAGAATGATGCTCAGTATGCTATTGGAAATCTTAAAACGGAGAAAGGGGATTTCAGGGTATATTTTTTGTTAAAGAAAGTCGGCTCTGAGTTGCTTATTCACCAGATACGCATTGAATCTGACAATGGTAAATAATAACCTGGAGGAATTCATACTGAGGAGTCTTTCAGAGGATACAGGCGACGGAGATCATTCTTCTATCGCTTCTGTTCCCGAAGGAGCCTCAGGTAAAGCCAGGTTACTCATCAAGGAAGAAGGTATCATTGCCGGGATTGATATTGCCAGGCAGTTTTACCCGTTTATCGACAAAAGACTTGCTACAGATATTAAGATTGAAGACGGCTCGCATGTTGTTCCGGGTGATATAGCCTTTTATGTATCAGGAAGCATGCGTTCAATATTGAAGTCGGAAAGACTCCTGCTGAATATCATGCAAAGGATGAGTGGTATTGCCACCAGGACACATGAATATGTTAAAAAGCTGGAGGGCCTGAAAACCAGGATCCTTGATACCCGCAAGACTACTCCCGGCTTTCGCTCTTTTGAGAAGGAGGCTGTCAGGATCGGGGGAGGGATGAACCACCGGATGGGATTATACGATATGATAATGCTGAAAGATAACCATATCGATTTTGCCGGCGGGATTGAGAAGGCAATTGAACGTACCGGGGAATACCTCAAAAAGAATAATCTCAGGTTGAAGGTGGAGATTGAAGCAAGAAATCTCAATGATGTAAGGAGGATAATTGCTGCAGGCGGTATTGACCGTATCATGCTGGATAACTTTAACACTGAGGATACCCGTAAGGCAGTGGAACTTATATCCGGAAGGTATGAAACTGAATCTTCAGGTGGAATAACACTCTCCACCATAAGATCATATGCAGAATGTGGCATTGATTTTATATCCGTAGGAGCTCTGACCCATCACGTCAGGAGCCTGGATATGAGCCTTAAAGCCATTTAGTTTATGAAATTAAAGCGGATCACACCCAAAAAGGGAGACTACAGGTTGAAACAACTCGTCTTACCCGGATTTGATGGAGTGCCCATAACCCAGGTGATCAGCTTTGTTATCAGGGGCTTCCGAAAAGGAGTTCTTGTTACGCGAGCTTCTTCCATTGCCTTTAACCTGCTCATAGCATTATTGCCTGCTTCTATCTTTCTTTTCACACTGATTCCGTTCATCCCTATACCAAACTTCCAGGAAGAGCTGATACGACTTTTTGAGAACATTCTGCCTGCCAACGCATTTAACTTCCTCGAGACATCCATTATTGAGGTTGTGACTCATAAGAGCGGGGTCCTGCTCCTGTTCATGTTCATGGCAACCATAGTCTTTTCAACCAATGGTATCCATGCTGTGATCCACGCTTTTGTTGTATCGGCTCACTCTTTCAAAAGCCGTTCATGGATCGACCAGCGTAAGATATCGATCATCCTTCTCCTCATAGTGATAATGATGATAGCAACCGCAGGATTCCTTGTAATCTTTGGCAAGCTGCTGGTTAACAGGCTGGTTACGCTTCATATGATAGAGCGCAACCTGGTCATATATATAGTAATATTCCTCAAGTGGGTGCTTATAGTTCTTCTGCTTTTCCTTGCCATATCGTGCCTGTATTATTTTGCCCCTGCAAGGAGGGACGAATTCAGGTTTTTCTCACCCGGATCCACACTGGCAACATTTCTGTTTATTCTTACTTCCCTGGGATTTTCTGCCTATGTGAACAACTTCGGGCAATACAATAAACTTTACGGATCTATTGGTACCCTTATGGTGATCCTGCTATGGCTGTACCTAAACTCAATTGCCATACTTATCGGGTTTGAACTTAATGTCAGCATAAAGGCAGCCCGGGCAGAAGGAGTGGAAAATACGCCGGAGGGCCACTGCAATGAAGAAGCAGTATAATAGTTACTATTCATCAATAATTTCCATCCTGTTATATTATTTTTAAACAAAAATACTACGTATGTCTTTGAATAATTACTGTTCATCCTCATTTACAGGGTTATTATCGTAAACAAAGCCAGGCTTTGTTTACGAATTTGAATTATTGCATTTTTTTTCATTACTTTCGTGCCGACAAAACGGACAGCATGAAAAAATGGATATTTTTCGCAATCTTCCTGCCGTTAATTGGATGTAAGACTCTGCCACCGGATACTTACTTTAGCCCGGAAAAAGCAACACAATATTTTAGGGAAATAAAGGAGATATGCGATAAAGATGATGGAAAAGTGTGGGGACAGAACCTTTATGGTCCGCTGATGTTCGTCGACAGAAGCACCAGGATAATAGTTTCCAACGAACCTGATAAAGAAGGTCTTCTGAAAGACAGGGGAGGAGTATATACAGGTATATATCCGAAAGAGCTTATAATCAATAATGCCCCTGTCACTTTTGGAGAGACTCATTTTGCCATGGCACCCCTGCCCTCAAGGGAAGATCCTTACAGGATTAGAACCAGGGCAATACACAGCTTGTTTCATATGTTCCAGGAAAAAGAGGGCTTTGCCTACAATGGTTTTATTACATCCAACATGGATGAAAGGGAAGCGAGGTTATGGATCAAGCTGGAATGGAAAGCCCTCAGAAAGGCTATTAATTCAACCGGGGAAGAACAATTGCTGGCTATCAGGGATGCGCTTATCTTCAGGGGAGCCAACAGGGAACTCTATCATAAATATGCAGCTGATGAGAACAGGTTCGAGACCTATGAAGGTCTGACAACCTTTACATATACTCTTTTATGCACCAACTCGCCCGTAGAGTTCAAATCGCGTCTCTTTGAATTCCTGGACAGGATCTACTCAATGCAGTCATATACCAGGTCATACGGTTTCGTACACGGAGCCCTCTATGCCACTTTACTATATGATAAGGGATTTGACTTCACTACAATCAAATCAGGTGCTGTTGACCTTGGCGAAAAGGTAAGAGATCTGTATGGCATTGAGCTGCCGGCCATCTGCAGGGATGTTGCCGGAAGCCTTGCTGTGAATTATAATATCGACGAGATCAACAGGGAAGAAGAAAAAAGACTTTCTGACATCAAGGAGAACATTGACAGGCTGATTAGTACATTCACAGAGAGACCCGTGGTCTTTGTTGAACTTGAGAGCCCCTATTTTGATTTTGAACCCGAAGACATTCACTCGCTTGATACTCTTGGCACTCTCTACCATGCTTTAAGGGTCTCTGATAACTGGGGCAAGCTCACCGTTGAAAGCGGAGGATGCCTTGTTGCCAACAATTACAGGTATCTCAGGATAACAGCCAGGGGCTTTAAAGCCGACAAGAATCGTATAACCGGCGACGGATGGCACCTTATACTGAATGATGACTGGGAACTTGTGCCGGTAGACCAGAATTATTTCATAAGGAAACTTGTACCCTGAAAGGGATCAATGACCTTCCATCTCCTTAAGCCTTTTCTCAAGTGACCTGATCTTCGATTCGGCATCTGCCTTTTTCTTCCTTTCCAGCTCAATAACATTCGCGGGAGCATTATTAACAAAGCGTTCGTTATCGAGTTTCTTCATGACAGAACTCAGGAACCCGTTATGATATGACAGTTCACTCCTGATCTTTGCAGTTTCTGCCTCGGCGTCTATTTTTCCGTTAAGAGGTATAGAAAACTCTGTGGTACCTACCATAAAAGAAACACTTCCTTCGGGTTTCTCATCCGTAAAGGTAACACCCGAAAGATTACAGAGCTTGACCAGAACTGGCAGGAATTCAGATTTATAATCGCCTTCATCAGACCTTATAACAAGACGTATTTCCTCTTTGTTGGGGATATTCCTTTCTTTACGAATTGCTCTTACAGAGCTTACCGTCTCCCTGGTACTGTCAAACCTTTTTAGCAGATCCCTGTTAAACTTACCGGCAGCAGGCAGGAGAGATACCATTATGCTGTCACCATCTTTCCTGTCAGCAATGATTTGCCATATCTCTTCTGTGATGAAAGGCATGAACGGATGGATGATCTTTAACAGTTTATCGAAAAATGAGATCGTCGCGTCGTAAGTTACCCTGTCGATATGCTTCTGGTATTCCGGCTTTATAATTTCAAGGTACCACCCTGAAAAATCATCCCAGAACAGTTTATAAGACAACATCAGCGCTTCAGAGATCCTGAATTTTCTAAAATTAGCATCTATCTCTCCTATTGCCTTCTTCAGAACCTCATTCATCCACTCTACGGAAGTTGCCGATGATTCAGGCTGTGGTTTAATATCATCTACCTTCCAGTTTTTTACCAGCCTGAAAGCATTCCATATCTTGTTGGCAAAATTCCTTCCCTGTTCCGGCAGGCTGTCATCATAAAGGAGGTCATTACCTGCAGGTGAACATAAAAGCATGCCTACCCTAACTCCATCAGCACCATACTTCTCTATCAGGTCAATAGGCTCAGGTGAATTGCCAAGCGATTTTGACATCTTCCTTCTCTGCTGGTCACGTACGAGTCCTGTCAGATATACATTGTCAAATGGCTTTTCATTCCTGTATTCATACCCTGCAATTATCATTCTGGCCACCCAGAAAAACAGTATCTCAGGAGCTGTGATAAGGTCATTGGTGGGATAATAATACCTGATATCGTCATTGTCAGGATTATTGATGCCGTCGAAAGATGTTATAGGCCAAAGCCATGACGAGAACCATGTATCGAGAACATCATCATCCTGCCTGAGATCCTGTTCAACCAGGTTGTCATTGCCACTTTTCTTCCTTGCCAGCTTCAGGGCTTCTGCTATGTTCCCGGCAACAACGAATTCATTGTTGCCATAATACCATGCCGGTATCCTGTGGCCCCACCATAACTGACGACTTATACACCAGTCATGAACATTCTCCATCCAGTGACGGTACAGGTTCCTGAATTTGGAAGGATGAAGCTTCACTTCATTATTCATAACAGCATCCAGTGCCGGTATTGACAATTCCTTCATCCTCAGGAACCACTGAAGGGAAAGACGAGGTTCGATAACAGCATTTGTCCGCTCGGAACGTCCTATCTTGTTATTGTAGTTCTCAACCTTTACCAGGTTGCCCTTTTTCCGGAGTTCTTCTTCTGCAAGGTCCCTGGCCCTGAACCTGTCAACTCCTTCAAACAGCCCTGCCCTGCTGCTTATAGTGCCATCAGGATTGAATATATCTATTGAAGGTATATTATGTCTCAGACCAATCTCATAATCGTTGATGTCATGTGCCGGTGTTATTTTCAGACATCCTGTACCAAATTCGGGGTCGACGTAATCATCGAAAATGAACGGAACCTCGCGGTCGGCCATTGGTACTACTACTTTCTTACCTTTAAGATGCCGGTATCTTTTATCACCCGGATTGGCACATACGGCAGTATCTCCCAATATGGTTTCAGGTCTTGTTGTGGCTACCATCACATAGTCATCTTCACCAACTATCTTGTATCTCACATAATAAAGCTTCGATTTTTCTTCAGTATATATTACTTCTTCATCCGAAACAGCGGTCATGGCCTGCGGATCCCAGTTGACCATCCTGATGCCCCTGTAGATCAGGCCCTTGTTAAAAAGGTCAACAAACACTTTTATTACAGATTCATACCTCTTGTCATCCATGGTGAAAAGGGTACGGTCCCAGTCACATGAAGCCCCCAGTCTTTTAAGCTGCTCCAGGATAATACCACCGTGTTTATGAGTCCATTCCCACGCATGTTCAAGGAACTTATCGCGGGTGAGATCACGCTTGTCAATTCCTTCTTCCTTCAGCCTCGCAACAACCTTGGCTTCAGTGGCTATTGAGGCATGATCAGTACCAGGCACCCAGCAGGCATTCTTCCCCTGCATCCTGGCTCTGCGGACAAGCACATCCTGTATGGTATTGTTGAGCATATGCCCCATATGCAGAACACCGGTTACATTGGGCGGGGGAATTACGATAGTATAAGGTTCCCTGTCATCAGGAACGCTCCTGAAGAAACCTTTTTCCATCCAGTACTTATACCATTTGCTTTCAGCCTTCCCGGGTTCGTATTTTGAAGGAATATCCATAATAATTAAAATGTTTGTCGTTGAATTTTGAAATGCAAAAATAAGAAACAATTAGTCAATTATAAGATAAATCATCTTTTAAGAAATCTAATTTCCCTATTTTTGTCATCAGTAATAAACATAATAACCAATCATATGCCATCAATATCAGATAAGGGCAGGTCGATGCCGGCTTCACCTATAAGAAAACTTGTCCCTTTTGCTGAAGGTGCAAAAAACAGGGGTTTAAAAGTATATCATCTGAATATTGGCCAGCCCGACATTCCTACCCCGGAGGTAGCTCTCAATGCTCTTCGTAACATAAACATTAAAGTGCTGGCTTACAGCCATTCCGCAGGCAATGAATCATATCGCCGCAAGCTAGCGGATTTCTACAAGAGTAAAGGAATAAATATTGACCATACAGAACTGCTTGTAACAACCGGAGGTTCCGAAGCAATACTTTTTGCCTTTATGTCGTGCATCAACCCGGGCGATGAAGTCATTACTCCCGAACCATTTTATGCCAATTATAACGGATTTGCAACCACAGCAGGAATAAATATTGTACCGGTCACATCATATATCGATGATAATTTTGCATTACCCCCGATAGATGAGATCGAGAATAAGATCACTCCCAGGACAAAAGGTATAATAGTATGTAATCCCAATAATCCTACAGGCTATCTCTATTCAAAAGAAGAACTCCTTAAGCTAAGGGATATTGTCAGGAAACACGATCTCTTCCTTTTCTCCGATGAAGCTTACCGTGAATTCTGCTATGACGGGGAAGAACATTTTTCAGCTATGAACCTCGAGGGAATAGAAAATAATGTTATCATGCTCGATTCCGTTTCCAAGAGGTACAGTGAATGCGGTGTAAGGATAGGAGCCCTGATAACAAAGAACAGGGAAGTCCTTTCCACCGCACTGAAATTTGCACAGGCACGACTCTCTCCTCCGGGACTGGGTCAGATAGCAGGAGAAGCGTCTGTTGATACTCCCGATGAATACTTCAGGGAAGTAAACAGGGAATATACTGAAAGACGCAACTATATGGTTGAAGCGCTTAACAACATCCCGGGGGTGTATTGCCCCAAACCCAAAGGTGCATTCTATACAGTGGTCAGGTTGCCTGTTGATGACTCCGACAAATTCGCCCGATGGCTGCTTGAGGAGTTTGAATATAATAATCAAACAGTTATGATAGCTCCGGCGTCAGGATTTTACTCTACTCCCGGATCAGGGAAAAATGAAGCACGTATAGCATATGTCCTTAAGATAGATGATCTGAAGAACGCTATGACCGTGCTTGCAGAAGCTTTGAAAGTATACCCCGGGAGAATTTAGAGGCGGACAGCCTATTTATATAACAGGTACTTCGCTCTAATCTTCGCAAACTCCTGCAGGCCTTCCTTCCATGAATCACGGATCTGTTCCGCAGGCATTCCTTTCTTTATCTGCTCCCGCAAGCCGGGTCCGCCGGCCAGGACATCAAAATAGGAGTTAAAGAATTTATCCTTATCGGGATATTCATTATAAGCCCTGATCAGCCATTCCAGATCAAGGTGCGGAACCGGAACAACTTTGTCCTTAATGGCATTTCTTAGGTCAGTGCCATTGCATTTTACTCCCAGATAAGGAGGATTCTTTGCTCCCGGCATACTTTCCGGGGTAAAGCTGAATCCATTGTCCGGAAGATCCGGACTACCGAATACCTGGAAAGGGAATGAGGTCCCCCTTCCTACTGAAATTGCAGTTCCCTCAAAAAAGCATAGTGAAGGGTACAGGTAAACAGAGACCTGGTTCGGCAGGTTTGGCGATGGCTTAACAGGCAGGTCATACAAAGTACCATGTGTATAGTTCTTACACCTGATAACCGTCAGATCACAGGTAACACCGTCCTTCAGCCAGCCCTCGCCGTTGAGCATCATTGCATATTCCCCCACTGTCATCCCGTGAACAACAGGAACAGGATCCATTCCAACAAAAGATCTGTAGGACGTATCCAGGATATTTCCGTCAAAATAGAACCCGTTCGGGTTGGGCCTGTCAAGAACAATACACTTAACATTATTTTCAGCACTGGCTTCCACAACATAATGCAGGGTAGAGATATAAGTATAAAATCTTGTACCCACATCCTGTATATCAAAGATCACAACATCAACACCCTCAAGATCTCCTGCAGTCGGTTTCCGATGGGATCCATAAAGGCTTATAAGGGGGATCCCTGTTTTCCTGTCAATCCCGTCATCTATCTGTTCCCCGGCATCAGCCATGTTCCTGAACCCGTGCTCGGGAGCAAAAATAGCCTTAATATTAACACCCAACGCCTTCAGAGTATCCACAAGATATACATTTCCAACCATCGATGTCTGGTTGGCAACGACAGCAATTGTCTTACCTTCTATAAGAGGTCTGTACAGCTCTATCTGTTCCGCCCCTGTAATAATCTCCTGCCTTGTTGCTGTGCATGAGATTGAAAGAAGTCCTGTAAAAAGCAGAAGGACAGGAATAATTTTTTTCATAAGAGCAATAATTAATTAATGTAAAGCTAGGTCTTTTTTCCAATGGTTGCCCTGATTTATGAAGTTTTCAACCTGTTATGATTATGGTGTAAGGTTTTGTGATTAACCAGCACTGGATCAACAATGCTACAAACTCTGACTATTAATCAATTGACTTACTGCCACCATCGGGCGGATCCCTCGTTCCACTTAACTGATGTCATTAATATAAATATCATTTTCGTCATACATAATGGAACCACTCCGTGGTTCATCGCTTATTCCATGCATTGGCTATCAATGGTGAAATCGCTCCGCGATTTTGCCAGTGAATACGACATTGTATAAAAAATTGCCCCAGGCTCAACATAAAATATTAAATATCAATAGTGATTATACAGGCTGGTATGATTACGGCGCCAGGTTTTATACCCTGAAAATCCTGGATAGTACCTGTCTAAAATGATGATTAAAAAATATATGATTTTATCAGGAAATTATTATGTCCCCCGGGTTATATTCTTTTTTTTCATTAGAGCCGTCAAAATAGTCAAATACAAACAGAAATGTCTTCCTGCACATTTTATTTTAATTTCTTAAATTTGAGGCTTCAGAAAAAAAATGAACTTTCCATATTTCATAGCCGGGAGACTTATCAAGGGAAGACGTGAAGACACTTCTTTTTCACGTCCTATAAACGTCATTGCTATCATAGCAATTGCCATGGGACTGGCTGTGATGATACTTGCAGTTGAGATACTGACAGGCTTTAAGCAGCAGATAAGGGATAAGGTTGTGGGATTCGGTTCGAACATCCAGATTGTAAACTTCGATTCCAATATTTCCTTTGAGACAGCTCCGATAAGTGATAAACAGGATTTTGTTCCAAAGATAAAAGCACTGCCTGGGATAAAGCATGTTGAAGTATTTGCCACCAAAGCAGGTATAATACAAACTGAAAAGGCCATACAGGGTGTTGTCCTTAAAGGGGTGGGAAGCGATTTTGACTGGAAATATTTCAGCAGTAACATGGTTGCGGGTACAGTGTTTAAGGTTAACGACTCGGTACGTACCAACAAGGTTATCATTTCAAAAAAGATCGCAGATATGCTCATGCTGAAGACCGGTGATGCGTTTTTGATGCATTTTATTCAGGATCCCCCCCGTGTAAGGAAATTTGTTATAAGCGGCATATATGAGACCAGCCTTGAGGAGTTTGACAAGATATATGTCTTCTGTGACATCGGGCAGATCCAGCGTCTAAACGGCTGGCGACCCGACCAGGTAAGCGGACTGGAGATCTATATTGACGATTTTGACAAGCTTGACCAGATGACATCTGAGGTAAGGGACATAATAGGTTATAAAATGACCGGGGATACACCCGAATTCAAGGTCGTAAATATCAGGTCGCGTTATCCCCAGATCTTTGACTGGCTTAACTTCCAGGACATGAACGTCATAATAATAATCATACTGATGCTCGTGGTTGCCGGGTTCAATATGATATCGGGCCTGCTGATACTGATACTTGAAAAGACGAATATGATAGGTGTCCTGAAAGCCCTGGGCTCTGATGACAGGACAATAAGGAGAGTTTTCCTTTACCAGGCTGCCTATCTCATAGGAAAGGGATTGCTATGGGGAAACCTGGCTGGTATCGGATTGGCATTGCTGCAACTTAAGACAGGACTGATAACACTTGATCCCTCTTCTTATTATATTAAGACTGTGCCGGTCAATCTCGATCCTGTTCATATCATACTCCTTAATGCCGGTACAATGGCTGTCATCATAATCATACTGCTGGTGCCGTCGCAGCTCATCAGCCGCATCACACCTGTGAAGGCAATAAGATATGATTAAAAAGTCATACAAAACACCGTGCCCCTCCCGGGAGCTGACCGCACCTTCAGGTTTCCTCCATGTACCCTCATTATCTGCCTGGAGATACTAAGGCCGATACCGGAGCCTGTTTTCCTTGTGGTAAAGAAGGGGACAAAGATCTCATCAAGGTTTTCCTCCGGAATTCCCGGACCATTATCCGCAACACAAATCTCAGGCCTTTCGTTTGAATCTGTGCCGGCAATGATCCTTATCTCACCTCCCGGATTATTTTCGTTTGCCTCAAGTGCATTTTTTACCAGGTTCAGCAGAACCTGGGATATAAGGTTCTGATCGGCAAATATCTCCTGCTCCGTATCCTGGTAACTGACTGAAAGGGAAACCTTATCGCTGTTGTCGAGGGAGCTGTACAGAATTTGTATCCTGCTGACAAGATCGGCAACTTTAAAGTTATTGCGCACAGGTTCCGGTACGCGGGTAAGCTGACGGAATGATTCGACAAACGACATCAGTCCCCTGCCCTGATCCTTTATAACATTAAGCCCCTGCAGTGTTGTGGAAATTGTCTTTACTGTAACATGCTCAGGACTAACAGGTTTTCCATTGGAGAGGTATATCCGTGAAAGACTCTCTGACAGGGAGGTAATGGGAGCTATGGAATTCATGATCTCGTGCATAAGAACCCTGATAAGCTTCATCCACGATTCCAGCTCCTTCTCATCAAGTTCATTCTTAATATCCTGAACTGATAATATTACCATCTCTTTATCCTGCAACCTGAATGAAGTGGCTTTGAGCGATAACTGTACCTCATCCCTGTCAATGTGGAAGGAAACAAGTTTCCTTTCATTCGGCTTAATGTTTTTCACCGCCTGATAGAGCTTATCATCTATTCTTTCAATCTGGTGGATATGATTCAGAACCTCAACAGATAATAGTTTTTTTGCTGCAGAATTGGTATTTATGACATACCCTTTGCTGTCGTAGGTAATAATGCCGGTGGCCAGATGCTCTATAAGGATCTGGAAATACTGTTCCTGGTTCCTGTTGTCAATCTTGAGTTGCTGTATCTGACGGTTAACAGCGTTCATACTTTTATTGAGCTCCCTGAATGTTCTGTTACGGGCATCTGTAGGAAATGAAAGACTGGAATCTTCATTTCTCACGGAATCGAAGAAAAAACGGATCTTCCTGTTGGTGGAATTAAGATAACTTATAAGGCTGACCGTAACAGCAATAACAGCAATGATACAGATCAGGGAGTACCTGAAAGAATCGTCCCTGACAAGCAGGTAGCCAAGAAGAACGGAGAAGATAACAACCAGAGTAACTCTGATAACAATATTCAAATATAAATTCCTGCTTATCATTGATTTGACTTTTTAAATCTGTTATAAAGGGTCTGGCGGGTAATCCCCAATTGCTCCGCTGCTGCTGTAAAATTTCCATTATTCAATTCCAGTGCCTTCGTGATCATTAATTTTTCCATGTCTTCAAGGGTCATGGGACTATCATTTGAAATTGCTGTCCCGGGATGTTTAAGATACAGGTCTTCGGATTTTATGGTATCCGACTCACTCAATATTACAGCTTTTTCAACGGTGTGCCTCAGCTCCCTTATGTTTCCGGGCCATTTATAGCTTACAAGCTTATCATAGGCCTGCCTGGTAAACTTCAGTCCGTGCTTGTCGTATTTATCCGAGAATTTTTTAAGAAAGAAATCACCTATCAGAATTATATCAGTGCCTCTCTCCCTTAGAGGGGGAAGCTCAATCTGTATAGTGTTTATACGGTAAAGAAGATCTTCCCTGAAGAGACCATCAATTACCATCTTTTCGGGGTTTTTATTGGTAGCGCAAATAAGCCTGATGTCTGTTGGTATTACCTCGTTTGATCCCAGCCGTGTTATCTGGCGGCTTTCAATGGCCGTCAGCAACTTTGACTGGAGGTGAAATGATAGGTTTCCTATTTCGTCCAGGAACAATGTTCCCTTATCCGCTATTTCAAATTTTCCCTTTCTGTTTTCCCGCGCATCGGTAAAAGATCCCTTGACATGCCCGAATAATTCGCTTTCAAAAAGAGTTTCAGATAATGATCCAATATCTACAGTTACCATAACCTCTCCCGATCTGGCAGAAAGTCGGTGGATCTCCTGGGCTATCATATCCTTTCCGGTTCCGTTCTCACCTGTTATCAGAACATTGGCATCGGTACCCGCAACCTTCCTGACCATATCCATTACCCTCATAAGTTGAGGTGATGAACCAATAATCATCTTCTGTTCGCGATTTATCTCATTTTTAAGCTCTGTCTCGCGTTCCTTAAGTTTGCTTACCTCCTTTTTCGAAAGGTTCAGTTGCAGTGCCAGCTTAAGTGTCGCGAGTAGTTTTTCATTATCCCAGGGCTTAAGTACAAAATCTGACGCACCATCCTTTAAAGCCTTCACAGCCAGGTTGACATCGCCAAAGGCAGTTATCATAACCACAGATATCTCAGGGTGAGATTTCTTTATCTTGTTCAGCCAGTATATTCCTTCATTGCCGGTATTAACACCCGCATTGAAATTCATATCGAGGATTACCAAGTTGTAGTCGTGTTTATCCAGTTCTCCCTGTAACAGGTTCGGATTCAATAAAGTCGTTATCAGCCCGAATTCAGGCGTAAGAAGTATTTCCAGTGCACTGAGAATACTCCTGTTGTCATCTACAATAAGAATGTTACCTTTTCCTGCTTGTATCATATGTTTTTATTTATCAGGTGTTATCAGGAAGGGTATAAATATTGAAAAACGATTATGGATACTACACCCTTCATCAAGCAAAAATATTCCTAAAAAGTAATATTTCCCAGCAGGTGTAAAAATATTTTACGCTCTATTGTAAAATTTCTTAACCCCTATTTTTATATTCTAATGGTATAGTGTTGTTTTTCAGTACATTAAAAAATTGGCATAGAAATGGTAATATAACATTCCGGGCAATCTTCAGGAGGACCTGAAACAAAACAGATGCTAACCGTTGCAAGATGAAGAACCTTTTAAAAGTAATAGTCAGAATTCTTATCAGGAACCCTGTAGCCGGATTCGTAATCATTGCAGGTTTTTCTTTGAGTATGGCTCTTGGATTACTCCTGGCTTCCTATGTTTTCAACGAAAATAATTACGACGGATCTTTCCCTGAAATAAACAGGATATACAGATTATGTACCAATGAAGGTATTACCACCTTCCGGGGGGACCTGACATCTGAACTTAAAGGTAAATATCCTGGAATCGATGAGATTTGCAGGTATGACAACGATAATGCTGAAGTTACCTGTCGGAATTCTCCTTACATGATTAATAACCTGGTTAAGACAGACAGCAGTTTCTTTTCAATATTTTCCGTTAAAATAATAAAGGGGAATAAGGAAGATCCTGTTCCCGATAATAATAGCATTGCAATCAGTCAGTCTTGTGCGGTTTTATTATTTGGCAATTCTGATCCTCTTGGAAAATCAATTAAGGTTCAACACCGGAAAAATTTTATAGTAACATCGGTGTTTAACAATCTCCCTGATAAATCAAGCATTAAGGCAGATGTAATAATTACGTGGGACAATGTTAATGATCTTGGAGGTGAGTGGAGAAAAGGAATATTCTACTCCAGGTTGTTCTTTTTAATCAACGGAAAAAGTGATCCGGTTAAATTAGAGAACGAGCTTACAGCGGAATATTCAGCTGAACACTATAAGAAGCAACCATTTTTGCTGCTGCCCTTCAGGAAATCATATATGAGCCCCCTGACAGCTGGTAAAGAGGCAAAGACGCTGCATGCAGATCTGAAGACCATGAGGCTTTTTAGTATTATTGCAGTACTTATCTTTGCTATTTCGATACTGAATTTCATTATCCTCTTTACTTCGACCCATCTGGGCAGATTAAAAGAAATTGGAATTAAAAAGGTTAACGGAGCCGGGAAGAAACAGATATTCTGGCAGTTTATCCTGGAAGCCCTTCTAATCACCTTTATATCATTCGGAATAGGAATTTATTTGGCAATAATAATAAAGCCGGTATTCTCATCCCTGGTTCAAAAAGAAATCCCGGGTATTATTGCATTATATTTCCCAAATATCCTTGCTGTCTTATTGATTGTCACTTTAATCGGATTTTTAGCCGGATTTTATCCTGCGGTTATCATTTCGAGGTTTAAACCGAAAGCAATATTCGGGAATAATACTATAACCGGCAAGTTAAAGATGAAAAACGGATTATCTGTTTTACAGTATTTAATATCTATCGTAATGATTATATCCCTTGTTGTTATGACAAGACAAAATCATCTTTTAACTAACAAAGATCTTGGTTTTACCAAAGCACAACTTATTTATATTAATATACCCTGGGAAATTAAAGACAAATTACCCGTTATTAAATCCAGGTTACTTGAGGATCCCTATATTGAATCCTGTTCGGTTTCCCAGGGAATTCCCGGAAAAGTTTCATTATGGGGCATGTGGGAAGAGGCAAGCAGTAAATACGGATATACTGGTCCCCTGCCCTATTTTACAACTGATGAGGACTTCTTCAGCGTTTATGATGCTAAATTCATCTTAGGAAGAGGTTTTGAAAAAAGCGACTGGGAAAAATCGGTGGTAATAAATGAAAAAGCATTCAAGTTGACAGGCTGGTCATCAATTGAAGGAAAATATCTCAAAGGGATCCCCACCCCCGAACAAGCTTTCACAGGGTCAAAATCAGATTACGAAAACAACTCTCTCAAAGTTGTTGGGGTAATAAAGGATATAAACGTTGAAACGCTTAATCAGCCTGTTGCTCCCACTGTATTTGAATGCTCGGACCATTTCGGTGCAGGTTACTTAACCTGCCGCTTATTGCCTGGCAATTACAATGGAACAATTGATCATATAAAGAAAACCTGGAAGGAGATCTGTCCTGATGTACTGCTGAATTTAAATTTCTATGATGAATGGCTCGATACATTATATAAATCTGAAATTCATAATGCATATATACTCAGGATCTTCACTGTTTTTTCAATAATCCTGTGCTGCCTGGGAACATTTGGCATCATACATTTTCTATCCCGTCAAAAGATAAAGGAACTTGGAATTCGTAAAATACATGGTGCGAAAATACGTGATATAGTAAGTATACTTAACTGGTCTGTTCTGAAATGGATTACAGTTGCTTATTTAATAGCCATACCGGTATCCTACCTGGTTATGAAAGCATACCTGAAGGATTTTGCTTACAAAGTGGAACTTAGCTTATGGATCTTCCTCCTTGCAGGTGTTGTTGCCTTCCTTATTGCTTTTTTGACCATTATCTGGAGAAGCTGGGGTACAGCTTCAAGGAATCCGGTAGACATTTTGAGATATGAATAGGAAGATAAAAGATAAAAGTTGAGGAACAACGTGACGAAATCCCGCTTTGCGGGAATAAAAGTAAAAAGATAAAAACTGTAGCGCGGATTACAAATACACGCAAAAACATAACTCGACTGCATGACCACCAACCTTCGCTAAAGCTACGGTTGACAATGCAAGACCGCACGACAGTTTAGTTAGAATAAAGAGAACGTTTTTTTATGAAACCGTTTAAAATAATAAACCTGAAAGGCTATAAATGGCTGAACGTTGCAGGGCTTTCTGTTGGCATAGCCTGTGTCCTGTCTATTATGCTATGGGTGGAGGACGAAATGAAATTTGATACATTCAACAAGAATGCAAATAGTATATACCGTGTCATTGCTGAGGAAAATGGAACCGGACATCCATATTCAGCCATGACCATGTCTCCTTTGGCTGAGGCTTTAAAGGTAAAAATACCTGAAATTGAAAAAGCTGCCAGTTTTGAGATGGACTGGCCAATTATTGTCAAAGTAAATGAGAACTATTACAACGAGGAAGGGATGGCAGTGGTTAGCAAAGACTTCTTCGATATATTCTCATTTCCGTTTTCAGAGGGGGACCCACAACCCATGAAGACTGATAAGTTTTCAATCGCATTGTCAGAAAAGCTGGCAAAAAAATATTTTAACGACGGTGAAGCTGTTGGACAGATTATTGAAATAAAAAAGACGCCGGTAAAAGTAGTGGCTGTCTTTAAAAACATTACTTACAACTCCCATATTCGATTTGACCTGGCGGTCCCTGAAGCTTTTTTCGGTGGACCCGGAACAAGATGGGACAATCAAAGTTTATATACGTATATAATGCCTTATTCAGGTACAAATCCCCGGGTTATAGCTTCAAAGATTTCTGATTTTCTGGCAAAAAATATTAACCCGGATAATCACATGAAATTAGCACTTCAGCCATTGAAGGATATCCATTTTCAAGAAGGTTTTGCTGATGAAGACTATACCTACCTTGGAGATAAAAAGTATGTTTATGTCTTCTCAATGATGGGGTTCTTTATCCTGGTATTGGCTTGCATTAACTATATTAATCTTTCAACTGCTGCCTCTGAGAAGGAGTTAAAAGAAAATGGGATCCGAAAAATACTTGGAGCCAGCAAATCCAGTTTAATAAGTAAATCCCTTCTTAAATCGTTACTTACTACAACGATAGCGACTATTATAGCAGTCGAACTTGTATATCTGGCACTTCCTTTTATTAATAACAATTCGCAAAAATCACTTGAATTTACTTTAACAAGTCCTCTGCATATTATATTAATTATTGCAGTCTTACTGTTTGCAGGGGCGTTTTCCGGACTTTATCCTGCTTTTTTTCTGGCTGCCTCTTCTCCTGTTGTCGTGAAAAGCCCAAAGGCAACCATTTCTCAGTGGCACAGGAAAGGAATTGTTGTTTTCCAGTTTTCCCTTTCCATAATTTTGATCATAGCTACTTTAGTTAGTTTCAAACAACTTGATTATATGAGGCAAATAAACCTGGGATTTGACAAAGAGAATGTGTGCTATTTTAGAATAAAACCAGGAAAGAATGACTATCAGACATTAAAAGATCGATTGTTGAAAATACCTGGCATTGAGGAGGTAGGGGGAAAGGACTATTATTCCTCGACTATTTATTATACTTCTAGTGTCAGTTGGCCAGGTAGCGGGCCAGGAATAACTTTTTCGCAAAATTCCATTGATGAAGATTTCCTTTCACTATTAAAAGTAAATTTTACCGATGGTAATAATTTCTCGAAAAACCTGAAAAGCAAATGGGACAATTCCGTGATTATTAATCAGCAGGCAAAGGAACTGCTTGGAGTAGGAAATCCTATTGGAAAGACGTTGAACTTTTGGGGCAGAAAATACAATATCATTGGTGTTATTGACCAAACCCATTTTAAGTCGGTAAACGAAATTGTCAGGCCGGAGTTTTATACTTATACATATACACCACAGTATATTTTTGTGAGATATAATGCCCAATTACCTATTGCTGTCAATAGTCTAATAAAGCAAATACAGGCAACTGTTAAAGAAACTTATCCCGAAACTCCATTTGATTTTCATTTTTTGGATGCGACTTATGCTCATCTGTATGATAATGATAAACGTGTCGGATCTTTCTTTGGCATAGTTGCTATGATTGCAATACTTATCTCCTGTCTTGGTTTGTTTGGATTAAGTAAGTTCAGTACAGAAAATCGAGTAAAGGAAATTGGTATCCGTAAAGTAAACGGTGCCAGAATCTCAGAAATATTAGCCATGCTAAATAGAAATTTTGTGAGATGGGTAGTCATCGCTTTTGTTATGGCATGCCCTGTTGCCTATATCGCCATGAACATATGGCTTGAAAACTTTACTTATAAAACAAGATTAAGCTTGTGGATATTCGTATTGGCTGGTTTGCTGGCACTTGTAATTGCGCTACTGACTACAAGCTGGCAGAGTTGGAGAGCCGCTACAAAGAACCCTGTTGAGGCACTCAGATATGAGTGACGAAATCCCGACCGAAGCGTCGGGATGGAAACTTTAAGGTATGAATAGGAAGATAAAAGCTATAGCGCGGATTACAAATCCGCACAAACGGAAGATTTTGTCAGACGGTACAGGGTATGCGGTGCACGGTATACGGGATGAAGAGTTAAGAACAGAAAAGACCTGTTGGTAAGGATTTCTTACCGCATGTCCGAGGTACTTATTTTTTACTAATAAATACATAAAATGCTGTTTGGAGGAATTTTAAATATCACTTTCAGAAACTTCAGGAAAAACCTGATATCATCATTGATAAAAGTATTTGGACTGGCTTTAAGTATATCAGCTGTTATTGTTATCTGGGCTTACATCATAAATGAAAACAAGTATGATAAAAATGTACCGGACAGCGAAAGGATATATCGTCTGGATGCACAGTGGGGAAGCATGCCAGCTTTCCTGGGACATATAATCAACCAGAGCCTTTACGGACATGTGTTGTCAACCAGGTTAAATTTCCTGACAGATGCAGGTATCCAGGTAAACAATATTCCATATAACCTGAAAGAAATGGTTTTTGCGGACAGTACATTCTTTAAGGTTTTTAAGTTCAACCTTATCGAAGGTGACCCCCGGGAGGCACTGGCCAGACCATTCTCAATTATACTTTCGGAAAGTAATGCAAAGCGATTGTTTGGAGATTCAGATCCTTTAGGCAAAATCATAAGACTTGAGAATCAATATGATTTTACTGTAACCGGTATAATGAAGGACAGACCTTATCTTCATTTCAAAACAGGCGTGATTGCATCCTTAAGCAGTATGGAGCAAATCAGGTATAAAGGTGTATTAAAGGAATACGACGGCTGGATGTACCCGACTTATATCATGTTACCAGAAGATGTTCCCGCAGAAATTTCAAAAAAAGAAGTTCTCGATCTTATAAAAAAATCAGAATATACAGAAGACTTTAACTTCAAACCTTTTAATGATATCTACTACTCACCTGAAATTGAGAATGAAAGTAATACAAAACATGGCAGTATTCTGTATAATAAAATTCTGATATCTATATCCATTTTTATCCTTCTTCTGGCGGCAATTAACTTTGTAAATCTGACAATTGCAGATTCAATATCGAGATCCAAAGAAGTGAGCATGAAAAAGATACAGGGTGCATCAAAGATTCACCTTGTCTCACAGTTTATGATTGAGACAATATTCTATATTATTTCATCCCTCATTATAGCATTTTTCATCATTTGGTTTTTCAATCCTGTACTCTATTCTGTTGCAGGAATGTCAGTACAGGCGGGAAACCTGATAAGCGGCAATAATATAATTACAGGAACTATTGCATTATTCATTTTTGTGCTTTTAACCGGCATGTACCCGGCATACCATCTGAGTGCATACACTATTAATTCCTCAAAGATCATATCTGCCGGCAGATCGTCACATGTCAGGATCAGAAACGGACTCGTATTATTCCAGAATATAGTTGCTGTCACTCTAATATGCTGTACTCTCATTGCCTTTAAACAATTCAATTACATGAGAAAGGCAGATCTGGGTTTCAATAAAAGGGATATAGTTAATCTTAATATTAATTCACAGATGGAGGATCACCTTGATCTCTTAAAGGAAAGACTGATGAAATATCCCACTATAGAAAATGTATCTTATTCAAGCAGGATAATGGGGAGTTACTGGGGTTCGTGGTGTTGCGTAAACATCGAAGGCAAGGAGAACAAGTATTTCAACAACTACGTTGATGCTGATTACCTGGAGACAATGGGAATTAAACTAAAAGAGGGTAAGTCATTTTCAAGGGAAAATCTGTCTGAATTAAAAACAACATATCTCATTAATGAGACCGCCATAAAACAATATAATCTAAAAGATCCGATAGGCCATGTTATACTTCCAGGAAACGGTATTAAAGGAACCATTATAGGAATAATTAAAGACTTCCATTACAGGGGACTTAACTATGCACAAACACCTCTTTTGCTATTTTATACCGATAATCATTTAAGATATGTTAATATACGTATCGACCCGGCCAAAACGGCAGAATCTCTAAAGGACATAAAAACAGTGTGGGATGAAGTGTGCCCGGCATTTGCCTTCGAATATTCATTCCTCGACCAGACATATGATCTTCAGTACAAATCGGAAAAAAGATTTGAAAACCTCCTCTTTGTATTCACAATAATTGCCATTTTCATAGCCGGCATAGGGCTCTTTGGTTTATCAACCTTTTCCACAGGACAACGAACAAAGGAAATTGGAATAAGAAGAGTAAACGGGGCAAGAGAATATGAAATTCTTAAATTGTTAAACAAGAACTTTCTTAAGATGGTGGTTATGGCTTTTATAGTTGCTTTTCCGCTGTCATGGTATGCTATGCAAAAGTGGCTGATGAATTTTGCATACAGAACTGATATAAATATATGGATCTTCATGCTGTCTGCCATACTTGCACTGATTATTGCTTTCATTTCAGTTAGCTGGACCAGTTGGAGAGCGGCTACAAGGAATCCTGTTGAGGCACTACGGTATGAATGATTTTACAGGCCTCCAAAATGAGGTATTTGAATGGGGCATAGCCGAAGAACAACACAATAAATTCTGTCAGGGAATTTAGATAAGTATAATTTGAAAAATTGAAAAACCGGTAGAATAAAAGAAACAGTAATAAGATCCGGCATTTGAAAGTTTGATTCTGCTTAATGAATAATACTTATTTACTATGGACTTTTATTATATCAGACAAATACTCAGAGGCATCAAAAACAAAAGATTTAACAGTCTTATCAAGGTGCTGGGGATAACTCTGGCTTTTAGCTCAGGATTATTAATCTGGTCATTCGTTAATTATGAATCAGGCTATGACAGGCAATTTCCGGGTTACGAAAAAATCTTCAGGGTAATACGGAACTGGCAGGAGGATAAACAGTATGGCGTATATACTTCAGTTCCACTATTACCTGCCCTGACCCGTAACTTCCCGGAGGTTGAAACAGGGACACGTGTTTGGCCTTTGTATGGCCAGGATATCCTGGTTGGGGATCTGGCATACAATGAAGAGGTAATACTTGCCGTCGATTCCTCGTTTTTTAACACATTCGGGATGGAGCTACTCAGCGGTGATCCTAAGACTGCTCTCGATAATCCGGGATCTGTTGTCATAAGTAAAACCATGGCTGAAAATTTATATGGCCACACTGATCCGATAGGAAAAATCATTGAGTTTGAAGGGTATGCATTTTCTGACAGGAATAAAACATTTATAGTAAAAGGAGTCTTTAAGGACTTTGTTTCAAATTGCCATTTGAAAGGTGATTTTCTTCTTTCACTTAATTCCTTTATTACAAGCCGTAACTCAAATGTTACGAATCATATGTTGATGACATATCTCCGGTTAAAAAACCCTAAAAATGAAAAAACAATTGAACAAAAATTACCGGAATTTATGGAATCGTTTTATGGGAAAGAATATTTCGATTATGCGAGATCAACATATCTTTTACAACCCATCACTGATATCCACTTAAATACCACTGTAAATTATAATCAATATGAAACTGCAAAGGGAAGTTATTCTAGTATATATATTTTTCCTGCTCTCGCCCTATTAATAATACTTATCGCTTCGTTCAATTTTGTCAACCTGACTGTTTCAGAATCAGCTTCACGAAATAAAGCTTTCGGAATCAATAAAATATCAGGCGCCGGGAAATTCTATTTTTTCAGAATTTACATTCTTGAATCTTTAATTCTGACTTTTGTTGCAATAGTTGTTTCGTTTTTTGTTCTGGATATTATAAGTCCGCTGTTTAAGGCATTTGTTGAACGCGATCTCAATCTGAAGCTTTACAACGATGTTTACCTGATAGCCGGTTCTTTGATATTTGCATTATTAATCGGGGTAATTAATGGTATATACCCTGCTTATCTTTATTCTTCAAAGAATTTAGTGGATCATCTAAAATACAAAACAGATTCATCAGTAAAAGAAAACAGTATCCAGCGGATTTTCCAGGTATCACAATTTGCTATCTGTATTTTACTAATAACAGGATCATTTGTGATCTTCAAACAACTCAATTTTATCAATTCAACAATCAGAAAATCACTTGACAGTGATAATGTACTGGTAATAAATAATGCAGATAAACTCGGACTCAAACGTGAAGTTTTTAAATCTGAATTGAAGAAAATCAATGGAATAGGAAATGTATCCTATTGCGATGAGATACCGGGATTATCCGACTATTCACATTGGGGACTTCCGGTTGATTCGGCTGCTTTTGATACTCACCTTGCTGTATTCTACTGCGATTATGATTATTTGTCTACACTTGGTATGCAACTTACCAGGGGACGATTTTTTGATCCTGGATTTTCAACGGATAACCGCGCGGTTGTTATGAATGAAACTGCTATCAAAACCCTGGGTTGGGAGAATAATCCTTTGGGGAAACGATACAGGTTGGATGATACTTTTACAGTTATCGGGGTAGTAAAGGACATCTATTTTGAATCGTTTCATCACCAGATAATACCGCAGGGATTCTTCCTTGAACCTCCAAACGATGGAAGCAGGATTTTAATTAAGTTCAATTCAGATCAGGTTCCCGGATTAATGAAGAGTGTTAATAAATTGTGGTCAAAGATGGTTCCTGACCGTGATATCCGTTTCAATTTTTTAAATGATGATTTTAATTTCTGGTATAAAAATGAACGAAAAACAGGTCAACTCGCTTTAATGCTTACAGTAATAGCCATATTCCTTTCCAGCCTGGGACTCCTTTCTTTGGTTATGCTGTCTGTTAATAGCAGAACCAAGGAGATCGGGATAAGAAAAGTTGTTGGCGCAAAAATTCCGGAATTAATCTATTTACTTAATCTAAAATATATTAAATGGTTTGCAATTGCATATATTTTTGCATGCCCTGCATCTATTTTTTTAATGAATAAATGGCTCAGGAACTTTGCTTACAGAACGACATTGGATTGGTGGGTTTTTACATTGGCAGGAGTAATTGCCATGGGAATTGTATTGTTAACTGTATCCTGGCAGAGCTGGAGAGCGGCAAACAGAAACCCGGTTGAAGCGCTTCGATATGAATGAAAATGCAATGCAGGGATTGCAAATCCGCGCAAACGGACTGCAAGACCGCAAGACTGCACAACTGCACAACTGCCCACCTTCGCCATGGCTACGGTGGACAAAGCATGACTGCACGACCCGGATCCATACTCATAATCCCCGGGAAATGTTTACCATTTAAGGGATAAAGAGCTAAATTTGAATGAGAAACATAATTATATAATTTTTTTAATGTCAAATCATATCATGAAAAACCCTAAAAAAGTAAAAACGTATACTCTGATTTTAATGCTGGTTACCTTGCTTTCATGCAATGGTTTTACCCAGGAAACCAGGACTCCCTCAATGGTAAAGACCTTTACTGTGGATCAGCCCGGAACTCTTGATGCCAGGTCTTCCGGAGGAGGAGTCAAGGTAATGACACACGATAAAAACGAGGTTATAGTACAGCTCTTTATAAGGAAAAACGGCAGGCTGTTAGCGCCATCTGATCCTGAAATAAATGATGTGCTCGACAACTATAACCTGGATATTGAGCAAAACGGATCTGCAATTACAGCGATCATAGAACAGAAGTCACGCTTCCATGGATGGAATCACAGCGGCATTTCCCTGAATATAATTGTCCCCCGTGAAATGTCGTGCGATGTATCTTCCAGTGGCGGTGGTGTAAGTGCTTCAGGTGTGAAAGGCACACACAGTTTTTCGAGCAGCGGAGGAGGCGTTCATCTCGAGAACATAACAGGCACAACCAAGGCCAGCTCGTCAGGAGGCAGGGTAACAGCCACAAACCAGAATGGAGATATTCATATGACTTCCAGTGGTGGTGGGGTAACACTTGATGATGCCTACGGTGATGTTTATGCCCGAAGTTCCGGAGGCGGCGTCCATCTTAACAATATACACGGTGATGTGAATGCGGGCAGCAGCGGTGGAGGTGTTGGCGTTACCGGTGAAGCCGCGGAAGTGCGCGCTACATCGAGTGGCGGACCGGTAAGGGTCAATATTTCGGGATTAAGCAGGGAAATATACCTGCAGTCAAGCGGCGGTGGCATTGACGCTACTTTAAAAAACGGCGATAAGCCCGGAATGGACCTTGACCTGAGTGCAGACAAGGTTAATATTGAGCTACATAATTTTTCAGGTAAAATTGAAAAAGACCGTGTGAAAGGAACAATGAATGGTGGCGGAATCCCTGTCTATATGCATTCAAGTGGTGGTAATGTCAATGTAAGGTTTGAAGAATAGACGGAAGTTGGAAGTCAGAAGGCAGGAGTCGGAAATTTAAAAATAGTATCCGAAATATGGGTAAACTCATATTCTTTATAAAAGTAAATATCAGGAACCTGTTCACTAACAAGAAATTCACCTGGATAAATATTATCGGGTTATCAGTCGGTGTGACCATAAGTCTTCTTATTCTTATGTATGTAAGGTACGAGACCTCTTTTGACAGTTTTAATACCAATACAGGAAACATATACAGAGTATTAACAGGAAATCTGCAGGACGGGACGGTCAGTGCCATTACACCACTGGCATTATCAGATGTCCTTAAGAAGGATTATCCTGAACTGGACAAGGTAGTATCACTTATGGGCTCATACTTCGACCTGAAGATCGGACAGGAAAGATTTGACAATATGAAAGGAGCAATCGTTGAGAAAGAGTTCTTCAGTCTCTTTGGCTTTCCTCTTATCAGCGGCAACCTGGCAGAACTTTTTAATAGTCCGTATGAAGCTGTTGTCACAAAAAAGACGGCTGAGAAAATGTATGGCACGACTGATGTACTTGGAAAGACATTCGAGATGGATAATTCAGTATTCAAAATAACAGGAGTCATCAATACAATACCTTCCAACTCGACTTTGAATTACGACTATTTCCTTTCAGATACATACAGGTATTTAGCTTTCCCTGATTTAAAGGACAGGTGGTATCATTTTGGACTGAGGACTTATGTGACTTTCAAGGCAGGAAAGGAACCGGCAGGTTTCGAACAGAAACTGAAGAGCATAGAAGCCACATATTATCCCGATTTTATGAAAGGCAGGAATAAATATATTATAAAGCCATTCAAGGGCAGCCACCTTGATGCCACAGTGGCAGATAATGAAATACCCCCTGTTAACCCGTTATATCTCTGGTTGTTGTCAGCAATTGCTCTGGGAATACTGGTGATAGCATGCCTGAATTTTATGAACATATCAACCGCAGATGCATCAAGAAGGAGTGTTGAAACTGCCATTAAGAAGGTAAGCGGTGCCTCCCCCGGCATGCTGGTCGGTGACCTGATGGCAGAGATATCATTTCTGGTCTTCATAAGCCTGCTGATATCATTCCTTGGTGTTTACCTGTTAATGCCACTATTTGACAGGCTTATTGAAAAAGACATTACCGTTAACCTCTCTGATCCTGTCCTCTGGACAGGAATTACATGTTTCGGTATTTTGACGGTTTGTATTGCCGGATTATATCCGTCTGTAAAATTGTCGAGACCTTCGCCGGTAAAGGTATTATTGCAAAAAAGGACAGATGAAAGGCACAGGCTTACTTTCAGGAAGAGTTTTGTAATTCTTCAGTTCACGCTTACGGTCATTCTTGCTATAGTCCAGGTTTTCATTATTAAGCAGATAGGCTTTATGAAAAATCACGATACGGGATTTAGCAGGAACAACCTGATCACGATCCCGGTAAGGTCAGTTGGCAATGCAGGAGAAGAAAGGATGAAGAACACCAACCTTTTTGTACAGGAACTTGAGAAATACCAGTCACAATACGGCTACGGAATACCGACCATAACAGAGTTTGTCCCTGGTTTCGGGTTCAGGAATTTGTTCAAGATTTATCCCGACGGTCCGGGTTTTGAAAATGGCATGGAGCTGCTATCGTGTGATGTGGATCAGAATTTCCCTGAGGTCTTTGGAATGAAAATCATCAGGGGTCGTTTCTTTTCGAAAGAGTTTCCAACGGATGCTGACGCGATTGTTATTAACGAGACCGCATGGAAGAAACTTGGATGGGATTCCCTTGAAAACAAGAGTGCAGGTCTTATCTGGAAGGAAAACCGCAAGCATGTTATAGGGGTTATAAACGATATAAATGTAAAATCGCTCCAGTACCCGGTACAGCCAATGATATACCAGTTTGGAAGGCATCATAACTACCCCGGATATGTAACTTTAAGAATTGATCCCGCCAGAAAAAAAGAGACTATTGATTTCATAAAATCTCAGTGGGCAGGACTCTTTTCAGGTGTTCCTTTCAGTTTTGAGGATGTCGATGCAAAATATATGAGTTTTTATGGCGATGAAATAAGGTTGTCAAGGATAACGGGTGTCTTTTCCATGCTCGCAATATTCCTTTCGTTATTGGGGATATTCGCATTAAGCAGGCTGGCTGCCGACAGGAGGATAAAGGAGATAGGCATACGCAGGATAAACGGTGCTAAAGCTAAGCAGGTTGTTGCAATGTTTAACAAGGATTTCCTGGACCTTGTGATCATAGCCTGTGTGATCGGCTTCCCTGTTTCCTGGTACTCAACAAACAGGTGGCTTAATCACTTTGCCTATAAAACACAACTGAGCTGGTGGGTCTTTGCCTTATCAGGTATTATCGTTATTTCCCTTGCACTGCTTACAGTAAGCTGGCAGAGCTGGAGGGCAGCGAGAAAGAATCCGGTGGAAGCTTTGAGGTATGAGTAGTAAGATGAAAGTTGAAAGATAAAAGATAAAAGGATAAAGATAAAGTTGATAGTAAAGGTTGTAGCGCGGATTACAAATCCGCGCAAACACATAGGGAGAAAAGGTTGAAAGGATAATGAAGCAAAAATGTTACAGGTTATAAAGACAATATTAAGAAGAATACGAAATGATAAAAAAATGTCCTTTTTATCATTGGCGGGATTATTCCTGGCTTTTTGTGTGACTATTCCATTGGTTTGCAATATCAAATTTCACAGATCATTCGATAGTTTCCATCCTGATGATAACAGGATATACAATGTTTATATTAATGAAGTATATCATGGAACAAGAGACATATACGGAGAATTACCTCTTGCGTTTGGAGAGAAGATCCAGGAATTGTTCCCCGAAGTTGAAGGGATGGTTCGTACCAAAGATCAATCAGGTGTATTGGTATCACTTGATAATACCCAGGCATGGAAAGAGGATGTGCTTTGGGTGGATCCTTCCTTTAAAGATATATTCTACCTTAATATTCTGGCAGGGGACAGAACTAACTTCCTGATCAACCCCGATGAAATTTATATTTCATCATCCCTTTCAGTGAAAATTTTCGGAAATATTAACTCATTAGGAAAAAATATTATAGTTGATGGAAAAAACTATACTATTTCCGGTATTTTCAAAGATTATCCGGGCAATTCCCATCTTAAGTTCTCAATTCTGATGCCTTTGAAAATTCGTATACCAAAAGAAAATAACTATGAATGGGACAGTTTTGAATTTCTAACATATATAAGGCTAAAGAAAGGAACGGATATTGTAAAATTTCAAAATAAATTACAGGAATTTATTACTGAATACTGGATACCATGGTTGAAATCAGCTCATAACCTTGATTACGTATTTAATAATGAAAACTCTATTAAACTCAGGCTCATTCCGGTCAGGGATATTCATTTACATGGCTCTTTTGTATCAAGTTTTGAAAATGCAAGTAATACTTCAGTAATAACAATTAATCTGACCATTGTTTTTGTGCTCTTGTTTATAGCTTACTTTAACCTGATAGGATTTACTTTTTCCAGAGGGAAGAGACTTAAGCAACAGATTGTAATAAAGCATAGCATTGGAGCGCCAAAAATAAAACTCATTATTACCTTCATAATTGAAAATGTAATTATTACAACATTTGCCTTTGGTGCAGCATTGGTTGCCAGCTTTGAGCTCTGGAATTTTAATCCTTTGATTTTAACTTACCTGAATTCGATCCCATTATCCGAATTCATTTTACCTGTCAATTTGCTCTTTTTGCTGGCTCTGTTAATTGCTATTGTCTCGGGTATTTTTGCCGGAATATATTTTATCGGGAAAAGCCTCAAAATAAATCCTGATAATTCTGTTTCATATTCTAACCTCTGGCTTAATCGTACATTAATCATTACACAGTTAGTTTCATCAATCGTACTTATTATCTGTATAACCGGGATTTTTAAACAACTCCGATATTTCTCTTTTTATGATTTGGGTATAAACACTAAAAACATTATTATTATTGAAAATGGCCATAAAATAGGTGTTCATTATTCTGCGTTCAAAAACGAACTAAGAAAATCAATGTTAATAAAAGGGATTGCATGTTCAAATTCCTACCCTTTCAACTGGATGTCAACCAATACCCTCACCCGTGCCAATTCTGATGATAAAACGCCATTCCCTTTTCAATATTTCAAAGTTGACACTGGCTTTCAGAATGTATTCAATTTTAAATTGATTGACGGTCAGTGGTTTACAGATAAATATAATAATGGAGATAATTCAATTATCCTCAATGAAGAAGCTGCTAAAGTAATGGGCATGAAAGATCCGGTCAATGAAGAATTTTTCGAAACACTTTCTCCAACCACTAAATATCATGTGATAGGTGTTGTCAAAGATTTTAATTTTCAATCACTTCATCACAAGATTATGCCTCTGGTATTATATAATCTGAAAGATGGTGACTGGTGGCGCTATATTGAGATAAAAGGGACAACATCTGACAGAAACAAATTAATCAATGAGATAAGGCAAGCCTGGGAACAAATATCGGGGAATGTTTATCTCGATTACTCATTCCTTGAAGATAAATTGAAACTACTTTATGAAAACGAAAAAAGACTGGAACTTACTGTAAGTATTTTCAGTCTGATAGCCATTCTTATCACATGCTTTGGTTTATTGGGAACAGTACTGAACACAACAGTTGAAAAAACCAAAGAAATAGGCATAAGGAAGATAAACGGGGCCACGATATCTGATGTGATGGGTTTACTTAACAAAGATTTTATTAAATGGGTTACTGTTGCTTTTGTGATTTCCTCCCCTATTGCCCTGTTTATATTGCATAAATGGCTGATGAACTTCGCATACAGGACTGAACTAAACTGGTGGATATTTGCATTTGCCGGCTTACTCGCTCTTGGCATTGCTATGATTACAATAAG
>Ga0315535_1000249_pt1 | contig 37535 bp, 30 predicted proteins | sample SalMarSW160220MG_2_FD_203092 | JGI IMG/M metagenome (GOLD analysis project Ga0315535, IMG submission 203092) | Salt marsh sediment microbial communities from the Plum Island Ecosystem LTER, Massachusetts, United States - Salt Marsh Sediment SW1602-20 ... | reverse complement strand
TCAGACTGCACCTTGGTGATCGCCGATGTCAGTGTCGTCTTGCCGTGATCCACGTGCCCAATCGTCCCTACGTTCACGTGCGGCTTCGTCCTCTGAAACTTTTCCTTGGCCATCAGTCGCTCCTTTTGCGTTTCAAACAATGCCTGAATTTCAATACTTTTCTTCTCTAAACGAACGAACAGCGCAAGCGCGTCCCGACGCAACTCACCTGTCCGGCCAAGCCGGCGGCGGCGCGTGAATACGGTTCAGATCTTCCGATTGATTTCGGTAATCCAGACGCGGTGGCTCAAGCGACAAAGAAGGAATCGTAGGGCAGCAGCAGCCCTGGAACCCAAGTAATGCGATGTTCGCCCGTTCAGTTTTTCAAAGAGCCATGGATAATACCATGTCGGCCGCGGCAACCTACCAGCGGTAATGCGCAAACGCCTTGTTTGCCTCGGCCATTTTGTGGGTATCTTCGCGCTTCTTGATGGAACTCCCACGATTGTTTGCCGCGTCGATGAATTCAGCGGCCAAACGTTCCATCATGGTCTTTTCGCCCCGCGCGCGGGCATAGTTAATGAGCCACCGCATTGCCAGAGCTGTCCGGCGCGATGCACGGATCTCTACGGGGACCTGATAGGTCGCACCGCCAACCCTTCGCGCCTTCACCTCCAGAACGGGCTTGACGTTTTCCATCGCCTTCTTGAACATCTTCAAAGGATCTTCATGCGAGCGCGACTCGACGATGTCCATGGCGCCGTAAAAAATGCGCTCGGACAGTGACTTCTTGCCGCGATACATGAGGTTGTTCATGAATTTGGCTACCATGCGATCATGGTATTTGGGATCGGCGACAATCTTCCGCTTAGTGACTTCTCGACGGCGTGGCATCCTTATCCTGCCTTCCTACTTGGGCCGCTTGGCGCCGTACTTGGAGCGGCTTTTCTTGCGGCCGTCTACGCCCAGCGCATCGAGCGTGCCACGAATGACGTGGTAGCGAACTCCGGGTAGATCCTTGACGCGCCCGCCGCGGATCAGAACCACCGAGTGTTCCTGCAGGTTATGCCCCACGCCGGGAATGTAGCTGGTAACTTCGAAACCGTTGGTCAGTCGCACGCGGGCAACCTTGCGCAGCGCCGAGTTGGGCTTCTTCGGTGTAGTCGTGTAGACGCGCACGCAGACACCGCGCACCTGGGGGCAACGTTTCATGGCCGGGGCTTTTGTGCGAACATTGATCTTGCGCCGACTCTTGCGAACGAGTTGATTAATAGACGGCATGCAGCAACCTTTCTCTTTTCGACTCCCGCCCGCAACTCCCTGTAAAACGGGCACTCTCCGAAAATCGGAGGTTGGAGTCTATTTCCACGTGTCTTGTATGTCAAGAATTTTCTGAAAGCGCCGCGGCGTTTGGAAAAGCCAATCCCCAGACGACATTACTCTCGGAAAATCAATATCTTACAATCACGATCCTCACTTGAAAAACGCCTTGCTCACAAGATGCTGGCGGGAACATGCGAATCTGCTTCCTGTTCTTCTCCGTCGACCATCTCGTTCTCTTCAGGCAGATCGACGTCGATAGTCTTGCCCATGTAATCGCGCATGCCTGTCCCGGCCGGGATCAAGCGGCCCATTATCACGTTCTCTTTCAGGCCGTATAGATTATCCGTCTTGCCGTGGATGGCCGCCTCGGTCAATACCTTGGTGGTCTCCTGGAACGACGAGGCCGACAGGAAGCTGTCCGACGCCAGGGCTCCCTTGGTGATACCCAGCAACATCGGTTCGCCCATGGCCGGCTGCTTGCCCATGGCGAGCACGCGCTCGTTCTCTTCCTCGAATGCAAAACGATCGACCTGCTCGTCCACCAGGAAGTTCGTGTCGCCGACCTCCTTGACCTTGATACGGCGCAGCATCTGGCGCACGATCACTTCCACGTGCTTGTCGTTGATGCGCACGCCTTGCAAGCGGTAGACCTCCTGGATCTCGTTGACCAGGTACTTGGCAAGTTCTTTCTCGCCCAGCACACGCAGGATGTCGTGCGGGTTGGCAGCGCCGTCCATCAGAGCCTCACCGGCCTTGACCAGATCATTTTCATGGACACTGATGTGTTTGCCCTTAGCAACCAGGTACTCCTTGGGATCGCCGATTTCCGGCGTGATCACCACCCGGCGCTTGCCCTTGAGGTCCTTGCCGAAACTCACCGCACCATCGATCTCGGAGATCAACGCCACGTCCTTCGGTTTGCGTGCCTCGAACAATTCGGCCACCCGGGGCAGGCCGCCGGTAATGTCCTTGGTCTTGGTGGTTTCGCGCGGGATCTTGGCAACCACGTCGCCGGCTTCGATCTCCTGGCCTTCGGCTACCAGGATGTTTGCCCCCACCGGCATCAAGTAACGAGCCATGGCGTTGGTACCGGTGATCTTCAAAGTACGTTTGCGATCCTTGGCGTCCTTGATCGAGATCCGCGGACGTGCGTCCGGATCCTTAGATTCTATGATCACGCGACTGATCAGGCCGGTAACCTCGTCGACCTTCTCTTCCATGGTGACGCCCTGAAGAATATCACCGAACTGAACGATACCCGAAACTTCGGACAGGATCGACATGGCAAATGGATCCCATTCGGCGATGGCTGTGTGAGCCTCGACCGCCTGGCCGTCCTTGACCTGTAAGCGCGCGCCATATACCAGGCCGTAACGCTCTCGCTCGCGGCCGCTGTCATCGACGATGGCGACTTCGGCATTGCGATTCATGACGATGTAGAACTCGTGGCTGCCCTCTTTCTTCTTGATGGCGTCAAGCCCCTTGTAGTTCACAAAGCCGGCCTTGCGGTTTTCCAAAGAACTCTGCTCGGCCCGCCTCGTTGCCGTGCCGCCGATATGGAATGTGCGCATAGTCAACTGCGTGCCCGGCTCGCCGATCGATTGCGCGGCGATCACGCCGACAACCTCGCCGATGTTAACCATCATTCCGCGCGCCAAGTCGCGGCCGTAGCACTTGATGCAGATCCCATGCCGCGTGCGGCAGGTGAGCACGGAACGAATCCGGACTTTTTCGATACCGGCGTCTAAAATCTTCTGAACCAGTTTCTCGTCAATCTCCTGTCCGGCCCGCACCAACACCTCGCCGGAGACGGGATCCTTGATGTCATCCAGGGCCGTCCGACCCAGGATGCGCTCGGCCAGTGACTGGATAATCTCGCCACCCTCGACCAGGGGAATCATGTCTATCCCGTCCAGTGTCCGGCAGTCTTGCTCGCTGATGATCGCGTCCTGGGCCACATCGACCAAACGGCGCGTCAGGTAGCCGGAGTTGGCTGTCTTCAAAGCTGTATCGGCCAGTCCCTTGCGGGCACCGTGGGTCGAGATGAAGTACTGCAACACAGTCAGGCCTTCGCGGAAATTAGCGGTGATCGGTGTCTCGATGATCTCACCAGAGGGCTTGGCCATCAGGCCGCGCATTCCCGCCAGCTGACGCATCTGCTGCTGCGATCCACGTGCGCCGGAATCTGCCATAATATAAATCGAATTAAAGCTAGGCATGGACTTGAACTTGCCGTCGGGAGCCGGGACGTTCTCGGTGCCGATCTCACGCATCATCTCCGTCGCGACTTCTTCGGTGGCCTCGGCCCAGACGTCGATGACCTTGTTGTATCTCTCACCGTCGGTGATCAAGCCTTCTGTATACTCGGCCGTCACCTCGGCCAGTTCCTTGTTGGCGGCGTCCAGAATCTCATTCTTGCGCTCCGGGATGCGCATGTCGTCCATGCAAATGGAAATACCGGCCTTGGTGGCATAGTCGAAGCCCAGCGTCCTCAGGCGGTCGGCTAAAAGAACGGTCTTTTTCTGCCCGCCAACCCGGTAGCACTGGTCGATCAATCCAGCCAGGGTCTTCTTGTCGAGAACCTTGTTGATTGCACTGAATGGTATTCCTTCGGGAACCATCTCGTAAACCAGTGCTCGTCCGACAACCGTCTCGATCAATTTTCCATCGACGCGCACCTTGACTTTGGCCTGGAAGTCGACCACACCGGCATCGAAGGCCTGCCGCAATTCACCGAGATTGGCGAAGACTTTTCCCTCGCCGCGGGCGAAGGCGCGCTCGCGCGAGATGTAGTAGCAACCAAGTACGATGTCCTGACTGGGAACGATGATCGGACTGCCATGAGCCGGGGAGAGAATATTGTTGGTCGACATCATCAGCACGCGTGCTTCCATCTGGGCTTCGACCGAGAGCGGAACATGAACAGCCATCTGGTCGCCGTCGAAGTCGGCGTTGAAGGCTACGCATACCAGGGGATGAAGCTGTATGGCCTTGCCCTCTATCAAGATCGGTTCGAAGGCCTGAAAACCCAGGCGGTGCAACGTGGGAGCCCGGTTGAGCAAAACGGGATGCTCACGTATTACCTCTTCGAGAATATCCCAGACCTCGGACTTCTCCTTCTCCACCACGCGCTTTGCGCTCTTGATGGTCGTCACGTAGCCCTTGTCTTCGAGCTTCGAGTAAATGAACGGCTTGAACAGTTCTAAAGCCATCTTTTTCGGCAGGCCGCACTGGTGCAACTTGAGGCTGGGACCCACTACAATCACCGAGCGTCCCGAATAATCGACCCGCTTGCCCAACAGGTTTTGCCGGAAACGACCCTGCTTGCCCTTGAGCATGTCGGACAAAGATTTGAGCGGCCGCTTGTTCGGACCGGTGATAATCTTACCGCGCCGGCCGTTGTCGAACAAGGCGTCGACAGCTTCCTGCAACATGCGCTTCTCGTTGCGAATAATGATTTCCGGTGCGTTGAGTTCCTTGAGCCGCTTCAGACGATTGTTGCGATTTATAACCCGGCGGTAGAGATCGTTCAGATCAGAAGTGGCAAAACGGCCGCCGTCGAGCGGGACCAGAGGTCGCAGATCGGGCGGAATGACCGGAATCACTTCCAGGATCATCCACTCGGGGCGATTGCCCGAGGAACGGAAGGCCTCCACGACTCTCAGCCGCTTGGCCAGCTTCTTGCGCTTGGCCTCGGATGCGGATGCCTTCATCTCCTTGCGCAACGTCACGGCCAGCTGGTCGAGATCGAGTTCCTTTAGCAGTTCCTGGATTGCTTCCGCGCCCATCGCCGCCCGGAAACTGTCCGGCCCGAATTCCTCGCGCAGCTTGTGGTATTTTTCCTCGATCACGATCTGCTTCTTCTCGAGATCCGTGTTGCCGGGGTCGAGGACGATATAAGCCTCGCAATAGAGGACTTTCTCCAGATCCTTCAAGGTGATGTCCATCAAAGTGCCGATCCGGCTCGGCAGGCTTTTCAGAAACCAGATATGGGCCACGGGCGTGGCCAGCGTGATGTGCCCCATGCGCTCGCGGCGCACCTTGCTCTGGATGACCTCGACACCGCACTTCTCGCAGACCACGCCGCGATGCTTCATGCGTTTGTATTTACCGCAATTGCACTCGTAGTCCTTGACCGGGCCGAAGATCTTGGCACAGAACAATCCATCGCGCTCGGGTTTGAAGGTGCGATAGTTGATCGTCTCAGGCTTCTTCACTTCGCCGTACGACCACTCGCGGATCTTCTGGGGACTGGCCAGACCGATGCGGATGGCGGAAAACCTGACAGGATCCTTGGGCTTCTCAAAGAAATTGATGAAGATGTCTTTCAAGACAGTCTCCTTTTTAAAGTGCGCGACTACCTTGCCGCCGGGGCTTCTTCGATCAAGTTGACGTCGAGCGCCAGGCTCTGCAACTCCTTGATCAACACGTTGAAGGCCTCGGGTAGGCCTGACTCGAGAACCTGCTCTCCCTTTACAATCGCCTCGTACATCCTGGTTCGCCCGGCGACGTCGTCGCTCTTGACGGTCAGGAATTCTTGCAGGGTGTATGCCGCGCCGTAGCCTTCCATGGCCCAGACTTCCATCTCGCCCAGGCGCTGGCCGCCGAATTGAGCTTTGCCGCCCAGCGGTTGCTGGGTTACCAGGGAGTATGGCCCGATGGAGCGAGCGTGAATCTTGTCATCGACCAGGTGATGCAGCTTCATCATGTACATGATGCCCACGGTCACTTCACTGCAGAAGGCCTCGCCGGTACGGCCATCGAACAGAACCGTTTGTCCCGAGTTGGGCAGCTCGGCTTCCTTGAGCAATGTGCGGATGTCAGGCTCCTTGGCTCCATCGAAGACGGGGGTCGCCATATGCACACCCTCGCGCATCTCGCGGGACAGCCTGATCACATCGGCATTCGACAGAGAATCAATGAACTCGCCGATTTCCTTGGAGGCGTAGATCTTCTTGATATAGGTGCGCAAGGCGTCGGCGCCGGACCCGTTTTCCAGCATAGCCTGGATCTTTTCGCCCAACTCACGCGCTGCCCAACCAAGGTGTGTCTCCAGCACCTGGCCGACGTTCATTCGCGAAGGAACGCCCAGCGGATTGAGTACGATGTCCACCGGTTTGCCGTCAGGCTGGAAAGGCATGTCCTCCTCGGGCAAAATCCTCGATACCACACCCTTGTTGCCGTGACGCCCCGCCATTTTGTCGCCTACCGAAAGTTTGCGCTTGATGGCCACAAACACCTTGACCATCTTGATCACGCCCGGCGGCAACTCGTCGCCTTTCTTCATGCGGTTAATCTTGTCGCCGAAAACCATTTTGACGAGTTCGACCTGCTCGGTGTGGTTCTCGATCAGTTTTTCAACCTTGTCGTTGACCTTCTCTTCAGATAAATGAATGTCGCGCCAGCAGGTATCCGGCATGCCTTCCAGCACCTCGTCGCTGAAGACCTTGCCCTTGGACAAGACCGTCTTGCCTTTGCCGTCGGTCAGCCTCGAGGCGGCGGTCTTGCCGCGCACCAGGCGGTGCATCTTTTTCCTGACCGACTCGGTGATGATCTTGATCTCGTCGTTCTGATCCTTTAGCAGCCTGGCTTCTTCGCTGTCTTCTATCTCGCGAGTACGTTCGTCCTTGTCGACACCCTTGCGAGAGAAAACCCGGGCATTTATCACGGTGCCGCTGATACCAGGGGGCACGCGCAGGGAAGTGTCACGCACATCGCCGGCTTTCTCGCCGAAAATGGCCCGCAGAAGTTTCTCTTCGGGACTGAGCTGTGTTTCGCCCTTCGGTGTAATCTTGCCCACTAAAATGTCGCCGGGGAAGACTTCGGCGCCTATTCGAACGATGCCGCTCTCGTCAAGGTCGCCCAAGGCCTCGTCGCCGACGTTGGGTATGTCGCGGGTGATTTCCTCGCGACCTAGTTTGGTGTCCCGGGCGATGCAGTCCAGCTCTTCGATGTGAATCGAAGTGAAGGCGTCGTCCTTGGAAACCCGCTCGCTGATCAGGATCGAATCCTCGTAGTTGTAACCACCCCAAGGCATGAAAGCCACGGTGACGTTCTGGCCGAGAGCCAGCTCTCCCTTGGAGGCGGCTGGACCGTCGGCCAGGATGTCGCCGACCGCAACCCGGTCGCCCTTATTGACGATCGGTTTCTGGGTCAAGCAAGTGTTCTGGTTGGAGCGCTGGAACTTTGTCAAGTTGTAAATGTCAACCTCGCTGCCTACCTCGGCTCCGGCACCGCCCGCGGCTTTTACAACGATTCGCGTAGAGTCTACCGATTCTACCACGCCTTCGCGGCGGGCAACCATGCACACGCCGCTGTCTCTGGCCACTATTCCCTCGATCCCGGTTCCGATCAGGGGAGCGGAGGTTCGGATCAAGGGTACCGCCTGACGCTGCATGTTCGAGCCCATTAAAGCGCGGTTGGCGTCGTCGTTTTCCAGAAAAGGAATCAACGATGCGGCAACAGACACCAGCTGGTTGGGGGAAACATCCATCAGGTCGACCTTTTCGGGGGAGACCATGACGAATTCACCGTTGTGGCGGGCCGAAACCAGCTCGTTGACGAAGCGTCCCCGGCTGTCGACCTCGGAGTTTGCCTGGGCGATTACATGGTTCTCTTCCTCAAGGGCGCTGTAGAAGCGCACCTCTCCGGTCAAACGTCCCTTTTGGGCCGTTTGGTATGGAGTTTCGACGAATCCGTACTCGTTCACCCTGGCATAGGTAGACAACGAGGCTATCAGACCAATGTTCGGCCCCTCGGGCGTTTCGATCGGGCAAATGCGGCCGTAGTGCGTGTTGTGCACGTCGCGCACTTCGAAGCCTGCTCGCTCGCGGGTCAGACCGCCGGGACCGAGGGCGGACAGGCGTCTTTTGTGGGTCACCTCGCTCAATGGATTAGTCTGGTCCATGAACTGGCTGAGTTGACTGGATCCGAAGAACTCCTTGATTACCGCGCTGACCGGTTTAGCATTGATCAGGTCATGAGGCATCAAGGTCTCGATCTCCTGTAGACTCATGCGCTCCTTGATGGCCCTCTCCATGCGCACCAGACCAATCCGGTACTGGTTTTCGAGAAGCTCGCCCACTGAACGCACACGCCGGTTGCCGAGGTGATCGATGTCGTCGACGCTGCCGCGGCCATCCCTGAGATTCAGCAGGTAACGCACCGTCTCGAGTATGTCTTGCTTGGTGAGAATCACGTTGTCGAGAGGCTGATCGAGCCCAAACTTGTAGTTTAACTTCAGCCGCCCAACGCGGCTCAAATCGTAGCGCTCGGGGTTGAAGAAAAGGTTATAAAAAACTTTTTCGGCCGATTCTACGGTCGGGGGATCACCAGGCCTCAGCCTGCTGTATATTTCAAGAAGCGCTTCTTCCGGCGAGCTGAGCTTGTCGTCCTGCAGGGTGTCACGCAGCCATGGTCCTACGTTGAGACCGTCGATGTAAAGCACCTCGAGCTCATTGATGCCCTGCTTGCGGAGCAGATCGATCTTCTCTTCGGTCAACTCCTCGTTGCACTCCATCAGGATCTCACCCGTTTCCTCGTCAATCACATCATGGGCGGCCACCTTGCCGACAATCTCTTCCTTCTGAACCGGCAGGCTATCGAGACCCAACTCCTTGAAGCGGTTGATGGCGCGCTGGTTGAACTTGCGGTTCTTGAGCACCAGGATCCTGTTGGTCTCGGGATCTCGGACGTCGCGTACGGCGCGCGTCTCGGAGAGCCGATCGAGATAGATACTCTTGTAATACTTGCCGCCTTTTTCGAAGCGGACAATTTCCTTTTCGTAGTAATGATTGAGCAACTCTTCGTCTGTGTAACCCAAAGCGCGCAGCAAGACGGTGGCCGGTAGTTTTCGGCGCCTGTCAATGCGCACGAACAGATGATCACGAGCGTCGAACTCGAAATCAAGCCACGAACCCCGGTAAGGAATCACGCGTGCCGAGAACAGCAACTTGCCCGATGAACTGGTCTTGCCTGAGTCGTGATTGAAGAACACTCCCGGTGATCGGTGTAACTGGCTGACGACTACTCGCTCGGTACCGTTGACGATAAAGGTGCCCTTTTCGGTCATTACGGGAATTTCCCCGAAGTAGACCTCTTGCTCCTTCACGTCGCGGATTGATCTGTCGCCGCTCTCTTCGTCCTTGTCCCATACCACCAGCCTGATCACAACTTTGACCGGGGCGGCATAGGTCATCCCGCGTTGCTGACACTCGTCGACATCGTACTTGGGCTTTTCCAGCACGTACTGGACAAACTCCAAAGACGATGTGTCGTTGAAATCCTTGATTGGAAAAACACTCTTGAAAACGGCCTGGAGACCAATATCTTCCCGCTTGTCCGGGTGGATGTTTTCCTGCAGGAACTTCTGGTACGAATGCTTCTGAACGTCGATCAGATTGGGAATGTCTACGATCTTCTTTATCTTCGCAAAATTCTTCCGCAAGCGGAAGTTGCTCTGAATCACCGCGGCCATGCGCTGCTCCTCGAATCGGGTAGGTGGCCATATTGCCGGGCTACCAACAGGCCCGCGCGCCCCTGGACGCGCGAGTCACCGGGAACGTAAATCCGAATCACCCGACGTTCCGACGCCGGGTGTTCCGGTTTTCTCACTTCACCGCCACCTTGGCGCCGGCGTCTTCGAGCTTCTTCTTGGCTTCCTCGGCTGTCGCCTTGTCAACACCCTCTTTGACTGGCTTGGGAGCTCCATCAACCAGGTCTTTGGCATCTTTGAGGCCCAGACCGGTCATCTCACGGACAACCTTGATTACCTTGATTTTCTCGTCTCCGAACGCCTCGAGGATGACGTCGAACTCGGTCTGCTCCTCGGCCGCAGCGGCGGCAGGAGCAGCGGCGGCAACGGCCATGGGAGCGGCTGCCTCGACGCCCCACTTGTCTTCGAGCGCCTTGCGCAGCTCATTGAGCTGCATCACCGTCAAGTTGCTCAGATGATCGATCAATTGCTCTGTAGTAAGATCTGCCATGACTTCTTTCTCCTTATAACTCTCCCGGGCGCCAGGGTTCATGTCCGTGGCGCACTTGTTTGGAAAAATGTTCGCTTTCAGCTGCCTTCCAGCTTTCTCGCCTGCGCTTCCACAACTCCGAGGAATTTTTGCGGTACGCCGTTGAGCACACCCAGAAGCTTCTGGGCCGGGCCATTCAATACCGACAAGAAGCGCGCCTTGAGCTCCTTCTTGCCGCCGAGTTTCGAAACCTCGGCTACCTGGGCCGTCGAGAGAATCTCCCCGTCCATGAAGCCGCCCTTGACCTCGAGCGCCTCGTGATCCTTGGAAAATTCAATGGCCACCCGTGCAGCTGCGATAGGATCCCCCCGACCGAACGCTATACCGGTCGGTCCTGCGAGAATAGGCTCGAGATCCTCATAGTCGGAACCTTTCAGCGCCAGGCGAGTCAGGCTGTTCTTGACTACCTGATAATCCACACCTTCGGCGCGGAAACGACGCCTCAGATCAGTGATCTCGGCGACTTTCAGCCCGCGGTAATCAGTCAGCACTCCACCCTCGACCTCGGAAAAAACCTTCTTGATCCTGGAGATTTCCTGGTCGCGCACTTTCCTGCTCTCGCTCATCTTTTCAGTTGTCACTTTTTCACCTCCTTTCCCACACTCCATGTCCTGACGGAGCTTTTTGATGCTTCAACCGGACAATCTGAGCATGGGAAAGGTCGCCAAAGGCACCTCTTTCCCCGTCTCGGCAGGCGGAATAATCCATTACCCCGGAAAGCACCCGGGACCTGCTGTCATTGACCGGACGTACTATGCGACGATAAATAATCAAATCTAAATCCAACATTCAGTCTACACAGACAGTGAGGTTATTTCGGCCACGTCCAGCCTCAAACCCGGGCCCATGGTGCTGGAGATCGACGCCTGTTTTACGTAGGTTCCTTTGGCGGAAGACGGTTTGGCCTTCAAGATTGCATCCATCAACGAAGTGATATTTTCCCGCAACTGCTGTGCCTCGAAGGAGACCTTGCCCACCCGGGCGTGGATAATACCTTCCTTTTCCACTCGGAACTCGACCTTACCGGCTTTGTTCTCGCGAACCGCCTTGGCGATGTCGAAAGTGACTGTTCCAACCTTGGGGTTTGGCATCAACCCTCGCCGGCCGAGGATCTTGCCGAGCTTGCCGACGACCTTCATCATGTCCGGAGTTGCGACGGTCTTGTCGAAATCGAGAAAACCACCCTCGATCTTCTCGGCCAGGTCTTCCGCCCCGATAATATCGGCTCCGGCTTCTTCGGCCTCCTTGGCCTTGTCACCTTTGGCAAACACCGCCACTCTGACGGTCTTTCCCGTCCCGGCGGGCATGACCGCCGCGCCGCGCACCATCTGGTCGGAATACTTGGGGTTCACGCCGAGGTTGATGGCAATGTCCACGGTCTCATCGAACTTGGCCGAGGCCATCTCCTTCACCAGCGCCAGCGCCTCATCGAGCGGGTAGCTCTTGAGAGTGTCGATCTTTTCTTTTTGAGCTCGGTATTTCTTTCCATGTTTTGACATGTTTCTCTCCCGGCAGTGTTCGCCGATCGTCCGCTTCGCGGGTATCGGCTCCTGCCCCTCCGGTTTTTAGCTGACTACCAGCATGCCCATACTGCGTGCGGTGCCCTCGATGATCTTCATGGCCCCTTCCACGTCATTGGCATTCAGGTCTTCCATCTTGAGTTCGGCAATCTCCCTTATCTGTGAACGAGTAACCTTGCCCTCGAACTCCTTGCTTGGATTGTGGCTACCCTTCTCGATGCCGGCCGCCTTCTTAAGCAGCATGGAGGCCGGGGGCGTCTTGGTGATGAAGGTGAACGAGCGATCTTGGTAGACCGTGATCACGGCCGGGATGATCATGCCCTGCTGATTCTGGGTACGGGAGTTGAAGGCCTTGCAAAACTCCATGATGTTCACACCTTGCTGGCCGAGGGCCGGCCCAACGGGCGGCGCCGGATTTGCCTGACCGGCCGGTACCTGGAGCTTGATCATCCCGATAACTTTCTTTGCCATGGCTACGACTCCTGACTAGTGCAATTTGTGTCCTATTGGTACTACGTCTTTTCCACCTGGATGAAATCCATCTCGACGGGTGTGGCACGTCCAAAAATGCTTACCAGTACCCGCAGCTTGCCCTTCTCCTGATCGACATCGTCCACTACACCGTTGAAGTTGGCGAACGGCCCGTCCATGACGCGCACGGAATCGCCCTTCTCGAAGATGATCTTGGGAATCACACGCTCTGCCCCGGCGGCAATCTGGTTGGTGATACGGGCCACTTCCTCCACGGGAACCGGAGACGGATGGGTCGAGTCACCCACGAAGCCGGTGATCTTGGGAGTGGACTTCACCAGATACCAGGTCTCTTCGGTCATCGCCATTTGCACCAGCATGTAGCCGGGGAAGAACTTGCGCTTCGAAGTGCGCCGCTTGCCGCGCTTCATTTCCACGACTTCCTCGGTCGGCACCAGGATCTGCCCGAAAAAAGGCTCCATCTTATCGCGTTTTATGCGCTCTAGGAGCGTCTTGTTGGCCTTGTTTTCGTAGCCCGAATAGGTGTGAACCACGTACCACTTTTTCTCGAGCCCCCCGGGCGCAAGTTGGTCTTCCGGTTCCAAGGGTTCCGGCTCGCCGTCCACTTGAGCCTGGTCGCCTTCCGCAACGTCTAAAGCTTCGCCTTCAGCGGAATCGGCCGCCGCGTTGATATCGGCCTCCGGCGCAGCGTCCGGCTCTGTTGTTTCTTCGGCTGGTTCCGCGGTATCGAGAGGCACATTTGCCGCAGCCCGTGTTTCACTCTCGACAGCCGTTTCTTCGCCGGCCTCTCCGGTCGTCAGCTCCAGATCTTCTCGCTCTGTTTCGCTCATGCCTTGCCACTTTCCGAAAACCTTCGCAATTTACGAAGGAGATTCGAATAAAGGGTCTATACCGACTGGACGCTCGGGTAGAGGAAGTCCATGAGGTTCGACCAGAAAAGGTCGAAAACTCCGAGCAGGGCCGCCATAATAAATACCGTGATGATTACCACCACGGTGGCTCCCCTGGTCTCCTGCGAGTTCGGCCAGGTTACCTTCTTCATTTCCACCACTACCTCGTTAGACAGAGCCGATAGCCGGGGGTGGCGGAAACTCACCAGAGTGACCACGCCAGCGATGATCAGACCCACCAGTGTAGTGAGCGTGAAACGCTCGCCGATCAACTGGTAGTCAAATTCCTCGATGCCGATCCACTCCATGACGGTCGCAATAAACTTGGTAATCAGGATCCAGAACAGAAACCCGAACCCCGCAAAAAACATTGCCACCCAGCGACGATTCGAACCCATGATAACTCCTACTATGCAAAGGGAAGCATTCGCCTCCCGGACTGCTCAACGGGCCAGGAAGGAATTGAACCCTCAGCCCACGGTTTTGGAGACCGTTGCTCTACCAATTGAGCTACTGACCCATTACTTTCGGTCGCCCGACAAGGGTGGACCTACTTAGACTCCTTATGCTCGACGTGTTTTCGGCAGAACGGACAGTACTTCTTGAGCCGATATTTCTCGGTGTGCTTTTTCTTGTTGCGCGTCGTGGTGTAGTTGCGATTCTTGCACTCCGTACACTCCAAGGTAATTATTACCCGATTCATTGCTCACTCCAACTTGCAGCGGTTATTCCATGATCTCGGTAATGACGCCGGCTCCAACCGTGCGCCCGCCCTCGCGAATGGCGAACCGCAGCTCACGCTCCATCGCGATCGGCATTATCAACGCCACCTTGATCGTCACGTTGTCACCGGGCATCACCATCTCGACTCCCTCCGGCAACGTCACGTCTCCCGTCACGTCCGTCGTCCTGAAATAGAACTGCGGCCGATACCCCTTGAAAAACGGCGTGTGCCTGCCTCCCTCTTCCTTGGTCAGCACGTACACCTCCGCCTCGAACTTCGTGTGCGGATTGATCGACCCGGGCTTCGCCAATACCTGCCCACGCTCAATCTCTTCGCGCTTCACTCCTCTCAACAACGTCCCGATGTTGTCTCCCGCTCGCCCCTCGTCCAGGAGCTTCCTGAACATCTCCACTCCCGTCACCACCGTCTTGTTCGTCTCTTTGATCCCCACTATCTCCACCGTGTCCCCTACCTTCACTATTCCTCGCTCCACTCGCCCCGTCGCCACCGTCCCGCGACCCGATATCGTGAACACGTCTTCCACCGGCATCAAGAACGGCTTGTCCACGTCCCTGACCGGCTCCGGAATCGATGCATCCATCGCATCCAGCAACTCCGTGATCTTTCCGGCCCACTTGCCGTCCGGATCGTCTCCCTGCATCACCTTCAACGCGCTCCCGGCTATTACAGGTATCTTGTCACCGGGAAACTCGTACTTGCTCAGCAAATCCCTGACCTCCAACTCCACCAACTCCAATAGATCAGGATCGTCCACCGCGTCCGCCTTGTTCAAGAACACCACCATCGCCGGCACGTTCACCTGCCTGGCCAACAATATGTGCTCTCTCGTCTGCGGCATCGGCCCGTCCTCGGCGGAAACCACCAATATCGCTCCGTCCATCTGCGCCGCCCCGGTGATCATGTTCTTGATGTAGTCTGCGTGCCCAGGGCAGTCGACGTGCGCATAATGCCTCTTGTCCGTCTCGTACTCCACATGGCTGGTCGCGATCGTCAAAATCTTCATCTCGTTGCGCCGACCCTGCGACACAGACGCTCGCGCAATGTGATCGTACGACTGGAACTCCGCCAACCCCTTGTCAGACTGCACCTTGGTGATCGCCGATGTCAGTGTCGTCTTGCCGTGATCCACGTGCCCAATCGTCCCTACGTTCACGTGCGGCTTCGTCCTCTGAAACTTTTCCTTGGCCATCAGTCGCTCCTTTTTTTCCGTTCAAAGCCCACGACCGGATTTGAACCGGTGACCTCTTCCTTACCAAGGAAGTGCTCTACCGACTGAGCTACATGGGCCTGCATATTTCCCAGCGTGTGCTCCTTTAATAAAAAAGAGCGGGAAACGGGTTTCGAACCCGCGACCCTCAGCTTGGAAGGCTGATGCTCTACCAACTGAGCTATTCCCGCTCAAAAACCAGATGGAGAGGGGAGGATTCGAACCTCCGAAGGCTGAGCCGGCAGATTTACAGTCTGCTCCCTTTGACCGCTCGGGAACCTCTCCCTTTCTGCGAACAACCACTACCTCCATCATGCGCCAAACGGCCATATAAGATCAGCTGGCGAGGGGATTCGAACCCGCGACCTGCTGATTACAAATCAGCTGCTCTACCAACTGAGCTACGCCAGCATGCACGCGCCATTACGGGACTTAATGCAAGAACCGTGCAATTTCGGCGCGCACGAAGCCCGTAAAGCGCCTTCTAATACGTGATCTGGGTATTCTTGTCAAGGAAATTCTATAGAGTAATTTTGTAATAATTACCTAAAATTAGGTCTCAACCATTCATAGAGCATAATGGCTCCAGCCACTGAGACATTCAGCGATTCCATCGCTTCCGTCATTGGAATTCTCACTCTGAAATCCAGAAGTTTTTCTATGCCGCGCCGTAGACCGGCTCCTTCGCCGCCCAGCACCAGCGCAAGTTTTTCTCCCGGATCGCAGTCGGCGGGCGGCAGGGCATCGTCGGAGATGACCGCGCCCGCAACCCAGTAGCCGCTTTTTTTCATTTTTTCGAGGGTCGTGGCGAGATTGGTGACGCGGGCGACCGGCAGACGCGAAAGCGCGCCGGCCGAGGCCTTGATCGCAGCCGGCGTGATCGATGCCGATCGGCGGGCTGGGATTATCATGCCCACGGCTCCGAAGGCCAGCGCCGAACGCGCCAGCGCACCCAGGTTTCTGGGATCCTGGACCTCGTCGAGGCAAACGATCAAACTGCGCGGCTTCTTTTCGACCTGCATCAGAAAATCGAGGTCGACATAGCGTGAGCGCTCGCAGACAGCCACTACGCCCTGGTGCACGCCACCGCCGGCCATGCCGTCTAACTCGCGGCGCGGCGCGGTGAATAGGCGCAGCTTGCGCTTGCGGGCCGCCTGTTCTACCCGGCGCTTGGTGCCTGCTCGCAAACCAATAGCGATATAAACGGCATCGATCTCGACCGCGGCCTCGATCGCCTCGATCACCGGGTTGATGCCGTAAATTGTCGACTTGGATTCCACCAGCGACAGACTATACGATGGTGCGCCGACGCGCAACCATCCCCGGCTTTTCGGATTTTATAAAATGTAAACGCTTTCTCTTCTACTTGATGTAGTCGACCAACGAAAACCATCGCTTGTCATCAGTATACACCGACCTGACAGACAGTCCGCTTGCCGATGCAAATTCCTGAATATGATCGAATGTGAACTTGTGGGAGTTTTCGGTGTGGATGCTCTCTCCAGCGTCGATTTGAATGTCTCGATCCAGAAACGGCGGCCTGACGGTCACATTCCGTGTTGCCACCAGGTGCATCTCGATCCTCTGTTTTTCTTTTCTGTAAAAAGCGTGGTGCCTGAAGCAGTCAGGATCGAAATCCGTTCCAAGGACCTTGTTTGCCACATGCAGGATGTTTTTGTTGAACCTGGAAGTCAGCCCTGACCCGTCGTTGTATGCCCTTTCCATGACAGCCTGGTCCTTGACCATGTCCAATCCAAGCAACAATCGCTCGCCGGGTTTCATCAAGCCGCCAAGACCGCTGACAAATCGATTGGCACTGCTTCTTTCGAGATTGCCTATTGTGCTTCCGAAAAAGCAGATGATCTTGTTTCCGAATTTGTCGATCACCTGGATGCGTTTCATGAAATCGGCCACGATGTCGTGCACAGCGATTTCTCCGAAACGCTTTTTCAATTGGAATTTCGATTCTTCCAGGGCGCTTCGACTTACGTCGAGCGGCACATAGGTCAGCTTCCCTATCGTTTCCTGTGGTAACACCTGAAGCAGCATCGAGATCTTGGAGCAATCTCCACTGCCTATCTCTACCAGCGAAGGTTCCCGTATGCCTCGCATCAATTCTCGGGCGTATCTTTGCAAGATGGATTTTTCGGTCCTGCTCGGGTAGTACTCATCCAACTCGGTTATTCGCTCAAACAGTTCAGAGCCCCTGCGGTCGTAGAAAAACTTGCAGGGCAGGTACTTTTCTGTCGAAGTCAGCCCGGCCAGAATCTGATAGGGATCCGAGCACGATGAGATCTTCAAACCCTCTTCGGTCGAGTCGGCTGTGTGTTTTTCTGAAAACCATTTTGCGCTTACGGCCGGCATAGTATCGCACTCGCTCAAGGTTTGCCGACGGCAACCGGATTGTTGCTATCGTTCGACCATTCATACCATCCGCCGTCGTAGATCGCGATCTTGTTCCAGCCCAGGAGGTAGGCGTTCAGAAAAGCTTCGCTGGCGCGCCAGCCCGTTCCGCAGTAAAAGGCATTGAATTTCTCCGATGTGATGCCCGATTTCTTCCACATGGCCTCTATTTCGTGATACTCGCGGGTCGTCAGATCCACATTCCGGTAGTTTTCCATGTGGTATGCATCGCTGCCGCAGTTGCCGAAGATCGCGCCGGGAATTCGTCCTTTCTTGAAAATATAGTTGTACCCGCTTACCTTCCCCAGAAACTCATCCCAGCTCCTGACGCTTACTAGATTTCCGGATGAGCCGAGTACCTCTTTCGCCTCCGGTGTATCAATGAACAACTCCGGCCTAGTCGGCATTTTTACGCCGAACTCATCGGTCGGCTGTGGTTTCAGCTCGTCGGTGGACATAGGACAGTCCTCGTAGCCCCAGGCGGCGATGCCACCGTTCAGCACTCGAACGTCCCGCACGCCGGCGTACATCATGATCACTGCGCAGCGAATGGAACCCAGGTGCCCTGCCTTGGCGCCCGGATGAGGGTCGCTGTTGTGCGGGCTCGAAAATCTTCCGTACACAACCACGGTGGTATCGGCGGTGATTCCGAGTTTACACAAGGTCCGTTCCAACTCCTCGGGAGAACGGCGATTCCAGGTTTCCGGGGATTCCAGCTCGCGGGTGTCCAGCGCAATAGCCCCGGGAATGTGTCCGATGTCGTAGTCGGGCTTGTTGCGATAATGGCAGTGACAAATTGCGTACTTGTTTCCTGTAAAGCCCGGCGGCCGCTGTCCGCTGACCAACTGGAGAACCCAACGGGGATATACCAGTTTTTCGAATCGCTGCATTCGCTCCATCGGCAAGGATTCGTTCGCGGCCCAATCTTCGACGAAATCGTTGAACAGGCTCACCTCATGGTAACCCTCTCTCACGAATCTTTCCGCCACCTCGAGAGCATCGTCCCTGGAGTAGCCGTACACTATAATCTGGTTGCCCGGCAGGATGCCCTTGGACGTGATTATCTTGCCCCAGTCTTCCTGGTCGGTCCAGCTTAGCGGAATTGTCTTGGCTCCTTTGATGTGGCCGCCGCGCCGCTCTCCCTCGAGTGCCCAGCCGTTGTAGGCATCGACCGGACGAGTGTCGATGATATGGTGTGATTCGCTGCCTATTATCCTTTCGAGTTGTTTGGTCGAAATCTCTGAAACCATATCCACTCCTCGGTAAAAGCAATATCAACTTGTTCGAGAAAAAAATGCTCAACCGCCCGCTTGCGTCTTACCCCCGTCCTGTTTCGAAAGCAGCACGGAGTCCCGCAAGATCCTGAGCTCGGGGGTGTCGATATCCTTTCCGCTGCCAAGACGCCTGATCGCGTCTGCGACGCCGAGAATGGACGACCTGTCCATGTCTGCCTTTTCCATGATCTGCTTGGCTAGTTCTCTATCTGCGACACCGTGTAACAAGGCAGCCGCCATGACCAGCCTGGGATCGGCTTCGGTCTTCTTTATTAGTTCCTTGGCATGGCCGAGGACGGCGAAAGCCCGATCGAGGTAATCCTGATCGATACCAGCTGAACTCTTTAGAGAAGCGACCAACCGGTCGACCAGCGGCAACTCGTCCTCGCTTTCATGTGTTTGCTCATGAGGGTCGTAACCCAAACATTCCTTGGCATGCTCGCACCACTGGGCACAACCGAGGCTCAAGCGGGGATTTGTGATCTTATTGCCGCATTTCGGGCAACGGTGGCTGGCCTCGTCCTTGAAAAACTCGACCGCCGTGCCACACTCGCCACAGGTCACGTCGAAGATGTCACCGGGTCGCCAGAACCTCATGTCCTGTCCCGGGCAAAGTGTTTTATTCATGGTTCCACCTCCCAGACAGCTCCATCTTCACAGGTGGCTTATTTGTTTTCAACCCTGGCCGGGAGACTTATGCCTGTCTCTTCTGATCCGCCGGGCAATTGTGGTGTCGAAGCAGGAGACTACGCAAGGGTTGCGAGCGGCGAACCAACTGTTGTTTAAGAAGATGCGTGATCAGAGCGGGCGGCGTGCCGGGGAAACGCGCCAGGTTCTGGACCATCATAGTGGACCGGTACGCGCGCCGGCACAAGAGAGCCGTGGTCTTCGAATCGAAGGTCAGGCCGACGAGCAGATTCAAACAGCGACCCTCGGTCTTGAATATCAACCCGACCCGCTCCTCAGCCTGCGCGCGCATGAACTGCGTTCGCAACATCGACCTCAGCATGCGCTTGGCACGCTCGCTGTTCTCCCGGCTGATGTTGAGCTGGAAAAGCTGCTGCAGAGCCAGCGGGCCCAGGATCCTGCGCAAGACACTCTCGGGCGTGTGGCCGTTGCGCAGAAGCAGGCGTCGCACCTCGGCGTCGCGGGAAAAAGCCGCCCGCTCGGCAAGAGCTGAAAGCCCCGCCGAATGGCCGTGATGGGCCGCGATCAGGCGGGCGTGCTGCGGGCCGCAGATCGCGTTTTCGAGTACCGCCCGGATAACCTGGGGATCGGGATCGAAACACAGGGCGGAGAGCGCCGCGCCTTCGGCGGTGCGTGCCGCGGCGGCGCGCACGTCGCGCGGCAGATCGTGAAATGTTGCCATGAAGATCCTGCGATAGTCGCCGTCCGTGCCCTGCATGAACCTAACCCGCCGCTATCAGATCATCCCGGCCACGATCGCCTCCACAGCCGCCGCCGGGTCGGGAGCGCGGGTTATGGGACGGCCGATCACCAGGTAGTCGGCGCCTGCCGCGACCGCCTGGGCTGGCGTCGCCGTGCGGGCCTGGTCGTCGCGTGACGCCTCTTTCAAGCGCACTCCCGGCGTTATCAGAAGTGGGCCGGGCCCGAAGCGTTGCCGCAATATGCCAACCTCGCGCGGCGAACACACCAGCCCGTCGGCTCCGGCGCCGAGAGCCAGATCCGCCAGGCGTTCGACCGCAACTGATGGGTCCTTGGGCAGGCCGATCTGTTCGAGATCCGCGGGCGCCAGGCTGGTCAGAACCGTCACGGCGATCACCGCCGGAGATGAATCGCTTTGGCGAGCCGCCTCGGCTGCGGCCTCGATCATCTTGCCCCCGCCAGCGGCATGAACAGTCAGCAGCCTGACCCCCAAAGCGCTCGCGGCGCGAACAGCGCCTGCCACCGTGTTGGGAATGTCATGCAATTTTAGATCGAGAAACACGCCCAGACCGCGCTCGGCAGCCAGGCTCACCGCCCGCGGGCCCAGGGCGGAAAAGAGCTCCAGGCCCACCTTAGCCAGGCCGATACGTGAGCCGAGCACGCCGAGCAAACCCGCAAGGCTACTCTGGTCGGGCACATCCAGAGCGACGATGATCCTTTCGGCGGCTTCGGCCGGGTGATCGAGGAAGGCCATCTTGTGTCTCCTTCAGTCGTTCATTTCCGAGCGCAAGCGTTGAATCTTGTCCATCATCGCATCGCAGATATCGTCGTCAAGCACGTCCATTGCCTGGAACTGGGCATAGTCGAAAAAGGCGCGCAAGGCCTCCAGCGCCAGAGCACGCGGATCGTCGGGCTGCCGGGCACGGGCGTTGCGGTAGAGCGTGTCCATGTCGAGCTTGCCCGCCTCGTCGAACCCGACGTTGCGAAAGACATCGGCGTGAGCAGGCGCCGGGTTGCCAAGGTAGGCGTTCAGACGCTTCAGGTAATCGGGAGTCTCGGCGGCGAGTGTCTGGTGAATTATTCGCAGCAGGCGACTGTAGACTTCCAGCACTCCGGGAAGGTCGCCGATCTCGCGCTCCTCCTCATCGGCCCGTTCGCGGACTTCGATCACGCCCACCCTTCTCAGGCGGGCCAGCGCCCGCAGCGCCTCTATTTCGCCAAGGCGGCTCTCCTCGATTATTTCGGCGACGCTTACCTTGCCGTCGACCAGCCCAAGCAGTCGGCGTTCGACGTCTTCCAGATCGGCCTCCACTCTCACCGGACGCCTGACCAACACGCTCTCGCGTTCGGGGAAGAGTTCCTCGAGCCGGGTGAGTTCCTCGACCCGGCGGACTCCCTCCATTATCACTTCCCGGGTAGACATCTCCAGGCGCACTTTTCCACGCAGCTTGACCTTGCCGTCTATGAAAATGAACTCGCCTCTCTCGAAATGAAAAGCGCTGTATACGATCTCCAGCACCTGTTCCTTGATGCCCTCGTAGAGTTGCCGCGGGGTAATGAAACCGCGCTCGGTAAGGACCGCCCCGAGTTTTTTCTGTGGTGTGACCAGATCGTGAACTTCTGAAAGTTGCTCGAGCTTCAGATAACCGCGGCGCCAGAGAACCTCGCCCAAGCGGTCGTCCTCGACGTTCGAAGTGGCATAGACGATCTGCCCCGATGAGAAGTAAATCACCTTGCGTGCATGCGGGACATGCAGCGCAAGCGAGCCGCTGCGCCGCATGGAGGCAATCAGGGCCACGATCTCTCCCACGCTGAGGAGCCGAAGATCGCCGTACAAGACGGGCCGTGAACCCTCTCCAGGCAAGGCACTCGCGCATATCAGCAGATCCTTGTGGACATTGAGCAGGCGCATGTCCTGCGCCGAGCGACCCGAAAGGGCGCCAAGCAGCTTGGCCGGAATGATCAGATCTCCCTGGGCCGTCGTCTTCAATTCACTCGCCATGCTCTATCTCCTTGCCCAGTTCTGAAAGACGGTCCATGAGCGCGTCCTCGAGTCTCGGGTTGGGATGCTTGCCCATGACCCGCCCGTGCTCGAACAACAAGCCCTCTCCGCGCGGCCCGAAAGCCACTCCCAGGTCGGCCGCGCGCGCCTCGCCGGGCCCGTTGACCTCGCATCCCATGATCGCCACAGTCAGGTCAAGATCCATCTGCTCGATCGAGTCGGAGACTCTCTCGGCCAGCGTCGCCACATCGGCTCCAGTTCGCCCGCAGGTCGGGCAGGAAACCACCACTCCGCCCCGGCGCAGACCGAGAGCCCTGAGCAGGTGTCGCGCCGCGCGCACTTCCAGAAGCGGCTCCGCGCTGAGCGACACCCGCACAGTGTCGCCGATGCCCTCGGACAACAACAGCGAGAGCGCGGCCGCCGAACGAACCGCCCCGCTCAGCGGCGGGCCGGCCTCGGTCACCCCCAGGTGCAGCGGATAATCCAGGCGCCGAGCGAAGCGCCGGTTTGCCTCGACCATTGTTTGAACGTCGAAGGCCTTGAGCGAGACCTTGATGTTCTCGAAGCCCATCTCGCGCACGGCATCGACAGATTCGACCGCGGCGGTGACCATGTTGTCGGCGGTCTGGTCGGCAGGTAAGCCGCCACTCTTGGGCAACGAGCCGGCGTTGACTCCAACGCGAATGGGAATCTCGGCCTCCCCGGCGGCTTCGACCACGGCCGCCAGCGCATCGGGGCCGCCAAGGTTGCCGGGATTGATTCGCAACGCGTCGGCCCCTTCCCTGGCCGCCATGACAGCCAGGCGGTAATCGAAATGGATGTCAGCCACGATCGGCAGGCCGCTGCGCTCTTTTATCTCGACGATCGTCTGGCAGGCCCGTTGGTCGGGAACGGCGATGCGGGCGATATCGCATCCGGCGCGCCTGGCGGCCACGAGCTGAGCGACGATGGTGTCCAGATCGGCGGGATCTGCCTTGGCCATGGTCTGGATCGAAACCGGCGCGTCGCCGCCCACGGCAACCGGGCCGATCTGAATCTGTCTTGTCCTCCGGCGCACGAAAGGATGATAGCCGTCAGGGCACTCTCCGGTCAACATAAGTCATTGATCAAGAGACATTGATCGGATCACAGGTGTGTGATTGAATGTCCGGGTTGAGGAAATCCCGTGAAGGGAGCGCTCATGACCAAAAGACTATTCTTAGCATCGGTGCTGGTCGCCCTGCTGATCTCCGCCTGCGGCGGCGGGCCGCATGTTGTGTCGCTCTACCCGGACGTGGGGGCCAAGGGCATCCCGCTGGACGCATCGGTCAAGGTGGTCTTCGACAGGGCCATCATGCTGTCTTCGGACACTCCCCCTCTGACGCTCAGCCTCGACGGTAAGCAGATAGAGGGCGTCGTCTCCGTCGGGGAAGGCGGAGGACGGCTGATCTTTACCCCGCGATTCTTCCTGATTGCCGGGAGAACCTACCGCGCGTCCCTTTCGGGAAACCTGAGAGATTACGACGGACACTCTTATGAAGGCAGTCATCGCTGGGAGTTTACCGCGGTCGAGGGCTGCGAGATGAGCAACTCCGCCAGGGCAAGCATGCTGACCGGTCCGGACGGCAAGGGCGGCTTCATCATCCCCGGAGGCAAGCGGGTGAGCCCCCTGGGAACGCAGCTCGATCTCGGCTCGCTGCCTACCAACCAGGTTCTGTCTCCCGACGGAACACGCCTGGTGGTCACCAACAACGGCTACGGGCACGGCCCCGACAAGGAACAGAGCCTGATGGTGATCGATCCCGCGCTTCCCGAAATAGTTCAAACCGTAAGCCGTCCAAGGCCGCAGGCGCTCTTTTACGGCCTGGCCTACAGCTCTGACGGTTCCCGGCTTTACGCCGCCGGGGGCGAGGCCGACGTGGTCGAGGTCTTTGACGTCGGGGCCGACGGGTTGCTCACAAAGAACAGCCAGTTTGATGTCGACGGTTTTCCAGCGGGGCTGCTCCTGGACGAACCCCGTGGACTGCTCTATGTCACCGCCCAGAGCTCCGGGCAAGTTGAAGCGCGCGATGCTGCCACGGGCGAGCGACTCTGGAAAAGTCAGGTCGGCATCTTGCCCTATGACCTCGAACTCGGTCCAGGCGGCCAGCATCTCTACGTGTCACTCTGGGGCCGTACGAACCTGTTCGACCCGGGACAAGTAGCGGTGCTCGATCCAAGCAACGGCAAGGTGCTTACCAAGATCGACGTCGGCAAGAACCCCGAAGACCTGCTGCTGGCACCGGACGGGCGCATGTTCGTGGCCTGCTCCGACGGTGACAGCGTGGATGTGATCGACACCGTAAGCGACCAGGTCAGCGCCTCTTGGTCTCTGCTCAGGCGCCCGGGAGATCCTGTCGGTCTCAGCCCGGTGGCGCTGGCGCTCGACCAGGTCCGCTCGCGGCTGTATGTAGCCTGCGCCTTGAAGAACTCGCTGATGGTGCTTTCGCTCGATGACGGCTCCATCCTGGGAGACATTCCAACAGCCTGGTATCCGACGGCGGTGACGCTCAGTCGCGATGGAGGCGATCTCTACGTCGTCAACGGCAAGGGCATCGGTTCCGGTCCGCACCTCGAACCTGTCAACAACGAGACGCTGATGTACGGAACGCTGTCGGTGCTGCCGGTGCCGTCCGACGATCAACTGGAATCCCTTTCCGACACGCTGCGGGGCAACAACGACTGGTCGCTGGGGATCTACCCGGATCGCTGCCTGGGCAAGGCGTTTCCCGTGCCGCGGGCGCTGGGCGAGCCCTCGCCCATCAAGCACGTGATCTTCATTCTCAGGGAGAACAAGACCTACGATGAAGACCTGGGCGATCTCGAGGGCAGTGACGGGGACCCGTCGCTGGTCATGTTCGGAGAGGAGATAACGCCCAATCTGCACGCATTGGCCCGCGAGTTCTGCAACCTGAACAACTTCTATACCGAGATCGAGGTCAGCGTACAAGGCCACTACTGGGTGGTGGCATCCACGCTGAACGACTACGCCGAGAAGGCCTGGCAGTCGAACTACCGCGACGACGGCCGCCTGCCGGCGCTGGGACTCAAGCAGCCGGACTATCCGGCCGGGCTGTTCATCTGGCATCGCCTGGACGATGCCGGGATCGACTTTCGCAACTACGGCGAGCCTTACGGCCTGGCCGCCGAGTACGATCGTTTCGGCGATCACATCAACATGGACTACATGCTCGACCTGGGACAAAACCTGTACTCCACCCCGGACGCCCAGCGGGTGGAGTGGTTCCTGGAGGAAGTCGACGACGATATCTTCCCGCCCTTCGTCTACCTCTCGCTGCTGAACGATCACACCTACGGCCGCAAGCCCGGCCTGCCCACGCCAGAGTGGATGATAGCCGAAAACGACTATGCCACGGGCCTGGTGGTCGATCGCATCAGCCACAGCAAGTACTGGCCGGAGACCTTGATCATCATCACCGAGGACGATCCCCAGAGCGGGCTCGATCACGTAGACATGCACCGCTCGATCGCCATCATGGCCTCGCCCTACACCAAGCGGGGTTACAACTGCCCGGTGCACCACGGCTTCGCCAGCCTGATACGCACCTACGGTTTGATCCTGGGCATGCCGCCTTTGAACCTGCTGGACGAGACGGCCGCCCCGGTCTACGACTGCTTCACCCCGAAGCCCGATCTCACGCCTTTCGACGCGCGTGAAATGCGATTGTCCTACCAGGAATCGTCGCTGGACGATCCCGGTGCGCGCGAGTCTATGAAGATGGATTTCTCGGCACCGGACAGGGCCAAGGGCCTGGGCAAGGTTCTTTGGATGGCGACTCACCCAGGCGAACCGGTTCCGGACGCGCTGCTGCATCAGGACGACGACGATGATGAATACGAAGCCAAGCGACCGTTGCCTGTCCCCGTCTGGCGAAAAGCTCCCAGGGAGGAAATTCGATGAAAGCTGCGATTTGCGGCCTACTGCTGACCACGTTGGCCTGCCTGGCTCCTTGCGGCTGCCACAATGACGGACAGACGCAGATAGGCTTCGAAAAGAGACTCCCCGATCCCGGCCAGGTCAAGGCTCATGTCATAAAAGACTCGCAGGAACTTGCCGGCTACACTCCGGCCGGAGTCGATCAGGAACTGGTCGCCGCCTTCACCGGTTTCAACCGCATGCTGACCGGCAAGCCGCCCGACCCGAAAACCATCGAGACCAACATCAAGGCGTTGCAGCAAAAGGCCGAACGCGCGCTCGATGATGGCGGCAAGCACCAGATGCGCAAGCTTTGCCTGTGGCTGCTGCAACGTTTCACGAGCGATCTCGAAGAGCTGATCAGGGTCAGCGCAAAATCCAACGGTTCGGCTCAAGAGCTGGTGAGCGGACATCCGCCGCAAGGCGAAGTCGGCCGGGTTTTTGAAAAGTTCGCGGGCAGCGGCGGAGATTTTCTGCGCCACGCAGTCTCGGCTGGCTTGATAACAGCTTCCAAAAAAGGAGGCCTCGTGCCGGTAAAGGGCGCCGGTTTTTTCGTGCGCCTGGCATTCAAGGTTCATTTCGCCCAGATCTTCCCGGATGAGTCCCGGCCCGTCGAATGGCTTCTCGACGACTTCGAGCGCAAGTGGTACTACGTCTGGGTCGTGGAGCGCTCGCAGACGGCCTCGATGATGCGCAAACTCGAGGCGGTCGAGAAGCTGAGGCGACTGGATCCCGGTTACGCCGATCTTACCGCGCGCGGCATCGTACATTTCAAGAACGCCAAATACCGTTCGGCACTGCTCGATTTCCAGCAGGCGCTCAAGAAGCACCCCGGTGACTCCCGCCTGAAGTCGTTCATCGCCCAGGCCAGGCAGCAAGCCGAAAAGAACCCGGAAAAAAAGAAACCGCAGGTCCATTGACACATGCCACTACCACCCTTGCCCGATCCCGAAAGCCGCGCTGAGCGCGCCGCGGGTCTCATTAGAGCCATGCCGGCCGTCATATTCCTGGGCACCAGCCTGCTTGGCTTCAACGTGGCTCAGACGGCCAGCACCCTGCTGCTACCCGTTTCGCGCAAGAAGTTCCGTGCCTTCAACCGTTGGGCGGCAAACAGCTTCTGGAGCTGGTGTGTGCAGCTGTCGGAGATCACACATGGTATCGGAATTCAAGTAACCGGGGACGATGTGCCGCCGGGAGAGAATGCCATCGTGGTGGCCAACCATCAGCAGATGGCAGACATCACATTCATCCTTTTTTTCGCCCATCAGAAGGGCCGCCTGGGCGACATGAAGTGGGTGCTCAAGGACATCATTAAGTATGTACCCGGCGTGGGCTGGGGCCTGTACTTTTTAGACAGCTTCTTCGTCAAGCGCGATTGGACCAAGGATCGTGCCTCGATCGAAGGCACCTTCTCGCGCATCATCAAGGACAACATTCCGGTCTGGCTGGTGACCTTCGCCGAGGGAACCCGGATTACCCCCGCCAAGCTCGAGCGGAGCCAGGCCTACGCGCGCAAGAAAGGGCTAACCCCGACCAGACACGTCATGCTTCCGCGCACCAAGGGTTTCACGGCCTCGCTGCAAGGGCTCAGAAAACGACTGGACGCCGTGTACGACATAACCATCGGTTACGAATCGGGCGTGCCCACGCTGTGGCAATACATAAGGGGATTCGTAAAGACCGCGCACCTGCACGTCAGGCGTTTTCCGATCGCCGATCTGCCGACATCCGATGCCGAGATCTCCGCCTGGCTGATCGAGCGCTACCTCGAAAAAGATCAACTACTCGATCAATTTTACACTCAGGGTGTCTTCCCGAATTCTTGACCCGATCCTGTTCCGGCGGGTTATGTTATAATACTGACCCGACAATCGAGGATCTCATTCATGCGTTTACAAACCATCCTTTTCGCCGTCCTGTCTGCGCTATTACTCTCCGGCCGGCCTGCTGCGGCTCGCCAGCGCGAAGTCAAGCTGGACTCGATAGTGAATAGTATCGATCTCGGGATGCTCGAGCCGCTACTGAAGACGGGCGAAATCAGCCTGGTCGAATCCTACCGTAGCGGGCGCCTGCGCCAGGTGACAATCATTGGTCTGATCAACGCTGCGCCCGACAAGGTCTGGCAAGTGCTTACCGACTACAACCACTACACCCGGATCTTCCAAAGCCTTGCCAACCTCGAGATCGTACGCCAGGACGGCAACGATGCGGTGCTGGCTTACGAGCTGGAGGTGCCCGGTTCAAACCTCGAGTACACCCTGGTGCATCATCACACCCCGCGCAGGCGAATAGACATCCGGCTGGCGGACGACGAGGGAGACATCCAGACGGGCGCATGGCTCTGGGAACTCGTGTCCCGCGCGGGAGGCAAGCAGACAATCGTTGTTTACACACTTTACACCGACGTGCGCGAATCGAGTTGGGTCATCCGCCGGGTGCTAAAGACCTCGCCCTCGATCGAGCAGGGGCTCAATGTGGCGGCCGGCCTGGTGACCGTCCGCGCGGTCAAGAAACGCGCGGAAGGAAGTAGTTCTGCTCCCGCCCAGACCGGCCGGAAATCGATCGAGCTGAGATCCATATCCAACCTGATCGACGTCGGGAAACTTACGCCTTTTCTTGCCCGCGGAGATCTGGCTCTGGTGGAGTCTCTCCCGGACGACAAGCTCAAGCAGGCCACGGTGATGGCGCTGGTCGAGGCTCCGCCCGCGACCGTCTGGGGTGTGCTGACCGACTACGAGCACTACACCGACTTCATCCCCAACGTGGCCGAGGCCAATGTGGTCAAGCGCGAGGGACGCGACGTGGTAGTGGCTTACGAAATCGAGGTCCCGGGGTCCAACGTCGAATACACCCGCAGGGATCGGCTCTTTCCGCCCGACAGGATCGAGGCCTGGCTCGACGATGACGAGGGCGACATCACCCGGGGCGCCTGGCGCTGGCAGCTCGTTTCGACGGCCACGGGCAGCCGGACGATTTTAATCCTGACGCTCTATTACGATGTGGCCGAGTCGAGCTGGGTCATGCGCCAGTTCTTGAAGTCCAACCCGACCACAGAGCACGGCCTGAACGTCGCCTCCGGCCAGGTGGCGGTCGAGGCCATGAAGAAGCGGGCCGAGAAGCTCGCAGGGAAAGGCTCGTGAAACCGCTGGTCTCTTGCTGCACCCTTCTCCTGGCCGCGGCAGGTTGTTCGCAAACGGTAGGCCAGCCGGTCGATCCCGAAGAACTCGGTTACCGCAGTTGCCAGGACGACTTCGAATGCGGTTCTGGCAGGTACTGCCTGCCGGACAGCGCAACTTGTTTCGCAGATTGCCGCACTACCGCAGACTGTGTCTTCTTAGGCCCCGATCTGATCTGCGACACGCGCGGCCGTTGCATCGCGCAGACCGGTGACGAGAAGTGCATCTCCCACGCGGACTGCGGGCCGGGACACTATTGCAACGGCGTCTGCTCCAGCACACCTGCCGTCTGCGGTTCCGACAACGAGTGCCCGCTGGCCGGCGAGAGCTGCTCTGGTCTGTGCGCGGCCCACTGCGGGGTGGACGACGACTGTCGCGAATCATGCCTAGCAGGCACATGCTCGCTGAGCGGCGAGCGCTGCCAGGGGGACGCGGACTGCACCAGCCTGCTGGACGAGAGCTGCACCCCGGTCGGGCTGTGCATGCGCCCGGGCTGGGAGCGCTGGATTCCCCCCGGGCAACTGCCGCCGACCGGTTGCCTAAGCGACTCGGAGTGCCGCATGCTCGGCTATCGCTACTTGTGCGACTGCGATCACGAGCAGGATCCCATAAGCGGCCGCATCCAGTGCCAAAATGGCGTTAGCAGCGTCTGCATTGAAGACACCGAAGAGCTGGATTTCGGCGACGGTCCGGCCGACAGCCCGGCCCATGAGCTTACCGGCATCTGGGGTATGCGGGTCGAGATTGCGGTCGTGACGGTCGGACTGCCGCTGGTGGTCACCCACAACAGCTATTCTTCCAATCTGTTCCTGGTCAAGGCCAGTCACCGGAAGGGCGACACTCTCGAACTGGAAGAGCGACTGTGCGAGTCCGACATAATCAACTTCAACAATGACGACACGCCCTACCAGGACATGATCTGGATGGTTATCCCCAATGATTACTTGCGCTCGCTGCCCATTCTCAGGCAAACGGCCGCTGTGACCTCGACCGGCAGCCTGGATCTTTTCGAGACCTCGCAGTCCGTCGAGTTGCGCGGTTGCCTGCTCGCAGAACCGGCACACGATCCCATGCCGACTCGGGAAGAGTTTCTCGCCGATCCCGGCGATGCGCGTGTCTGGGATCAGGATCGAGACGGCCATCCTGGAATGACCGTATACGTGGACGGTGTGATCCGCGGCAGGCTCTACAATATCCAGCGCTGGACGGCCATTCATCACGGCCTGATAGTGGACGTCGATCACATCCGCGGATTGACCAGCGCCCAGAGCGAAGAGGTGCTGCTGGGCACCGATAATGAAACTCTCGACCAGGACACCCAGACCGCCATGCACGATCAGGCTGACCGCACCTATTTTCGCATGATGCGCGTTGACGCGGACACATCCTGCGCACGCCTGATCCGCGAGGCGCATCACGCGGACTCATGGCTGCGCCACACCGACCATCTTATGGACGTAACCGATCCGTAACTTCTCGACCAGGCCGACTGCTCAACCGAAGAGAGCCGCGATCTTCTCGCCGTAGCGCTTGTTGACCTCGCGTCGCTTGAGCTTGAGAGTAGGAGTCAGAATTCCGTTCTCGGTGGTGAATGACTCGGACACCACCAGAACTTTACGGGGAATCTCGTACCTGGCGAACTCCGCGCAGCACCTGCGAACCTCTTCCTCTATCAGCGCCACGATCTCCTGCCTGGCCACGAGCTCCTCGCGCTTGGCTGCAAGACCCTGCTCTGCCGCCCATGCATCGAGCACCTCGAAGTCCGGAACAATAAGGGCCACGTTGTAGCTGCGATTGGCGCCCTCGATCATGCAATGCTCGATGAATGACGACAACTTGATGGTCTCTTCCAGTTCGGTCGGGAAGATGTACTTGCCGTTTTCCAGTTTGTACTGTTCCTTGATCCTGCCGGTAATAAACAAGAAGCCGTCCTCGTCAACCCAACCCCGGTCGCCCGTGCGCAAGCCGCCGTCTTCTCTCAGCACCTTGGCGGTTTCCTCGGGCAGGTTGTGGTAGCCGACCATGACGTTGGGACCGTAGGCTATGATCTCGCCGTCCTTGGAATCGGGGCCGGTCAGGCTGCGGTCGATTTCGATCCACGAGCCCAAAATAGGCCGGCCGACGCTTCCGAACTTGTTGGCCTCGGGCAGGTTGAGTGTGTGTCCCGGCGACAGTTCGGTCATGCCCCAGGCCTCGTAGACCGGAGCTCCCACATCGTGGAAGAACTCGGCGATCTTGCGATTGAGCGCGGCCGAGGAGCTGATGGCCAGCTTGAGACGGCCGCCAAAGCGCTCGCGGATTTTCACAAACACAACCCGATCGGCGATGGCCAGCTTGATGCTGTTCAGCAATCCGCCTCGTCCTTCGCGTTTGGCTATTGCCGCGGCCTTGCCCATCTCGAACAAGAACTTGGCCAGCCCGCCGCGCTCGGCCATTTTCTTGTGCAGCCCGTCGTAGATCTTGTTGAAAATACGCGGAACGGCCACCAGGATGGTGGGCCGTACCTTGCCGATGTCGTCGATGATCGTACTCGGGGCCTCGGCGAAGCCGGTCGACGCCCCGGCATGCACCAGCATGTGCAGCTCGGCTATCTGGCCGAACGAATGTGCCCAGGGCAAAAACGACAGCGTTCGGTCGCCGGGACCGATGTTGCCCGGCTTGGCGTCGTAAAGCGCCAACACGTTGGACGAAAGGTTGCGGTGGGAAAGCAGCACGCCCTTGGGGTTGCCGGTGGTGCCGGAGGTGTAGATCAGACCGGCGATGTCCTGACCGTCGGGATGCAACGACTCGACCGATTGCTCGGCGCCACGCCGCTCCAACTCGGCCAGGCTGTCCGGGCCGTCGCCATCAAGCACCACGATGCGTTCGAGCGAGTCGATCTCGGTAACGAAAGACTCCACCTTGGCAGCGATCTCTTGATTGGCCACGAACAGCAGCTTGCAGCCCGAATCGGAGATGATGTATTTCCAGATGCGCGTAAGCTCAGCCTCGTACATGGGCACGAAGCGCGCGCCGCGTCCGTAGCTGGCGTAGGCCGCAACAGCCCATTCGACGCTGTTGTTCGATATGATGGCAACTCCGTCGCCGGGGCCGACGCCCAGCCAGGCCAGCCCGCCGCGCAGGTTGTCGACCCTCTCGGCCACCTGGCCATAGGTTACCCAGCGATACTCCCCGCTGGCGACATCCTTGGTGCCGAACAGTTCCAGGTTGGCGAATTTCTTGGTCGCATCTTCGAACAGTTCTACCAGGTTGTAGGGTCCCGGCACTTCCCCAACGTTAATCGGCTTCATCTTCACCTTCCTCAGTGCGTTGTTTCGGCTCTTATACACTCTATCTGCAGCTGACTGCAACACTGTGCTATAATCTCCGAACCGGGAGGATGATCGTGATGTCTATGACTGCCACCCAGAGCCGTATTGCGCTACTCTGCTTTTTGTGCGCGTTCGTTTGCCTGCCTTTGCAGTCGAGGGCGGCCACCAACATCACCGCCTCGCAGGCCGAAGTCGACGCCTTTCTCGGCGGCCACGGCGGCAAGCTGGTTTACGTGGACGTGAACGACAGCGACAAGATCTACTGGATCGATCTCGGCGACATGTCGGTCCACAAGCTGTCGGACGACAGCGGCTGCAGCGAGCCGCTGCTCTCGCCGGACGGCACCCGGGTTGTCTACGGAATCTACAACATCATTTCCAAGTGGCCGGGAGAGAGCGCCGACAACGAGGGAGACGCATACATCCGCGCCTTAGCCGGCGGGCAGCGGACACAGGTGGCCGGCGCCGCGCTGACCGGTCGGCAGGCCTTCGCTCCCCACTGGTGGGTCGATCCCGCGAGCGGAGACGAGTACATCGTCTCGATGGATTACTACGAAAAAGACACGCAAAGTATAGCCGGGCGGGCGACCTGGAAACAGAAGCTCGACAGCAACCAGCCGACGGGCGATCCGCTCAAGATCCTGGATCACGCTTTCGACGGCGGATTGTCCAAGGACGGCACGCGCATCGGCGAGGCCTATCATTACCTGTACATGGCCCGCACCATGGATCTCGGCGGCGGCGACGGGGCCACCATCAGCGGGCGTATGGACGGGGGCAACCAGTGCTGCAACGCCTCCATGTCGCCCGACGACAATTACTACATCATGCACCTGAGGATCGACCACACCGGCTGCAACATCCGCGACGAGAATGACAATTTGATAAACACAATATGGGAGCCCGACGGAGCCGACGAGATGCAGAATCCGGAGTACTCAAGCGATCCCGGCTTCAGCACCTTCACCGCCCAGTTCGGATCCAGTTACTACATCTACATCGCCAACACCCAGACAGGCGACCACTTGAAGATCGCCGAGGGGAATTTCGCCGTACCGCACTTGTGGGTCGCAAGCGGCGCCCCCGGCTTGACGCTCGGAGCCGCGTCGATCTCTTTCCAGGCGGTCGCGGGCGGCGCCAACCCGGCGCCTGAGAGCGTATCGGTCGGCAACTTGGGACAGGGCCTGCTGGCCGATGTCACGCCGAGCGAAAACGCCGACTGGCTGCAAGTGACTCAGAGCGGCTCGGGCAACGACCAGCTTCTGCAAAACTCGGTTGACATCTTAGGGATGGCCGCGGGCAGCTATACGACCAGCGTGCAGGTCGCCTGTTCCAATGCGAGCAACTCGCCGCAGGAATACAGCGTCAACCTCGAGATCGCCGCCGCCGGCGACGACCAGGATCCAACCGTGACGATCGACACGCCAACGGACGGCCAGACGGTCTCAGGCTCAATCCCGATAGCCGGCACGGCCACGGATAACGCCGCCATCGAGAAAGTCGAGATCAAGCTGGACGATGGAATTTTCGAGGCTGCCGCGGGCACGGACTCGTGGTCGTACACCTTAGTGACAACGGCGCTCAGCGACGGCTCGCACAGTCTTACCGCCCGGGCCAGCGACACCTCCGGCAACAGCGCAAGCGAAACCGTATCGATCCAGGTGGACAACCAGGGCAGCCAGCCCGAGATCGAAATAATCTCGCCCAACGGAGGCGAGATCTGGGAGGCGGGCAGCACTCAGCATATCCGCTGGTCATGCATGGCCATAGACGACGTCAGCTTGCGCTACTCGACCGACAACGGCACGAGCTTCAAGACGATCGAGGTCACTGTGGACAAGAGCAAGCCCGGCTGGCTGGACTACCCATGGCTGGTGCCGGACGAACCGTCCAAGGAGTGCCTGGTGTTCATCTCTGGATATTTCGGCGAAGCCCCCACCCAGTCGGCGGCTCCCTTCGAAATCAAGTCGGCGATCGACGGAGGCAGCGACGGCGGCACCAATGATACGATCATCTCGGGCGGTTGCGCCTGCGGCCGGGTGACCGGCGGCACCGCCGGTCTTCCATTAATCTTGCTTATGCTTCTTCTGGTCCGGCGTAAGCGCTGCACTCACATTCGTTAGCCCGGCCTGGTCAGTTCACGGGCTCCAGCCTGACATGCTGATCGTAGAAGGCCGTGCCCTGGCCCATGTCAGTGGCTTGCTGGGATACCAGGGCGTTGGGCGCCCGGCCCAGGCGCAGCCAGCCTCCTGTCGGCACCAGGCAGATATCGGGGCGCAAGGTCGGATCGAAGCGCAAGCGCACGCTCAGACTTCCGAGCGGGCTTACGACTTTCGCGAACTGGCCGTCATCTAGTGACGCAGCGCCTCTGGCCCCGGGGTTCACCCGACAGATCGGCGGCTGCTTCTGATCTTCGGGGCTAATCTGCGAGTGCTCGTAGCCGCTCCGTTTTGGCGTAAGGAAAAAAAGCGGGAACTCGTCGTCAGTCGTCGGCTCGAGCGGCGCTTCTTCTATAAGGCGCATCTTGCCCGAAGAGGTCGCGAAGCGCTCAGCGAAAGGAACTTCTAACTGAACCGGATTGCGCGCGATGGTCGCCCGATCATCGGGAAACCAGCGGGCGGTCATCCGATCGAGGGCCGCCCGCGGGTTTTCGAGTAGCGGATCCGCATGCCCCAGCCTGCGGGCCAGCTCGGCCACGATCCAGACGTCGTCGCGCACTCCGGCAGGCGGAGCTAGAGCCCGGCGCGTACGGGCCACGTAGTGATGCGCGAAGGAACCAACCGCGTCGTACTCGTCTTCGAGCATCAGGCTGACCGGCAGGAACAGATCGGCACAATCGGCCGTGTCCGTCAAAAATGCGTCGGCCAGAACCACGAAGTCGATCTTCGAAAGCTCTCCGGCCACCGCGCGCGAGTCCGCGAACTGGGCCACCGGGTTCGCACCGTTGATGTAGGCGAAACAAATCGGCGGATCGCTCGCAGCCGAAAGATCTGAAGCGAACGTCGGCGCGGCCAGTGTTCGCCCGGTGCGAGGCACAAGGCATGCAGCATCCAGGCCGCGCCGGCGTCGGGGATTGTAGCTCACTCCCCCGCCTGCGATCCCGACATTGCCGCTCAGCATGCCCAGCGCGTCAATGCAACGAACGCTCGCCCCGCCCTGTGCGCGCCGCTGCAGTCCCCAGCCGACCAGAGTGGCCAGCGGCCTGCGCTGCGCGTACAGCTCTGCCAGGTAGTCGATGTCGGAAAGTTCGACACCTGCGAGATCCCGCAGCCGCTCGGCGGTCATGTCCTTTGCCGTAATCATTTTCTCGAAGGCGGAGAAATTCTCGCAACGCGTAACGGCCTGGTTATCGAGCCGCCCGCCGTCGTAAAGCCTGCGCAGCACCGCCAGAGCCAAGAAGCCGTCGGCACCTGGAGCCAGGTTGACGTATCTATCGGCAATAGCCGCGGTCTGCGTTCGCAACAGATCGATCAGCACGATTTCTGTTCCGCGCGCGCGCGCCTGGCGCAGGAAAGGCACCAGGTGGATGCCGGTTACCGCCGGGTTCTTACCCCACAGGACTATCGCCCGCGAGTTTGCGAGATCGCCGAAATCGTGCCCCGCCAAATCGCCGAAGTCGAGCGCCTGGGCCGCCACGCCGGTCTCGTCGCAAACGCCGCCGGCAAGCGTCGTCACCGGGCCCAGCGAACGGAAGAAGTGGCCCACCAGTTCCTTCATGATTCCCAGCGAGCCGCCGCTGGTCAGGTGCAATACCGAGGGCGCACCATGTTCCGAGACGGCTCGCGCCAGCTTCCCGGCGGCGAGATCCAGCGCCTCGATCCAGTTTATCTCCTTCCAGCGACCCGAGTTTCGCACCAGCGGCGCTGTGACGCGCCCGGGATCCGACAGGCGATCAAGGTGGCGTTTGATGCGCCTGCAGACAAAGCCGCGGGTTACCGGATGAGCCGGATTTCCATGGATGCGGGCATGCTCACCGTCCAACTCGACCAGCAACGCGCAGGCGTCGGGACAATCGTAAGTGCAGGCGGTCTCGATAGTCTTCATCGCTCGTCCATTTCAGCGTTTTTTGAGCAAGCGATCGATGCGTTCGACATCGAAGCCGATCACGATAGTGCCGCCGATGTCGAGCACCGGCACACCAGCGCCGGAAAGGCCTGCCCGGCGCAGCTTTCCAGACAGTTCCGAGGCGGCCAGGCTATCGTTTTCAATATCTCGTTCGATGAAGGCGACTCCCATTTGCCGCAGATGCTTGGCCGCTTTCTTGCAAAAACCGCACCAGGGTGTCGAATACAGGACTACCCTTGCAGGCACAGGCTCAGCCTCGTGGGGCAGACCCAGCAACCGGCGGGTCATCCGGGCCAGCTTGCCGACGACCAGTCGTCCGAGCGACCCGGGATCAGTCGCCTCGCCCCTGGGCCGGGCTTCGCCCGTCAACCGATCGAGATCAACCAGCGAATAGTTCAGGGGCTTCTTCCCGTCGTCCCGCCGAAGATCGACCACCATTACCCGCTCGGTGCTCAGGCGAGCCGATCGCGACCTGGCGGTGTCGGTTACGACCACCCGGGCGCGAAAAGCCTCGGGAATATCCTCGGATCTTCCGGCCATGCGGATGCGTCCGTCGTTGTCCACCCAGCTGTAGACGACCTTGCCTGCTTTACCCCGCGGTTGCGCCTCACCCGTATCCACGGTTTGTGTTCCGACCCCGGGTGTCTGCGCCTGGCATGGGGCGCTGAGCAAGATCAGAATCATGCCTTCGGTGATTCTCATTCCCGGGTCTCCGGCTCGAAAGAATCTACGATCGCCCGACTAACGCTCACCCGCACCGGTGTCAAAAAGCCGGCCGTGTGGG
>Ga0315535_1000248_pt1 | contig 37717 bp, 51 predicted proteins | sample SalMarSW160220MG_2_FD_203092 | JGI IMG/M metagenome (GOLD analysis project Ga0315535, IMG submission 203092) | Salt marsh sediment microbial communities from the Plum Island Ecosystem LTER, Massachusetts, United States - Salt Marsh Sediment SW1602-20 ... | reverse complement strand
TTCTGGGCCTCTTGAAATTGCAATTCGAGTTATTGGGAACGGAAGCACAGCACGAGCTGGAGACCTTCCTGAAATTTACTTTAGTAAAGAACCAACCCAAGTTTTCTATTCTTGGGATTTAGGAGCGAATCAAACAGAACTGACTGGACTTCCCGGCGTCAATGGACAGCACACTCTTGATGTTTATGCATTAGATTCTGATGATGTTTGGAGCCATGAGCATTTTGTATTAACAACTGTGGGTGTTACACCATCTACGACAGAACCGCCGGCGTCTTCCTTAGATCCTCTCTTGTTGGGTGGAATTGCAGTTGCTGGAATTGTTGTAGTTGTTATCGTAGTTGTTTTACGACGACGACATTAACAGAACAAACGGGAATTGTCAGATATCATCATCTGGCTAAACAACCTCTCCTTCAACCAACCCGCTGCTAAGAACCCTTGAGACTCGTACATTAAGCAGGGTTCCAGGAGAATATCCTCCAAGTACGGTCATTAAAGGTCCCTCTTCCAGGGGATTTACCATCGTATACCCATGATGCGCCCAAGAAGGTTCAGCGGCTACCCCTCTTATTGTCTTACCGAGGTAATTATTTTTCTTCTCTAGGTTGATCCTATCTGCCTCCTTTCGAAGCAGCATCCCGAGCTCATCTTTTGTGGAGGACTCAGGGAAGTTTTCGAAGGCAGTACCCGGTAAGGCGCGGAACCCATACAGAATGATTCTCTCTGCTCCGGCGTCACTGACTGCTTTCATGATTTCAAGTGATTCGTTAACAGATTCCTCAGTTTCTCCTGGTAATCCATAGATGAAGTAGACAAATGGATGCATCCCATATTTTGATGCAATTTTAACTGCTGAAATTACATCATCCGGAGACCCACATTTTCCGATATCTCGCAGGTGTTTCTCAGAACCAGTTTCAAGTCCTATATTGGGAGAACTCATCATCATAGAATCAACAAGGGTCTTTGCGACGTCCTCTGAAAACAGACATGCCTTCATGTTTTCAATTGCAATATGAGCTGTCTTGTTCGCAACTTGTGGGAGTGCATTTAGTCTATCCAATAAGTTCCTAATTGCCTCCAAGTTCGCTGGAGGGTAGCAGGGATCTGTTAGAGGTTCCTTTCCTCGCATGAAGTCTAGAAATCCAGGTGATTCTAATACAATTCGATGAACTCCTAAATCAAGTAATTCGCGTACTTCGTCCACTATTGTTTCAATTGATCGGCTTCGAGGGGGTCCCCAGGTTCCAGGTACACTACAAAATCCACATCCCGGCGGTATTTCTTCGGGACAATCCATTCTCACGCTAGAATCATTGGAATCACAATTACTGCACTCTGTACATTTGCGACCATCATCAAGTGGTAGTCTGGTTCTTTTAAAGTTGGAACAACCGCGAGTCACTTCAACGTATACTTTACTCGCCTGATACGCCTTGTAGTCAATTATCCGGGTTGTTGATGTTCTATAGTTCTCAGAAAGAATCTCAGATGGAATGAATTCCCGAGGATTAGTACTTACAATCTGACCCCCTATTGGATATGATACTCCTTTGATTTTCGACAATTCTATATAATTATCGAAGAACTTTTCTGTTATCAATTCTTCAAGAGTAGCTTCTCCCTCTCCCATCACGATGACATCTGGATTCAATTCTTTCAATGCCAGTGGGTCAGCTGCGATTGGCCCGCCGATTATGATCCTTCCCTGACTTCGGGAACCACGCCACAATTTCACGAAATTGGTAACAGCAGGAAGGTCCATGGTCATTGCACTAATAGCTGTATGGTCGAATTTTCGAAGGATTGCTCTCTTCTCGAGAATCTCTTCAACTCTATAAATTTGACATGGGATTTTGTGTTTTTCAAACACACCTGCAATAGTCCTCGGTCCACATCCTATCGAATCTCGAGAACTACGACGTTGACCTGACCCTGCACTGAGAGCATCTACGATAAGCACTTTGTCTGACATCGCCAAGAAAAGAAAGCTGATTTCTGCTATTTACTCTTGCCTACGGCCTCGTCCTATAACTTTTAAGGCACTGTGAATACTTTTCATTTAGCACATTGCTAAAACCAAATCTTAGGAGTACATAACTGCGTGAGTGATGATGACGGCGGAATCTGCGCCAATTGTGGCTTGCCAAAAGACCTGTGTGTCTGTGAGACCATAGCACAGGAAGAGGCAAGAATTAGTGTGTCTGTAGAACGAAGGAAATGGGGCCGTTTGACTACCATTGTTGAAGGTTTTGATAAGAATATTGACATCAATGATTTAGGCACCAAGCTGAAAGCTAAGCTTGCTTGTGGCGGTGCTGCTAAGCATGGTCATATTGAACTCCAAGGTGACCATAGAGGTGTCATTGGAGGAGTTCTTGCAAAACTTGGATTCCCAGAAGAGATGGTCCAGATTGATTGGACTTTTCAAAGGAAAGGAAGACGTTAATCTACCTTTTTCCTCTCAGGGATACCAGAATTGTATCTTAGCACGACTAGTTGAAACTAGGAATGCGGTCTGATTGAGAAGAACACTAACCCAAACTCATTGAATCGATTCCTAATTTCTTCTTAGATTCCTTCTTATCCAAGGCTCATTGAGTTAATACCTAAGCGTTTCACGATTTCTTTATACCGATTCCTAACGGTAACCTCGGTAACCCTGGCAACTTCAGCAATCTCTCGTTGAGTCCTTCGTTCATCTAACATGATTGATGCAACATAAATAGCAGCTGCAGCAAGACCAAGAGGGTCTCTTCCAATTGTTAGACCCATTGTTCTACTCTGTCGAAGAATCTCCACTGTTCTTAGTTGTACGGGACTAGATAGTGCTAATTCAGACGCAAAACGTGAGATGTAATCTATTGGGTTGGACAGCGGTATTTTGATCGCTAGACTACGAAGTAGAAGTCTATAACATTGACCCAACTTCTTCCTATCAATCCGTGATGCGTCAGCTACTTCATCTAAAGGTCTGGGTTTCTGTCTAATTCTACAAGCAGCATACAACGTAGCTGCAACCATTGCCTCAATAGATCGACCACGAATTAATTTTTTAATTATAGATTTTCGATACAATAAAGCTGCTAGTTCTCTAATAGGAACAGGAATCCCAAGTTGTGAAGATAGTCGTTCCAGCTCGCTCATAGCTTGCGCTAAGTTCCTATCCATGCTTGAGTGAACTCGGCTTCTGATCTGCCATTTTCTTAAACGGTAAATCTCTGACCTGCGCGTCGGGCTAAGCTTCTTCCCTGAAGTGTCTCTATCTCGCCAATCAATAACAGTGGAAAGTCCCTTATCATGAATGGTATAGCGGATAGGGGCTCCAACTCTACTTCGAGCATCACTCTCTTCTGCACTAAACGCTCGCCATTCTGCACCTGTATCAATGTGATGATCCGAGAGTACTAAACCACAACCACCACATACTCTTTCTCCGCGAGTAATATCTTCTACAACAGAACAAGATTGACACTCAGGACAATTTTTAGATTCTACTAAAGGTTCAATACTTGCTTCCTTTTTCTTTTCGGCACTTTGTATGCGGTCCAACATCTCTCCTCCAGTTGTTAGTGCCGGACACGACCGCCAGTATTCACTGTCAAGTCATTGTATCGATGACAGTCTCCCGGGACCCACAAATAACAAGTTGGGAAAATTCTCTTTTAATACTTCTGAGTTTCCACTCTATGTGGTTTGTTCGTGGCCTTTTTCTGTAATAATAATCGTATGCTCATGTTGTGAGACAAATTCACCCTTTTCTTCGGCTAAGATACTATGCCCAAAGAGCGCACCATTTTGTCTTAGTTCTTTGATTGCCATTTTGATAGTAGCATGCTTCATACGTTCGGCCAACCAGCGCTCTGCAAAGGGGAACTCCTTGTACTCTTTTCTAGCAATGCTAAGAAACTGCTTTGAACCCTTGAATCTCACCGGTACTCTCACGGGAAGTAATTGATAGATTGTGGGATTCGGTAAATCGGATATATTCCCTGAACCAGTACTGGCAAAGGTTTCTATTGCATAGAATTCACCCTCCTCAACAAGTACTTCTGATTTTCCACTCACACATGGCACCTGTTTATCAGCATGAAGTTCATACTCTTTCAGTTGATGCCCCGTAAGTTGCTTGATTGGTTGAAATCCAGCGCTTGTTATAGTGTCTTCAATGAGCGCGCCAATAGTGTTCAGTTTTGCACCAGGTCTCATCATTCTGATAGCTACTTTCGTTGCAGTTTCTGCGGCTTTTACCAACTCTTGGTGATCTGGATTCAGTGCAATAGTAAAAGCAGTATCAGCAATACAACCATCTACATGTGATCCACAGTCCACAGTGACAAGATCTCCTTCTTCAATTATGGTCTCATCATTGAGCGGAGATGTATAATGCGCAGCGATATTGTTCAGTGAAATATTGCAGGGAAATGAGGTGCCAGATGAGTTAGCTCGGATGTAGTCTTCGACGGTATTGATGATGTCGAGTACTTTTGTACCGGGTTCAACCATTGGACGAGCAAGGGCAAGTGCTTCTTTAGCTACAACTCCAGCACGCCGCCATTTATCCCAATTGTCCACACCTTCTTCATCAATTCCATTTTCTTTGGGTTTTTCTTCTGACACAATGGTTCACTGACCTTATTGCTTCTCATTTAGTGACCTGATAAAAGTGACGATGGGACAGTACTTATGAAAGCACTTGGTCAATCCGTCGTGCAGTTCTTGACATTGAGAAGAACATGTATCCAATGTTGGCTCGTTTGTTTGTAAGTACAACGAGAATTGCATCAGCTCCAGCATCACATATGATGATATACCCACTCTCACCCTCGATAAGCATCCTGATTAATGGACCACGCTTGAGCTGCTTGAACACTTTTCGAGTTGCTTCTTGAATTTGTGTGGACCTTCCAGCAATTACATCCTCATCAGGAATCTTACTTTTATCCATACCCTCTGGATAATGAGAGTGGATTGTGAGCCCCTGTGATTTTGATATAATTGCGCTAGCTTCAACATTCCCTTGAGAGGCTCTACTCAAATCTAAAAGAAGTTCTTTCAACATTTCAGTCTTTGATGACATGGCTTAGCAAACCTCCCAATAAGTTGAACATCAAAAGGGGTGCCAAGTATTTAAACTCTCTTGGCGCCAGCTTCCTTGAGTCCTTGGATAATCTCCTTGAGACCTTTGCCATTATCCTGTTGAACTTGTCTCTCAATGTATGTTCCCTGAACAACAATCGAGGCGCCTGCATTCACTGCATTTACGACGGATGCTTTGTCATTGAAACCACCGCCAGTTATGACAGGTATCTCAATAAACTTTGAAACAGTAGCAATCATCTCTGGAGGTACTCCTCCTCCTTCTGCACCACTTCCTGCTTCGAGGTAGACAAGTTTCATGCCCAGCAACTCAGCTGCAATAGCGTACATTGCTGGAAGCTTTGGTTTATCCCGAAGGAATGGTTTTGCATCTCCGACCCATGCTGCTGTCTTACCAGGTGCTACCATCAAATATGCCATTGGTATTGTTTCAATGCCCGACATCTTGACCTTAGGCGCAGCGAGTGCCTGTGCTCCAATAATCCAGTATGGATTAGTGCTATTCAGAAGTGACATAAAGAATATTGCATCAGCATGTTCGGATACACCAGTAATATTTCCTGGAAACAGAATGGTTGGAATCTCAACAGCTTCTCCAATTTTTGCAACTGCCTCATCAATGACTCCAAAAATGGTACTTCCTCCAACCATTATTGCGTCACTCCCAGCTTTCTCTACAAGTATTGCCTGTTCAACAACATTCTCAATACTGGTTGAGAGAGGATCTGGGTCTAGCAAAGAGAAGTGACAAGCACCATCCGATGCAATTTTTTCTGTGATGTATTTCCATACCTTACCAGACATGGAGTAGCCTCCAAATGTATGTGTCTCGACCCAGTCTGGCTTTTTATGCTTGTGGTGACACTCCAGACTTTAACGAAATTAGAATTTAAGCATCTAAACTCGTTAACTTCTTATTCAGTATAATGTCCTGAAGTCTCCTCCCGAAACACTTTATTGCTCCAAATCGACGGCGCTGCTATCCGATGGAGCAGTATGAATAATACAGTGCCATCAAAAACATAGGCTGCAATGAATCCGAGGATAAAGAAAATGTCTGAGAAGAAGATTGGTGTCTTCATTTGCCACTGTGGAAGCAACATAGCTAGCGTTGTTGATATTGAAAAGGTGAAGGAAGCTATCCGCGCCTTGCCGAATGTCGAGATAACAGATGACTACAAGTATGTGTGCTCAAAGCCGGGTCAACTCATCTTGAAAGATCACATCAAAAATAGTCGACTCGATGGTGTGGTCATAGCAGCATGTAGCCCAAGAATGCATGAACCCACATTCAGGCAAGCTATGCGTGAGGCAGGTCTTAATCCATATCTATTAGAAATAGCTAATATTAGAGAACATGACGCTTGGATTCATTCAGATAATCCCGAAGCAGCTACCGAAAAAGCAATCGATCTTATCCGTATGGCTATTGCCCGAACCAGGCTCCTTGTGCCTCTAGAAGAAACAGAGGTTTTGATAAAGAAATCAACGCTCATAGTGGGAGCTGGGATTGCAGGAATCAGCGCAGCTCTTGATCTTGCTAACGCTGGATTCAAGGTTCACCTTGTTGAAAAGGAACCCAGTATCGGTGGTAAGATGGCCAGGTGGGACAAGACGTTTCCAACACTAGATTGTTCTAGCTGCATCCTCACTCCTCGTATGGCTGAGATTGATGCACATCCCAATATTGACCTCCTGACTCTCGCTGAGATAGAATCTGTGGATGGATTTGTTGGAAACTTCAGGGTGAAGATTAGGCAACAGCCACGATATATTGACATTGATTCATGTACATCATGTGGCGACTGTAGTGAGATATGTCCTGTTGATGTTCCTGCCGATTTCGAAGCAAGGCTGTCATACAGAAAAGCGATTTACATTCCCTTCGCACAGGCGGTTCCGTCAGCGTACCTTCTTGATATGGAAAACTGCCTGGGCGTTGATGCAGTTCGATGTGGAAAATGTAAGGAAAAATGCGAGGCAGGAGCTATCAACTATGATGATGATGAGAAAATCATCGATATTGAAGTTGGTACAATTATCGTTTCAACAGGTTTCGATCTATTTGATGCAACAAAGAAACCTGAATACGGCTATGGTGAATTTCCAAATGTCGTCAATATTGGTGAGATTGAGCGTATGCTTAGCTCTGCTGGACCAACTCAAGGTAGTGTTGTGAGACCCTCAGACCTTCGAAAACCAAAGAAGATGGTCTATATTCAATGCGTTGGAAGTCGTGACGAGCTCACTAACAATTACTGCTCTCGAGTATGTTGTATGACTGCCATTAAGCAGGCTCGAATGATTCGTGATAAGACTGGTATCGATATCTATGTCTTCTATATTGACCTCAGAACCTTTGGCAAAGGGTACGAAGAATTTTATGAGAGTACCGCAAATGCGGGTGTTACATTCATCCGTGGACGCGTAGGAGAGATACTGCAGGATGATGAAACACAGAGTCTGACCGTTAGGGGTGAGGATACACTTCTTGGAAAGCCTATCCAGCTTACCAATGTTGACCTCGTTGTTCTATCCACTGGAGTTGTAGCATCAGTATCAACAGATAGTGTCGCCCATGCTCTAAATCTTAGTCTTTCACCTGACGGGTTCTTGCTGGAGGCTCATCCCAAGCTACGCCCCGTTGATTCATTCAATGATGGCATTTTTGTGGCTGGAATGGTTCAGGGTCCCAAGGATATCCCAGACACTGTTGCTCAAGCAAAGGCTGCGGCATCTGGTGCGATGGCACTCATGGGCAGGGGGAAGATCAATATTGAACCCTATTACTCAATTGTTGATGAAGAACGATGTGCCAGTTGCCAAGTTTGTATTTCCGTCTGTCCCTACAATGCAGTGGCTCTTAACGAACGGGGATATGCAGAAGTGAATCCCGCTTTATGCAAGGGTTGTGGAACCTGTACATCGACATGCGCTAGTGGTGCCATTTCTTCGCAACACTATACCGATGGACAGATTGCTGCCATGATAACTGAATACCTTATGCCTCATGAAGAATCACCATAGGCAAGAAGTTATCTTGCAATGGACCAGTCGCTGGAATCGGTGGAAAACATGAAAGATATAACCGTGGCAATTCTTGCGGGTGGCTCATCGAAGCGATTTGGCTCAGATAAAGCAATAGCCGAGTTTCAAGGAAAACCCCTCATATCTCATATGTTAGACATTGCGCGGAAAGTTTCCTCCACTATTCTTGTTGCAGTTTCTGATGAAGCGCAGGAAAAAAGACTCATACCATTCGTTAAGAGCACGAAGATTGTGATCGATCCAGAAGGAGAACCAACGTGTGCGCTGACCGGTGCAATTACTGCTTTTGAGCATACAGAAACAACACATGTTATTCTACTCCCTGTTGATGCTCCATTAGCTAAGCCAGATCTCCTCAAGATGCTCATTCAGCTTATTCCTGGACATGGAGCCATAGTTCCTTCCTGGCCCTCTGGATACATTGAACCACTTCACTCTGTATATCATGCTGAACATGCATATGCATGTGGATTGGAAATCATGGAGAAAGGATCACGAAAGATGAGCGATCTTCTTGACAGAATCCAACATGTCCTATATGTTTCCACTGAGACTCTCAACCAGTTTGACCCTGAGCTATCCACCTTTGTGAACTTCAATACTCTAAAAGAACTCAAAGATGTAGAGAGAAAAATGAAACACAAGTAACACAAGGCTAACTGTTCAATGGAACACAAGCTGACTTATGTTTCTTCATCTTCTGTACTATAACACGGGAGAGCTATGCACGTTTCAGTCATTATTGTTGCATGTCCCCGAAAAGCCAAGAAAGGATCCATTCTCTCCTTCTATTCACTAAGAGTGCGTGCTAGCTTTCCCCTCTTCTTTTACTCTCATAGTTCCACATTCTCATGACGGATCCTGCATGTCCCTTCATGACCCACCATGCATGGACCATAGGGTTCCATTGGAGTGCATCTTTTTCCGAATAACTTACAATCTAGAGGGTCCACCATTCCCAAGATTACTTCGTGACATCTGCATCCTGGTAGAAGATCCACTGATTCAATTTCGGGGAAGTCAAATTTGGCTCTCGCATCATGTTCAGCAAATTCATCTCTGATGAAGTACCCTGATTTTTCAATAATTCCTAAACCTCTCCACGGCGCGTTACCAATGCGAAAAGATTTACCTAATACTCTCTGTGCCGCGATATTTCCTTCTGGACGAACAACACGAGTATATTCGTTCTCTGAATCAGTCCTACCTTCATCGATTTGAACTAAAATCATTCTGATTGCTTCGAGAACATCAAGAGGCTCAAAACCTGCTGCAACACATGGAGTCTTGTTCTTCTCAGCAAAAGACTGGAAGATATTTGTCCCAATAATAGCGCACACATGGCCTGGAGTAATGAATCCATCGACATTGAAACCTTCGATTTTTACAAGTAAATCCATTGCTGGAGGAATTATCTTGAGTGACGTTAATATTGAGAAGTTAGATGGTGGTTTTCGTATTATCTCAAGTGCTAATGTTGGTGCAGTGGTTTCGAACCCAGCTCCGATGAATACAACCTCTTTCTCAGGATTCTTTCTTGCAATCTCTACTGCCTCACTCACTCCGTAAACAATTCTTACATCAGCACCTTTTGTTCGTTCTTTTGCAAGTGATGATTCTGTTGAGGGGACCCGAAACATATCTCCAAAGGTTGTTATAATATGTCCTTGACGAGCTAGTTCAATACCCATGTCCACATCTTCTGCTGCACATACGCAAACCGGACATCCTGGACCTGCAACCAAATCGAGTCCTTCAGGGAGAAGTGACCTGATCCCATGCTTACTGATTGTATCTTCATGTGTGCCACAAACATGAATGATACGAAGTTGCTTCCCTTCTCCTCGAGACTGAATTTCTTTAGTGACTGCCTCAGCATATCTGGGATTTCTAAATCCAGTTAGTCCACTCATAGGTACCAAACCTATGCAGTGCTCAGTGGATTCACATAAAAAGAACAACTTATGGCACTTGATTATTTTGCAGGACTCTCATAACCTTCAAGAATTGCAAGAGCCTCTCCTACTGTAATGGAAAGCTTACCCGCAAGTTCTTTCGGTGTAATTTTTGGATTCTTAGGAATGATTTGACTATGTGCATAACCTGCTCGATTTGGAAATAATGGATTGTTCCTAGCAGTTTCAATTAGAATCGACCACAATGGATGACCTTTGAAATCAGCCACATCGATATCAATAGTTCTACCTGAATCATATTTGATTGATCTAATATTAGGCATGGTTGAATCGTCTGATTCTTTATCAAAGTCATGCTTATCTAGTCTATCCTGTTTGTCAGCAGAGTCCATCCTGAATCATCCCGGCGTATCCCAACTAAGTTGAGAACAATATTTCAATCCTCTTGAACTCGATATAAGCCTTGAGGAATTGCCACCTTTATATGAATAAATCGCGCCACATATCCAACTTTTTAGAAAAAACGTCTGTTTTTTAATTAGGTTCCCATTCGTAAGGTTTAACAAGCCAGTACAAGAAGCAACAGGTACAGAAAAATATGACCTTACGGTCAAACATGGGGAATGTAATTATTGCCTCACGGCATACGTAGAATTGTACTGGACGTTTTGAAACCGCATAGCCCGCGATTAACGGATCTTGCATTAATGCTAACTCGCGATGAGCACGTGAGTGGTCTAAACATTTCACTAAAAGAAGTCGATCAGAATACAGAGAGCATCACTATCACTCTGGAGGGTGATGACCTGCGTTATGATATGATAAAAGACATCTTGGAGCAGGCAGGTGCTGTGATACATTCGATTGATCAAGTAGTTGCTGGTAGGAGATTCGTAGAAGAAGTAACTCTTCAGCCTGAGAACTCCTAAGGAACTATTATCGTCTACTAATCTGATCTGAGAGTTGTTTACTCTCAATCTCTATCTTTCGACGCACTAAATTGTAGAGTTCCTGTTGAAATACCGAAGGAACTATTTTCACAATATTACAGAGCTGGTCAACTATCCTTTCTGCTAGATACTCTGGAGATTCTACAGTTCTATTGATTATACTACTTACCACTTCTTCACCTACACTAGTACGAACAACTGAATCAACAACACTAGCGATGGTTCCCTGAGGATCCATGAAGAAAGGTAATTGTGTAGCATCGTGAAGAACTGAGAATCCTAGTTTATCGCAGATACTTTCTGTATACCACTCTAAGCTCGATTCTTTCATCACAAGTTTAGCAGCAAAGTTCGATTTAGTAAGTGGATTCGGATGACTCCACGGATGTCTGGTCACGATATAAAGTGCTGCTGAGAAGAATGGGTCCTCCTCTCTTGGAAGTCCCTCGCGGGATATAAAACGTCGAACTAGATCAAGAGCCATCTTTTCATATCTACTTTCAATCTTCTTTTCTTTGTAAAATTCATGAGCATCGAGCACCATTGATACAATTACCTGGGGATGGACAGCCAAGTCGCTGTGCTCGTGATGTGTTTCCATCTACTCTGCTCCTCTCCGGACTTTTGCTCAATGAGCTTCATCCTTAGAAATCTTCTTCCGTGATATAATCTTTTGCAAAGGAAGTTAAGGTAAGTTCTTATCAGCGCCACATTCATTTTCATCTGGCACTGTATGTCTTTTCCAATGCCCATCGGAGCGCATTATGTATCTCTTTTTGCCTAGCATCATTTCCGATATTGCGAATGACCATCTCATCTAAGATATTATCATCAGCGCTTACTTCGAAGTCGAATGCATCTTCCCATTCAATCTCTCCACTCTCAACACGATGTCTATCTTCCTGTTGGAATTTTCCTAATATGCGTTCAAGAAAGAACCGAGCGAATGCACCACGAGTGATATCATAGACTGCATGTTCGGCAGGAATGATTCTCATAGTCTGTTCTATCGTTTCGACCATTCCTAACTCAAGATTACCTGCTTTATTCATGATGATGATAGTCTGTGGTTCTCCAGTTACAACAGGAGAAGCTGGTGTGTCCTCTCTAGGAATTGCTGCATCTGCAGTCACGAAACTGCCTCTAGCAATTTGAGCATCGAGAGATATAATATGGTCCTCCAATCTGGCAATCATATCTTTCAGTCTATCTACATCTGAGTTCAATTCGGTTCGTATTTTTAGAAGAACTTGGATATCTTGATTAGACACTTGTAACACCTACTAGACTATGGACTCTTCAAGTCAATATCTAATAATATATCACTCATTGTATTATTATTGCTCATAGAAACCGAGTCAAAAAACGAATAGAATGATGATTTCTGGTTAACTCTCAATTTCTACAACTGAAATTGCGAAGTCAGGACACTCCATTTCACAAAGACGACAGACCTTACACGCATCTAGATCTGCAACAATTGGAAGATAGAATCCTCTATTGTCAACCACATCTGCTTTTTTCAGCACACCATGAGGACAAATAGAGATGCAAATATGACAACCCTTACACAATTTGGGGTCAACATCAATCTGTTTAGCTTTCTTTGCCATCGTAGTATTCCCGCTCTCCTCGCAATTCAGGCACGATATAACGGTATTTATTTGACCAGCGAGATAGAGCATTATATACTCAACCCCGCATTAGATATAATGAAGTCGAGGTATTCCTTGTGAAGCAATTCGTAGTTTTCATGTGTCCAAAATGTAACGGATTCACAAATGCCCCTGCAGGTCAGAAGCGGAGACGATGCAGTTACTGTGGGAGCATCATTGATATCACCAAAGCTAATTTGGCCTTATTTGACTCTCCTGACAAGGCATCTACTGCAGTCAAAGAATTCAATGCTTCGAAGGGTGGAACTGAATTCCATGATGCTGTGGAACGTTCTCGTGAGCGTGTTAAGGCTCTGATGCCGCCTGAATATGTCCGAGCTGAAGACATCGCAAGTAAGGATGAACGATTGATACCTGAAGGAAACCGAGGACGTTTGATGGCTATTCTAGAGAAAGAAGCTAAAGGAAAATCTTGTTCTCTTGATAGACTTGAGGAATTAACAACTGCATCAGGACTTTCATGGGATTGGGTTGAAAGGCAGATAGAAAGTCTCTCGAATACTGGCGCATTACTATTTCCACGACCATGGACTCTACAGCTTGTGATTACCGATGAAGCAGAACTCCCCTCTCAGTTATCAAGCAAAGATGTGTCCTCTGAAATCATCGAATTACTCAAGAAGCATGGAGGGTCTCTCAAGGTCGACGAAATCGTTCGTTTCTTCGAACAAGCGGGGATATCCGAGTCGTCCGTTGATAGTTCGCTGGAACGTCTATTGCGTAATGGACATATTTACCAACCAACAGCAAGTAGTGTAACTTTGGTTTGAGTATGCGATTCATTGAATAGGTTTCAGATGTACTAGGTTATGATTAGAATGCCAATAGTTGAGCTCGTGGCCAAGAAAGCACTGGAAAGAAATCCAGACATTGGTCTCGATGTAGTTGATTTGATTGTATTATTATGGTTGTTCTCAAATCCATATGACAATCATCGGCGTCAACTCAGTTCAATGCGAAATATACTGAAGATGAGTGAGGTATTAAAAACCCCTGGTGGTGGACTCGACGTTTCAGAAGAAGAAATCACTCAGATTGTACTGGGAAGCTTGCAGAAACTTAAGAAGAAAAAATTGGTATATATTCGATCAGCAGGAGTTCATTACATAAATGGGACTCTAACTGAGTCTGGAATCAAGCTTGTTAATGATTCAGTGAGAACCCCACTTTTGAAACGTGTTACTGCAGAGTTTGGCAACAATCCATAACTCATTCTCGTTCATGTGAATAGATTTAAATGCTAAACTCTTCCGAAACCGAGTTAGTCGCAGATGAAACAAGACTGTTTCAGAACTGATGGAAGCAGTACAGGCAACTATGTCTGCTCGCGGAGAACAGCCTGTAAACGTGTGCCGGTAGGGTCTGGAGTGGTTATTGATAGCGATATTGACTTGAAAGCTTTCTATCAAAGTAAGCTCTGAAAAGTCCTACAGCGGAAGTGAGGCAACATGCCATCATATGGATATTCAATCATAGGTATTGACCCAGACAGAACAGCCTTAGCAAGTGGAAGGAATATGCGGGTCTCTCCAAAACAGTGCAGAGAAGTCTGTGCTGAAATTCGAGGTATGATGCTAGATAAAGCAGTAGAGCTCCTCGAACAGGTTGTGGAAGAGAAAGCATGGATTCCTTATCGACGCCATTACAAAAAGCGCGGACACCACTCAGGAATGAAGAAATGGATGGCTGGTGGTCACCCGGTTAAGGCATCAAGTTACATTCTGAAGATTCTGAAGAATGCAGAAGCAAACGCTGACAATAAGGGTCTAGATATTGACCGACTACGAATAGCTCATTCTGTCACGCATAGAGGTCGATCCTATAAGAAATTCATCGAGAGAGCTTTCGGAAGAAGTACCCCGTACACTGAGAACACTTCTCACGTGGAAATAGTGTTAGAAGAGGTTGGTTAAATGTCAGCTGTAAAATATTTCATTGAGCAGAACTCTCGTAGATTGGCAATAGATGAATTCTTGGCCCTTGAACTCAACGCTGCTGGTTACGGTGGTGTAGAAATTAGAAAAATGCCTATGAAAACAGAAGTTGTTGTTCATGCTTCAAGACCTGGAGTGGTCATCGGCCGAAGAGGAGCCAAGATCAGAGAACTTACTTACATTCTTGAGAACGAATTTGGTATCGAGAATGTTCAAGTTGAAGTTAATGAGATTGAGAATCCATGGTTAGATGCAGCTGTTATGGCATCACGACTAGCACGACAACTAGAGAGAGGCGTTCGATTCCGCAGAATGGCTTATTGGATTCTACGAAGAGTCATGAGAGCTGGGGCGGTTGGCTGTGAGATTATCGTTAAAGGTAAACTCTCTAGCAGAAGAGCCCGGTATCAGAAATTCAAACAGGGAGTCATCGCTAAAACTGGAGAACCTGCGGACATGTTTGTTGACGAAGCTGATGACAGAGCAGTTCTCAAACCTGGGGTTATAGGAATCAAGGTTCGGATCATGCGCCCTGAAACAAAGTTACCCGGTGTAATCAAAATTAAACCTCCTAAGCCAAAGAAGCCTGAGGAGATCGAACTTATCAAGAAACCTCACGACGAGACCACAGATGAAGATGAAGATGTTATGGAAGACTCTCTTGAGGGTATCACAGATATTGATGAACTTCGTGAGCTCGAAGAACTTGATGGACTTGAGCTCGTAGATGATATAATCACAACTGAAGAACCCACAGATCCTATTGACACTCCTGTTGAAGTTCCTGAAGAGGAACACAAGGAATCTGCACCTGAAGAGAGCGAAGCAGTTGAGGAGAGCATTCTAGAGGATCTAGAGGAGATTGATGCATTGGACAAGGAGGGTACTGAGTAATGGCTGGACTTAGTTCTAAGGAAATCCGTAGGCTCACACCCAATGAGCGACAGAAGAAACTGAACGAGCTCTACAATGAGATGTCCAGCATCAGAGTTGACGTTGCTACTGGTGGTGGCACCGAGAATCCGTACAAAATTCGCAATGTACGACGGGGTATTGCTCGTATACTAACAATTCAGCGAGAAGAAGAACTGGAGGGTTCCAAATGAGAATAGTCCCAGAGAATCTTGTAAGACATGAACTCACAGGTCTTGCTACTCATATTGTCGAGTCAAGTGACCCGACTCTTGCATGCAGAAGTGGAATCATTCTTGGAGAAACCAAGGAGATGATTCGTTTGGATACTAAGAATGGTGAAATAAGTATACCCAAGGGCGTTTGTGTCTTTGACATCACCCTTCCCGATGGCGCAGTAGTCCGTGTTGCCGGCAGTGTGCTACAAGGAAGACCCGAGGATAGAATCAAGAAACGCCTCAATAGGAGCTGGTGAGAATGGCTGAAACCAACACTAAGGTCCGGAACATTGGCATCCCAAATGTGGAGCCACCAGAGAAAACATGTGATGATATTCATTGCCCATTTCATGGTAATCTCCCAGTGAGAGGTCGAGTCATGGAAGGTCTAGTGACTAGCACACGAATGTACAAGACCATAGCATTCCAGCAGGACTTTCTGAGTCTTGTGAAGAAATACTCTCGATACGAGCGACGCAGATCAAAGAAACTTGCACATCTTCCACCATGCATTGATGTTAAACTTGGTGACAAAGTAAAGATTGTCGAGTGCAGACCTTTGAGTAAGAATGTGTCTAGTGTCGTCGTTGCAGTTATGCAGTCTGATGGAGCACAGGAGGAATAATCAATGTCAAGAAAGGTCGGTAGAGGAATTAGAAAATTCATACCACGGGTTGCCCGAGGTTTACCAATTGGTGCTTCAATAATGTGTGCTGATAATTCTGGAGCAAAAGAACTCAAACTCATTACAGTCTTCGGATACAAAGGAAGACTGAGGAAACTCGGTAAAGCTGGCGTTGGAGACTTGGTCAATGTATCTGTTCAGAAAGGAAAAATAGAACTGAGAAAACAAGTGCTTCAGGCTGTAATAATAAGACAGAAACAAGCATTCCGGAGACCTGACGGTACTTGGATGCAGTTCGAGGATAATGCAGCGGTTCTAGTTAAACCTGGAGGAGAACCCCAGGGTTCAGAGCTTAGAGGGCCCATGGCACGAGAAGTCACTCTGAAATGGCCCCGAGTTGCAGCAATTGCATCAAAGATAGTGTGAAGGTGAAAGAGATGACAAAGAAAGTTAGTTCAAAGTCCCCTGGAAAACAGCGCAAGAAAATACACAGCGCTCCCATTCACGCTAACAAGAATCGACTCAAGTGCAGACTTGATGAGTTCTTGCAAGAACAATATGGACTAAGATCATTAGTTGTGAAAACTGGTGATCTTGTAAAGATTATGAGAGGTCAGTTTCGTGACACAGAAGGTAAAGTGCTTAGAGTGGACTACAAAGATGTTCAAGTTTTTCTTGACAGCGCCACGGTCACAAAATCTGACGGAAAGGAAGCGAATATTCCTGTTCACCCATCCAATATCATGCTTGTGAAACTTGAGTTGGATGATGAGAGAAAACAGCTCATAGAGCGCAAAGTAATGAAGATCGCGGAGAGTGAAGAATAGATGACACGAAGAGGTCAGAAGAAGCATCTGAAGCGTTTACCAGCGCCAAGGTACTGGCCAATTAAGAGAAAAACAGGCAAGTTCACAACACGCGTTATTCCAGGCCCTCATGCTCGAGAACATTGTCTACCATTGGCACTGTTGCTTCGGGAGACATTGGGATTTGCCGAGAATATGCGTGAAGTAAAGGCAATACTCTCAAGCGGTCAAATCAAAGTAGATGGTCACATTAGAAAAGACCCACGATTCCCAGTAGGTATTATGGATGTCATTGACATCATAACTGCTGGTGAACGTTTTCGGCTCATTCCAAAGAAACGTGGGGGATTCAATCTTGCCAAAATTGATGACAAAGAATCAGAATTCAAACTCTGTAGAATTGAAACAAAATCAATGGTGGCCGGCGGAAGAGTTCAGTTGGGCTTACATGATGGCCGTACTCTCATCCTCCCAGAAGGCGAAAAGCCATCAAAGTACAATACTCTTGACACACTTAAGATTGCAATTCCCGATCAGAAAATCCTAGATTCTCTTGAACTCCAAAAGGGTGTTTATGCTATTGTAACAAGAGGAAGAAACATTGGAAATGAAGGAAAAGTCATTGAGATTGAGAAACGTGTAGGCACCCATGCCAGTACGGTCACAATGGAAGATCCTGAAGGAAACCGTTTCCAGACAGCTTTAGAATATGTGTTTGTTGTGGGTAAGACCAAACCCGAAGTCAGTCTTCAAGTAGATGGAGGTAGTTCTTAAATGAGCATAGAGAATGAAAAGGTCTACATTGATGACTGGAAAGCGTATCCGATGAGGGAACCTTTCATCGCAAAAGTTGTTGTGGATATCTGCACAGGTGGTGGCGAAGACCTGATCCGAGCCTCTACAATCCTTGAACAACTCACTGGTCAAACTCCGATTCAATCCCGAGCACATCAGACCGTTCGTGATTTTGGAATCCGTAAAAACGAACCAATAGCTGTTAGAGTCACTCTTAGACATAAGAATGCTGTGGAGTTTCTCAAAAGGACTATGAAGGCTAAGGATGATGTACTCCTACTGAAAAATTGGGATGATGACGGTAATTTTGCATTCGGAATAGCTGAACACATCAATATTGAAGGCGTCAAATATGACCCTCAACTTGGAGTACAAGGAATGAACATTACAGTTTGTGTCGAACGACCTGGTTTCAGAGTCAAGAGACGACGCAGACGAAAAGCAAAGGTACCATACAAACACAGGCTAACTCCTGAAGAGAGCATGGTGTTTGTAAAGAACAAGTTCGGTATCGAGATACTAGAAAAGGAGCGAGAACGGACATACCTGTTCTGAGGTGATTATGGATGAGTACAAAGAAAGATCGTACACGTCAACGAAAGAAAAGTGGCAAAGGCAACAGAACTTGCGTCCGTTGTGGCACACATCAGGCAATCATTAGATCATACAACCTGTACATGTGCCGACGTTGTTTTAGAGAAACAGCGGTGAAACTCGGATTTCGGAAGTACCAGTAAGGAGGTCTAAGAGAAAATGACACTACTAGACCCATTGGCTGATGCAATGTCTAACATCTACAATAGTGAGATTGTAGGGAAAGCCGAAGTGGTAATTGCACCTGCATCCCATTTAATAGAAAAAGTACTGCAAGTCATGCAGTCTAAGGGATACATTGGTGAATTCGAACGAATCGATGATGGGAACGCGGGAAGATTCCGTATCCAACTCATGGGTCGTACGAACAAATGTGGCGTAATCAAACCAAGATTTCCGGTAAGACGAGACGGCTTCGAAAAATATGAGAAGCGATTTCTCCCAGCTTACAATTATGGAATTCTAATTGTCACAACACCTGCTGGTGTGATGACTCACCAAGACGCAAAAGACCGAGGAATCGGTGGAAGATTGCTAGCATATGTATATTGAGGAGATCTGACAAATGTCTACAAAACCAGTCTATGAAAAGCGGATTGAAATTTCTAGTGAATGTCAGGTAACTCTTGAGGACAAGACAATGACTATCACCGGTCCGAAAGGAACCCTTGAACGCTCATTTCCTGAGCCACAGACAACCATCAAGATTGAAGGCAACGAAGTTATTGTAGGAACGCATGTTAGCAGAAAACGTGCCAGAGCATTGGTAGGCACTGTGATAGCTCATGTTCGCAATATGATGCTTGGTGTTCATCTCGGTTACGAATATGAAATGAAGATAGTATACAGCCACTTTCCAATCACTGTGGAGCAAAAAGGCGATACTATGTTCATTAAGAATTTCATTGGTGAGCGTGGATTGCGTAGCGCCCGTTTGATTGGAGATGTCAATATTCGTACAACTGAAGATGAGATTTTCATCAGTGGAATCAACATTGAGCACGTAGCACAAAGTGCTGCAAATATTCAACAGGCCTGCAGAATCCGCGACAAGGACAGGCGAGTCTTCATGGATGGCATTTACGTCATTAGGAAGACAAAGGGTGAAGAGGTTAAGTCCATAGTATAGGAGGCAACGAGATGTCAAAGAAACCAGAACTAAGTGATCTGCCCGGATTAGGGCCTAAGCTAGAGGAAAAGCTACAAGAGGCCGGAATTAAGACAGTGTTGAATCTGTCTCGGGCAAAAGCTGACAAGCTTGCTGCTAAGGTAGATGGACTAAGTGAATCACGGGCAGAAACATTGATTACAGCTGCGCAAGAAGCACTTTCTAGCGCCAAACCAAAGAAAGAAGCTAAACCAAAGAAGACTGAGGCTAAGACTGAGAAAACTAAGGTGGAAAAATCAAAGGCTGAAGATAAACCTAAAGCTGCAAAGAAGAAGGTAAAAGCTGAAGCACCAAAGACAAAGCCAAAGCCCAAGAAGGCTCCGAAAGAAAAGGTAGAAGCTCCTGCACGATTCCTGAATATTGATCAGCGACTTGTTCGTGTAGCCACCGCTGTGAAGAAACGAAAGCCTACATTCCGTGCAGATCAAGCACATCGGTGGACCCGAATAAGTGATCGCTGGCGCAAAGTACGTGGAATCGATAGTTACACACGGCAGAAGAAGAAAGGTAGAATTGCCATGGTTGCATCAGGATATCGTACACCAAAAGCAGTTCGATATCTACATCCATCACTGTTCAAAGAAGTATTAGTGCACAAACCCGCAGATCTTGATGGTCTTGATGCTGATATTCATGCAATACGCATTGGTGCTAGTGTTGGTGGTAGGAAGCGTCAGCTAATTTTGGCTGAAGCAGATGCAAAACTCTTGAGAGTGTTAAACCCTGGTACGACAGAGGAAATTGGTGAAGAAGATCTCTTCACAGATCTTGACTTGGAGGAGGACTAATAATGAAACTCTCCACACAAAAACGACTTGCTGCCGAAGTCATGAAAGTTGGCCAATCACGTGTTTGGATGGACCCCGAATTTGAAGATGAAGTCAGTCTTGCAATAACAAGGGATGATGTTAGACGTCTTATTGATGAAGGAGCTATCCAAAAGAAACGATATATTGGAGTAAGTAGAGGTCGGGCTCGTCACATTCTTGAACAGAAGAGAAAGGGCCAAAGAAAGGGACCTGGTAGAAAGAAAGGTAAGGCAACTTCAAAGATGAGTGGTAAGGAACGCTGGATGATGAAGATTCGTCCTATGCGGAAGGAACTACGGAAATTACGTGACACAGAAAAAATCACGCCTAAAGTCTATCGAGAACTCTACTTGAAGGCAAAAGGAAACGCATTCCGTAACACTGCTCACCTTCGAACATACATTTCAGAAAGGAGGTTGTCCAAGTAATGGCACAAGGACCAACATACAGAGTAAAGTTTAGACGCCGCCGAGAAGGCAAGACTAACTATTATCGTCGTAGAAGCCTCTTACAATCTAGGCGTCCACGACTCGTCGTAAGAAAAACAAATACGAATACATTGGTACAGATTATAAACGCCAATGTTGTTGGAGATATGACCGTAGCGTCAGCCATTGCTAGCGAATTATCTGAACATGGTTGGAAAGCTAGTACTAGTAATCTCCCTGCAGCTTATCTTACTGGATATCTTGCTGGATTACGAGCAAAGAGTAGAGGAGTTAAGGGAGCAATTCTTGATGTGGGTCTCAACCCACCTATCAAAGGTTCAAGAATCTATGCAGCACTCAAGGGTGTCGTTGATGCAGGCCTTGAGGTACCTCACAATCCAGAGATACTCCCTGATGATGATCGAATCTCTGGCAACCATATTGTAAATAGCTATGAACATTTCAGCACTATCAAGGGTACTCAGATGTTCACCAAAGTTGGTAAGACTAAGACATCTATCACCACGATTCCTAAACAGGTAGACACGGTGAAGAAAACACTTCTAGAGATTCCAGCTGCGACTCTAAAGAAGAAGAAGACACGAAAGGCACCTGCAAAAGCTGCTGCGAAACCAGCTAAGAAACCCAAGAAAGAGGTTCCAGAGGTCAAACCACCTCGAGCAGTGCCAAGGAAACCCAAGCCCAAGAAGCTAATTGCCAGAGGTAAAGGCAAGAAGGGTAAGAAGGCGAAGATTTAGGGGATGATTAGTGATGAGCAAACAGAGAAGACGAAGAGCACCCCGAGCTGACGTAAATCCAATGGATGAGTGGATTCCCAAGACCAAACTTGGGCGACTCGTCAAAGACGGTCATATAAACAGCATTGAAGAGATATTACAGAACAACTACAGAATCAGAGAGCCTGAGATTGTAGATGCTCTATTTCCTGAGCTCAGGCAAGAAGTTGTCGATGTGAGCATGGTACAACGACAGTCTGACAGCGGACAGCAGAAAAGCTTCAGATTGACCGTTGTTGTCGGAAATGGTGAAGGTGTGCTTGGGATTGGTGTCGGTAAAGCCCCAGAATTTGTACCTTCAGTGAGAGCTGCCGAAGCGCGTGCCAAACTAAACATCACAATGTTTAGGAGAGGTTGTGGTTCTTGGGAGTGCAGATGTCATGATCCCCATAGTATTCCATTCGAGGTTGATGGTGCTTCTGGATCTGTCCGAGTCACTCTCAGACCTGCACCAAAAGGTACTGGTCTTGTGACTGCTGATGTTGGTAAGATTGTTCTAAGAATTGCTGGACTGCATGATGTCTGGTCAATTACAAAGGGTCGGTCAAGAACTTCATCGAACTTTGCCAAAGCATTCGTATCTGCACTCACAAAGACATACAAAATGCTTCCACCACAAGAGTGGATATCATCAGGAGTGACTGAGTGATGAGTGAGACAGAGAAATTGATCTTAGCCATCAGAGTAAGAGGTCAAGTCAGAGTTCGCCCTCAAATTGAGGACACACTTGACAAACTTCTCCTTGGTCGTCTACATCAAGCTAGACTATTTATGGTCACATCAAGCTTAGATGGGATGATTACAAAGTCTAAGGACTATATCACATGGGGCGAACCAACAGAGGAAGTTGTTGAGAAACTACTCAGGAAACGAGGTCGTCTTCCAGCTAATGGCAAATTAACTGATGATTATGTGAAGAAGAACTCAAGCTACAGTAGTATCAAAGCGCTTGCAAAGGCTATTGTTTCAGGGAAAGGAACGGTTTCTGACGTTGAAGGACTGAAACCCGTCTTTCGATTAACGCCCCCATCAAAAGGTTACGGGGGTAAGAAGAGGAACCTCCCAGTAGGTATGGGTGGAATTACTGGATACCGTGGTGAGGCTATAAACGAACTCGCGATACGTATGATTTGAGGTTAATACAATGTCTTGGGATAACGATGATGAAGCCAGAAAGAGGTTGCGCCGATACTTGGGCGATTTCATACCCGAAGAAATGATCCAGCAGATTGAAGAAATGATGGAGCGTATGATGTCAGAGATGAATCAAGGTGCATTTCTCGATCCTGAAGCATTTAAAGATCTCCTCAAAAACCCTGAGGGAATCAATCCATTCACCTTTGGCTTCTCAATGAAAGTTGGTCCAGACGGAAAGCCCATGATACAAAAATTTGGCAATACACCAGGTACTGAAGAGCACATTCTAGAGCCCCTTGTTGACGTTGTAGAGGAGGATGGCGAAATAGTCGTCGTCGCTGAGGTTCCTGGAGTTGAGAGTGATGAAATTAAGGTAACAATCAAAGGTAATTCGCTTACAATCCATGCGGAGAATCCTGAGAGACCATATCACAAAGTTATCGAACTACCCTCCAAAGTAATGAAGGACGAAGCAAAATCAGCAATACGCAACGGTGTGCTGGAAGTACGATTGAAAAAAGCATAGACAGGAGAAAGCAGCCATGCAGAAACGAAAATCAAAGAAAATCAACAAATTGAGAGGTCAAAGATCAGCCGGGTATGGATTCACTAAGGGCCATAGAGCCGCTGGACAACGCGGCGGAAAAGGAATGGCTGGTTCCAAAAAGCATCACTACATTAAATTAATGATTGAAAATCCAAGATACTTTGGTAAGTGGGGTTTCAAAAGGCCACAGAAGCTACTAGAGAACTTGGTAGTTCTTAATATTGGTGAAATAGATGAGGCTGCTGATAGACTCGTAGAGAAAGGCATTGCTACAATGACTGGCAAGAGATACAATATCGATGTATCAAAGCTCGGGATTGATAGAATTCTAGGATCTGGAAAAGTCACTCGTAAGCTAAACTTGACTGGTGTTCAATCCATTACCATTCGTGCAAGGGAAAAAGTCACGGGTGTTGGTGGAACTATTGATTTACCTGCGGAGTAGGTCAATACTTTACTGACCACTATGTTTAAAATAAGAGACAATCTGGACCCCAAAAAGTACCTGCAGTGGAGGCAAATATTTGACCTCGATGTTTCTTAAAGCTTTATCACCCTTCGTCAGAGTCATGCCTGAAGTTAAGGCACCTGATAGAGAGGTTTCGTTTAGAGAGAAGTTCGTCTGGACTGCTGTAGTCCTCATTATCTTCCTAATCATGTCCCACATGCCACTCTATGGTGTAGACAGGACAGTAGGAACAGACTATCTTTGGGCAATGCGAGTCATTCTTGCTAGTACCCGAGGAACTCTCATGGAGTTGGGTATAGGGCCAATCGTTACTGCAGGTCTGGTCATGCAGCTCCTTTCAGGTTCAAAAATAATCAATGTAGACTTTGGTGACCCAGAGGACCGTGCGCTCTTCACTGGTGGTCAGAAGGTCATTGCTCTGTTCATGACAGGATTTCAGGCTATCGCATACATTATTGGAAACGCCTACGGTGCACTCGATCCAGCAAGTATGCTCATTGTATTCGTTCAACTGATGATGTCTGGAGTTATTGTAATTCTCATGGATGAGCTTGTACAGAAAGGCTGGGGTCTTGGTTCTGGAGTATCACTCTTCATCATGACCAATGTCGCAGGCCAAGTTATGTTCAACATGTTAGACTTCACCCAGAATGAAGGTTCCGGACCACTTGGATACATAGGTACAAACCCTAGTAATCCAACTGCTACTGGTCTTCCAAAGGGAATCATTGCAGCAGTCATTTCTAACATCATGCGGACCTTTGGTATCGGTACTACATCTGGTCCACCTGTCGATGCGTCATGGTTTGTCTTTAGAGATCCTCTAGCTGCGACACCTAGTCTATTCTCGCTCGCGATCACTTTCATTATATTCGGAGCAGTCATCTGGCTGGAATCTGTACGAGTAGAAATACCATTACAGTATGCTAAGTACCGAGGAATGAAAGCAAGATATCCAATCAAGCTACTTTACACTTCAAACATTCCAGTCATTCTCGCACAAGCTCTCTTTGCAAACATTCTGTTCTTTGGGCAGATGATTTGGAGTTCGTTCAATCGGGATGGTACCAATCCGTTCTTGAGTTGGATAGGGATATTTCATAAAGATACGTCTAGCGGGAGAATGATCGCCGACTATGGGTTGGCGCGATATATAACGCCGCCGCAAGGGATATTCAACTTATTCTCGGAATGGGATGGTGTAGCGCATGTCATCATATATGCTTCTGTTATGATTCTCCTCTGTTGGGGTTTCTCGAAAGTGTGGGTTGATATCAGTGGTATTGCGCCTAGAGACGTATCTCGACAACTGCTAGACTCTGGATATATGGTTCCTGGATTTAGGACCAGTGAGAAGGTCATGGAGCGATTACTGGAGCGCTACATTCCTATTGTCGCTGGACTCGGAGGGTTCCTCATCGGAGTACTCGCCGCTACGGCGGATATCTTTGGAGCCTTAGCAAGCGGAACAGGAATACTGCTGATGGTGTCGATCATTAAGCAGTATTACGAGCAGATAGCAAAAGAGCAACTTTCAGGCATGGGCGGCGAGGGCGTCGCTGGCTTGTTAGGTATCCTATAGAATAAGAAGGGGTTCTCAAAGGACCCCTTTTCTCTTCTTTTTTTTGACACAAAAAACCACATAAAAACTAAGACTCATACACATCCTTTCATCCTAGCTATTGACCATCCCTAGTCCCATCTTCCAGCCAGCCATCATCAATCGCACCTTCAATTTGTCGACGCTTCATGAATCTGAATAGCAAGACAATCACAACTACCACCAGAATGAAAATGAGCGGATAATTCAAGACAAACTGTTGTTGCATAGTCGGACTACTCGGCAAAGTCGATTGAGACACACTACACCACTCCACATTTTCCATCGACAAACAAATCTCATAAATCCATCTACTTCTTCTCTAGCATATGACACGGAACTTTAGGAGTGGAAGATGATTGAACTGGCAACGTTTTTTGAGATACAATCCATTGCCACAGTTTGATATTGCCAACGATAGTGCCCTACAATTTCAGGTAGAGCGAGACCTCAAAGGTATGGATTCAGGTTCACCAAAGATTCTCTGGGAACTTCCTCTTGTCTTGAAGATTTTAAAAAAACAACAAGATAATGGGTCTTGGAAGTATCCGAAAAAGAAAAAGGATCCCCGTGAGATTTCAGGATATGCGCAACTGGAAACCTTCAGACAACTCGGCATCTTGGTAGAAAAGTATCTCTTGAATATAGACCATCCTGCTATACAGAAAGCAGCTGAATTTCTTTTCAGTTGCCAGACAAATGAAGGTGATTTCAGAGGGATCTATCTCGACCAATACAGTCCAAATTATACTGCCGCATACTTAGAGATACTCATCAAAGCTGGATATATCGATGATGAACATATTCGAAGGGGTCTAAAGTGGTTACATTCCCTTCGCCAAGATGATGGTGGTTGGGTAGTACCACTCCGTACTGAGCACTTACGATGGAGTGAGGTTAAAGATCTCAATGAACCGGTTCAACCGCGTCGTGAGAAGGTGTCATCATATATGGTCACAGGTGTGGTTCTTCGAGTTTTTGCTGCCCATCCAGAATACAACAGGGATCCACATATTCTACATGCTGGTGAACTTCTTGCATCAAGAATTTTCAAGGCAGATAACTACACAGATCGTAAAGCGCCTGATTATTGGACTCGAATTTCATTTCCATTCTGGTTCACAGATATCCTCTCAACCCTTGATTCTCTCTCAAGACTCGGATTTCCTTCTGACCAACAAAATATCATAGAAGGGATTGATTGGTTCGCAAAACAACAAAAAGCGGATGGCAGCTGGTCTTTACACTTGCTGAGAGGCGGTGGAGATACAAACCACAAGTACTGGATTTCCTTGGTAATCTGTCGAATGCTGGACCGATTTGCTAAATTTTGTTAATTTTGAGACACAGAAGGAATTATAACTACCCCAATCGACCGACCGACCCATCCATCAAAAAAGGTGAAACCACCAGATGAGTGAGTCTAGAAACGTTGTCATTGTGACAGGTATACCCGGCGTTGGAAAGACAACAGTGATTAACACTGCAGTTGAAATTGTAAAGGAACAGCACGGTGAAGAAGTACTAGTTCTCAACTTTGGAACTGAGATGTTTGAAGTTGCAGTGAAGAATGGTCAAGTCAAAGACCGTGATGAAATGAGAAAGATGCCTACTGCACAACAACGTGCAAACCAGCGGCTTGCTGGAGAAGCTATTGCTGAAAAATCAAAGTCAGCAAAGGTCATTGTAGATACACACACACTCATACAGACAAATAATGGCTTCTTGATTGGTCTTCCTGAGTGGGTAGTCAAGGCTATCCAGCCAAAGACAGTTGTCCTTGTAGAAGCAGATTCAGAGAAGATTGCTGGCAGACGTAGTAGCGATGAAACACGAACACGAGACGCTCAAGCAATCATTGATATTCAGATACACCAAGAAATGTGTCGAGCTGCAGCTGTTTCCGTTGGAACGCTCACTGGTTCAACGGTCAGAAGGATTATGAATCGTGAAGGCAAAGTTGAAGAGGCGGCTAAGGAATTAGCAGATACACTAATGGAGTAGAATCTGTATGCAGGATCTCTTTGGCGACTTTCTAGTTTGGTTCGGAATTGTATTCAGCCCCGTACAATCTCCTCCGCTTTCTGGACTTTTTATAATGGGTGTTTCGCTCTTTGTATCCACACTTAGTAACCTTGCAATGCGCCGATTTACAGATATGCGAAGATTGAATCGATATCAGGCTGAAGTTAAACAATACCAAGAAATGGAGAAGGAAGCCAAACGAACCCAGAATGAGAAGCTGATGAAGAAGGTAAAGAGACGGAAAGCTTACATTGATAGAATTCAGCGAGAGTCAATGGGTGCTCGATGTAAACCATCTTTGATATTTCTGATTCCATTCATGTTGATATTCACGGTACTCAGAAATTTCTATGCCCCCACAGGAGTAGATATGATAGTAGCAGTTCTCCCCTTCAATATTCAGAAAGTCCTTCCGTTTCTTGATGGAATGATTGGAACTGCGACTGCTGCTGGATTCGGGATGACATACTGGGGTTTCTATTTCCTTGTTGGCCTTGGAATGTCCAGTATCCTGCAGAGAATAATGGGCACTCAGGTAATGACTGCTCAGACAATGTAATGGATGAAAGGTCCCACCGCTTTGCTTAAAAGCGAACAATTGGGGGGCTCAAGATAACAGCATACGTAAGGGTGTTTGGAAATGCCACGACCAGGTCAACTTACCAGAGGAAGAGCAAATCGCGCTGTCAGAACTCCTGGCGGTAGAATAGTAGTACACAGGCAGAAAATGTACAAGAGTGGGGGAAAATGTCCTGTTACTGGAGCACAACTACAGCTGCCTAAACAATCAATGTACAGACACAGTAGGAAATCCAGCAAGTCATCCAAGCGTCCTAATCGACCATATGGTGGAGCATTATCCTCAATAGCATTACGTCGTGGAATTATCAGTAAAACCCGTGAGTAGGGCAAGATGAAGAAGCGAGTCATTACAATTGGCGGGCTTCACGGAACTGGGAAGAGTTCCCTAGCAGATTCAATAGCCCGGAAATTTGGTTTGAGACGGGTTTCTGCTGGAGTGATTTTTAGAGAACTAGCTGAAGAACGAGGTATGACCCTTGAAGAATTCAGTCGTATTGCTGAAGGCGATTTGGATATAGACGAACTGATCGATAACACCCAAAAAGAAGCTGCGAAAAAAGGAAATTGTATTATTGATGGCCAGCTAGCTGCTTGGATGGTAGGAAAAGATTCGGATTTGAATATCTTGCTGACTGCACCTGTTGAAGTTCGCATAAAACGAATTGCGGCTCGTGATGGTACTGATTTTGAATTTGCTAGACGTGAAACCATAGCACGAGAGGGTAGCGAAAAAGCAAGGTACTTTGAATATTACAAAGTTGATATCTCTGATTTGTCAATTTATGATTTGATTTTGAATACGGGGAAATATGATCTAAACGGTGTAACCGAGATCATCACGAAAGCTATCGAGACCTTTTTTGATGAGAACTAGAACCTGGGCCAATCTCGTTCTAGCGGAAGGCTCATATTGCAATCAAATTCAAAAGACGTTATTCTCCCAGTCTATAGGGATGATACTTCGAGGTGACTCGATTGTAGACTTTGGACCAGGTGAGGTGCGTTACTATGGCATTGTACGAAACAGGTAGAATTTGTGTAAAAGTGGTTGGCCGTGAAGCAGGAAGCCGCTGTGTTGTTCTTGAGCAGAAAGGGACCAACTATGTAATGATTACTGGTCCAAAGAAAATCAGTGGAGTCAGACGTCGACTTTGTAATATCAGACATCTGGAACCATTGGAAACTGTTCTTAAAATATCTGCAGGTGCAGATGACGAGGCTGTTGAAAAAGCAATTGCTGATGCTGGCCTTACCGAGAAATTCCGAGAGAAGATCCGGATTCAACTTTAGATGAATCAATCCGTATCAGGAGAGTCTGTTAATGGAGGGCATATTGCCAGCAGACCAACCTCGTGAACTGATAGCGAAAGCATCAGACACGACAAATCCTGAATATGGATTTTCATCCTTGGATAATTTGCCAATTGAATATCTTCTTGAAAATGGTGTAATTGCACTAGACAAACCTGCAGGTCCCACCAGTCATGAAGTAGCAACTTGGGTCAGAAAGATACTGAATGTAGACCGAGTAGGGCATGGTGGCACGTTGGACCCAGGAGTTACTGGAGTCCTTCCTACTGGGGTCGGAAATGCTACAAAGGCTATGCAGGCACTCCTTTACGCAGGCAAGGAATACGTGTGCATTCTCGAACTTCATCAAAATGTTGATGAAGATGAAATCCGTCGCGTTATCGCTGAGTTTGTTGGTAAGCTGTACCAGAAACCTCCACTCCGTTCTTCAGTGAAAAGGGTTCTGAGGGTTCGCGAGGTCTATTACAATAAAATTATCGAGATCAAGGGAAGACTCATTGTATTTCGTGTAGGCAGTCAGGCTGGTACCTATATTCGTAAACTTTGCTTTGATATTGGTGAGGCACTTGGTGTTGGTGGACACATGAGAGAGCTTCGTAGAACCAGAGTCGGGAACTTCAGGGAAGACGAACATCTTTGCTCCCTTTACGATCTAAAGGATGCATACATCTTCTGGAAAGAAGATTGTGATGAAACACTATTGCGGAGATATCTCCTTCCGATTGAATTTGGCGTTGGTCACCTTCCTTACATCAAGGTTCGCGACTCTGCTGTAGATGCCATATGTCACGGTGCCAATCTTGCTGCGACGGGGGTCGTTGAATTGAATACAGAAATCAAGAAGGATGACATGATTGCCCTCAAGACATTGAAAGGTGAGGTCATCGCACTTGCTAGAGCCACTGCGAGTAGTGAGCGAATTGCTAAAGCAAAGAGTGGTATCATCGCGAATAGCGAACGTGTTCTTATGATCCGTGGTAGATACCCACAACTCTGGAAGAAGCGGGTCGAAGAGAAGGAATCTACTAAGTAACCAACTTTTTATCAGTACTTTTCTAGTAACTGCTGTGGCCTTGGAGCAAAAGCGCAACTGACGGTAGTCACTTGTGACAGCCGAGGAAACTCCTGACTCAAACCGACAACAGTCTTACGAAAGGAAGGAGGCGAGAGCCTCGCTCTGGGAACAGAAACGGCACCACCATTCGGAATATGACGATGATGCAGACTCGAATCTGCTGAGGATCCGTTTGGACCGGTTGAAACGGCCTATCACTGTTGAGCAATCTCAAGAATACATCGTTGAGGTGTCGGTCCGAGATGTAGGGTAGAGAGCATTAGTTTGATGTTGCAAATCATCATTTTGGTGACGAAATGAAGTGGAACAGAATCGGGGCTACTCTTTGGACCAAGGCCACACTTTTGTTATTGGAAGATATCCCTCCCTCGAAAGGAAGGAGGCGAGAGCCTTCCTCAGAGAACAGAAACGATACCGTTGCCCAAAACCTATACAAACCTGAACAACAAGTCCAGAAATGCTGTTTGGTTCCTGATTCATAGAGGCAGCATAGTGATACCCGAGGGACCACAACGTCTTACAACCGCTCCACAGGCATTTAGTGTCTCCGGCGAACTGACGGTGACGGTAGAATCGTCCTTTGACTTGGCTCTCGTTACAGAATTCATATTACCGCATGTAAGCTCCTTTTGATTCAATATCCATCTAGGAAATGTCTAGATTCATTCAGGTTTATTGACGCAGAAACGATACCCCCGGACTGAAGCGACAATGATACAGAGCAATCTGTTGAGGATCAGTTCGGACCGGTTGAAACGGCCCATCACTGTGTAGCAATTCCAAGAATACATCGTCGAGGTGCTGGCCTGAGGTGTAGGGTAGGAAGCTTAGTTTGATGTCGTAAGATCCTTAATTGGCAACAATCTAGGATGGAACAAAATTGGGGCTACTCACTGGACCAGAGCCACACATCCTCTTTATCTAGTCTGAGAGTCCATGATTTCTTTCTGAACTTGGACAACTTCAGTGCTTGATGCACATTCTGCATAAGCATCCAGTAGTTCCTGATTAAGAGTGATGAATGAAGGACCCCATTTGAAGACCGACATGGTTTCTTCTGCTTCTTCCTTGAATCCTGCAATATAGAGCGCTGATGCAATAGCTTCTGCAGTTGACAGTTTGATTGGTTTGTATGTATTGATTGGATTTGCTGCAAGTAGGTATGGTAGAGCTCGTTGCGCACCTAATTTCGAGTTGGCAAAGATTGTTTCTGCCTGTTTCCATGAACAATCCAATCCAACTAATCCTGTCCGAAGAATATGGTCTCTATCTGCTCTGGAAAACGCAACTTCTGAAACTGGGTTCAAGACAACTGCTCCAGGAGGAATGTGTTTCATGGTCTTGAGTATCTTCCCTTTTTTCATCCTACTAAGCCGTATCCCTGTGCACTTCCTTGGATCACACTGGTTCGCGTGGTAGATTAGAACTCTAGGTTGCATACTCAAACCTCTGGTGTAGCAAGTTCAATCCGAAGGACAAAGGATTTCTGTGTTGTCATACGCCCCTTATGAGAGGTAACTGAGAATGCTATTCACATTCAGCACTGCATGTGAGATCTGTGAAGATGAGGATTTACAAGAATCGCGGTGCAAAATGTGCGGAGCTCGTGTCTGCAAGAATTGCTTTGTAGAATCAAACGGACTCTGTTTGAACTGCGAAGAGGCAAAATGCTACCTATGTGGAGATTACCTTTCATCTCGAGCTTGTAATGTATGTGGCAAGCTAGTCTGTGAAGATCATGGGACAAAGAAGGATGAAGCAACAATTTGTGATGAGTGTAGGTTGAGTGACAAATGAATGGCACAGAGTTCCATATTGGATTGGACGATATTGACGATCCGGGCGGAAGATGCACAACGCATTTTGCTAGTCTTGTAGTGGAATTATTGTCAAGGCACTCTGTTGAGTGGTTAGACTATCCTAATCTTATTCGATTGAATCCGGGCATTCCGTTTAGAACAAGAGGAAATGGAGCCGTTGCTTTACGATTCAAATCTGACAGTGAAACAATCAGTACTACACTTCCTTTGATTGAACAGATGATTCATGATTATATCGATGAAACCTATCCCAACACAAATCCCGGTTTCGTTATTGTAGAAAATCCGATCTCTACCGATATTCAAACTCTCTCCAAACAAGCACTGTGGCGAACCATTCCTATTCGATTCGTTCAACGTCTTATCAAGCGAGATAATCTCACACACTTCTCCTTAGGAAATGGGAGAGGGCTAGTTGGAGCTCTCTCAGCCATTGGAAATACTTTGAAAGATGATTACACATTCGAATATCTTGCTTACCGCAGAATAGATGAATCCTCCGTAAAACGCGAAGTGGACCCAGAGTCCGTTATTGAGATGGACCGCATCATGGGTAATCGCGTATTCTCGAATCTAGATGATAAGAATAGAATACTAATCGAACCGCACGGTCCCGACCCTGTTCTCTATGGAATTCGTGGTGAGAACGCATCAGCTGTCATTGAAGCAGCTACCCATGTCAAGAGCGTACAGAATGTGGAGCGATGGATGGTGTTCAGAACAAATCAAGCAACGGGCGAACACCTAACTAATCAGGTAAGGATTCAAGACCTTCGGCCCTATATGGCTGCAATTGTACGTGGTCATGTTGACAAGTCACCTCGCATCCATGAGGGTGGTTTTACAGTCTTTGGAATTAAAGATGACACCTCTCATATTGATTGTGCAGTCTATGAACCAACAAGACAGTTTCGAAACACGGTAAATATGCTACTGATTGGAGATGAAGTCAAAGTTCATGCAAGTGTTCGACCAAAATCCAGAACCCATGGTCTCACACTCAATCTGGAGGGATTGGAAATCCTTCACCTCTCACCAATTATAAAAACCGAGAGTCCTCTTTGTCCTGAATGTAAGAAGCGAATGAAGAGTGCTGGAACTAGAAAGGGCTTCAAGTGTGTGAATTGTGGTTACAAAGATCCAGAAGGAACAAAGATAGAGACCCGGATTGAACGAAAAATCGACTTGGGTTTATATTTACCGCCACTTAGTGCTCAAAGACATCTAACACGACCACTCTCAAGAATTAAGAAGAATAATTCAGGAAAATCCTTTGATATGGTAAGGAAATGGCATGACCCCTGATTTTCTGAAAATGCAAAGGATTTGATTGGTGAATTTAGACTCGTCTACCGCGTCGACCGCCGCGCTTTCTGGTACCATCGTGGGGCATTGGAGTGACTTCATCAATGATTCCAACTCTCAGACCTGCTCTGCTAAGAGCTCTGATTGCTGCTTGTGCACCGGGACCAGGAGTCTTTGGGCCATGACCACCAGGAGCACGAACACGGATGTGAATTCCGTATACTCCTTTATCTTTGGCTTCTCGAGCTGCTTGAAATGCTGCCTGCATGGCTGCGTGTGGCGAAGATTCATTTCTATCTGCTTTGACCATCATTCCACCTGAGTATCGAGCAAGGGTTTCTGAACCTGTAATGTCTGTTATGTGAACTATGGTGTCGTTGTATGACGCAAAGATATGAGCAACTGCCCATTTGTTGTCTTCCTTACTCAAGTTCTTCATCTCCAATCGGGTCTACTTCTTCATTGCTTACTGGTTCGGTATTGTCATTATCTGGTGACGCACGTTTTGCTGGAGCATCACGTCGAGTATCACGTCCCGCATCTCGACGACCACCACGCCTATCATCACGACCACCTCTTGGGCGTTCATCGTAATCATCTACGGGTTCCACCACTCTTGTTGCTGCGTTAGAAGCGGCAATGCGAGCTGGATGTGATTGGTCATTAAGTGCAGATTTGCCTGCATAGGCAATGCGGTCTGCTTCTCCTACGGTCATCAACCTTGCAGGAGTTGTAACTCTCGCACTATCAAGGGCAATATGACCATGTGTAACTAGTTGTCGGGCATGGTGCAAAGATGCAGCCATTCCTTTTCTAAAAACAATAGTCTGAAGTCTTCGTTCAAGGACATTCTCGAGGGTCAAGTCAAGAACTCTGTCAAGACTTGGTTCTTCAAGAACACCAATTCTTGCTAGTTTGTTTACAAGTTCCATCTCTGAATGCTGTCTCTCGGAAGGAGGTAAAGCAAGCAAGTTTCTTGCCTGTCGTCTGAAGTTTGACAGGTCTGTACTATGCCTCCATAGTTCTCTTTTATTTCGGAGACCATATACACCAATTAGTTGAAGTTCCTGTTCGAATCTCTCAGTATCGAAGGGACGCTTCGGAACAACGAATTTCTTTTTCTGTCTGCGCGGATCACCCATTTTTCAACACTCCATTTAAGTTGCAGTCTTCCTTGACACTCCTACTGCCATTCCACCGCGCCCTGTTGTCCTTGTGTGCTGACCTCTCACCTTTAGACCGAGCGAATGTCGTGTACCTCTCCAGGATTTGATTCTGCGAAGTCGGTCGATGTCATTTCTATGAGCAAAATCAAGATCTGCGCCAATCAAGTGTAGCATTCTTCCAGACTGTCTGTCTCTAGGTCTGTTAACGTACCAATCAGGCAAACCATTAGCTACGGGATCTCTGATGATTTTTTCAATACTTGCTAAGACATCATCAGTAACATATCCAAGCCTTTGGCTAGGGTCTAAATCGAGCTGATTAATGATGGTTTTGGACATTCGTAGACCTATTCCTTTAACTCTGGTAAGTCCTTGGAGAAGGTTTTCCTGGCCATCTATGTCAGCGCTTGCGATACGTACGATATGTTTGTATTCTTGAGACATGGTCTATAACCTCATTCTGACTGGCTAAAGGCTTGTTCGCCTCTTTTGCGATACTTATAACCATTGCCATAGAGATACGAGTTTGAAGTGGACCTTATAGGTTGAGGACAAGTATTATTCTTGTAGGGAGCAATTTGTTATCCGAACCCAAAGTCACACCATCAATCCAAGCAGCTATTCCTGATCTACTTAAATCCCAGCTAGTAGAGGCAATATTAGGGAACCATGAACGAAAGAAGAAGAGTATCCTTGTATCTAGCAATAGTCTGGCTAACAAATTTATATTTGAACGATGGGGGATTAGATCTTCTCAAAGACGTAAGTATCGCAATCTCTTCTCGGATGTTAGAAAACGTTGTCGCAATCTTTTCAAATTCTTTCTTCAGAAGGGTCAGATTTCAACTCAACAAAACGGAGTTGCATTTGCATTTGGAGTCTTTAGGTTTGATGCGGTGCGTGGAAATCTTATTCTAGGGTTTACTCATTTGAATAATGACAACGTTTTTGTCAAGGTTCTCTAATTATTCTGGAACGAATCGAAGAAGATCATCTGGAAGTATGTCCGGTACTTCCAAATCAAAGTGTTTAGACAATACAAAAGTCAGCGTATTGAGTAGACTATTTCTATACGCCAGATCAACAGCGACCATTGATCTAGCATCAATCCCCATTATCCTACTTATCGCCGTTGGATCTAATGCATTAGGCAGGTCCTGTTTGTTAGCAAATATGATTATTGGCAAATCGGGATTTTCTTTCTCGATTTTTGACATAATCTCCTTTGAGGCTATTAGATTCCTCAGACTCGAGTCTGTGAGAAGGAATACCATATCTGTTGAGCTGAAATTCCAGAGTTTCCTTGAAGATTCTTGCCCAGCAAAATCAAGAATCACAATCTCATAGTTTGCAAATCTGATATTCTCAATTATCTCAGTGTTTAATGCGATTGTTGGAATATGGTCAATAGGTGGTTCACGCCCCATTAACAAGCATAGAAGCGATGTCTTTCCAACACCACTCTCTCCAACTAATGAAATGACGTACTTGGACATCACGTAGGGATCAACAATTCGTGAAAAGTTCTTTTTGATATAACTGGTTGATTCTTTCTCTAGGACGCCTCTCAGTACACGTGCAGCTCTATTGATTTTGTTTATCACCTCGCCATCGGGTTCATTGAGGTCCATGACGAAGATAATGAGAATATCATCACCACACTCTCTACTATAGAATTTGAAATCATCAATAATCGCAGGTTTGTACTTGAGGCGTTCAGAGCGTTCTACCATTTCAAGAAGAGTATTCAAATACTTGGATAGTTGTGAACGAGAGACCTTGTGAATCCAATAATCTGCGGCTGCAATCTTTTTCCGGCTTGCTGTATCCATCAAGACGATGTTGAATATCATAGATTGTTCCTCAGTTATGGCTTTATGTCAATAGCAATGGAGATGGTATTTCCGCTCGGTCGTCTTAATATACTACCTAAATGAACATCTTAAGATATTGTATGACTTGGTTTTACACTTTGAAGAGTAGAATGCATACTGTCTTTCGAAGGCTAACGTGAGAATGGTGGAACACAGAAGTTTCGACCAGGTGAAGTTCACTCGACTGTTCAATCGGTCATTTGAACTCATGCCTCTATATTGCAAGAACCAAGAAAATCACTAGAGAAAAGATGAAAAGGGGATTCGAAAACAATACTCCTAAGCCTGGGTAGCCAAGCCTGGATCACGGCGATAGCCTGGAATCGATGGTTGTCTCTGCGACCTTCGCATAGATAGCTATTCTCCTTCCGGAGGCATGAAAGCCAATCATTTCGGTTGGTTTGGCCAAAGTTCGAATCTCATCCCAGGCGCCATTATTCTTCCACCATGATGCATTAAATTTTATCAGATCTCACTTTTTGTAAATACCATTTCTTGATTACTTGTGCGATAATTTTATTTCAATTACAAGCTTTAAATTTGAGGAGGAGGTACAGGAGATTTCTGACGAAATAGGTTCTAAGGAACTTCTAACGCACAATAATATTAGATTCTTGCTTCTTGTATTAGCCTTTACTACACCCTATCTAATTACGTTCATATCTCAACCAGAATCTGTTAACATTATATTATCCGCACCGTTGTGATCGTTTGGCACCATGAGTTACCCTATCTTCAGGTTCTGGCCACTTGAGATGATCATTATGGAATTACCATTCGGTCTGATCAGACTCGCATTCATCCAGCAGGTACTGCTCTATAAGAAGAATCTTACAGACTCAGGAAAACTTGTCATAGTAGGAATATTCTGTGAACTCCCAGGTCCAATTCTCAGCAATGTTGTTGGATTGTATTTTCCAAGTTTTCCATTCCCGTTATTCCTCATCGTCGGATTGTTACTCGCAAAATATACCACAAAAGATCCACTAACATGGATTGAAAAAAAGTCGAGTGCTCTTTGATCTGA
>Ga0315535_1000247_pt1 | contig 37824 bp, 25 predicted proteins | sample SalMarSW160220MG_2_FD_203092 | JGI IMG/M metagenome (GOLD analysis project Ga0315535, IMG submission 203092) | Salt marsh sediment microbial communities from the Plum Island Ecosystem LTER, Massachusetts, United States - Salt Marsh Sediment SW1602-20 ... | reverse complement strand
ATACGCCCGGCGGCCGCCGCTAAAGCCAGGCAGAAAGCGACAGAAGGCAGATAGAGAAAGCGCTCGGCCATCAGCACCCAGAACGGGATGATATGAGAGACGGGTACCAGGCAGGCGTAGAACAGCAGCAGGTAGAAGGCATAAGCTGAGCGCCGACGGCGAGCCGCCCAGATTGTAAGAAAGATCAGGCAGGCGAGCACCAGCATGGAAAGACATCCCCAGAACATCGGGACAGAGTCGGCCAGCTTCAGGTAGCAAGTCTGGTGCTGCAGGGGGTACGGCACGAGTATCAGTCGCAGATAGTAGAGCATGATCGTGGCGACAGTTGCCGCGATGCGCCAGCCGGAAGCGTCTCCGAACAAGAAACTCCACTGCACCGGGGCCACCCGTCCAATCACCAGGAGTCTGAAGGCCACGTAGAAGATTAAAATGACGAAGTGAGGGATGAGCCGAATCAGGATTGCTCGCACTCGCCGGCCCTTCATTACCCAGGAATACAGAAACAGTATGACCGGCAGCATGCCGGCACTTTCCTTGGAGAACAACCCCAGTAAAAAGAGAAATGCCGAGGCCGAATCCAAGACCCATCTTCGCCGGCCGGAGGCCGAATCTCCCCTGATGAAAACCAGCCAGGCCAGGCAGACGAATGTACAGACGAGCAGTTCGGATCGGCCACCCACCAGCATGGCCACCGCCTCGGTGTGGATCGGGTGAGCAACGAAGAGCAGGGCCGCAACCAGGGCCGTCGGGCGCGAATTTGTCAAACGCCGGGTGAGAGCGAGCACCATCAGGGATGCGAGCAGGTGGAGGAGCAAACTGGTCAGGCGCCAGCCGAATTGATCAGTGTTCCACAGCCAGGCGTCCCACATGTAGGTCAGCACAAGCAGGGGCCTGTAGAGTCCTGTCCGGCTGGGGCGCTTATAGGACCCTGCATAGGCCGGCGGAACCGGGCGATCAAGATCGAGTACGAAGACCTTGGGGATGTAGGCCGGGTTATAAAGTTGAGGCGCCTCGGTCGCCACGATGATGTCGTCGCTGGTGAAGGGATTGGATAACGTGCAGGCAAAGAGCGCCGCGCCGACAACCACGACTGCCAGCGGAGAGAGAAGTCGAAGAAGCCTGTTGGATGTCGCCCGGTTCATACATTCCCGCGCCTAGGTTTAACGTCCATCATACGAAAAAAACAGTGGTAATGCACGCAAGCCGACGTATGATGCATGACACCTGACGAGAGCCGAAACCCGGGCGAGATCCACATCGATGGGCGCGCGAGCTGCGAAAATTTCTAACTGGACGAGACGACACGCGTTGTTGGTGGTAGTGGCGCTGGGTGTGACGCTCTACCTGCCCAGTCTCGATGTGGGCTTCATGGCGGACGATGTCTGCCAACTCGCGATTCTCGATCGCCCGGACCTGTTTCCGGGCCTGGGTCCCTTCACCTTGTATACCTTCGCGGATGGCCGCAAAGACAGTATGGGCCCTGTCCAGGGTAATATCGAGCCATGGTGGGCCGCGGCCGGCTTTCGCCAGAACTTCCTCCGTCCCCTGGCAAGCGCTGTCTTTTGGCTCGACCATCTGCTGTACGGCCGGCGGCCTTTCGGGTTCCACGTCTCCAGCCTGGTTCTGTGGGGCCTGCTCTTGCTGATGGTAATGATCTTTTTCCGCAGCCTTGAAGACGATCCGCAAAAGCCCACAGCGGTGTGGTTGCTGGCCGGGATCTTCTTCGCGCTCGATGATGCCCACCTGCTGAATATATCGTGGATCGCTAACCGTTACAGTCTGCTGGGAGCGCTATTCTCCGTCACCGCCTTGTGGCTGTACCACCTTTACCGAAGCCGGGGCAGCCGGCGGTCGTTCTGGTTGGCCCTGCTCTCGATCTGGTTGGCGTTCCTGTCATCCGAGGGTTCGCTCGCCACGGTGGCCTGGCTGGTCGCCTATGAGCTGGTTCTCGGAAGGGGCAAAACGGCCGGAAGGCTGTTGCGCGTGATCCCGTTTGTGTCTTCGGCAATCGTCTTCGTTTTACTGTATGCCGCAAGCGGGCACGGCGCTGCCAGTTCCGAATGCTACCTGAATCCGATCGTCCATCCGCTAAACTTTTTCTGGAAGGCGGTGACGGTCAGGCTGCCATTTCTTGTCATGGGCGCGCTGACACCTGTTCCGGCCGAACTGAGTTTCCGGGGCATCGGCGACGGCGTGTACTGGCCGCTGGGCACGGCCTGGTTGTTGGCGGCAGCCGCCATTGCCCTGCTGCTCTTTTACGTTTCGAAAAGTGAGCGGGCCAGGGAGCGCATGATGTTGCTGGGCGGCCTGATCTCCCTCCTACCGGGAGCGGCCTCCTATCCGCATAATCGCATGTTGCTGTTGCCCACGGTTGGCCTTGCCTGGGTGCTTGCGGACTACGTCATCGGCTCCTGGCGGTGCTTCCGGGCCGGCTCGCCCCGCGGTCACCTGGCGCTCTGGGCGAGTGCGATCTTGGTGCTGGTGCACGGCGTCCTGGCGCCCGTGCAGGCGGTGGTCGGTACACAGATGTTCAGGCACAAGAGTCACCAGATGTTGGCCGCGGCACTTGATTCGGAGTTGCCCGGCCCGGACCAGGCTCAACGGGCCAGGGTGCTGCTGCTCTCGACCAGCGAGAGTGGATTATTCATCCCCGGGTTGCGGTGGGCGGCGGGGTTGCCGTATCCGGCCGCAGTCTGGGTCGTGACGATTGGGAATGGGGAGTACGCTTTCAACCGAACCGGTCCGAACTCTTTCGAGGTAGTCGTTCGACAAGGTGACTTGTTCACGAGTCCGAGTGCACGCGTATGCCGGGACGACTTTAGGCTGCGCGAAGGAGAAAAGTTTCGGCAAGGCGCCATGCGGGTGACGATCCGCAAAGTCGCAGGTGGAAAGGTCAAGAACTTTCTAGTCGCCATCGATCTTCCACTGGACAATCCCGATGTCTGGCTAGTGGCCATGCAAGGTGGGCGATTTGTCCGCGTGCCCGGCATGCCCTGGAAGTATCCCTGGAGACACAGGAAACGGTAAGCCGCGTTGCGAGTTTCCGGCCGGGGTTGGCCTACCTGGCGGATGCCTTCCTGGAGTTTCCGGAAAGAGGCTCGGGTTTGCCGGGTTGATGCCCCTTGCCGGCGCCCAGGAGGAGTCCACTCCAGGTTCTTACAGCCATCAAGAACAGCCGGTAGTCGGGAAAGTCGCGCAATATCCTGTAGACCCGAGCTGGATTCAACGCAAGTCTGACATATGCCAAGCGCTGTATGCGGAAGAGGATTCGATCGGATACTGTACTCAAGTTCACTGGGGATCGGAAGTAGTTATGATCTTCGAACCTGAACTGCCGCCGGTTCACGTGTTCTATGCAGAGGTCATAAAGCTCGGTTCCCTTGAAGGGTATGACGACGAAGAAGAGAGCCGAATGCAGACTGGATCGAACCGCGAAGTCGACCGTGGCTCGAAGCTCGTCTCTGGTCTCGGAGGGGAAGCCGAGCATGAAATAGCCCCTGGTAAAAATGCCGAGGTCTGCGCAGCAGTTAATCACTCGAGTGACTTTGGTCAGATTGAGGTTCTTTTTGATCATTTTCTGAATCCTGGCAGAGGCGCTCTCCACCGGGACGCACAGCAGCGGGTTGTTGAACCAGGCCAGACTCGACAGGAAATCATCGTCGAGGTGATCACAACGCAGGCCGTTGGGAAAGGCGATGCCGATATCAAGATCTTCTTTGTAGAGCAGATCCAAGATGTCCTTGGAACGCTGCAGATCGCAATTGAAAATGTCGTCGATGATCTCGAAGTAGTGAACGTCGTAACGCCTCACCAGCAGCTTGATCTCGTCCACCACCCGCTTGGCCGAGACGGCCCTGAAGCGTTTGCCGAAAACAGAGTGACAGTAGATACAATGGTATGGACAGGACCTGGATGTAAAAAGATTCATGTACCTGCCTCGTCGCAGACCCGTCATGCTCTTGTAGCCGGCATACTCATCCAGATCTACCAGGTCCCAGGCGGGGAATGGCAAGGCATCCAGGTCTTCGATGTATGCTCGCGTCGGCGCGATCCATGGTTCGTCCTTCTCCTGGAGAGCGATGCCAGCGACACTATCCAGTGACTCGCCGGTCAGGAGTTTATCGATCAGTTCAATAAACGTCTCTTCGCCCTCTCCCATGACTATGTAATCGATATCCGGGCAGGCCAGCGTCTCTTGCGGGAAAGCCGACGGGTGCGGGCCTCCGGCGATGATCGAGCCGTCAAAACCCGTCTGTCGTATTTCATACGCCGCCCGGTACAGGCAGGGCGCTTCCATGGTGATTGCGCTCAGGCCGACGATGTCGGGCTTGAAGCGGGTTACGCGTGTGCGCAGAGCAGTGTAGTCCTGTCCCCGCAGGCGCATGTCGTATATTTCGATCTCGTACGCGTCCGAGTGCCGTCTCAGTGACGAAGCCAGGTACATCAAGCCGAGAGGGAAGGTAAAGGTGCTGAGGATGCCTTCATGTTGAGAGCATTTTACGAGAAGTACCTTGACCATGGGCGCCTCGAGTCACCTTCGCCTTCAATTGCTTAGATCCTCCTGCGAATGAACAAGTTAAAAATACCGGAGGAATATTCATTCGCAAGGTTAGCATGATGGCGATGGCACGGGAAATGGAATTGTTGCCGTCCTTGGAGATGGTCGGTTGACCCTGCTTGACTAGCGGTCCGGCAGATGGTGTACTTTTTGCGTCGCTGTCTCAATGGAGGTAAATCACATGAAGCTTTGGTTTCTAATCCTGGCAAGCGCAACTTTAGTTTTTCAGACCGCATGCCCTCCCGCAGAAAACGGCCAGGGTGACAAGACTAATACACCTGCAGTCGATGCCGGCGCCAAGCAGAAAATCGCAACCAACGCCTTGGCCGAGGTGAACGGTATACCGATCACCAAGGACGAATATTTGCGCTACCTCGAACCGTATCCTGAGCAGATGAAGGCCAACGCCCAGGGGCGCTTGCACGTGTTGCAGTCGCTTATCGATCATGTCCTGATGCAAGGGGAGGCTGCCAAGTTGGGGCTGGACAAGGACCCCGATTACCTGCGCAAGGTTGAAAACTACAGGCGCAACCTGCTCGATAACCTGCTGCTCGAGCATGTCTCAAAGGACGGGTTCGTGGTTACCGAGGAGGAAGCCAGAAAATATTTCAACGAACATCCCGAAGAGTTCGACAGGCCGGAGAGGGCCCAGGTCAGCCACATCCTGCTCAAGACCGAGGCACAGGCCAAGGACGCTCTGGCCAAGATACGCGCCGGCGAGCCGTTCGAGAAGCTGGCTCGGGAAATATCTCTGGACGACTCTACCCGCGATCGGGGAGGCGACATGGGTTCTTTCTCGCGAAAACAACGCCCGCAACTGGCCGACGCGGCTTTCGCCCTGAAGAACCCCGGTCAAATTTCAGGACCGATCCAGACCGGCCGCGGCTTCGAAATCATCAAGCTGATCAAGCTCATTCCGCCCGTGAAGGAGACCTTTGCCCAGGCCCGCGAGGGGTTGCTCAGCCGCCTGCGGGCGCGCAAGCGCCAGGAAGTCAAGCAACAACTACTTGCGAAACTGCGCGAAAAGGCAAACATCAAGACCGACAAGAAGGCCCTCGACAATCTGGAGACTTCTCACGTCCAGAAATGAAACTGTGTGCTTGGGCTAGGGAACGATGAGTTGCCAGCCGTCCTCGACTTCAGAAATCTGGCCCGTCAGCAACCGGGTGACAGGGAAGAGATCGAAATCGAAGGGGGCGCGGAACTTGCTGCCCCAGAGAGTTACTCTGATCTCGCTTCCCGACGAAAACGGGCTGAGCGCTGCCGGCAGGTCGAAGGTCGTCGTACCAGCAGGCGCGTAGACCCTCCACCAGCCATCCGAAAGACTTTGCTCCTTGTCGCCGTCCACGACACGGTCGACTTTTCCGAGGATTATTCCCCTGACGGCGCTCGTCGCCAGGTTGGCCTCGCTAAGGTGAGTGGAAAAATCCTGGCTGCCGGCAGCGGGTATAAGCATCTGTTGGGCTAAAGCGTAAATCTGGTCGAAAGTGACACTGGAACAACCGGCCAGCGCGTCGTTGGGCACGAAATGCACCGTAATGTCCATGCCGGCATCAGGTAGTGCATCGCGTTCCGGCGGAGTCAGCAAGGCGGGCATCTGTAAGACCGGCACTTGCGTGCTTGAAATAGCCGAGGATCCAAGCCTGCCCGGCAACAGCTCGTAGCTCATGTCCGGTTTGGTGACCAGGTTACGCACGAACAACTGGGTCATGTTCACCGAAGCGCCGGCCAGTGCCGGCGAACCGAGGGGTGGAACCAGGAACTTCGGCTCCCGCTGGTAGGAGTAAGGAGTGCGGTTGAAATCGAAGCCGATTATCGCCCGTCCCCCCTCGGGAACGGACTGGCTGCCGGGAGCAAAATCGAGCGCCGCCAGAGCCAGGCCGAAGGCAAAAGAGCACTCGACGTCATCGGCCGTGATGGGCACGTCACAGAACACCTGCGGATCGCAGGATTCCGGCAGGCCGTCTGAGTTCTCATCGCACTTTACCTCGTGCCGGGCCGAAGAGGGCAGCAGCGACTGTAATCTCAGATCGCCGTCGTTGGTTGTGGGCACGAAACCGTCGGCCGCCGGTTGAAGGGAGGTTTCGTCGTTGGAGACGATCGTTACCCGGTAGAGCGGCATGAAGCAGTAGGTGCTTCCCGGATCATCCGGGTCGGCCAGGCATTTGTAACCGGGAGTGATGTCGTCGCATTCCTGGTCGTTGGCGCAGGTGTTGCCCGGATCGATGGCCCCGGGATCGGCCAGCGGGATGACATCTTCTTTTTGCTGGTAGGTGACGTTCCAGCAATTGCTTTCTGTAATGGATGCCAGCGTCGCGGAGGCGTCGTTTTCCTGGCCGGCGACCACGTTGACCGTTATCGGGCAAGCATGCAGGGTGCGCAGCTTGAAGGCCGCCAGCATCGAGCCGACGTCGAAACTGAGTTCTGCGCCGTTGGTGTCGAGGAAAGGCAACAGCACCGGCAGCAGATCGAGCATCGAGACGTTCATCACGCCCGATAGCAGAACCAGCCTGTTCTGACCCTCGGGCAGTTCCATTCTGATATTCCTGAGCGGAGTCGGATCCTTGCACTTGTGCTCGCCGTAGTCGCAGGTCCAGTGCAGGTCGGGGCAGTCCAGCGTGTTGCAGCCGGCATCGTTGGGGCACATGTCCAGGCTGTCGCAGCTTACGCCGTATGGATCGAGCCCCAGGCTGGGGGCAAGCCCGTTCAAAAAGGTATCGTCGCTAGCCAGGTTGCCGGGCAAGATGGCGCTGTCGGTCGGGGGCCTCTGGAACAATTTGCCAACCGGGAAGCGGCTCAGGTTGTCCAGGGCGAACATGGGAATGACTATTGCCACCCGCATTTGTCCTGAGACGTTGCTGCCGCCCATGCTGAAAAACGGCAGCAGCGACTTGGGAGTGCACAAGCCCTGGCATTCGTTGGCCTCCTGTTCGCAAAAACAGGTGCCGTTGCAGGGAGCGTCGCAATCGCTGTCGCTGCTGCAGTCACCCGCGCATTTATGCGAATGCGGCAACATATCGAAAATCGACTGGGGAACCTTGGCCGTGACGATGCCGGTCTGGTGATTTGCACGCCCGCTGGCGGTCATCATAAGCGGGATTGTGACTTCTCCCGAACAGTGGTTCAAGAGAGTGGTCGTTTCAAACTTGGGTCGGTCGCCGGCGGGAGCGCCGGGAAGGGCCGGCACCTTGTCGTCTGTAACGACAGTGATCGACTTGCGGCTGCCCGCGGCCAGGCCGCTGAAGGTCGCTTCGCCGGTAGCATTGGTGTCCTGAGTGTGCGAACTGTCGCCGGCGTCGATCACCGTTACGTGGGCGCCCGAGATAGCCTGGCCGCCGTCGGCGGCGATAACATTGACCGTCAGGCTGTCCTCGCAGGGCGAGCGCTCGCTGAGAGTGACTGTCATGGTGTCGCTTGCGGTATCTACACGTCCAGCGTCGGTGCCGCCAGAGTCCTGGACCTGTAACTGGAAGACATAGTCGCCAAACTCGGTAAGTTCGACCGTGGCCGATTCCTTGTCGGCATCGGTAATGCTGACGTTTGAGCCTGACGGTTCGCTGACCTTGCTCCAGGTATAAGTCGACAGGCTGACGTCGTGGCAACCGGCAGAGGTGGCCGCGTGGCTGGCGCTACCGTCCAGCGTGACGCTGGCGGCAACCCCGGTCATGGTGGCCAGGGCCTGGTCGTCACCCGCATCGGCGACGGGTGAGGGACAGGCTACGTCGGCCACTTCGACCTTGACGGTATCCCATTGGCTGACCTGGATCTGCTCGTTGACGGTGGTCACCGGGTAGGTCGCCTTGCAGCGGAAGCTGTAGCTCCCGGCCTGCTGGGGCACGAAAGAAGCCTGACGCCCGTTGGCGCCGTCGAGGGTCACATCCGGGCCGCCGTTCTGCTCCCAGACAAAAGTGACCGAGTCTTTCTCGCTGACGCAGACCTGCTGATCTTCGGGCGGCAGCCTCAGGCTGCCCCTGAGGATGATCGTATCACCCACGTTTCCAGAAAGATCGTCCCCGGCGTTGACGATTGGCGGTCCGCACTTTGTGTTTTTCTTACTGGAGGGGCAGCCCGTCCCCAGTACGGCCAGCAGAGTGAAAGATCCGATTACCGCGATGGTAGGCATGTATCGATGATGCCGCATGAGAACCTCCCGAGTGGGAAACCTGTATGAAATACCGATAGTATATTATAGAAGAATGCTAGCTTTTTCAAGGCACTGTTGTCAAGAAGGCGCTGTTGTCAAGGCAGGTGCAGTGTGGTATCTGACTGATGGCCATGGACTAAGGATGCATATTGCTCAGTGCAGAGCCTAAAAGAGTGTGGATTGAGGTCGTTGCCATCTGGGCGATTGCCATCGGCGTCATCCTGGCTTTCAAGCTTCTGGATTTCGTGCCTTTCATTAAAGAGAACCTGTGGGGGATCGCCGGGCTGGTCTTTTTATTCCTGCCGATCGAGTGGCTCTACCGTCGCGGGGAAAACCCGGCCGATTTCGGAATTACCCGACGGGGCCTGGGCAAGGGTCTGCTGCTGGCCGCTATTCTGGTAGCGCTGACCTTTCCGGCCTACATGCCGGCCTACAAATGGTGGTTTTCGCGCACTCAGGATTTCAGTCTTCACCTGCCGGCTGATTTCTGGAAGGAGTGCGTCGGTTTCATTTTTCTGGTTGCGCTGCCGGAAGAGGCCTTCTACCGCGGCTACCTGCAGACCAGGCTGGACAAGGTTTTCAAGAAAAAGGTCAAGATACTCGGAGCCGAGGTGGGCTGGTCTGTCGTCGTCGCCGCGGCCTTCTTTGCCGTCGGTCACCTGGTGGACCCGCGCCTGGACAAGCTGGGTACGTTCTTTCCCGGGCTGCTCTTCGGCTGGATGCGCGCTAGGACCGGGTCGATCGGCGGCGCGGTGGCCTTCCATGCCTTGTGTGACATATGGGCAGAGGTATTGCGCTACGGCTATTTCTAGCTGGCAAATTGCGCGCTATGGCGTTTATCCGCAGGCCCAGGCGGGGTCGATCTCGCCGTCGCAGTCGTTGTCCTTGCCGTCGCATAGTTCCGGGGCGCCCGGGTAAACGCTGTCGTCGTTGTCGTCGCAGTCGAATTGATCCTGGCAATCGCCGCAGGTCGTCCAACCGTCGCCGTCGACGTCGAAGCCTTCGTCTACTTGCCCGTCACAATCGTTGTCCACACAATCGCAAATTTCTTCGGCGCCCGGGTTGACGTCGGGATTGGTGTCGTCGCAATCACCGCCGCAGGTAGTCCAGCCATCTCCGTCGGTATCGAAGCCTTCGTCTGTCTGGCCGTCGCAATCGTCGTCGATGCCGTTGCAGTATTCGTTGGCCTCCGGGTGGATGGTAGGATCGTCGTCGTTGCAGTCTCCCCCGCAGGTAGTCCAGCCGTCGTTGTCGGTGTCGAAGCCCTCGTCGATGAAGCCGTTGCAGTTATCGTCGACCCCGTTGCATTCCTCGGTTGCTCCCGGATGAACGTCCGGGTCGCTGTCGTCACAGTCACCCTGGCACAATCCCCAGCCGTCCGAGTCACCGTCGATCTCGTCTATCTCACCGTTGCAGTCGTTGTCGATGCCGTCGCAGATCTCGGCCTCGGGGATACACTCGTCATACGAGCGATAGGAAGCGGTAACGTCTAAGCCGTCTTCTTGCGGGCGCCAGCTGCCATAGAACACCAGGCTGTTCTGAGTACCGTCGTAGTCGAATCCGTCGCTGCGGCTGCGGGGCACGATTAGCGGCGGTTGTCCGGCGGTCGTCTGCATGGCGACCTTGATAGTGGCCGAAATCGGCGGTTGGGTCAGCATATAGGACGAGGCCACTCCCTGAGCGGCGCGAACGATATTCTGGACGTTAGGGGTCTGATCGGCGTCGCAGATAGACATTGACATACCACCGTTGATACCCGAGGCCACGGCATTGTAACCGCAGGAGTCTTCGTAGGCGGTAGTACACCTGGGTACCCCACCCACAATGGCGAACAGAGTAGCTCCCCGCGAGGTGTACTGGTCGACGAAGCTGCTTACCAGCGAGTCGAAGTTGGAGCAGCTGGGAGGGCAGGGCGCGTTGGTGTTGTCACCGCCGCAGGAGTCTTCAATTGTCTGGGCGTGCTCGTCGCTCATGACCACCACGATCAGGGTTGCCTCGCAGCGCAGCCGGCCGGGAGCGGGATTCTGAGTGTCGGGATCGCAGGGCAGGGCCCGGTCGATGGCGCGGATGCCCATGGCCAGACCGTACTCGGCTCCCGCGCCGCCGGTGCCGAGTACCACCCGTTGTTTGAAGGTATTGATGTCACTGGTGAAGTCACCGCCCACCAGCTTACCGTCCCCGGCGGTCTGGGCGGAGCGACTATCTGTGCTGGTGACCCCGATTCGCCAGTCGAGAGTGGTCTGGGAGAGCAGCGCATCCATGGCGTTACCGGCGGCGGACACCGCCGCCTGCTCGTTGCTCATCGAGCCGGAGTTGTCCACTACCCAGATGAAGTCGACCGGGTTGACCCCCTCCGTGGCGAACGAATCGCACTGAACCGCGGTGCGGTCCGGGGCCTGGGCCACGGCGGTCGAATTGGAAACGTCGTTGAGACGTATGATCTGCGCATCGTCTAAGAGGCTGTCAGCGCTCAGCGCCCCCACCGTAATCACCCGGCCGGCTCCGCGATAGACCGTCTCCGTAAAAAGGTGGAAAGTAGTGGCCGCGCTGCCCTGTGGCCCGAGAACACCCGACAGGGCGCCGCCAGCGTTGAATGCTCCGGCGACGTCGTTGGCCAGTTGGCTCGGCGTGCGGCTCGTTACTGTCAGGGAGTATTGCGCTAAAGTGGCCCCGTAGCCGTCGAAGGTCGTCAAAGCCCGGGTAGATGCATTGCCGACGGTACCGATTGCGGACAGCAACGAGCGATCATGGGCCTCCTGAAGGCTGGCGCTTGTGACACCGGCCGAAGGCGCGTGGCTCACTAGAAAGCCGGCCACTTCGTAGCCCGGAGAGTAGAAAGCCGCTCCGACCGCTCCGCCGCCTGCCGATAATTCCGAGAAAGTGGTGAAGAAAGTCTCGAGCGCCAACAGGAAGTCGGGGTCCCAGCCGCGGTACAGGTCGATCGGCTTGAGGTTTTCGGTGCTGCATACCAGGTAGGTTCCTTCCTGGTTGTCGGCCAGGCCGTCGCCGTCTGTGTCTCCGGTCTGGGGGCTGGTCTCGCCCTGAGAACATGCGGGAGAGACGCAGACACTTACCGGGGCGGGAGCGCAACTCTCGCCCGCGCCGCAGTCGCCGTCGCTCAGACATGCCGTCGTGCAGCTTCCCAGGATACAGTCGCCGTTGCGGTCCTCGTCGCCGTCCATGACGCCGTCGTCGTCGGTGTCAGCGTCGAGAGGGTTGGTTTCCTGCCCCGGGTCGTACTGGAAGTTGCCGTTGCAGTCCTCCTGGCCGTCGCTCAACCCGTCGGAGTCGCTATCTGCCTTGGACGGATCGGTCTCGCCGGCGTCCTGTTGGCCGTTGAGATTGGCGTCCTCGTAGCCGTCCGGGATGCCGTCCGAATCGGTGTCGGGATCGGTCGGGTCGGTTTCGCCGATATCCCACAGGCCGTTGCCGTTGGCGTCCTCGGTACCGTCTGGCAGCAGATCGCCGTCGCTGTCCGCGAGAAGCGGGTCGGTTTCACCGAAATCGATCTGCCCGTTGTGGTTGAGGTCTTCGGTGCCGTCGTCGAGCCCGTCGGAATCGCTGTCGGGATTGGTGGCGTCGGTCTCACCGTCGTCGAGTTGCCCGTTGTGATTGGCGTCTTCTATCCCGTCCGGCAGGCCGTCTGAATCGCTGTCGGCGTTTAAAGGGTCGCTCTCGCCGGCGTTGACTTCACCGTCGTGGTTGGCGTCTTCCACGCCGTCGGCGATTCCGTCCCCGTCGCTATCGGGATCGCGCGGATCGGTCTCGCCCGGGCTGACCGCGCCGTCGTGGTTGGCGTCCTCGAAGCCGTCGGGAAGCCCGTCGCCGTCGGTGTCTGGCCGTAGCGGATCGGTCTCGTCGCTGTCGCGCACTCCGTCATGGTTCGCGTCTTCGATTCCGTCGGGGAGACCGTCCGCGTCGGTGTCGGTGTTGTTAGGGTCGCATTCCCAGGCATCCCATTGGCCGTTGTGGTTACTATCCTCGATGCCGTCATTGAGACCGTCGCCGTCGGTATCGGCGGCGGCCGGGTTGGTTTCGCCGTCGTCGATCTGGCCATTGTGATTGGAGTCTTCCAGGCCATCGGGCAGACCGTCTTCATCGCTGTCTTGGCTTGTGGGATCGGTCTCGCCGGGGTCGACCAGCCCGTTGCCGTTCTTGTCTTCGAGGCCGTCCCGGATGCCGTCGGAGTCGGAGTCGGGGTTCAGCGGATCGGTCTCGCCGTCGTCGAGTTGCCCGTTGTGATTGGCGTCCTCGACGCCGTCCCAGACTCCGTCGGAGTCGGAATCGGGATCGTCCGGGTCGGTCTCGCCGGGGTCGACTATACCATTGCCGTTCTTGTCTTCCACGTTGTTGGGTATACCGTCGCCGTCTCGATCGTCGGGTGTGACATCCGGGCCGCCGTCACCGTCGCCGTCGGTGCCGCCGTCACCCTCGGGGCCCGCGACGCAGAATCCGTTTTCGCAGACCTCGTTATCGCCGCAGCGGGAGTCGTCAGTGCAAGGCTGGCGGCAGTATCCCGAGAAGCATTGCATCCCCTCGGGACAGCTTTCGCTGGTGACGCAGGTAGGGTGACAGATCCCATCGTCGCAGCCTTCACCTTCGGCACAATCGCTGTCTGTTGTGCAGCGAGCGGGCCCGCTAACGGTGTCCGAACTACAGGCACCAAGGGTAAACCATAAAAGCACCAGACCGCCGATACACAGCAATCGACCAACACGCTTTATGGATCGAGGGATCTGTATCATGGTAATCCTCCAGCCTCATATGATACCCCATAATATCTCGTAACCAGGCAGAAAATCAATCGGCGGGGATACCCAGACGCAAACTGCTGACCAGCGGTTGCAAATCGTTTGGGAAGGGGTCTGTCCAGCGGTATCTTTTGCCGCTGATCGGGTGATCCAGAACCAGGCGAAAGGCGTGTAAGAACTGGCGGTAAAGTTTATAGCCTTCGCGCAGGGCCTGGTTCAGCGCACGGTCTCCATAGCGGATATCGCCGGCCAGCGGGTGTCCGGCCTGCAAGAGGTGACTTCTTATCTGGTGAGTGCGGCCGGTCTTCAACCTGAGAGTCAACAGACTGACGGAGAGGTCATGGCCGCGACCTGTACGCAGCTTGCGTGTGGCCACCACGCGATAGTCCGTGCGGCCGGCGGGTTTCTTACCGGCGCGAGAAGAGCGTCCGGCGCGTCTCGATCCGGGGACGTCGCGGCGTTCGATATCGAATTCCCATGTGCCTTTTTTTGGCCTAGGTATTCCCTTAGCCAGAGCCAGGTAGCTCTTTTCCACCTGTCCCATACGCAGCATCTTGCTCAGCCGGCGTACCACCTCTATCGTCTTACCTATCATTACGAGTCCGGAGGTGTCGCGATCGAGGCGATGGGCCAGAGACGGGCGAAAAACCGTCGGACCGGGATCGATCTCGAGGTAGGTGTGAACCTGATCAATCAGCGAGTTGCTCCTGTGTCCGGCGCCCGGGTGGACTGGAAGGAAGGGCGGTTTGGAGACCACCAGCAGGTGCTCGTCTTCGAACTTGACCGCGAAGTCGATGCTGGTCGCCGCGGTCGGCTTGCGCCGGGTGTCGCGTTCGTAAGCTTCGGGCGGCATATGGATGATAATCGTATCACCGGCGGAGAGCACCAGCCCGGCTCCGGCTCTCTTGCCGTTCACCCGCACCTTACGCGTTCTCAGAAGCTTGAAAACGTGGCTTTTCGGCATACCTCCCAGGATCTTTCGCAGAAAGCGCTCGAGACGCTGCCCGGCCCCGTTCTTGTCAACTGTCAGCGTCGGCAAGTCAGCTCTCCCCGCGCGTAGTGAGGGCGCCCAGCCTGCGCAAGGCCTCGTAGACCACGATGCCCGCCGCGGTAGACAAGTTGAGGCTGCGCGTGTTACCGGGCATGGGAATACGGAAGGTATGCTCCCGGCGGTCGGCCTGGCTCAGGAATTGCTTCGTCAGGCCGCTCGACTCGGGGCCAAGAACAAGAAAGTCTCCCGGTTTCAAAGCGGCCTCGAAAAAAGATCGATCTGCCCGCGCGCTTAGGAACAAGAAACCTGATCCGCGATTCTCTTCTTCGATTTCTTCGAAGACAAGATGGCGCGTTATCTTGCATTGGTCCCAGTAGTCCAGACCGGCCCGCTTGAGGACGCGATCGTCTATGCTAAAGCCCAGCGGTTCAACGAGATGCAACGGCACGTCGGCGCAGGCGCACAGGCGCACAATGTTGCCCGTGTTGGCGGGGATCTCCGGCGTTACCAGGACGAGTTGAATCGGCGCGCTCAACTGTTTGACACCTCTCCGATCCGGTTGCTATCATGATTCGGCGTCAGGTTCCAAGGATCATCTCGTGGCCCAGGCTCTCCTTCCTTCCCGGCCTGATGCTTTTTTGCGTAGCGCGTTTCACGCGACCGGAACCTTCAAGAGGCGAGGCGAGAATCGAAAATGAAGGTCTTGGTCACGGGCGCAAATGGATTCCTGGGAAGCCATCTCGTTGCCCGTCTGGCCGAGGATGGATCGGATGTTGCTGCATTCATTCGATCTGGAACCGATCGTCAGATGCTCGACAATCTGGCGCTGGAGGTATTCGAAGGCGATGTGCTGGATGGCAGTTCGTTGCTCCCGGCAATGAAGGATCGGGAACTTGTGTTTCATACGGCCGCGCTAACCGACTCATGGCTTCCCGACTCATCGCTGATTTTCCGGGTGAACGTGGAGGGCACCAGGAATGTCTGCAACCAGGCCGTCCGCTGCGGTGTGCGTAAACTCATTCATACGAGCAGTGTGGTCGCATGCGGTTCCGCAGCGCCGGGCGGGCTGGCCGACGAGAACACTCCCTGGGATCTTCACCGGACTGGTCATTATTCGGTGTCAAAACATCTGGCGGAGAAGGCGGTTAGGCAGTGCGCCGGGGATTCGCTGGATTACGTCATCCTTTGCCCTCACCAGATCATAGGACCCGAGGATTCGAAGCCGCTGTTTCAGGGAAAACTGATTGTGGATTTCCTCAATCGACGGCCTGTGTTCTGCGTCGATGTTGACAGCCAGTTCGTGGGCGTGGATGACGTGGTCCAGGCGCACGTTTTGGCGGCCGAGAAGGGGCGAGTTGGAGAGCGGTACATTATCGCAGGACCCGATGTAGTGAGCCTGCGCTCCTTTCTCGGTGCACTCGAGGAGCTTTCTGGATTTCCGGCTCGCACAATCTGGCTGCCTCGATTGCTTCCTCTTGCCGGCGCCTATCTCATGCATTTGATTGCTGATTATGTTACAAAGTACAAGCCGGCCCTGACGATTGGGAATGCACGTTTGCTATACAAGCGAATGACTTTTTCAATCGGCAAGGCCAAGTGTGAATTGGGTTTCAACCCCCGAGATTATCGGGTTGCCTTGCGCCAGGCAGTGGATTGGTACTCGAGTCATGGTTATGTCAACAGAGAAGATGAACGACGATTCAAGTAGAATCGGCGACACCAGTAGAACGGTGAAAAGGATTCTATTCATCTTTCCGCCGACCAGGATTCAGCGCGAGGGCATCAAGCAAGCACTTCCGCCCATGGGAGCCGCCAGCCTGGCGGCGGTTGTCCGGGACAGGTGCGAGGTGGCCATCCTGGATGCCGTAGCGGAAGGATTTCACATCGAGCGTCCAAGCAACCACGGCTTTTTCACCTACGGGCTCCCGATCGAGGAGATTGGAAGACGGATCGCGGCCTTCGAACCCGATCTAGTGGGCATCACTTGTCTGTACAGCTCGACGTTTCCGGTGGTGGCCGAGCTATGCAAGACGAGTAAAACCGTTGCGCCGTCGGCTATCACCGTGGCGGGGGGAACTCATCCGTCTTTCCTGCCCAAGCGCTGCCTCGAGGAAGCTCCGGAACTGGATATGATTGCGCTCGGAGAAGGAGAGCTGGTTCTCCTGGATCTACTGGATGCGCTGAAAGCCGGGGCGGATCTCTCCAGCGTGGACGGCCTGGCCTTTCGGGATCCTTCCAGCGGCGAGATAAAGGTGAACCATAAGACGCGCTTCATCGAGGATCTGGATTCCCTTCCTTATCCTGCCCGAGACTTGCTGCCCATGGAGCTTTACCGGCGGATCGGGGTTCCCCACCTGCTGTTTTCGGAGCGCAAGAGGTTTGCGACAGTCATGACTTCGCGGGGTTGTCCCGCCAAATGCAATTTTTGCTCCTCACGGCGGTTCTGGGGCAACCGCTTCCGGGCGCGCTCCCCCGAAAATGTTCTCGATGAGCTCGATTTGCTGATTAGGGAGTACGGGGTGGAGGAAATCCAATTCGAGGACGACAACATTAGCCTGGGTAAAGCCAGATTCCGAAAGCTCCTCCAGGGCATGCTGGATCGTAACCTGAATCTTAGTTGGTCAACACCCAACGGCATTGCGCTTTGGGCACTGGACAGAGATCTGGTCGGACTCATGAAGCGGGCGGGATGCTATGAAGTAACGCTGGCTTTTGAAAGCGGAAATCAGCAGGTTCTGGATGAGATTATCCACAAGCCGTTGAAACTCGGGAAAGTTCAACCGGTATTGCGCGCGCTGAAAGAGGCCGGGATTCGCACCAGCAGCTTCTTTATCGTCGGGTCGCCCGGCGAATCGATGGAACAGATGAAAGAAACTTTCAGGCTGCCCCGCAGGCTGGGTCTGACTTATGCCTGGTTCTTCATAGCCAACCCGCTGCCGGGGACCGAACTCTACGAAACCTGCCGTGAGAAGGGCTTTATAAAGCCAGGCTTTGATTTTGTGAACAACAGTTTTTCAAGGTGCAACATCGAAACTCCCCAGTGGACTTCCCGGCAGGTTGAAACGCTTGCGCACCGGGAGTTTTTGAAGTTCAATCTCTACAATTTCGCACGGCACCCATGTGTGTTGTGGCGTAGGTACCGTAATTTTTTCAGGAATCCCCGGCTGGTTGTCGAAATAGCCAGGAGCCTTTTTCGGCGAACCATGCTGGGCTTCGGTATTAATCGGCAGGAGCAAAGATGAACCTTCCTCCCACCGGCTTTCCTGATCTCGTGTGGGAAGACGACTCTCTGCGCTACTCGGGAGTCCCTGTTTCCGATCTAGTCGAGACGACCGGCACTCCGGCTTTTGTGTTTTCCGAGTCGAGGTTGAGAGCCAACCACGAGCTATTTCAACTGGCGTTCGGGCTTCCTTCCCCGTGGAAGCTTCGGGTCGCCTATTCGGTCAAGACGGCCTGGGAGCCGAAGTTGCTCAAGCTGCTGGCCCGGATGGGAATGGAGGCCGAGGTGGCCTGCCAGCATGAGCTTGATCTCACATTGAGGGCCGGGTTCAGCCCCGAGGGCGTCTTTCTGGATGGTCCCGCTCACACGCCGGCAACCGTGGTCAGGGCTATTGAGTCGGGAGTCAGGTTCGTCAAGGTCGACTCCTTGGACCAACTCCGTCTGGTGACGGAGGCGGCAACTGGAGCCCGAGTTCTGCGCGTCTGCCTGAGATTGAAGGCCCCGGGTTCCAGGTGGCGCAGCGGGCCGGCCGAGTTCATGTCTGACAGGTTCGGCATGAGCCCTGATGAGCTGAGAAAAGCGCTTGCTTATCTCTCGAAGAACTCCTCGGTCGAGTTCAGAGGCCTGGCGGTGCACATGGGTTCCCAGGTTACCAGACCAAAAGCATACCGAGAGGCGATCAGGGCTCTGGCGGAGGCATTCTCGCTGGCCGGGGAATTCGGGCTTGAAGGAAAGGAAGCGGACATCGGCGGAGGATTTCCATCTCCTTCTCTTGGTTCCACCTCCGTGAGTGGTTTATTGAGAACCTGGCTGTTGAATTCGGACGGGAAGATTCCTCCCCTGGAAGAGTTCGGCAGCATCGTTAGAAAAGCCCTGCTCGGTCGAAGTTTTCCCGCGGGCGTGACCGATTTGGTGGTGGAGCCGGGAAGATCTCTGGTTGGAAACGCGGCGATCCTCTTAACCAGAGTCGTCGCGGTGAAGAGGGGCTGGCTGTTTCTTGACGCCAGCCGCAACTTCGTTCCCGAATCTCTGCTGTTCGCTTCGCGGAGGTTTCTCCCCGGGCATCCCGGCCGGGAACTGCCGTGGTCCCGTAAGAACCTTTCAGGAGGCACATTGAACGGGGGAGACGTCCTGGCCCTGGGTTGCAGACTGCCGCCGTGCTCGGTCGGCGATATCCTGGTGATGATGGATGCCGGAGCCTACACACTCTCGCGGGCGAATAGGTTCACTACCCTAGTGCCTCCGGCGTTTCTTCTCGACTCGATTGGGGAGCTGCGGCCATTGCGCAGGAAGGAGGTGGCGGAGGATGTCATCCGGGAATCGGAGTCTTGGTGAGATCAGGCGGTTCTGGGAGAGTCGAGCTATCGAGATCGGAAAGTTCCGACGTGCTTCCTCAACGGCATACTACCTTGAAGGCGAGAAGCGGATTATCGGGCCCTGGCTAAATGGCTCCAGTAGGTGCGGCGCCAACGGGTGCAAGGTGCTCAAGCTGGATCTGTGGAACGAAGTAAAAAACACCAATATTCTGGCATGGATAGCGTCTCAAGGGGCCACGACTCATGCAATCGATATCTCTTATAACCTGGTGAGGCAGGCGACCGACGAGTTTATTGACTCGGGGCTGGTACCGAGATTTTCCGTGGCCAGTCTCTACGAACTACCTTACAGACAGGAGTCGTTTGATTTCCTGTACACCATGGGAACAATCGAACACGCCCGGAACATGGATCGCTGTGTTGCCGAGATATTCAGGGTATTGAAACCGGGAGGCGTTGCCGTCGTCGGTATTCCCAACAAGCACGATCCTTTTCTGCGGCCCCTGCTCGTATACCTGATGAACAAACTGGGGATCTATCCCTACGGATTTGAACAGTCACTGAGCCGGAGAGGGTTGAGGGCGATGCTGTCCCGGGCCGGATTCGAAGTACTCGAGAGTGATGGTGTGCTGTTCATGCCCGGCGTGATCCGCATGGCAGAGCTTGCGTTGCTTGACTCGTATCACCTGCTTTCGCGCGCGGTAGGTTCCATGCACTGGCCTTTTCGTATCCTGGCAAGAGTTTTTCCACGCCTGAACAAGCATGGATATCTGATTGCTTTCACCGTCAGGAGGCCCGCGGGGTGAAGCCGCTGAGTAAAATACTGCTTGTGAGGACCAACCCTATCCGGGCACGTTCTGGAACAAGCCCCCCCCTGGGATGCCTCTATTTAGCGAGTGCCGTACACGAATGGCTCGATCCCAAGATTGAAATTCGCCTGGCTGATATGCAGGCCTCCAATATGGCGTTCAATGACCTGTCGGTGCTCTACCGAGAGTTCGAACCGGATGTCGTAGGTTTCAGTTCATTGTCATGCGAACATGCCGACTTGCTTGAATCGGCCATGAGATGCAAAGCCTGGAACCGGGAGTGTCTCACCGTAGCCGGCGGTCCGCATGCCTCCATGTTTGGCGGTCTGCTGGCACAGGTCTCGGATATCGACGTGGTGGTAAAAGGGGAAGGCGAGCGGACTTTCGTTGAACTGCTGGCGGCCTGGGTTGACGCAAAAAGCTTTCATGGAATTCGGGGCTTGTTGTTTCGGGATAATGGCGAAATTATTGAAACACCCTCCCGTCAGTTCGAAGCCGACCTCGACTCGCTTCCACTGCCCGCATGGGATCTCCTTGATATGCATTCTTATTCCCGTTGCACAAATATGAACGGATTCCTTGCGGCTGAACCCTATATGGCGGTAATGACCAGCCGCGGCTGCCCGTTTCAATGCAGTTATTGCCACAGACTGTTTGGGACCAGGTTCAGGCAGCGGTCCATCGATAATGTCGTCGGGGAGCTGGAAGTCCTGTACCACAGGTTCGGGATAAAGGAGATTCATTTCATAGACGATTGCTTTAACCTCAACCCTTCCCGGGCCAAGAGTATCGCGGACGAGATAGTCTCGCGGCGTCTGCGCTTCAAGATCGCCTTCCCCAATGGGATCAGGGGAGATCTCATGGACGAGGAACTTATTGAAAAACTCAAAGCCGCCGGCACCTATATGATGACCTACGCCGTGGAAACAGCCAGCGAGCGACTACAGAAACTCGTTAAAAAGAATCTCAAGCTGGATAAGGTTGCACAGGCAATAGAGACCACCTACAAGCTCGGCGTGATTCCGGCGGGTTTTTTCATGCTCGGCTTTCCGACCGAGACCCGGGCTGAAATGGAGCGGACCATACGCTTTGCCTGCGAATCCTCCATTCTGAAGGCGTATTTCTTTTCTGTAGTTCCCTTTCCCCGAACGGAGCTCTACGAGCTGGTCGGGCAGATCTATCCGCGCATGCCGCAGGAAGAGGAGATCTCGGGTTCTCATTCCTACTGGGGCGCCGATCCATATTTCACCCGGGCTACCGGTATCGACGTCAAGGCCGTGCAACGCACCGCTTATCGCCGATTCTACTTCGATCCGTTGAGAGTAGCCCGGATATTGAAGCTGTTTCCAAAGAACCTGCATCTGGTGAGGGGATTGTTCTACGGCCTCCAAGCGAGCTTCAGTCTGGTGGAGTACTTGAACAACCTGAGAGCTCGATCGTGCTTCAGGCAATAGAAAGCCCGGCGCTAGACTAACGGCTGGAAGAAGCGTCTTCCTCGATTGGCTTGGCCTCGTCCACCAGCATTATCGGTATACCGTCTTTGACCTCGTATTGAAGCTTGCAGCGGCCGCAGACAAATCCGTCCTCCGCCGCGTTCAGCTTGACAGTTCCTTTACACTTGGGGCAAGACAGTGTGCCCAGCAAGTCATCGTCTATTTCCATGTTTCCGAGCCTTTCATTGCGTTCAACTGTTTGACACCTCTCCGATCCGGTTGCTATCATGATTCTGCGTCAGGTTCCAAGGATCATCTCATGAGATTTGCAAGGTTTTCATGCGGTCTGCTTGCAATTATGCTGACGGTTCCGGTCATGGCCGGTCCGCGTGGCATTAAACGTAAAGCCCTAAAGACAGTTGCTATCTGGGATCTGCGCACCCTGGGTTTAAACGCCGAACGTGCGCGCCGGGTTCGCTACGAGCTTTCTTTTGCGGTAAAACGCCTGCCTGGCTTTCGCTTGCTAGACGAAAAGAAAGCACTCGCGCGACTGCGCGCGAAACACGTGCCTTCGGACGCCCCGTTGGACAGGACGGCAAAAGCGCTGGGGACACGCTGGCTTTTGTCCGGAACCCTGGGAGGCTTGGGCGACCAGGTTACCCTTGATATGAGACTGCTGGACGGCAAGACGGGTACGCAACTGCGAAAGGCCGCAATCAGTCTGCCGCTTTCCACCAGCGAGCTTCGTTCGGCCCTGGACGAGATTCTGGTGCGTTTGCTGATTCCAACGCGTTGGGTCGGATCTCTGTCACTGGACGTATCGGAGACGGGCGCTTTGGTCAACCTGGACGGGCAACAGGTGGCAACAACACCCCTGTCTGCGCCAATTGCCGGGCTTGCGCCGGGCAAGCATATCTTACGTATTACCAAGCAGGGCTACGGCGAGTTTTCCAAGTTCGTCGTCATTCGTTTCAACCAGTTGGCTCGCCTCAAGGTGGATTTGAAAAACGCCATGGTGGTCGGGTTGCTCTACGAGCGCAAGAGGCCAAAGGTGCCGGAGGAAAAGAAAAAGGAGAAACCCGCTCCGCTAGAAGTCAAGGCTCGTTCCTCCGGCAATACTCTGCGAAAAGTCATGGCCTGGAGTTTCCTCGGACTGGGCGCCGGTTTGGCCGGCACCGGCGTCGGCCTGGGTGTGAAAACCAACCGGACGGTAATGACAAGTATTTTTTCTGCTTCCGGCGGCGCGCTCTTGGCAGGATCGTTGATCCTCTTTCTGATAAAGAGCGGCGATCAGTCCGCAGTAAAACGACCTGATGCTCCGGGACTGACCCTTTGGCCGGGCAAATGCCCGTCCGGCGGGCTCGGCTTGATCCTGTCGGGGAACTTTTAATTCTCTTCCTTAATCTTCCAGGTTTTCTATTTTCCGGTCGGGATTAGCGGAAACCTCCCTCAGCCATTCCGCTAGATGGTGTTTTACGAGCAGTTGCAGAAAAGGGCTGCGCTGACGAAGGATCTCGTAGACGGGAGTAGGGCGAGTGACCTCGAATCCCCTAAAGAGTATCTGGCCCACGTAACGAAAAATCTCCACATCATCGATCGGCACGTCATCTCCCATGCGTCGTCCGACCACCAAACTGATTATCTCATCCGGAAAGAAAAACCTGTCGCGCAGTTGGGGATGCAATTCGTTGGAACGAACCTGCAGGCGAAAGAAAAAATGGGTATGTCGCGTTTGCCGCAGATAGGCATCCAGGGCTCCGGCGCTGAGTGCTTCTCCCAGATTGTAGATGTCACTACCCGGCGTCGCGGAGCCGGCCATGGCATGGCCGGCCGTTTGCTTGTCGCCGGCCTGATCGAACTGTTTACGCAGTATCGCCAAGAACTCGTCGAGCTGTCCCTGGTCGTGTTCCTCGATAGCCTTGCCCCACAGACGCTGAGCCGAAGGATCTACCCTCAGGGTGCCGGTCGCCGAGATGAAGACCCTGTAAGGCAATTCGAGTCGCGGATTACTTCTGTCAAGCCGGGCACCGGCCAGGGCCTCCTGCAAGGCTGACAGAACGGCTGGGTTTCGAGCTGTGCCGCGGGCGGCTTCGTTAATTCGCTCGCTGATGGAAACCTTCTGAATTCCCCAGACGTCGTCCTCGATGGCGATTACTTCCGGGGCTGCTCCGTAAGAAATGAACAATCCGGCCTCCAACTCGGCTCCAATGTGTATGCGGCGTTCTTGTTCAAGTGCCTCTTCGAGAGCCATGTCTTCTTGTCTCAAAGTCAGCAGGCGATCTTCGGTTTGCCTGATCTGTTTCAGGAAACTCTGGCACAGCAAGTCGGTCAGGCGGCGGGAGAGGGCATCTCCACTCTTGGCCTTGAGCTCTTGCGTGACTTGACGCCGTTGCTCCTTGATACTTTCATGTGCTTGCCTGAGTCGATCGCGCTCGGCCTCGAGTTTCTTGCGTTCGGCGGGATCGTTTTCCGCTGACAACTTGGCTTTGACAATGCGGTGCCGATTGGACGCATCCGCAAACTGGCGTTCAAAATCTTTCTGCAACTGCTGTATCTTCGCAGATGCATTCAGACCGCTTCTGCGGAACACCTCCTGCTTGGCGAATGCCAGCTCGCTCGACAGTTTTTCAAGTTCCGCTAGTATCCCGGATCGTTGATCTTCAACCCGGCGATTGATGACCCGGTAGGCCTCTTGTTGCTCGAGCGGCGCCTGTTGCTCGATCTTGCGTCTGTAGTCCCGAAAGATGTTCTGGATGTCGTGAGCCAGCTTGACCAGCGAGACAATGTTCCCAGAGAAGGCAACAGCATCACCCAGGAGGTTCACCAGGCGGATGTTCTCTTCCTCCGGCAGCAGGGAACCCCCCTGGCAGTACTTGTGACCCGCTTCCAGGATTGGCTCATAGAACTCCTTCTTGAGAAAGTCGGCCATGACGACTTCTTTCGCCTTGGCTGTTCTGCGGGTGTATCCCTTCAGGTCAACGAATAGTTGTCCCTGCTCGGAGACGATCCGGGCCTTAATAAGCGGCATGCCGTCATCGGCAATACGATAGAGCTTGCCGGATTCATATTCCTGGATCAGTTGCGAAGTGCCTGCCTGTGCTCGGCGGTCTGCGACACGCCGCCGGGCCTGTCCGAGATGTGACATGGCGAATTCGTCCAGACGGTAGAGCAGGAAACGTTCTATCATCTCCTGCATGTAAACCGAATTCCTGTCGGAAGAGGCTCCAGGAGCTCCGTCCTTACGGAGACGTTCGACTGCCAACAGCAGCCGGCGCGTGCGGGGAAACATCTTGCCGGAGTGTCGCCCCTCCTCGATGCGCTGTTCGAGTTGTTTTGCAATTTCAGCTAGCAGGCCGGCATCGGAGAGCACCGAAAGGATGGCTGCATTGGAAGGAAAGGATCTTCCCAGCAGCCGATCGCACTCGCTGTCGGGATTTTCACAAGCCAAAAGGTGATCGAGAGCAAGACGGCGAAAGGCTTCGCAGACAGCCAGCGGCATCAGCGTCTCGAAGATGGCCTTCTGTCCGTAAACCGCAGTCAGACACCCGTTCAGCAAATGCACCGGATCGTTGCCGCGTTCGAGAGTCGCCTGGTATGCAGGGCCGAGCGCAGTTACGATCCCGGGAGTCAGGCCGAAGGGGTTGATATCGGTCGCCAGCTCATCCTGGCGTATGAGAACAAATGGGGCCGGACTGAGGCTCGTCAGCACGACAAGGGAATCACCGTACATGGGGTTGCCCTGAGACGGCATTCCCGAAGCCAGCGCGTCCCTGACGGCCCTTGAGAATATGGCATGTATCGCCATACCGACAGCACGTTCGAGACGGGCATAGCTCATGTTCTTGACGCTCGCCTGCTTTACACGCCCTTTGATGTCCAGCAGGGTATTGAGCAGGGCCAGGTGTGTCATTAAGCCGATACCGGAAAAGAGCGGTTGTTCTCGCGACATGGTTAGTGCCGACGAGGTTGTCTCAAACAGCAAGTTGAAAAGCGCTTCTCCGCCACCGGCTCGGCACAGCCAACTCTCCAGCAGGCCCGCGTCCAGGTCGGGCGATTCTATCAAACTCTGAGCTACCACGGTCCTGTGTGGACTATCCTCCGAGATTGTACGTGGGCAGAAACGCCTGGGCCACAAGATGGCTCGCATGCGCTCGTCGGGCAGCAGGGCCTTCTTTCTTTCGCGATCGTATTCTGCATCGGCGCGGCGCTTGATTAGATCGACCAGACCGTCGATTCCCCTGACCATTGTCTGGTAAACACGGTCACTGACCGAGAAACGAACACTGCGGTCAGCCCCGCTCTCCCCAAGCGTGACCGGCAAGCGATCCAGGAAATCCAGCCATATGAATCCGCCGCCGGATGTGCCGAGAGTCGCGATTAGTTGCCGGTAGGCAAAAACCCGTGGATGGTAGATTGTCGAAACTGATGGTGCTTTGTCTCCAGGCATCTCAACGGCCCGCGAAGATCACGGCTATCCAGAGCTCACCAGGAAAGCGGCTGTCGGCCGTGGCGACACCGATACCCAGGCGGTTGATGTCATCATCCAGAATCTCAGGTACGCCTAAAACACGGGCTGGATTGGCGGTTCTGAAATACCTGACGGTTACCGCAGAAAAAGCACCCGAGTCTTCGAGCCGTTCTACCAGGCTATTACCTTCTTCCTGAGGCTTAGCTTTATCACCCATGGCCGCAAGGCGCCGTGCGCTGTTCCTGGCAATCTTGGTGAGCTGATCGTCGAGCCCGAGGTCGAAACGTCCCTTTTTCCGGCGCCAGGTGTTTATAGAGCGTGCTATTTGCCCGCTCAACCTTGTGCCTTGTCCTGATTCTCCGGCTTCGACGAAAACCTCGCATACCGCCATGATGTCATCCTGGGCACCGCGCTCCATGGCGATTCCAATACCGATTCTCCGAACGTCAGGATCGATGATGTTTAGCCTGTGTCCCGGACTGTCCATGAATCGTTCGTGAGCTGCCTCGGGCGATGGAGAAAGGGAGACGTTTTCGAGCGCCCGGTCGAAGGGAATATTGGAACGACGCAGCCTGTCGACCAGCGTGCCGGTCTTCCTGGTGCGATGTGCCACTCGGTGGGCCATCAGCAGTTGCATGGCGTGTTCCCGTGCCAGATCGCCAAGTTTCTTGTCGGCCACCAGCGCCGGCAGAGAGAACCTGGCACGGGCCTCGTTGGTAAGTCGCAAGAGCGCCGCCTCGGCCTCCTCCGGATTACGATAGCGCCCGGGGGCGGGATGGATTTTTTTCTGCGGCAGGGCCGGGCGTTCGACACCCACGAACAGGGGCAGCAAGGCGGCCACCTCCGGTCCTTCGGGTCCCAGGACGATAAGCTCAAGCTTATAAGTGCCGCGTCCGGCGTCAAGCGGCACCTTACCGTGCCAGCCACCCTCTTCGTAGAGCAGGGAATCCTTGACTACCAGGCCCGCCGGAGTGGTCATCAGCCAGTAGGGGTGGCGATAGCCGGAAAGCAATTTGAGATCGAGAGTCAGGCGTTCGCCCGGCGAAGGGCAAACCGGTAGCGGGTTGATGATTGCCGGGCGGCGGCCGAGCAGCAACGTACTGACCATCCGCTTCTGGTCAGGTGTGCGCGTCACACCGACCGCAAAGTGAGTGTACCTGCCGCGCTTGGCTTCCTGGTCGAGGAATTCGATCATTTGTTGCGGCATCTTCTCGATCTCACCTTCGACCGAGAAGGGAGCGACGCTTGCGTCAACCACGCCGCGATGCTGTAACTCGAAACGCAGGCGCTCGACCGGGATAGCCCTGTCCGTTTTCGCCTGGCCCTCGATCAGGTAACCGCTCCACAGGCGGGCGACGCTTGCATAGCGTTCGTCCCACAGCAGGCGTGTTTTATTATTGCGACACCAGCCGATGACTCCGGCAATCAGCACCGATTCGTCGGGATTGGCCATGAACTTGGCATCGACATTGTAGGAATCCTTGCAGCCGGAGGTGCTGATCGCCGGCTGATCCTCTGCCCGGGCATGGGTCATTGAAAAAGCCACGGCGCAGATCAGCACTGCGAGAAATCCAGCGCCGCAAACCCCCAAGCGGCGGGGGCCGCTTAGAAACGCGGCAGCTTGCCAGGAATGTCTCACTCGCTTCACTTGACTGGGAAAGTCGGTTGTATCCACCAGCCCGATTGCAGCGCTTTCTTCTTCAGGTCGGCGTAGCCACGATCAATCAGGATTGCGTGATCGGCGTAACCCATCATTTCGGCGTCGCTCCACGAATCTCCAACGACGAGCACCGGTTTGACGCCTATGAATTTCTTGATGGCGTCTACCTTGCCGGCCTTGAAAGTCGGAGGCGGCTCCATCTCGGTGGTCAGCTTTCCGTCCACGAGCTTGGTGCGCATGCCAATCACCTGGTCGCCGTCTTCCATGCCGAAGCGCTCCGCTGCTCCGGCAACGACCCACTGCGGTCCGGCGCTGACCACCCAGACGTTGAATCCTCGCTTGCGCAGAAGGTACATCAGCGAGCGGATCTCCTCGTGAATACGGATACCGGTACTGGTGATTGTGGGCGTCTTGTCATCGGCGCCGGTGCGAATCTGTTCCGAGCCGAGCGGAAGACTAAGTTCGCGGGACATGACGTCGCCCGCCATACGTCTGATCTCGTTGGGCCGATAGCCTGCGTAGAAGCGAACCTGCCAGGGGAAGCACTTGGCCGAATCGAGCTGTGGACACAAGCTCCAGTAGGCGTTGTGCATCAGCTTGCGGTATTCCTGAAGCTCGGGCGACGAGGCCTGTTTGTCGGCCGGCAATTTCAAAAGAGCCTTGTAAGCCGCGCGGATCTTCTCTAGCCGGTCGCTCGGCAGGGCTTTCCAGATCTCGGCTGTGAACTTGATCTTGCGCTGGCTGACCATGTAGTCGAAAAAAGCACGTCCGATGTCTCCGTGGATGCAGGTGTTGTCGAAATCGAAAACGACCACGGGCTTTTTGGAAGCATCGTAACCGGGCGACCCCTGACCGCGCTCATCGATCAGCTTGAGCAGATCGGCCCGCACATCGGCCTCCCAGGCGCCGGGCAACAGTTTATCGCCGGCCTGCTTTTCTGGCGCGGGCGCGGCCTCCTTTTGGGCAGCCGCTTCTTCATTCTGGGGGCATCCTGCCAGGACCAGCATGCCGAAAACCAGCCAGGCGAGATTTCGAATATGTCTTACGATCATAGAGTCGACTCTCCTAACGAGTAAGTTAGTACTGGGGTATGATCTTAGAACAGCTTGGAGCCAAGATGCCAGTATTTTTGAAACAAGCGGCTTGCCATTTTCCCATTGAGGTTGGCGATGCTGCGTGCCATATTTTGAGCAAGTCAAAAACTTCAAGGAGGGATCCGATGAAGACGTTGTGGTTGACAATGGCGCTGGGTCTTGCGCTGCTGGCTTTTTATGGTTGCAACAAGGAAACGGACAGTTCGACGTCCGGCGCTGCGGGTTCCACGATTAATAAACAGCCAAAGCCCGCCACCAACGGACCGTTCGCGGCCTGGGATCTGCCGGCGATCAAGGCGGGTTGGCAAGGTGACTGGGTGGTCGGCGGGTCGGTGTTGGGCTCCTACGAGGCCTGGGATGTCAAGGGCGATAAGGTCACAATCTTCAACGGCAAGGATGAGAAAACGCTCGATTTCGTTGTAACCAGTCCATGTACGGTGAAGACCATCGAGAAGAGCGCCGGCGGTTCTTCCTCGACAGTTCATCACTTCGCCATGAGCGGCGGTAAGCTCTATATCGGTCTTGGAGATGCTGGGCTGAAGAAGGGCTCACAGGCGGTCGCCTGCGCATCCAACAAGGTCTGGACGCTCGACGCATCCGGCAAGTGTCAACAACTCGAAGCGTCCATGTTCGAAGACGGCAAGTGGAAGCCATCGCCCGGAGACTGCAAGTTCAAAAAGGACGGCGACAAGGATGTTTTCGTGCTGGTTAACAGCGGCAGTGAGAGCAAGCTAGAGGTTCTCGGCGACATCCTGGCCAGCTTGCAGATGTCCAGGAACGTGGCCCAGAAGTTCGCCGATTTCGCCGCGGCCAAGGCAGCGCTCAAGGCCAAAAAATGAGACAATTAGCAGGAACCCGCGAACACGAGGAGATGCTCTTGTGAGAATCGTGTGGATCGCAATGCTGGGCCTGCTTGTGTCTGTCTCGTTCTTCGCATGCTCCTCGTCCGATAACAAATGCGCCGGTAGCTTCGACTACTCTTGGCGCGGGCTGATCCCCGGGCCGGGCGAGGCCGGCTTCGACAGTGAGCTTGCCGCAGTGGCCCGCAGGCGCGATCGTCAGTTCCACCTGTTTCATACACTGGCCTGCGGCGTAAACGCCGAACTCAGCATTTTTCGCGACAAGACGACCGAGCGCGCGGCCATCGAGTCGTTTATTAACGATACCGACGGCTGGGATTTCGAGGATTTCTCCGGCCTTGCGATCGAAAATATCATCGATTCGTGGTGGAAAGTTGCCGGCGCTTACGCCGGAGCAGGCATCGCCGCCGACGCCTTCCGCTACGGTGTCATGCGCGACCAATGCTATCCAAAAGAAGACGTCGATCGTGCCCGCGAGCAGTTGATCGAGGGCCTTGCCGGGTTGCACCTTGCCATGGCCATAACCGGCGTGCCGGGCGTGATCGCCCGCGGTTTCGCCAACACCGGCTTTCCCGGGGCGGGAGAAAACACCGATCTCACGCCGTTGTTCGACACCAACGGTGATCCTCTGCCTGTAGAAAAGAACAACGGCACCTGGCGCGCGGACAACTCGGGTGAATATCCCGGCTACATCTGGGAAGACTCCTGCAGCCGCGACATGCTCGTCGGCTGGGCGCTCGGCTTCGGCGGGGCCTGGGAAGTGATAGCGAAAGACGCCGATATTCCCGAGGATGTTAAAGACACCATGCGAGCCGACGCCAGGGCGCTGGCCGGCAACCTGATGACAGTCAGATCGAACGGTTACGATCTCGAGTTGGGCGATGCCGACGGGCGGACCACTTTTCACGGTTACCTGAACGAGAACAACATCGATCGTCTTTACGTGGACGGCATCCGCAACGGATTCTATACAATTATGAGCCTGGGGATCATCGGCGCCTTGGCGGACGTGGCATCTGATCCCGAGATTGACGCCTATCTTTACGACCAACTCATAGACCAGCGCGAATTCGCTATTATTGCCCGTGACAACATGCTGGAGGTCAACATGCAGGAAGTGACCAACTTCTCGAACTTCAACATGGCCTTCGACGGGGCTTGGCTCGCGCTGCGCCACATCCGGCAAGACGAAGACGCCCGGGCCGCAATCCGCGAGGCAGTGGCGGTACAGCTTTACGATACACCGGGCAAGAGTTTCCAGCCGGTAGAGACGGGTCAGAGTTTCTTCGATCTGACCTACGTGACCGGCGACTGCGACGCAAGCTCCGAGTGGGGTTGCCGCAACGAGCCCGACCAGGCTGCCGTCGACCGGGCCATACAGACCCTGCGCGAGTTTCCCGCGCCTCCCTTCTGGGAGTTCGAGCGCATCAATTGCGATCAGCAGGAGATCGACTCGGGAGACTGTGTCGCCATCGACGGGCAGACCGCGTTGACCGTGCTGGGAGAAGTGGGCCGCAATGGAGACCTGATTGTCGCTGAGCCCTTGCCGATGAGGCTGCGCGGACCGAGCAACTTCTACTGGAGGTCGAATCCCTATTCACCCAACGGCGGGTCGGATGGCCCGGGCATGTTCGCCGGCCCCGATTTCCGCCTGGGCTACTGGATGGGCCGTTGGGTCAGGCGTTGAGTGGCGGGATAGATGTCCAGAACCCTGTTCTTCGCAATTTTTCTGGCAGTAGTGCTCGGCGTGCTGAGCGGCACGCACTACTATTTCTATCTGCGCCTGGTAAAAGACACCGGTCTTTCCCCGACCTGGACCAGGGTTGCAAAATGGACACTGGTGGCGTTGTCGGCCAGCCTGGTGCTGACCTTCATTCTTTCTCGGCTGTTGAGTCACGCCGTAACCAGCATCGTGCTGTTTCTTCCCTATGTCTGGATGGGTTCGATGTTCTACCTGCTCGTTCTGCTGGCAGGGGCTGACCTCGTGAAACTGGTTGCCTGGGCGGCGGCCAGGGCGTCCGGCCATGCGGCCTGGTTCGACCTGGAGGGACATCGCCTTTGGCTCTCAAGGCTGTCTGCGCTAGTTGCCCTTGGCGGAACTTTCATAATAGCCGTAGTGGCGATCGTGACAGCCATGCGGGCGCCAGTGATTCATAAAGTCGAGGTCGCGCTTGATGTACTGGATCCGGCGCTCGACGGGCTGACCATCGTCCAGCTTTCCGATCTGCACCTCGGGCCCACACTGGGCAGAAAATATCTCGACGATATTGTCGAGCGGGTGAACAAGCTTCATCCCGACATCATTGTTCTGACCGGCGATCTGGTTGACGGCAGCGTCAAGCAGCGGTTTTCGATGCTCGAGCCGCTCACGCATCTTTCAGCCCCGCTCGGCAAGTTCTTTGTCACCGGAAACCACGAGTTCTATTCGGACTGGATGCAGTGGCAGCCGGCAATAGAGAAGCTGGGATTCAGACTGATGGACAACCGCTGCCTGGAGTTGGAGAAGGCCGGCGCGCGGCTGGTACTGGCCGGCGTATACGACTTCGACGGCGCGCGCTTCGACTCCGGCTGGGCGCCCGATCTCGGAAAGGCCCTCTCGAACTGCCCGGGAGAAGGCCCGATAATACTGCTTTCGCACCAGGCGCGTATCATCAAGCAGGCGGCCGAGCGTGGAGTTCAGCTAGTACTTTCCGGTCACAACCACGGAGGCCAGATCTGGCCCTGGTCGTACCTGGTATTGCTGCAGCAGCCGGTAATCACCGGCCTGCACCGCTTTGGGGACACCCAGCTCTACGTTACCCAGGGCACGGGCTTCTGGGGTCCTCCCATGCGCTTCGGCACTCGCTCGGAAATCGCCCTGATATCCCTCCACTCACAGCGGTGACCTATGTGTTGTGCCGACGCTCAAGAGAATACCAGTACCGCAATCGACTCCGAATCATTGTCTGCAATTCTTAGGGAAGGAGGAGCGGTCAGCCGTGTGCTGCCCGGATACGAGGAGCGGCCCGGGCAGGTTCAGATGCTAGAAAGCGTCGTCGAAGCATTCACCGACGACGGCATCCTGGCGGTCGAGGCCGGCACGGGGGTGGGCAAGAGCCTGGCATATGGCCTTCCCGCCGCGGCCTGGGCCTTGTCCAGCGGTGAGAAAATCGTGATCTCCTCCGCCACCATCAACCTGCAAGAGCAGCTCGTAAGAAAAGACCTGCCCCTGGTGGGCGAAGTGCTCGGACGTGGGCTCGATGTTGTGCTGGTCAAGGGTCGCGGCAACTACATTTGTCGCCGCAGGCTCGCAGAACTTGCCGATCAGCGAATGCTGGTAGACAGAAACGGCGCGTCCGCCACGTTTCAGGAACTTGCCGAATGGGTGGATTCGACGGCCGATGGTTCTCGGGCCGACCTGCCCTTGGCGCTGGACGAGCGAGTCTGGGAACGGGTAGCTTCCGATCAGGACGCCTGCCTTGGCCGGAGCTGTCGTTACAGGCGCGAGTGTTTCTTTGTCCGGGCGCGGCAAGCGGCGGAAGCGGCAGACTTGCTTGTCGTCAACCATCACCTGCTGTTTGCCGACCTGGCGCTCAGATATCAGACGGACAACTGGACGCGCCGGGCGGTGCTGCCTGCCTACCGCCGGCTGATTCTCGACGAGGCGCATGGGTTGGAAGACGCGGCCAGCTCGTTTTTCGGGTTGCGCCTTACTCGCGCGGGCGTGTCTCGGATTCTCACGCGCATGCTTCCAGCCAGAAAGAAAGTCGGCCTGTTGCAGTCTTTGGCTATGGAGATTGGTGAACGCGGCGGGGCACTTGCCGACGGCCGGGCCGGGTTGATGTTCGGCGAAGCCCGCGACTCGATCACCCCGCTTATCGAGAACACAAGAAAAGAATATGAGCGAGCCTTCGACGAGGCCGGTGCTTTGGCACTTGAACTTGGGGCGCAGGGCGGAGGAGACGCCCGCTTGCGCCTGGTGCAAGAGGTCTATGACCGGCCGGAGTGGATCGCGCTGCGCGAAGGTTTCACTAAGGCGGCTCGAAGCGCTGGTGAGCTTTCGGACAGGGTGGAACATCTGGTCAGGCGGTTGGACATTCTGTCTGAAGACGACGGAAGGTCAGTAGAGGTCCTGGCCTGGGTAGAGCGAGTCAAGCTGCTTGCCGAGCAGAGTGTACGGCTCATGTCCGAGGAAGCCGATGGTGAGGTGCGCTGGATGGAGGCGGGCAGGCGCGGCCGGCGACGCATTGCGCTGCGCTCGGCTCCATTGAATGTCGCCGGTCTTCTCAACGAGTCGCTCTTCGATCGACTGAAATCCGTGGTGCTCACCTCGGCAACCCTCTCGGTGGGCGGCTCGTTCGAATACCTGGCCGAACGGATCGGGATGAATTTGCAGCCACAAGAGCGTGTTCGTACCAGGCAGGTTCCCAGTCCCTTCGACTACGCCTCACAGGCGCGCCTGGTGTTGCCCGTGGACCTGCCTGCTCCGGGTGGGCCGCTCTTCGAGCAGAACCTTCCCCGGGCGGTCTGCCAGGCCGCTGCGGTCTCGGGCGGCAGGGCACTTGTTTTGTTCACCGCCTGGGGCCTTATGACCAGGGTACACGACATGATTCGCGACAGGCTCGAGGAAATGGGATTACAAACCTTCTGCCAGGGCGAACAGCCCCGGGATCGCTTGCTTGGACTGTTTCGGGAAAATGAACGTAGCGTCTTGTTCGGTACCGACAGTTTCTGGCAGGGTATCGACGTGATCGGACCCTCGCTTTGCAACGTGATCATCACTCGTTTGCCGTTCGACGTGCCCGACGAACCGCTGGTGCAGGCCCGTATGGAAGAGGTAGAACGGGCCGGCCGGAGTTCGTTCGCTCACTTCATGCTGCCGCGGGCGGTGCTCAAGCTCAAACAAGGATTCGGGCGCTTGATTCGCAGCCGTACAGATTTCGGATCGGTGGTCGTGCTCGATAACCGCGTGCTGCAGCGCGCATACGGGCGCCGTTTTCTCGAGAGCCTGCCGCAAGCCGGGTTGATCTCGGGCCAAATGGAGAATGCCTTCGATGAGTTGGCAGCGTTTTTCACAGAGCATGGCACGCCGGGAGCCGAGCGTGTCGAACCTTACGACTGGTGAGCAAAGGGAGGGCCTGGTGAGAAAGATATTATTGGTGGTTTTCTTGGCGGCGGCGCTGTCTGGAGGCTGTAGCTCGAATTCGGAAGGTCTGCCGGCGTTCGAACAGCAACAGTTTTACCTGGCATTGCAGGATTGCGCCGCTAAGTTTCTAGACGTTTCCGGCCAGTGGATGGAAGACTTCGACGACGGGGCGTTCTACGGCCCTGCTTTTTTTGCATGGGCGGGAAAAACGGAAGGCAACCAGGACTACCTCGATCTGGCCGCCGCCGCAGAGACGAGAAACCTCGGTGTGATTCGCACGGCCAACTTGCTGACCGGCGACGTCAACCTGATCGTCATGGCGGCCCTGGGCACGGTTGAGTACATGGCCGCAACTGGTGAACGCGAAGGACTTTCAGACCTGGACGGTCTGGTTTCAAATATGATCGATCTGGTTGGCAGCTTCGGTTGGTACGTCACGCCGGATCTCTCACCGGGTTATGCCATGGAGACCTACGGTCCAACGGCGATCAACGGCCTGATGGTTCTGCTGCCTCTCCAGCGCGCCCTGCAACTCGAGGGAGCGGATCATAAGTCCACGATCGATTTTGCCGAGAAAGTGCTTGCCAGGATAGACGAACGCTCGTGGAACGGCAAGTACTACGAGTTCGACGACGGCGTCTCCCGTCCCGGGCTCTATCTCTACCCCAACATCACCATGATTATTCTCAATGCCCGCCTGTTCCAGCTTACCAAAACCGCCTCCTACCGCGCGCGGGCCCTGGATGTCTACAACGGCATGCAACCGCTCAAGGTAACCCTCCAAAGCGGCCTGGCGGCGCCTGGTCGCTACCGCTCACCGTACAGCGCCGAGCACATGGGCGCGACAACGGACGATTACAGCACTCTTTCGAGCCAGAACTACCTGATGCTCTCGTTGATGTTGCTCTATCAACTGAGCGGCGATGTCGCATTTATCAAAGAGGCCGACTCGGTGCTTGGCTTTCTCAATGACTTCCTCTGGGGACAAAGCTGCCTGACAGACATTCACCTGGTAGAGTGCGATCCGGCCTGCGATACAGACCAGGCTTGCCTGAAAATGAGCTGCTTCGACGATAGCTGTCATTGCGGGGTATTGCATCACTGGATGGACGGACGCCTGGCACAGCCGGCCGATCCCGAGTTTTTCTGCTCGGGCTGCAATCTGCAACTGCTCTATATAATGTGGTATCGGCAGAATATGCTCTAGCATCGAACCTCTACTGGCCTGGCCTATCGTCTTGTTCTAATAGCTGAAATTTTGACCGTCACGGCCCCATCATGCTAGGAATAGTGTTGAGATGGAGCAGCCTCAGCATGCCACCGTCGAACGCTACGTCGAAGACGGCCTGACACGGGTCAAGGTGCGCGGTCGACTCGACCGCGAGTCGGCCCCTGTAGTGCTGAACTGGATCCAGGCCTGGCTGCCGAAGGGCCAGAGCAGGGTGGGACTCGACCTCGGCGAGGTTGACTACGTAGATAGCGCGGGCGCGGCCATACTGTCAGAGTCCCAACGACTGGCCGGCGATCGCGGGGTCGATCTCGAGCTGATTCGACTCAGCGAGCCGGTACGCAAGACACTCGAGTTGTTCAGAGTGCAGGGTGAACTGGGAAGAATCGTAGAGCAGCCGACGGCGATGATCGAAGCACTGGGGGACAAGGCCTATTCCGGGCTGCATCAAGTCAGGCGCATGATTTTTTTATTGGCCGATACTTTCTACTGGGCCGTCGTTGGGCCTTTTGTCGGCGGGCGCGGGGCGCCGCGCGGCGAGGTCGCGCGGCAATCCATGTTACTGGGTTCGCGCGCATTCGGCATCGTCGCTTTGCTTTCATCGCTGATCGGTCTGACTCTGGCGCTGCTGTCGGCCCATCAACTGAGGCAGTTCGGCGCCAACATCTACGCGGCCAACTTGGTGGCTGTGGCCATGGTTCGCGAGATGGGCCCCCTGGTTACCGCCGTGATAGTGGCAGGCCGCTCCGGCTCGGCCATTGCCGCCGAGATCGCCACCATGCGCGTCACCGAAGAGGTGGACGCCCTGGAATCGATGGGCTTCTCACCGATCAGGTTCCTGGTTGTGCCCAAGTTGTACGCAGTCACCATCACCCAGCCGCTGCTGACTTTCACGGGCATTGCCTGCGGCATCATGGGCGGTATGGTGATTGCCCAGACGGCCCTCGGAATCCCGGCACCGGCCTTCATCCACCAGGCTATAGAAGCGGTGCGCCTCAAGGACGTTTTCAGCGGCCTGCTCAAGAGCGTTGTCTTCGGATGGATCATTCTAATGGTGGCCGCACACTGCGGTTTGCAAACCCGGGGCGGCGCAGAGGCCGTCGGTAATTCAACTACACGCTCGGTTGTTCTTTCGATATTCAGCGTGATCATCACCGATTGCATCTTCAGCTTGGCATTCTACCTGTGAGGTTCGACGTGAGTGATCCCGTGCTGCAGATGGAAAATGTCTCTCTGAATTACGGCTCGGAGCCGGTCTTGACCGGCATCAACCTAGCCATCCAACCTGGAGAATTGACCGTCATCGCCGGCACATCGGGTTGCGGAAAGAGCACGCTGCTCAGGGGGGCGATTGGTCTGCTCAGGCCCAGCAAGGGTATTATTCGACTGCTTGGCAGAGACATCGCCAACCTCGACGAGGAAGAGTTAGCCGAGCTGAGACGCAGGGTCGGATTGCTTTTCCAGGGCGGCGCACTGATCAACTCGATGACCATCGCCGAGAACGTGGCCCTGCCGGTCAGACAGTTCTCGCGACTGCCGGACTCGGTGGTGGATTCCCTAGTGCGCATGAAGCTGGCGCAAGTGGGTCTTGAGGATGCCATGCAAAAGACGCCGCCGGAACTCTCGGGCGGCATGCGAAAACGGGCGGCTTTAGCGCGGACTCTGGCAATGGATCCCGAATTACTACTGTGCGACGAGCCTTCGGCAGGGCTCGACCCGGTTACCGCCGCAGCACTCGATCGGCTACTGCTTGACCTGCGCGCGGCCATGAACATGACGCTGGTAGTTGTCACTCATGAATTGGGAAGTATAGATGCAATAGCGGACAGGGTGATTATGGTGGCGGGAGGCGGCCTGGCCTTCGACGGGTCACTCGAACAGGCGCACCGTACGGAAACACAGGTCGTTAAAGATTTTTTCGCCAGGAAGCCCGCTAAAGCCGAGACCCGTGGTCGTTCCATTCTGGAGCGGCTGTTAAAACCGTAGAGCCCCGGGGGCATCAGACTAGCCGGGAGAGGTGAAAATGACTTCTAGTTTTCTTGACTCAACTTTGAAAATTGCGCCACCTCAAGTGGTCTAGCACCGCATACTGCGCGGCACAAGACGTGCCAGGAGATGAGAATATGACTTCGAGATTACTTGATTCAACTGTAAAGATGTTGCCACC